>Ga0315912_10000885_pt1 | contig 43356 bp, 37 predicted proteins | sample VfabasoilMG_FD_204469 | JGI IMG/M metagenome (GOLD analysis project Ga0315912, IMG submission 204469) | Garden soil microbial communities collected in Santa Monica, California, United States - V. faba soil | ecosystem: Environmental > Terrestrial > Soil > Garden | place: USA: California... | reverse complement strand
AGGGCCGCAGCGCCGGCCACTCGGGCCTGACCAATGGCTACGTCTCGCAGGACATTCAGGGACAGGTACCCGGCACTCAGATCTTCTACTCCATTCAAGGCAACATCCTGAGGCCAGGCGAGGTCGCGCCGAATGCCGTGAAAGCCTTTTTGAACGCGAAGGGCGCGTTGACCGATCGTGTGATGGCCGCGATGGAAGCGGCCGATGCGGGCGGCGGGGACAGCCGTTGCCAGTGTCCACCGCCCCCGGCCGCCGGAACCACACCGGCGAATCCGTGCACCGCCAAGACCGCGCACGTGGCCTACATTTTGATGAGCGAGCCCGGCGACACGAACGGCGACTCGCACAACAACGGCAGCTACAAGATGTTCATCAAGGTCGCGCAACCAGGTGACGATCGGGGCCCCGGCGCGATGAAGCCGGGCGAGGATCTGAACCCCGTGAAAACGTTGCGCGCGCGCTACGACGTGTGGCGTGCGGCGCAACCGGCGTCTTACAAGTAGGGGCCGCGATGAAATCCATTGCGATTGTCCTTTTCTTCGTCAGCGTCGCCACCGCCGTGGCGGCCCAGCAGGCGGGCGCACCGCCGCCGACCACGACGCCGGCGCCTGCTGGTCAACGCCAGGGAGGCGGTGGCGGCCGTGGGCGCGGCGGTGTCCAGGTGATGACGCTGTCAACGACGGCGTGGGTCGATGGCGCGGTCATGCCAGATCGCTATACGCAGGCCGGCGAGGAGGTGTCGCCGCCGCTCACGTGGAGCAATCCGCCGGATGGTGTCACGTCGTTTCTCCTGATCGTGCACGACGTCGATGCGACGAACGCCGACGGCACCACGGACACGTTGCACTGGATGGTCTGGAACATTCCCGCCTCATCGCGAGGCCTGACGGAACACGTGCGGCAGGGACCTGAGGTGGACGGCATGCGGCAGATCTCCGTCACCGGTCCGTACTACCGCGGCCCCGCGGCGCCGGCCACCGGGCCCGAGCATCACTACGTCTTTGATCTCTACGCCCTGGACACGACGATCGACGTGCCGGCGGTCGGGGCGACCGTTCCCCAGACCCGTGCGGCGGTCATCGCGGCGATGGCCGGCCACGTGCGCGGCAAAGCGACGCTGGTGGGGCGGTTCAAGTACAGCGCGAAGTGAACGCGCATTTCACTCATTCGCTCATCACCGCGCTTTGCGCGTCGTCATGGCGGATGAGGAGTTCAGGCCGGGCGTTGAGTTCGCGTGCGCAGGCGTTCCAGCGGAGCCGGGCCTCGTCGTTGTCGGGCGGGCGGAGCGATTCGGCGCGCTCGTAGGCGTGCATGGCTTCCTGGAGCCATTCACCAGCCGCGCGCGCGCCAGGACCGGCGTGTTCGAGCAGCGCGCGACCGCGGCGCTCGGCGATCAATCCCCCGAAATACCAGCGTTCGTATTCGGTCGGGAGCTGGGACACGAGTTCGAGCGCCCGCGCAGCCGTTCGCGCGTGATGGTGCGGGAAGTCGTCGGACAGCGCCAGGATCAGGGTGACGAGCGCCTGGTGATTCGCGGGATCAGCGCGGAGCACGTCCTCGCAGATGCTTTGACTTTGCGCCGGCTCGTTGAGGAGGCGATACCGCTCGGCCTTCGCGAGCGCAGCCGGGATGGCGGAAGTGGACAGCGGTTTGAGTTCGAACACAGCGTGACCCTCCGAGCCAGATTCTACGCTGGTCGGCGTGTGACGAGCCATTCATAGAAGCCGGGCAACAGACGCTCCTCGCGGAGGATGCGGTCGTAGCGCATGGCGGCATCGAGGATGGCGACGACGCCGATGCCGACCCAGACCTTCACCGAGATGCCCGCGTCATGTCCTTCGTGCGCCACGATCATCTGGCCGATCGACGACATTGCGAACGATCCGAGCGAGATGAGGAACTCCAGAAAAACCGATTGAAACGTCGTGGCGACAGGATCGATCCCGTGCGTGAACTCGAGCCGGGCCTTCGTACGACCTGGAAGAAATCCGATCAGCGGTGAAACCCACCGGAGCAACCCGGTCACCCGGCTCCGCGCGCGGATTCCCGGGGCGGACCGATCGCGTGCGGCCACGTACTCGGCGTTGTAGTCGATCTGGCGGCCGACCAAGTGCGGATCGGCGGGTGTCCACGGCACCAGTTTGTAATGTGTCTTGCCTTGGGCCGTCGTCTTCTCCACGACGCGCCACGTCCGTTCGACGAACCGGATGAGCGTGTGCCGGTGCTGGCGGACCTCCCAGTCCTCCATCTCGACCGCCGTGATCACCAGCAGGTGGTCATCTCGCAAGACAACCTGGTCCGCGCCGATGCGTCGAGTCCGCGGCTGTGTCAGCGTGCACTCCTAGGACGTAATCATGCGCAGGAGTCTTGTCACGGGATCGTAGAAGCGATCGACGACGCGTTCTTTGAGCGGAATGATGGCGTTGTCGGTGATGTGGATGTGCTCGGGGCACACCGTGGTGCAGCACTTGGTGATGTTGCAGTAGCCCAGGCCGTGCGCGTCCTTGAGATCGCGCAGGCGATCGCCAGTATCGAGCGGGTGCATCTCGAGCGCGGCCGTATAGACGAAGTAGCGCGGGCCGATGAAGCCTTCTTCATGCTTGGCATGGTCACGCACGACGTGACAGACGTCCTGGCAGAGAAAGCATTCGATGCACTTGCGGAATTCCTGCACGCGATCGACGTCGCGCTGTGCCATGCGCCACGTGCCGTCGGCGGCGTCGGGCTTGCGCGGCGCGAACTTCTTGATACCGGGTTTGGCGCGGAAGTTGAACGAGACGTCCGTGACGAGATCTTTGATGAGCGGAAACGCGCGCATGGGCTCGACGGTCACCGGCGCAGTCAGGTCGAGCGTGTTCAGCCGCGTCATGCACATCAGCTTCGGGCGGCCGTTGATTTCGGCGGAGCAGGACCCGCACTTGCCGGCCTTGCAGTTCCAGCGGCACGCCAGGTCCGGCGCCTGATCGGCCTGCACGCGATGCACGGCATCGAGTACCACCATGCCCTCGGACACCTCGGTCGTGTAGTCCACGAACTTACCCGGCGTCTCCGCCCCGCCCCGCCACACGCGAAATGTTGCCTGAGCCATTATTGTTTTTGTGCCTCGATGACGAGCTTGAGTTCCTCGGGCATCTCCGCGATGGGCCGTCGCACGACGTCCATGGCGCCCGTCGTGTTCCGCTTGACCGCGATGTTGAACGTCCCAAACTCGGCGGACTTGTCGGGATAGTCGTCGCGGAAATGGCCGCCGCGGCTCTCGCGGCGTTCAAGCGCGGATCGCGCAATGGCTTCGGACACCGCCAGTAAATTACGGAGATCGAGCGCGGCATGCCAGCCCGTGTGGTACTCGCGATGGCCGTCCACGCCGGCGCGCGCCGCCCTGGCGTTGAGAGCATCGAGCCGCACCAGCGACTCCTGCATCTCGGCCTCGACCCGGACGATGCCGACCAGGTCCTGCATGGTCTCCTGCAGGTCCTGCTGGACCTTGTACGGATTTTCGCCGGCCGTTCCGCGATCAAACGGCGCCAGTGCGGCCTTCGTCGCCGCGTCGATCGCGGCGGCGTTCAGCACCGGTGCGCGTCGCGTCTTCGCATGCGCCGCGGCGTACTCGCCGGCGCGCTTGCCGAAGACGATGAGGTCGGAGAGGGAATTGCCGCCGAGCCGGTTCGCTCCATTGATGCCGGCTGCGCATTCGCCCGCGGCGAACAGACCAGGAATCGTGGACTCCTGCGTGTCGCCGTCCACCCGAATGCCGCCCATGATGTAGTGGGTCGTCGGTCCCACTTCCATCGGCTCCTGTGTGATGTCGAGGTCCGCCAGTTCCTTGAACTGGTGATACATGCTCGGCAGCTTGCGCTTGATGTGATCGGCCGCGCCCGGCATCTTCTCTTTGATCCACGCAATGTCGAGAAAGACGCCGCCGTGCGGAGATCCGCGCCCGGCCTTGACCTCGCGCCGGATGCACCGCGCCACGTGGTCGCGCGTCAGCAGTTCGGGTGGCCGCCGCGCGGTCTTGTCGCCCTGCGTATAGCGCCAGCCTTCCTCCGGATCGGACGCAGTCTGCGGACGATAGTTTTCGGGGATGTCGTCGAACATGAACCGGCGGCCTTCGCTGTTCTTGAGCACGCCGCCCTCGCCACGCACGCCTTCGGTGACCAGAATGCCTTTCACCGACGGCGGCCACACCATGCCGGTCGGGTGAAACTGCACGAACTCCATGTCGATGAGTTCGGCGCCGGCGCGGTAGGCGAGCGCATGGCCGTCGCCCGTGCCTTCCCAGCTGTTACTGGTGATCTTGTAGGCGCGTCCGACGCCGCCCGTCGCCAGCACGACCGCTTTGGCGCCAAACGCATGGAACCGGCCGCGCTCGCGATCGTACGCCAGCACGCCCGACACATGGCCATCGTCCATCAGCAATTCAATGACCGTGTGCTCCATGTGCACGGTGACGCCCAGGTACACCGTGTGATCCTGGAGCGTCCGGATCAACTCGAGGCCGGTCCGGTCACCGACGTGGGCGAGGCGCGGGTAGCGGTGGCCACCGAAATTCCGTTGATTGATACGACCGTCCGGCGTGCGGTCGAACACCGCACCCCAGGCTTCCAGTTCGCGCACGCGATCGGGCGCTTCCTTCGCATGCAGTTCGGCCATGCGCCAGTTGTTGACGTACTGGCCGCCGCGCATCGTGTCGGCGAAATGCACCTGCCAGTTGTCGCGATCATCGTTATGGCCCATCGCCGCGGCCATGCCGCCTTCCGCCATCACGGTGTGCGCCTTGCCCAACAGCGACTTGCAGATGAGGCCGACCGTCACGCCGGTGGACGCCGCTTCGATCGCGGCACGCAGGCCCGCGCCACCGGCGCCGACAATGAGCACGTCGTACTGGTAGGTCTGGGGCGCGCCCATCAGAAGATCCTCAGATCGGTCAGCACGCCCATCGAGCACAGGCGGACGTACAGATCGGACGACATGACCGACACGAGGCTGCACCACGCGAACAGTTGATGATGGCCGTTGAGGCTGCTGACGCAGGCGTACGCGTAGTCAGCCACGGGCTTCTTCGATACTTCATCCATGCGCCCGCCCACGACGTGACGCAGCACGTGACAACCCCAGGTGTAGCAGGCCAGCAGCGTGACGTTGACGGCGAGGATAATCGTGCCGACGCCGATGCCGAACTCCTCAGCACCGGTTGCGGGGTTGGTGAACCACATCGCCTTCCAGACGTCCCACGACAGGAAGAAGATGAACACGACCGCCACCCACATGAAGAACCGGTGGGCGTTCTGCAGAATCAGCGGGAACGAGAACTCGCCGCGGTACTTCTTGCGCGGCTCACCGACGGCGCAGGCGGGCGGATCCGCCCAGAACGATTTGTAGTAGGCGCCGCGGTAGTAATAACAGGTGAATCGAAACAAGCCGGGGAACGGAAGAATGAGGAGCGCCGGCGAGAACGGCGCGAATGCCGGCCACCAGTCAGGTTTGGGTCCGAACCAGCTGTGAGGTGAACTGCCGAAGAGCTCCGGCGCGTAAAACGGTGAAAGGTAGGGGCCATAGGTGTAATGCGCGTTCTGAAACGCCGCCCACGTCGCGTACACGACAAAGGCGCTGAACCCGATGAAGATGACCAGCGGTGTCGTCCACCACGCATCGCGCCGCGACGTCTGCCCGAATCCGCGCCGAACCACCGAGACCGGAATCACTTGCGCCAACCAGAGTCCTCCGATGTTCGCCGGGCTCACGCCCAGCGGCAATTGCGACTGAACGGCCCTAACCATATGCGGAGTGGTTGCCGATGTAAACCTGCGGAACGCCGAAAATCTGCGTCGGCGCTCGTGCTAAACTGCCGCGCTTCACGGATTCAATATGAGCGAGGCCTTGGTGCGCCCGGAGCGATCGGTCGTCGACCTGCGCGCGCGTTTTGTCGCTGCACTCGCGGTGGTGTGCCTGCTCGGATTGCCGGGGCGCACGGCCGCAGCCGCCGCAGACGACGACATCTGGGGTTCAATCCGCCTGCCCGGTGGCGTCGCCGCCGCCCGTCGCGTCGTCGGCCTTGGCGACGGCCCCCGGCAGAACACGGCATTTCTTCTCGATTTCACGCGGTTCTTTTTTACGACTGCCGTGAATCGCCAACGGCCGGCGATTGAGACGTTCGTCAGGTACCTGACCTTTCTCAACGACACGGAACGGTCGTTGGCCGGCTGGCCGGATGGGCTGGCCATCGTCAATGGCGCCCCGCGCGATCGGCAGGATGCGTTTCGCGACTTGGTCGAGCGCCTGGGCCTTCGCGCGCGCACCGATCGCGGGCGAACCGTCGTTGAACTCGGTCGGGATGCCGGCGATCTCGAACTACACGGCTGGCTATCGGCCTTGGGTGTCCAGATTCGCGACGTGGTGGCGCGGCTGAACGCCGGCGAGTCCGTGCGCCTCGTCATTCCTAGAGACGACTTGCCGTTGCCGCTGCCCGCCCAGTGGCCGGGCGTCGTGTTCGAGAAGTCGAAGGATCCGCTGGCCGAACTCGTGTCCAGCGAGCGGGCGCTCTTTACCTATCTGGGGTTGATGGAACTGGATCGCCCGACGCTCGAGTGGATTGGCCGGCATCCTGAGACCTTTCGCCGCATCTATCAGGACCGCTCCACGGTGTTTGGCGCGTTTGGCGGCGCGCTGCGGATTCAGGACGGCGTCGTCGTCGTGCCCGGCGGCGCGCCGGCGGTTCCGTTGTGGGAAGACTTGGCCGGGGCCTCGGTGTCCGCGCCGGCCCAATTCCTCAGCAATCTGCTCGAGCGCAACAACGGGCGCCTCGCGTACTTCTATGCGACGGCCTCGGCAGCCGATGTTACGCATCAACAGTTTCTACTTGGGCTCGCGGCTGAGCCCAAGGACCCACGGGCGCGCCTTCGTTACGTTCAGGATGTCCGTGACCGGTTTGTCGAGGCGATTCCGACGTGGGACATCTCCGTGCAGCCCCTGCTGCGACCGCCCATCGATCCGGCGCTGGCGATCCTGACGATTGACCTCGACCGATCGGGCGCCGTCGGCCCGGGCTGGTGGCCGTCGGTGTTCGAGCGCGTGGCTGGCGAGGATGGTTGGCCGGCGCGTCCCGCCGATACGCTCAAGAACCTGAAAGTCCGGCCCGCGGACGCCGCGTGGTTCTTATCCTTCGTGTTTGATCGGCCCGATCAAATTGCGGCGCGTTGGGCGTGGGTACGGTTTGCCCAGCGCAAGTTCCTGTCATTCGAGCAGACGTCGGCGCCAGACATCGAGATCGCGTTGCGCGCCTTCAAGGACATGCCGACGCTGATGCCGGCGCTGGAACGAATGGGTGTCGCCGACCCCGCCGTGTTTGCCGACATGGCGTGGGCCGCGCGCCGGCTCACGAACACAGGCGTCGGTGCCGACGTCGATGCCGCGCTTGACGCGTGGCAAGGTGCGTTGGCCACGCTTGAGCAGGTCGCGCGTCACCGCCCCATTCGAACCGACGTGCTGACGCCGCTGCTGAAATCGCTCGCGGCGTCGGTCTCGAGCCGGCCGCTGGCCGCATCCGGCAACGTCGCGGCGTGGTTTCTTCACAACCTGCTGCCCGCGCTCAAGGCGACGGCTGATGCGGACGAGAACATGGAATCCGTCGTCTTCAGGCGGCTGTTGACGGACGATGACCACAAGAGTCCGGTGTTTGACTGGGAAGGCCTGCCGTACCGTCTGGACAGGCTCGGGCCCGCGGCCGTTTCAGCCGTCGCGCTCCGGGCGGTGATGCCAGGACCGCGATTGCAACACTTGTCGGTACTCGACGAATGCACACGCAAGTTGGCGAAGCCACCTGCGACGCTCGAGGCCTTGTCGGCGGTGGTGATCGAACTCGACCGCGTTTCCAAACCGTGGCCGAATGAATCGCTGGTGGAGGCGATCAAAGAGCTTCGTCAGATCCGCAAGCCCAAGGATCTCCAAAAAGCCACGAAACAAGTGCCGCGCCTCATGCTGGCCGTGGACGCCGCGGCGTCCGAGATCATGCCGGGGTTCGTGTACGCGCTCGCCATGTCGCCGACCGACCAGCCGGCCCGGGTCTTTGCGGACGGGCCAGCGACGCACGAATTGTCGTCACGCGAAAATACCGGCCGCCTGGAGTCATTCGCATGGCGGCTCGGCCTGGCGACGACCCGCGAGAAAGGCGGCACGGCGATTCGAGGCTCATTGCTGGGTTTGGATGTGGCCCGCGCGGCTGATCAGTTGACGGTGATCGCGGGCGGCCCCGGCGTGATCGGGCGGCCGGGTGGAGCTGTTCGCGACGCCACGCGCGATCGACTGGCCGAACGGGCCGGCCTGCGGGCGACGATCGAGTGGACGGTTGAAGGACGCGATGTCGCCGCAGCGATCGCGCGCGGCCGATCGAAGGTCGCTGCCTGGAAGGCCTCTCAGATTTTGGCCGACGGCGAACTGGCGAAGGCCGGCATGAGTCAGGGCCGGCAGAATCAGTTGCAGTGGTTGATGCAGCGCCGCGACTGGGCCGCGATTGATGCCTTCATGACCGTGATGGACTTGTATCATCTCGGCACGCCGGCCGACCTCCCGCGCGGCTGGGGACAGTCGGGGCGTGGCCTTGACGGCTGCTGGTGCATTCTCGGCGTTGGCCGGCAACCGATCGAGCGCTTTCGCGGATATACCATCGGTCACGTCGGCGCGGCGGCCGCGGATCTGTTCCTCCGGCTCGCGGAGGTCTTGACCCAGATGCAGTTGCCTGCCGTGCTCATCGAGCCGATGCTGCCGTTCGCGATTCAGGACGCGCTCGGTCAGGCTGATCAGCTTCAGCTCGACGACTGGGAGCCGTTGACCTGGGCCGGGCTCCTGACGGACGCGCGCGTCGAGCAGTACTTGCAGGCGCTCGTCGCCCGGCACATCCTCGCGGCGCCGGACAAGTCGCCCTCACTAGTTGGGAGCCTGAGATGACTGTGTGGCGCGCGATCCTCAGCGTGATCGTTCTGGCTGGGGCGATGGGTCAGCAGCCCGCGCCCGTCCTGAAGTTGATCGAGCCCACGGCGGACACGATTCTGGTCGGGCCCATCACGTTTCGCGTCTCGCTCACCGGCGGACGTTTGCGGCAGGTCGAGTTCCAGGTGGACGGCGTCGAAGCATGCCGGGCGACCGCGGAGCCCTTTGAGTGCACCTGGAATGCCGGCAGTCTGGTGAGTGCGAGGGTGGTGCGTGCCGTCGCGACGCTGGACGACGGCCGCCGTGTGCCGGTCGCGGTCCGGACCAAAGGCGTGACCGTCTCCGAAACGAGTCATGTGGACTCCGTGATGGTGACGGCGCTGGTCACCGACAGTCGCGGCCGCTTTGTGTCGGGACTCACGGCCGATGATTTTCGGATTCTGGACGAGGGCGTGCCGCAGAAAGTCGTCATGCTGGACGCGGGCCAGGACGGGGCGGAAGTCGTGGTCGCCCTCGACTTGAGCGGCAGCATGTTCGCGGTGCTCGACGACCTCAGGGAGGTCGCCCGCGACTTTCTGGCGCGGTTACGGCCGGTGGACAAGGTGACCCTCGCCGGATTCAATGCCGGGTTCTTCGTGATCGCCCCGCGCGACGCGACGCGGGCCGCCCTCGATCAGGCGATCGGCAAGCTCGATCCGTACGGCGGCACGGCGATTTTCGACGCGCTCATCGCCGGCGTGAAGATTCTGTCCGCCCAGACCGGGCGGCGCGCCATCATCATGTTCAGCGATGGCGACGATATCTCCAGTCGCGCCTCGCTCGAGTCCGCTCGCGCCGAGCTTCACGGGCAGGACGTCGTCCTGTACCTGGTCGCGACCGGAAAGGCCGACTCGGATCCGGTGCTTCGCCGTTCGCTGGAGAATCTGTGTGAGGAAACCGGGGGCTCGGCTTTTTTCGCGGGCAAGCTCAGTGGAACGGTGGAACACTTCCGCGAGATCGTGGACGACATGGCGAAGCAGTATCTCCTCGCGTTCTCTCCGGAGCCGGCGTTCTCGGACGGCAAGTTCCGGAAAATCTCCGTCGAACCCAAAAACAAGTCCCTGCGTGTTCGTGCTCGCACCGGATACTTCGCCGCCAAACGCTGACGCATGAGCGACGCCGGTTTCCTGGATCGCCTGAACGACGAGTATTTCGAGGGCGCGCTCGCGCCGCTGGTCTTGGAGCGGCTCGCTGCGCTGCCCGTCGAACGCGCGGACGTTCGCGCATTTGTCGAACGCGCTTTCACCCTGATGCGCCAGGCCGGACTGCCGGCGACCGATGTGTCACCGTTCCAGGGTGAGCTTCTCGGCTCGCTGATCGCACGACTGCTGCCGGGCACCTGGGGCGGCCGGGTTCCGCCCATTACCGTCGCGGGCCGGCATCGCCGGTTCGACGATCTCGTGCAGCGTCTCTGCGGCGAGAAGGGGCGCATGCTCGACATCGCGTGCGGCTTCCCGCCGTTCACATCAGTGGACAGCGCGTCCGCCCTTCCCGGTTGGGACATCGTCGGCGTCGATCGAGCCTTGCCGGAGTTTCTGCTCAAGGATGGACTGGGAAACTATGCGACGTTCAACGCCGATGGGGAAGTGCAGTATTTCCAGCCAATCGAGCCGACCAAGGAAAGCTGGGAAGCACTATTGGTCGACTACGACGGCAGCAAACGCCGCTTAGAGGAATTGTTCAGGCAGTTGCGAGCCGGCCGCGCGGTGTCAGGTGCCTCGCTCAGGCAACATCCGGTGACCTGGTACGAACGCGACAACCTGACATTCGTGCGGGCCGACCTCGACGCCCTGTCCATCGAGCCTGCGGACGTGGTGCGCTGCTTCAACATGCTGATGTACTTCGATGCCGCGTTTCGCGCGCGGGCGATGGGCCACTTCACGAATCTGCTGCGTGACAACGGGTTGCTGGTGTACGGCGTCGACTGGGCGTTTTCGATGGAATGCCGGTACGTCACGCGCCGCAAACGCGACGGCCGGCTGGAGACCGGCGAGTTCGCATTCAGCCTCGACAACCTGATGCCCATCGGCATCATCGGGTGGTACACGCTACAGCCAGACGAGCCTGAAGCGCTGATGTTGGCCTCGCTCTGCCGGGTCCTGCGCAACGACCGCGACTTTCTTCGGGACTTCGTGGCGCGTGCCGACACCTTGCGGCTCGAATCCGGCGTGTGCCCGCGACAACCCGATGGGTACGTGGCTGACGTCTCGCCCGAGATCCCGCCGGCTGAGGTCTGGACCCTGTGCGCAGATTTCTCGGCCAGACTGAATGAGGAGTTTGCCGCTCGCGCCGCAGCCGTCCTCACCGCGGCCGGCCGCGCCGCGCGTGTCAACGAGATCGGCCACGTGGCGGTGACGTTGGATTGATCAGACCATCAGCGCGGCCGACGCGCCGACAAACTTGAGACCCTTGTTGTGGTCCACGCCCATCATGAGTCCACGTCCCATCCGAACCAGCGGCATGGCCAGGCGGTGTCCGTCGCCTTCGCGGACCAGCATGAGCCGAACTTCCGCTCGCGTGGCGCCGTCCGGCGTTTCAATGAGCGGCGTAAACGCCACGCGTTCCTGTAACACGTATAGATGCCGCTTCTCAGGCGGGATCGCCGCCAAGTCTGCGTCGGTCGGAGCGAAGATGATGCCGCCGCCGGCATACGAGAACAGCGGCTTCAGAATCCAGTCCTCGCGATGGTCGGGCAGCCGTGCGACCTCGTGAAGAAAGACCGTGCGCGGCACCCACGGATGGCGCAGAAAGGGCATCGAGTACTTGCTGACGCGGAAGAACCAGTCAGGCCCGCCGGTCCACTCGACGTCCAGGTCATCGCGATAGTCGAAGGGCAGCGCCAGCTTCAGCCGCTCCACGTCGTCCGGGATCACGCGGTTGTAGATGCGACGAATCGGCGTGCGTTGTCCATCGCGGTCGTAGAAGAGGCGGCGTCCTTCACGGTGGACCTCGCGGACGTCGACGGCACGGACGCCCCACAACTGTTCAGTCGCCGCAAAGTCCGGACGCGTCTTCTGATGCGTCGGATCGATCTCCATCAGCACCACTTCGCGAGGGTCATGTCCGTGCAGGATGGCATCGCCAACCGTCCGGAGATACGTCGCACGGTCGAGGTCGGCCGGTACGGCTGATACACCCTCGAGCCCCCACGCGTCCCGGCTCGTTTCCGCCAGCAATAGCTGAAAGCCGTAGAGCGACGGAAACGCCTGAAGCTCCACGAGCCGTCCCTCAATCCGATCGCCTGCGCGCACCAGCCCGAAGTCCACCGCCACGAACGTCGGCAGGGACTCCCCGTGTGAGACGCGGAACCGTTCGGGGACGACGTCCGCCGCGGCGCGTCGATACGCGGGGTCGGCGAGCAGGTCGGAGACCATGGCCAGCGCCGCGCTGGTCAGGTCCGCGATGAGGTGCTTCGGAAAGAAACAGGGCGTTTCTGAAACGTGAAACTCAATCGGCACGCCGCACCGCCGGGTGAGCTCGTCCCGGAACGCACGATAACGCTCATCGGTAAACGACGCGTTAAACGCCTGTCGCTTCCAGGCAATCATGAGCCGCCGACGCTCTTCACGTCCTGCACCACCTTCACGTCCTTCGTACTCGAAGTCAGATCAGGAACTTGCCGCCGGCCATGATCTGCTCGCCGTCCACGAAGATGTCGAAGCGGAGGCCGACGACGTCGATGTGGGTGGAGGAATACCAGTCGGCGCCGGTGTGGGCGCCGTACGGATTGCCGAAGGCGATGTGCACGCCCGGAAATTTTTCGTCCTGCAGAATATGCCCGATCACCTGGTGCAGTTCGACGTTGGTGCCGATCGCAAATTCGCCGACGCGATCGCTGTTCTCATCCGTGTGCGTGTAGGCCCAGAAGTCGTCGCGGAGCGCCTGATTGGACGAGTGCGCGTCCACGAGTCGGTTACCCGCGATGATCAAGGTGAGTGGCGTGGCTTCGAGCAGGCCGTAGCGATCGCACAGCCAGTCGCCCACGACGCCATCGATGACGAACGTGCCGTTCACCTCGCCCGGCGCCGTGAAGACCTCGCCGCCGGGCAAGTTGCCCCATTTTTCGCGCGTGATGAGGCCGCTCGTCTTGACCCACTTGTAGTTCGGATTGAACGTCGCCGTAATATCCGTGCCGGCCGGCGTCGTCGCCCGAATGACGCGAGCGGTGCGGACGCGGTCGATCACGGTTTGAGAAATGCGATCGACCGTCCGATAGTCGGCGCGCATACCCTCCGTCATGATCTGCGGCGTGATGTTCACCATGTGCGCATGCCGCATATGGCGACGGTTGACGATGTCCGTCATCGCCATGCGCGAGCGGAGCTCGTTGGCCTGGACCCGGGCGGCAAAAATACTGACGTCGCTGCGCTCCATGTCGGCGGCGATGCGGTCGGGCAGGGCGGCGAGGGGCCGCGGCGCTTCGTCTTCGAGCACGAACGCCGCGTATTCCGCGCCGACCGCTTCGATTTCTTTAATCAGGGCCTCGCCGATGTCGTGGCAGGCGTGGTCGCTGATCACGGTCACCCGTTCGTGCGGCTGGATGTTGAGGCACACGCGGACCGCATTGGCGGCGCCGGGCTGCAGGTCGTCAATGTTCATCGTCAGAGTCCTTGCTTTGTCTCTTCGATCATGAATTCCACGACCGCCGGGAGGTCGCGGCCCGCGGCCTCCCAGGCGGCGAGCTGCCGGTCGGCGCCGGTGCCGTGGTCGAGGATCCAGCGGATATGGTCCACTTCTTCGCGGCTGCCGAGTTCATCCAGCACGTCATCGACCCAGGCGAGGTACTCGAGGATGAGCGCGCGCTCGTCCACTTCCTGCTCCTGGCCGAAATCGATGAGCGATCCGCCGATGCCGTACCGGGCGGCGCGCCACTTGTTCTCCATGAGGAGCGCGCGGCTGTACTGGCGCCAGCTCTGGTTGTGCGAGTGCAGCCGGTACAACTTCACGGCGGTGGCCTGGATGAGCGCCGCAATGGCCAGCGTTTCCTCGACGCGCATCGGGATGTCGCACACCCGGATTTCGAGCGTCGTGAATACCGGATGCGGTCGAATGTCCCACCAGATCTTTCTGGCGTTGTCGATACATTTGGTCCGGACGAGCAAGTTGACGAAGCCCTCGAAGTCCGCCCACGACGTGAACGTGTCGGGAATATTCGTCCGCGGAAACCGATCGAACACCTTGCACCGGTACGATTTCAAACCGGTGTTCATGCCAATCCAGAACGGCGAGTTGGTCGAGATGGCCAACAGGTGCGGCAGGAAGTACCGCATCTGATTCATCAGCTGGATCAGCGTTTCGCGGTCCTCGATGCCCACGTGCACGTGCAACCCGAAGATCAGATTGGCGCGCGCCACGATCTGCATGTCCTCCACGACCTGGAGGTATCGCGCGTCGGGATAGATGTCCTGCACGCGCCAGTCCGCGAACGGATGCGTGGCGCCCGCGACCAGCCGCAGGCCGTTCTCTTCGGTGAGCGCAATCATCTGGCGCCGCAGGTCGTACAGATCGATCGCCGCTTCCTTGACGTTCTGACACACGCCGGTGCCGACCTCGACGACCGACTGGTGCATCTCGGCCTTGACCTTCTCGTTCATGCGCCGCCGGCCTTCGTGCACGATTTCGGTGGCGATGTGCGAACGCAGGTCGAACGTCTTGGGGTCGACGGTCTGGTATTCCTCTTCGATCCCGATGGTGAATGAGGGGGCAGTCACAGGAGCGCGTCCCACTTGCCGGGCGCGACGGCCGGAGGCGCCAGGGCCTTGGCGATCGCCATGTCGGCGACCGCATTCACGATCCACTCGAAATTCGCGGCGCCAATCGATCGCAGTTCGGCATCGGGCGCCGGATTCATGAAGTCAATCGCGTAGGGCACGCCGGCTTCCACCGCGAACTCGACCGTGTTGAAGTCGTAGCCCAGCGCCCGGCAAAGCACCAGCGCATCGCGTTCGACGCGCGCGATGAGCGCCGGATCGTAGGGCGGAGGATCCTGCACATAGCGGTCGGCGTGCGGGCGGCGCGGATCGTACGGCATGATGCGCACCCGCTCCTGGCCGATGACGTAGCAGCGGAAGTATTCCGTGAAGTCCACGGCGGCCTGCAGCGTCATGCACAGCGTGCCACTCTGGTCGTAGGCCTTGAACAGTTCTTCAGGCGAATGTACGTGGAACACGTCGCGCCAGCCGCCGCCATCAAACGGTTTCAAGAATGCCGGAAATCCGACATACGCAAACACATCGTCCCAGCGAATCGGGTACTCGAGATTGCGCATCGACCGGTCCGTCGTGTTCGGCGGGTGAGTCTTGTGCGGGAGCAAGACCGTCTTGGGAATCGCCACGCCGAGCCGGTGCGCCAGTGCGTAGTTGAAGAACTTGTCGTCGGCGCTCCACCAGAACGGGTTGTTGATCACTGCGGTGCCGGCCAGGGCCGCGTTCTTGAGGTACGCGCGGTAAAACGGAATGTCGTGCGAGATGCGATCGATGATGACGCGGTAGCGCGCCGGCTCGTCCATCCGCACCGCGCCAACCTGGACGAATTCCGCCGTGACGTCGGGAACCCCACGGCGGTTAATCTCGTTCACGACGGCGGGTGGAAAGGACTCTTCCATCCCGAACAGGACCCCGATTCGCATGGCCGAAAGCTTATCAGGTACGACGGGTACGACAGGTACGACAGGGGCCCGTCAGGGGACGTAAGCCTGTGCCATTTTGATCCACTCGGGCCAGTCGTGGTGCGAGCCGTTGCCCCAGACGTGCAGGCTGTGGGGGATGGACTTGGCGCCGAGCAGGCTGGCCGCATGTTCCGTGGCCGCGCGGCAGATATCGGCTTCACCCGTGACCAGCACCCATTTGTTCTGCCGGCACCGGTCGAGGAACCAGGGATCCGACAGGTTCGGGAGAAAGTGCGGCGGGCAGAGCAGATACGCGTCCTGATCGTAATAGCCGTCCAGGAACCGCGTGATATCGAAGGCGCCGCCCATGGCGACGCACGACGTAAAGACATCCGGATGGCGCAGCGCCATCGTGAACGCGTGGTAGGCGCCGAAACTGCAGCCGGTGGCGCCGAACGTCTCGTGGCCGGAGACCCGCTTGGCGAACGGCACGACCTCGGTCAACAGGCTGTGCTCCCACGTCAGGTAGCGATCGATGCGCTCGCGCGGATGTCGATTGGCGTAGAAGCTCTCGGAGTCGACCGTTTGCACACAAAATAACTGCAGGCCGCCGCCTTCCAGCTTGTCAGCCAGCGCACCGACCATGCCGCGGTCGTCATATTCGTGGAACGACCCCATCGACGTCGGAAACACGAACATCGGCGGTCCCGCATGTCCGAAGACGAGCAGTTCCATCTGCCGGCCGAGCACCGGCGAACCCCAGGAGTGATATTGGCGATGCAACCTTTGACCTTGGTGAATACTAACCCCGATGTCGTCCGCGATTGAACGCTTCACCATCTCGTCGGCGCGGCGGGCGCCGCGAGAGGTGACCGTCTATGTGCCGGACTCGGCGCAGCGCGGCGGGGCCTCGTTGCCGCTGCTGATTCTCCAGGATGGCCAAAATCTGTTCGATCCGGACCGGGCGCACGTGCGCGGCGAGCACTGGCGCGTTGCCGAGGCGGCCGACGCGCTCATCGCCGCCGGGCGTATTCCACCACTGCTCATCGCCGGCATCGATCATGCGCGCGAGGGGCGCATTGCGGAGTTCACACCCACGCCAGGCGATCATCCGGATGCCGGCGGTGTCGGCGATTACGGTCGATTTCTGCTCGACGATGTGGTGCCGTATCTGCGGCGCGCCTTTGCCGCCCGCGCAGGCGCCGACAGCCTCGGCTTTGGCGGATCGTCATTGGGCGGCCTCGCGACCCTCGCCATCGCGCGTCAGTTTCCGGGTCGCATCGGCCGGCTGTTGGTGATGTCGCCATCCGTCTGGTGGGACGATCGCGTCATTCTTCGGCGTCTTCGGCGCGTGGGATTTGTCCCGCGACCGCGGGTGTGGCTGGATATCGGCCGGCTGGAAGGCGCTCGCGCGCTCACGGACACGCGGGCGCTGCGTGACGTCTTGATCTGGCAGACGTCCGCGCTGAAATACACCGAGGTCGCCCACGGCGATCACTCAGAACGCGCGTGGGCAGCCCGACTTCCACAGGCACTCGAATGGTTGTACGGAGGTCCGCCTTGATGCGCGCGTGGTTCGTCGTGGTTGCCGTCGCTGGCCTCGCGGCGTGTAGCGGGTCTGCGCCAGCCCCTTCGGCGTCTCCGAAACCTGAGGCGAGTGGACGGTTGGCCACACCCGCGCCGATCCAGCCATTCCAGGCCGTCGACATCGATGGCCGCGATATTTCGTTTGCGACCTGGCAAGGCAAGGTCGTGGTGCTCAACGTGTGGGCGACATGGTGCGCGCCATGCCGGCGCGAAATTCCGATGCTGGCCGACCTTCAAGAGACGTATCGAAATCGACTGCTCGTCATCGGCCTGCTACAGGATGAAGTCACCACGGATTTCGCCCGGGAGTTCGGGAAGGCCAGCCGGCTGAACTATCCGATTGTCCGTACGACCTTCGAAATCGAGAGCCGCTTTCCTCCGGTTCTCATGCTGCCCTCGACCTATGTGATCGACGCCGCCGGCCGACTCGTGGCGATGTATGTGGGTGAGCTGGATCCCGTCGTCTTGAAGAAAGACCTGGAGACCACGTTCGGCCGCGCCCCATAGCGCCAACTCCACCCAGGCTTTTTGCGTCCAAGCACTATGCTGCGAGACCTTCGCTACGCCCTCCGTCAATTGCTGCGCACGCCGGCCTTCTCGCTGGTCGCGGTCCTGACCCTCGCGCTGGGCACCGGGGCGACGACGGCCATCTTCAGCGTGGTCAACGGCGTGTTGCTGCGTCCGCTGCCGTATCCGCAGCCCGATCGGCTGGTCCGCGTTCACGAGACCGTGCCGCAGTACGGCCGGTTCTCCGTGGCGCCGGCGACGTTCCTGGACTGGCGGCAACAGGCGACTAGGTTTGAGCGCATCGCGGCGTACTCGAACGGCAGCGCGACCATCACCCAGGGCGATGGTCCAGAACGGATCACGGGCGCCGTCGTGTCGTGGGATCTGTTCGATCTTCTGCGCGTCGCCCCGGCCCAGGGTACGGGATTCAGAGCCGAACAGGATCGTCCGGGCTCGAATGACGTGATCATCATCAGCCACGGCTTGTGGCAGCGGCGGTTTGGCGGCGCGCCGGACGTCGTGGGCAAGTCCATCGCCTACAGCGGAGCCACGGTCACGATCATCGGCGTCATGCCCCCAGACTTCGCGTTTCCGACGAAAGCCGCTGAGTATTGGCGGCCCATCGCGCTGAACACGGCGAATCCCAGCCGCGGCGGGCACAATCTCGGCGTCATCGCCCGCCTCAAGGACGGCGTGACCCTCGAACAGGCCGGGGCCGAGATCAAGGCGATTTCCGAGCGGCTGGCGACGCAATATCCCGATAACAGCGCCGGCGAATCGGCCGAAGTCGTCTCGCTGCACGAACAAATCGTCGGCACGGTGCGCCCGGCGTTGGTGACGCTGCTCGCTGCCGTCGCGGTCGTGGTGCTCATTGCGTGCGCCAACGTCGCGAACCTGCTGCTGGTCCGTGCCTCGGGCCGCGAAAAAGAACTCGCGATTCGCGCCGCGATGGGAGCGAACCGGCGTCGGCTAATCGCGCAGATGCTGGTCGAGAGTCTGGTGCTCGGCATCGTCGGCAGCGGCCTCGGCCTGCTGCTGGCCTATCTGGCCATTCCACTCGTGCAGACGCTTGGCGCGGGCAGCATTCCTCGCGTCGCCGATGTGGGCATCGATCGCACTGTGCTGATGTTTGCGGTCCTCGCGTCGCTCGCGACCGGCATCATTTTCGGCCTGGCGCCAGCGTGGCAGGCGTCGCGTGTCGGATTGGGGACGGTGCTGAAGGAGCACTCACGTTCGGCCGTGGGCCCACATGGCCGCTGGCTCCGGAACGGTTTGCTCGTCGCGGAAGTCGGATTGTCGATCGTCCTCCTGGTCGGTGCCGCGCTTCTGCTTCGCAGCTTCGCGCGGCTGACGAGCGTGGACCCTGGTTTTCGGGCCGATCGCGTGCTGGCGTTCCAGGTCGCGTTGCCACAGCCGACGTATCCGCAGGACAGCAATCGCGTGGCGTTCTTCGATGCCTTTCTCGAGCGGCTCGAGGCCACGCCTGAAATCGAACACGTGGGAATGGTCCAGACGCTTCCGCTCCGCGGGAGCTATGTCCTGACGTTCGACGTGCGGGGCCGGGCGCCGGCCGAGCCCGGGAAAGAAGTCTCTGCGAATCATCGTGGCGTCAGTCCCGGCTTTTTCACGGCGCTGGGCATTCCCCTCAAGCAGGGACGACTGCTGAACGCACACGATACCGAGACCTCGCCCATGGTCGCCGTGGTCGACGAAACGTTCGCCAGGCGTTTCTTTGCGAACGAGAATCCGATCGGCCAGGGGATCGACATCGGCAACGGGAGCGATGGCTACTACGAGATCGTCGGGGTCGTCGGTGCCGTGCACAACAGCGGTTTGTCTGCCGAGCCCGAGCCCACGATGTATGTGCCATTCAAGCAGGACGTCTTCGCCTCCATGTGGATCGTGGCCAAGACGTCAGGCGATCCCCAGTCCGCCGCCGGCGCCGTCCGGCAGACGCTCAAGTCGCTGGATCCCGGCCTCCCGGCCTTTCTCATGACGCCACTCTCGACCATCGTCAACGACTCGGTCGCGGACCGCCGGTTCTCGATGTTGCTCCTCGGAACGTTCGCATTGATCGCGCTGTTTCTCGCCGCGGTCGGTTTGTATGGCGTGGTCGCCTACGGTGTGACGCAACGCACGCGGGAGATTGGATTGCGCATGGCGCTCGGCGCTTCTCCGGGCAGCGTGTTGGGGCTGATCGTGGGCGGCGGCATGAAGCTCGCGTTGGTGGGCGTGGTCGTCGGCCTGGCCGCGGCGGCGCTGGTGACCAGGCTCGTGACGGCGATGTTGTTTCAGGTGGAAGCCCTCGACCCGACCGCTTATCTCGCGACGTCTGTCGTGCTGCTTCTCGTGGCGGCCGTGGCCTGCTACATACCGGCACGCCGGGCGATGCGGGTGGACCCGCTCGTGGCGCTTCAGGACGAGTAGGGAACCCGGCCGCCCAACTGGGCGATGGCGCTGGCCGCCGATTTGGCACCGTCTTCCGCTCGGACCAATTCACTGACGGCGGTGGCATTCTCGCGGACGATAGGGTCGGCCAACAGCGCCTGCAGGGCCGTGCGCACGCGTTTGGCGGAATACTGCTCTGGATAGACCACGCGGGCGACGCCCAGCTGTTCCGCCCGCGCCGCGTTGTCCGGCTGGTCGTGAGCGAAGGGGACGACCAGCATGGGACGCCCGGATTCGAGCGCAGTATGTAGCGTGCCGGCCCCACCCTGGTGGACGATGGCGGCGGCCCTTGGAAAGAGCTCCGAATGTGGTGCCCACTCAGTGACAAAGACGTCACCGGCGGTCACGTTCGGCCGGTTCTGAGGTTCACGGCCGACCAGCAGCACGGACCGGTAACCCATCGCGGTCGCCGCGGCCACGCTTATCTCAAAAAAATGCGGCGCCCGGTTTGTGGCGACCGCTGCGCTTCCAAGCGTAAAGACAATGGGAGGTGGACCGCTGTCCAGAAACTCGATCAGTTCCGGGCTCATCACGCCGTGGATGCTGTCGTACCGGATGGCCCCTGTCACGACGGTGTGAGGCGGCCAGTCTGATTGGGGCGCAGCCAGGACCGTCGAGAACATGGCCAGGGTCAAAAGTGGCGAAAATTGGCCTGAACCGACGGGATTTTGGCCTGGTGGGAGTCCAAGAGAGCGTCGAAGTTTCCGCACCTCCCTCGTCCAGCTTCGCGTCAGTTTGAGGCCGACCGCGTTCATGGGCGAGAGGGCTCTGGGCCACTGGCGGTGAATGGCGGCGGCCAGTGGGCCTGGCAACGCCAGCGGCGGGTCCATTCTCGAGAAGAAACTGAGGGGCGCCAGGACCGACGAGGCCCAGGGGAGGCCTCGCTTTTCACACAAGACCGGCGCGGCGAAGGTGAGCGGATGGGACACGACGAGATCAGCGTCCCGGCACGCGTCGTCGAGGTCGGCATACATGTCGCGGAGGTTCGGCATCATCAATTGCCGAATGAGGTATTCCGGTCCCCGTACCGGATCCATGATGCGTGAGACGATCGCGCGGTCGGACGGGTCACCGTCCGGCCGAATCGGTCGCCATTCAAGACCGGCGTTTTCGACGAGCGGTTGATAGGTCCGCGAGGTGGCGAACGCCGGCCGGTGGCCTTGCGCCAGCAGCGCCTGCCCCAGTCCCAGATAGGGATTCAGGTCGCCGTACGATCCGAACGATGCGAGGACGATGCGCATAAATAAACTTCGACGGTCGACGTTCGAACGTCGAAGTTTCTAGACGCTATCCCAAAATCGGCGTCGAAACCCGCAAAAATCGTTGTACACTGGCGCTCGCTCGTTCGGCATGCTGCCGTTCGCGTTAGCTGATAGGAACTGTTCACATGGCCAAGACCGCTAAGAAGAAGGCATTCAAGATTACTCCGGCGAAGTCGCGCCGCACGCGTGGCGACGTCGTCAAACAGATCGCCGAAGCGACCGAACTGAAGTCGGGCAAGGTTCGCGAAGTGTTCGATACGCTCAGCGCGCTCATCGCGGCCGACCTCGGCAAGGGCTGCGGCGAGTTCAATTTCAACGGGCTGATGAAGCTCCGTACCGTGAAGAAGCCCGCCACCTCGGCGCGCAAGGGTCGCAACCCGTTCACGGGCGAAGAGATCATGATCAAGGCCAAGCCGGCCAGCCGCAAGGTGCGCGTGCGCGCTCTGCGGACGCTCAACGGAATGATCTAGATCGTTCCGCCGTGTCGCGGGGCATTCGGCTTCGCGGCACGGCACTCTCGCCGCATCGATCTATCTGACCTCTTCAGCTCGAACCCCAACCCAAACACATCGACGCTCAGAATCGCGACGCGCGTATCCACGTGTCCGCTCGGGCCCAACTGGCCGCTAGATCCGCATCCACATCTGACGTCGATTTCCGCTGCGCGCGAAGCGCCTGCTGAAGCCCCGTCAGTGACCAGCCGTTGTGCGGGTGCTTCTTCAGTTCATCCTGATAGACGCGCTCTGCATCGCTGAATCGGCCGGCTTCGAGAAGCGCCGCGCCGAGCCAGTGGCGCGCGGCGAAGGGCAGTGGCTCGGGCTCGTCGTACTCCAGCGTGTCCTCGATCGCGACGGCCTTGGTGAACGCCTCGATCGCGGCATTAAGATTTTTGTCGCTGCGGAAAATTTCTCCTTCCAGAATGCCTGCGACCGTGCCGAGCAACTTCTGCGCGGGGTGACGACGGAATGTCGCTTGCGACGTCGCCGCGGATTTGGTTACCGTGTCGAGGAAGGACTTCGCACCCGCCGTATCGCCCGTGCGCAAGCGTGCGTAGCCTTGGGCGAAGTCCCAGAGCCCCGCCGTCACGTCCGTCGTCGGTCGCGCGGTCACCGCGGCGATTTCATCGAAGCGACCGAATCGCACGAGCGTGAGCACGTGATAGACAGAATCCTTCGTGAGCTTCGCGTAGTCCTTGCCGGCCTGAATCGCGATCGCGCCCTGGCCATCCATCGAGGCGGCGAACGCCAGCATGTGCAGGTTGTGTTCCGGGTAGATCGCAAATCCCTCGCCGATGGCGGCTTTCAGATCGGAGTGCCACGCCTTGATGTTGTCGCGGACCGCGTCACCCCAGCGGCCGATCTGGCTCCAGGTGTGCGCGGGCATGTGGTTGATATGACTCGCACCGGGAATCGAATCGCCCAGAAACTCCGCGCACGCAGCGGCCTTGCCGGGCACCGTGGTCGATTCGGTCGCATGCACGTAGAGATGACACGCGCCTGGATGGCGGATGTCTTTGGCGAGGACCGACTCCAGTACCTGATGCAGCTTTCTGACTGAGGGGCTGTTCGCGTCGCGCGTTCCTCGACGCGGCTCGAGCAGAAACAGCGCCTCACCATAGAGCGTGACGGCATCCAGATCGTTGGGATAGCGTTCCGCCAGCTTCTGCATGGCGTCGGCATAGGCGCGGTCCTGATCTACGCGCTTGGCCGGATCGAACTTCTCGACGTACCGCACGGACAGCGCGTCAATGAACGCCTGCTCCTTGGCCGGCGCGCGGCCCTTGAGCGCCATCGCCTTCTGCATGGCCGCATACGCCAGCGGCGCATCGGTCACCGTCATGGGCTCGTTGAGATACGAGCCCAGCGCCCACGCCTCGCCCCAGAAGCAGATCGCGCATTCGGGATCGCGTTTCCACGACTCACGAAAAGACCGCACCGCCTCCGGTTTCGCGAAGGCGTACATCATCTGAAATCCCTGTGTGAAATACGCCTGCGCCTCGGCGTTCTTCGACGAGATCGGCCGCGTGAACGGCCCCAGTCCGACCGTGTAGAGCGGAATCGGATCCGCATACCGCGGCGGCACCGTGGACGTCATTTCATGCTGCGTGAACGCGACGGCGGGCGACAGCACCAGCAGAACAGCGAAGACGACCTTTGAAACCATGCGGGCATCTTAGGTCAACTTTGAAACCCGGGGTTGCCTGATATAACCATTCCAATGTCTACGTCGCCTTCGAGCCGTTGGCCGACCGTTCTCACCGTCATCGGCGTGGCGTTGCTGGCCGTCGGGATGTTGCTGTATGTCCGTCAGATGGGAGCCCGGCCGGGCACGCTTGCCCCTCCGGTCGCGACAGGGCCGGCGGTGGACCTGTCGCCAACGCTTCCGTTTGATTCCGGGATCGAGACCGCGACGCTACCGAACGGCTTGCGCTACTTCGTCCGCGCCAATCGCCAGCCCGAGCATCGTGCGGAACTTCGTTTGGTGGTCAACGCCGGGTCCGTGCTCGAAGAGGACGACCAGCGCGGCCTGGCGCACTTTGTCGAGCACATGGCCTTCAATGGGACCAGGCGGTTTCCAAAGCACCAGATCGGCGCGTTCATGGAATCGATTGGGATGCGCTTCGGTCCCGGCGTCAACGCCACGACCAGCTACGACGAGACGATCTACCACCTCCAGGTTCCGACTGATCAAGCGGGCGCCCTCGAACGCGCGCTCACGATCATGGAGGACTGGGCGCATGAGGTGTCGTTCGACGCGGCGGAAATCGAGAGCGAGCGGGGCGTCGTGCTGGAAGAATGGCGGATGCGGCGGGGTGTCGGCGCCCGGCTTCAGGACGTGCAGTTTCCGCTCCTCGTCCGCGGATCGCGCTACGCCGACCGGTTGCCCATCGGCACGCCGGAATCGATCCAGACCTTCAAGCCCGCCCGGTTGAAGCAGTTTTACGCGGACTGGTACCGTCCGGACCTCATTTCCGTGATCGCCGTCGGCGATTTCGACGCGAAGGCCGTGGCGGCGCTGGTGAAAAAAGGATTCAGCGCGATTCCTGCTCCGCCGGACCCGCGCCCGCGGCCGGTGTTCGACGTGCCTCCGCAATCGGATATTACGTTCGCGATCGCCTCCGATCGCGAAGCGACGGCGACGGGCGTCGGGATCGCGCACAGACGGAAGGCGGTTGAGGCAGTGACGGTAGGCGACTACCGCCGCGACACCATCGAGCGGCTCGTCTCGGGCATCTTGTCCCTGCGGCTGGCCGAGGTGGCTCAGGTTCCGAAGAGTCCGCTGCTGCAAGCGGCGGCTGGGAAGGCGTCGGTCACGCGCACACTGGAACTCACTTCGATGAACGCGGTCGCCCCGAGTGGCGGCGTAGACGATGCGCTTCGGGCGTTAACCGTTGAGGCGGCGCGTTTGGCGAAGTTCGGCGTCACGCGCGAGGAACTGGATCGGCAAAAGGCGACCACGCTCCGCGGGCTCGAGCGCGCCATCGCCGACCGGGCGCGGCAGCCGTCGACCGCGCTCGCGGCCGAATACGTGCGTCACGTCACGACCGGCGAACCCGTGCCCGGTCTCCAGTGGGAGTTCGACACGACGAAGATGCTGCTGCAGGGCATCTCGTTGGAGGACGTGAACCTGGCTGCGACCACATGGCTGCCGGAGGACAACCGCGTGGTGTCCGTCACCACGCCGATCAAACCCGGTGTCGTCCAGCCGACAGAAGCGGCGTTGCGACAAGTGTTGGCCTCGGCGGCCAGGATTGAATTGAAACCGTGGGTGTCGCGCATCACGCCGACGTCACTGCTGGATCGTGAACCTGCGCCGGGGTCGATCGCGACGACGGTGACGCGTGCGCCCATCGGCGTCACGGAATGGACGCTCTCGAACGGCGTGCGCGTAGTCCTGCTGCCGACCAAATTCAGCGAAGATCAAATCGTCTTCAGCGCGGTGTCGTCCGGTGGGCTCTCACTGGCATCCGACGCCGATCTCATTCCGGCGCAAACCGCGACACAGGTCGTGAACTCCATGGGTTTCGGCCGCTTCGGCAGCGGCGACCTGCGGCGCTGGCTGACGGGCCGGGCGGTCAGCGTGCAGCCGGTCATCGGCCCATTCGAGCAGGGGATTTCCGGCGGCAGTTCGCGTCAGGACCTCGAGACCATGTTCCAGCTCATCTATCTGATGATGACCTCGCCGCGCCGCGACCAGACGATCTTTGACGCGCTGCGGGCCCAGATGCGCGATGCGTTGACTAACCAGGCGGCATCCCCCGACGTCGAGTTCGCGCAGGCGCTGTCGGCGACGCTCACGCAGAACCACCCGCGCGCCCGCCCGATCACGGCGGCGTCATTGGATCGGATGGACCTCGACAAGTCGGTGGCGTTCTTCAAGGAGCGTTTCGCCGATGCGGGCAGCTTCACGTTTGTGATGGCCGGCAGCTTCGACCTGGCCGAGATGCGTCCGCTGGTCGAGCGGTACCTCGCGTCGTTGCCGTCGACGTCCCGACATCAGACCTGGAAGGACTCCGGCATTCGACCACCGACCGGTGTCGTCACGCGCGTGATCGAACGCGGCGTCGAACCCAAGACGCGCACCGTCCTGCTGTTCACGGGGCCGGTCGAACCCGATCGGCGCCATGCCGTCAGCATCGTCGCACTCGCTGAAGTGCTGCAGACGCGACTGCGGGAGGCGCTGCGCGAGGAACTTGGCGGGACCTACAACGTGAGCGTGGGCGGCAATGCCGCGCGCGTGCCGGTCGGCCAGTTCACGGTGTCCATCGACTACACCGCCGCGCCGGCGCGCGCCGACGCGCTGACCGACCGCGTGTTCGCCGAGATCTCTGCCCTCAAGAAATCCGGTCCGTCGCCGCAGCAGGTGAACGATGTGCGCGCCGCGCTGCTGCGGGACTTCGAAACCAACAGCCACCAGAATGCGTATCTGGTCGGCCAACTGGCCCAGCGCTATCAATCCGGCGAACCGCCGGAGTCTGTGTGGCAGGTGGGGGACATCTACAAAGCGCTCACGCCGGCGGTGATTCGCGAAGCCGCGGAGGCCTATTTGGATCCGAAGAACTACATTCGGGTGACGTTGAAACCCGGGAAGTAGTCGCCGGCGCTCAGCCGTGTCGTTTCACGTCCACTTTTTTTCCACGCAGTTTCGTGGCCTTGAGCGCCTGGATGACGGTGTCTGCCATCCCCTCGGGTACTTCGACCGTGGCGTGCTTTTCCTCCACACGGATCGCGCCGATCTCGCGGGCGCTCATCTGGGCTTCGCCGGCGATGGCACCCACCAGGTCCGCTGGGCGAATGCCCGCGTCCTTGCCCGCGCCGACGTAGAGCACGGTCATCGGGCCGGCCGGGCCTCGGCCAGGTCGCGCGCCGGCAGGTCCGCGATCACGAGTCGGGGCGCCCGTGCTCCGGCCGCGGTCGCCGCCGCGGGCGTCGCGCGAATAGCCGCGGTCGGAGCTGCCTTCGCTGCGGCTGCCGCGCTTGTCGTCGTAGCGCGGCCGCTCCCGTTCGTAGGTTCGCGCCGGTTCCGGCTGCGGCTCTTCCTCTTCCTGTTCGCCGCCTTCATACAGCATCGCGGTGACCGCGGCGGCGATGTCCATCAGGTCGTTATCGTGGGCCAGCGCCGCCACAAACGCTTTCACGTCGTCCAACGCACCAACCTTGATGCGTTCCTGAATCGCATCTCGCATCGTCTCCAGCCGCTTGGCGCGAAGCGCGGCCTCGCTCGGGAGCGGGACCATCTCAATCTTCTGTTTCGTGAGTGACTCGATGTTCCGCAACATCCGCTGCTCGCGCGGGTCCACGAGCGTGATGGCGACGCCTTCGCGCCCGATGCGGCCGGTGCGCCCGATGCGGTGCACGTAGACTTCCGGCGACGTCGGGATGTCGTAGTTGAAGACGTGAGAAATGTGTTCGATGTCCAGACCGCGGGCCGCCACGTCGGTGGCCACGAGCACATCCGCACGGCCGGATCGAAACGCCTGCATCACGCGATCGCGCTGGCGCTGTTCCATGCCGCCGTGCAACGCCTCGGCGCCGTAGCCGTGCGACTTCAGCGTATCGGTGAGTTCATCGACTTCGATGCGCGTGCGGCAAAACACGATGGACGCCGCCGGTGCTTCGAACTCGAGCATCCGGCCGAGGGCCTCGCCCTTCTGGCGTCGCGCCACGATGATGGCCGACTGACGAATCTGCGGCAGCTTGCCGGGCGCGCGCTTCTCGGCCTTGATGTACACGCGCGCCGGTGACTTGAGATGCCGCTCGGCGATCGCCGCGATTCGGGGCGCCATCGTCGCGGCAAACAGCGCGGTCTGACGCGTCTCGGGCGTGGCGTTCATCAACGTCTCGAGGTCTTCGGCGAAGCCCATGTCGAGCATTTCGTCGGCTTCGTCGAGCACGAGCACTTCGAGTGCGTCGAGCGTCAGCGTCTTGCGGCGCAAATGGTCGAGGGCGCGGCCGGGCGTGGCCACGACGACGTCGGCGCCGCGTTGGAGCGATCGGATCTGCTGACTCATCGGCGCGCCGCCGAAGACCGGCACGACGGTGAGCGTGCTGCCTTTGGCGTATTTGTGGAGCGCTTCCGCGACCTGCATCGCCAACTCGCGCGTGGGCACGAGGACGAGCCCGCGAACCGCACCGCGCGTGCGCGCGGGCCGGGTGATGAGATGGTGCAACATCGGCAGCGAGAAGGCCGCCGTCTTGCCCGTGCCGGTGCCGGCCTGACCCAGCACATCCTTCCCCGCGAGGAGCAGCGGAATCGCTTCGCGCTGGATCGGCGTCGGTTCTTCGTACCCCAAGGCCGCCACCGCCTTGGTAATGGGCTCGGCCAGGTTCAGGGCGTCGAAGCGGATAGGAGCGGCCGAGGCAGGGGAAGTCATCTAGCCATCATAGAGGAAAGCGTCGGCTGAGGCCTGGAGTCCCAGTGTAGGATCCGACCCGGACTCCATGATGAACCCGTTCCGCAGGTCGACCCAACGTCTGGCGTGTTTTGGCCTTATGGTCGCCGTTGCCCCGCGGATCGATGGGGCTCAAGCGAGTCGAACTGGGCCTCCACCGTGCGTTTACGGGCAGACGGGCTCGGCGAGTCCTTACGAAGCGGCCGCGGCGACTGAACCCGAGGTGTTTGAGCGCCATCTTGATTTGGCTCGGTGCTACGACGTGCAGTGGCGCTTCGGGGATGCCGAGCGGGCCATCGTTCGGGCACTTGAACTTGTTCGTCGCGCGGCCGCGTCTGCTGTCGCGGCGCCTGCCGCTGCGGATGTCCCGGTCGTTGTCGGCGCCGCGATTCCGGCGCCACAGAAGACGAGGGATGCTCCGGTCGGATATCCGGAGTACGCGGTGTCACGCGGGATTCGCGGCGTCGTAATCGTGGAGGCGAAGATCGATCGGAGGGGCCGCGTGCGTAACGCCAAGGCCGCGGAACCCGTGGCGGGCCTGGATCAGGCAGCCGTGAGCACTGTACGACAATGGGAATTCCAACCGACGGTGATCGGAGGCCAAGCGGCTGAAGTCACGAGTTTCTTCTTCATGCGTTTCGGTCTGCCCCGGGAGTTGATGCCAACGGACTGGTTGGACATCGCACGGTTCTACGGCGTTCGAGGACTGCCGGCACACGCCATCGCGCCGCTGGAAGCGGCGCTGGCGCGTGAGCGTCGAGACCGGGAGCGGTTTGCGGACGCCGTGCGCGTTGGGACCGCAGGCGCAGACACCATCTCCGAGCCGGTCAAGATTCGGGACGTGCATCCGACCTATCCGGGAGGTGCGGTGGCATTCGGGATCAGTGGAACGGTCATTATCGAGGCGCTGATTGACCGTTTCGGTGATGTGGGCCGGGCTCGCGTCGTCCGATCCGTCCCGATGCTGGACGCCGCTGCCATGGATGCCGTCTCGGAATGGCGGTACACCCCGGCTCAACGCAATGGCGAGCCTGTTTCCTGCCAAATGACCGTCACGCTGAACTTCGCCCTGAAGTAACCGCTGTCCGCCGTAAGAGCGCGGCTCCTCTCGCTATACTGGGCTATGCCTAATCTCCTCGGCGTTCGCGCCATCGTTCTCGCCGTCGTGATGTTCACCGCCAGCGGCCTGGTCTTCGCGAAGGCACAGTCGGCGCCCCCGCAGACCACCACCGCCTCCGAGCTGGCGCAGAAACTGCCCATCGATCCGGACACGACAACCGGAACATTTGCCAATGGCCTGAAGTACTACGTGCGCCGGAACGGTTTGCCCGAGAAGCGCGCGGAATTGCGGCTGGTCGTCAATGCCGGGTCACTCCTCGAGGAGGACGATCAACAAGGGCTCGCGCATTTTGTCGAGCACATGGCGTTCAACGGCACCAAGAATTTTCCCAAGGGCGACATCGTCTCGTTCATGGAGTCGATTGGGATGCGCTTTGGCCCGAGCGTCAACGCGTTCACGAGTTTTGATGAGACCGTCTACATCCTGCAGGTGCCGACCGACAAGCCGGAGGTCCTGGACCGGTCGCTGTTGATTCTCGAAGACTGGGCGCACAACGTGTCGTTCGATCCGGTCGAGGTGGACAAGGAGCGCGGCGTCATCACCGAGGAGTGGCGGCTTCGTCGCGGTGCGCAGGCGCGCATGCAGGATCAGCAGTTTCCTGTCCTGCTCAAAGGTTCGAAGTACGCGGAGCGGATGCCCATCGGCAAGATGGACGTCATTCAGAACTTCAAGCAAGACCGGCTCAAGCAGTTCTACGCGGATTGGTACCGTCCGGACCTGATGGCCGTCATCGCGGTTGGCGACTTCGATCAGGCGGCGATGACGGAGATGGTGCGCAAGCACTTCGCGTCGCTGCCGCCCGCCGCCAAGCCGAAGCCGCGCCCGGTGTTCGAGGTGCCCAAGCAGCCCGGTACCCTGTATGCGATCGCGACGGATCCGGAAGCGCCGATGCCCAGCGTCTCGGTCTACAGCAAGATGGCGTTTCGCGATCCCTCGTCGGTCGGCGCCTATCGTCAGCAGATGGTTGAGCGTCTCTTCGGCGCCATGCTGACCGCGCGGCTGAACGAACTCGCGCGAAAGCCCGACGCGCCGTTCATGGGCGCCGGCAGCAGCCGGGGGCTGTTCGTGAAATCGGCTGAAGCGTCGACCTTGAGTGCGATGGCCAAGGAAGACGGCATCGACAAGACGCTCGAAGTGATGTTTACAGAAACCGAGCGTGTGACGAAGTTCGGATTCACTGCGACGGAACTCGACCGGGAGAAGACGTCCTACCTCCGCAACCTCGAAGCCCTGATGACGGAAATGGACAAGCGGCAGTCAGGCCAGCTGGCCGACGAGTACGTCCGCAACTTCACGCAGGCCGAGCCGTTCCCTGGTCTCGGGAATGAAGCGGCGATCACCCGTCGATTGATTCCGGGGATCACGCTCGCCGAGGTCAACGGACTGGCGAAGGAATGGATGCCGGAAGGCAACCGGGTGGTGTTGATCAGCGCGCCACAGAAACCCGGCGTGACGGTTCCAGACGAAGCCAAGCTCGCAGCCGCGATCAAGGCCGCGTCGAGCAAAACGCTCACGCCCTACGCCGATACCACATCCACGAATCCGTTTTTCTCGGCGACGCCGAAGCCCGGTACGGTGACGAAGTCCGCGGCGCGCGCCGACGTGGGCGTCGTCGAATGGGAACTGTCAAACGGCGTCAAGGTCATCATCAAGCCGACTACGTTCAAAGACGATGAGGTGGTGTTTCGCGCGTTCAGCCCGGGCGGCACCTCGCTGGTGGCCGACGAGGATCTAATTTGGGCGGAGCCGGCCTCAACCCTGATTTCGCAGAGCGGCCTGGGCGCCTTCAGCCTGGTCGATTTGCGCAAGGTGCTCACGGGCAAGCTGGCGGGCGTGAGTCCGTACATCGGAGATCTGGACGAAGGCATTTCCGGATCCGCGTCCGTCAAGGATCTGGAGACGATGTTCCAGATGATCTATCTGACGTTTGTCGAACCGCGGGCCGACCCGGAAATCTTCACGCTGCTGAAGTCGCAGACGAAGATGTTCCTGGCCAACGCGCGGAACCAGCCGAATTTTGCGTTCAACGAGGCGGTCAACGATGCGCTGACGCAAAACCATCCCCGCGCGAAAACGCCGACCGTGGAGATGCTGGACAAGATGGACCTGGACAAGGCGTTCAAGTTCTACAAGGAGCGATTCGCCGACGCCAGCGACTTCACCTTCGTCTTCGTCGGCACGCTGGACCCCGCGACGTTCAGGCCGCTGGTCGAGAAGTACCTGGCGTCACTGCCCTCGACGGGCCGGAAGGAGACCTGGGTCGATCGCAAGGTCGTGCCACCCACGACGGTTGTGGAGCGGCGTGTGGAGAAGGGACTCGAGCCACAAAGCCACGCGCGCGTGATCTTCACCGGGCCGTTCGTCTACAACCAGGAACAGCGCATCGTGATTCGCGCCGTGGCGTCGATTCTGCAGACGCGGCTCCGCGAAATCCTCCGTGAAGAACTGGGCGGCACCTATAGCGTGTCGGCGTCGGCGAGCTACGACAAATTCCCGCAACAGGAGTACTCGTTGACGGTGGATTTCGGGAGCGCCCCGGATCGCACGGACGAACTCCTCAAGCGCGTGTTCGCCGAGATCGAGGCGTTCAAGACGTCCGGCCCGACCGAGAAGCAGGTGGCCGACGCCATCGAGGGGTTCGTGCGGGACCACCAGACGAACATCACCAACAACAGCTACCTGCTGACGCAAATCGCCACGAAATACGAGAACGGCGAGGCCGATGAAGTCGCGGTCCTGTTCGACCTGCCGGCGTGGTACCAGAAACTGACGGCCGCGAGCATCCAGGAAGCCGCGCGGAAATACCTGAATACCAACCGCTACGTGAAAGTGACGCTATTTCCTGAAAAGAAGTAGGTCCAAAGGTCCAAGGGTCCAACGGTCCAAAGGTCCGCTCCTGCCGCCCCGGCAGGCGCGCGCCAAGGACCCTTGGACCCTGGGACCTTTGGACCCTTGGACCGTCATTCCCGTAAACGCTCTGAATCTGTCAGAATAGAGGGTCTGGAGAACCTCGATTGAACGCACTGATCCCGCACCCCTCGGACTTCGCGCACCCAAGCAAGATTCACGGCCAGGCCCACGTCGGCCGGGTCATGGTTCACGCCTTCCGCCTGATTGAGGCGACCGGCATGACCGACGAGGCCTCGCGCCTCTGGGGTGCGGTTTATCTGCATGACCTGGCGCGCACCCACGACGGGTTCGACGAGGTGCACGGCATGCACGCTGTCATGCGCGTCAACGAATCCACGGACCTGCAGGAGCGCCTGATTGCCCGCGGTGTGCAGTCTGACGATCCGTCGATGCTGCTGGCGGTCATGATGCACTGCCTGCCGGACGACCATTCCGTGTTCGGCGGCAAGCCGGTGTGGCCACTGTTGGCGATGCTCAAAGACGTCAATGCACTGGATCGCGTCCGCTTCGGCGACCTGGATCCGTCGTATCTGCGGTTTCCGGAAACGCGCGGCATGATCAAGTTCGCCGAGGACTTGTATTCGCAGTCGCATCGTCGTGTGAAAGAAGGACCGAACTATTTCACCGATCTGCTGAAGGTTGCCGAGCGGATTCTCGGCAAGCCGGTGACAGTTCCCTCGAGCGTGTACGGCGCGTCGATGGCCCGTGCCAAAGGCCGCGCGAAGGTGCCGGCCAAAGGCGCCGCCCCGGCCGCTGGCAAGGCCGGCAAATCCGCGATGAAGGTGCCGGCTCCTGCCGCCGGCAAGACGGCGGCGAAACCGGGACGCCTCGTGGCGAAGGCTCCAGCGGCCAAAGCGGCCCCGGTGGTGAAGCCCGCGCCCGCAAAGGCTCCTGTCGCCAAGGTCAAGCCGCGCAAGAAGGCGTCCGCCGCCCGCTAGCGTGGCTACCGGCCGGTCGTCTCCCGGTGCAGGCTCGGCCGTTGTCGCCGCGGTTGCCAGTCAGAAGCTGGATCACCTCACGTCGGCGCTCGCACGGCTGACTGGCCCCGTGCCGGCGCAGGCCATGATGAACGGCGGCCGGCTCGGCTGGACCGCCGGCCTGAAACTTCTGGTCAGGCACGGTGGCGACCTCAACGCCAGTTTCAAACACTATCGAGCTCTCCACGCGCTGATTCAGGAAAAGCCGCACGCGGGCGGATCCTCCACGCCCGCGCGCATCGCGTGTCTGAAATGGATGCTGGCGCATGGCGCGGATCCGGAACTGCCCGGCGCCTGGCCGGCGGCGCGCGCGCTCGTCATTGCCGCCTTTCAGGGCGAAGGCGGCTACGTGGAAGCGATCAAGGACGCCGGCGCACAGATCGACATTTTCACCGCCGCTGCCCTCGGTGACATAAAACGCGTGGAGAGACTGCTCGCCCGCGATCCGGCGCTCGCGACCGCGCGCGATGGCGGATTGCTCACCGCGCTTCAATGCTGTGGCGGATCGCGGCTGGGCGCCAAATCACCGGCCACGGCGCGAGCGTTGCTGGCCTGCGCGCGGGTGCTGGTCGACGCCGGCGCCGACGTGAACGCATCGACGCCGAGTTGGGGCCATGCCGTTTCGGTCTCCTATTTCGTCATTCGGTCGGGCCAGATTGAAACCCTCGCGTACCTGCTCACGCGCGGACTGCATCCGACCGACGCCGTATCGACAGCGGCCTGGGAGAATCGCGCTGACGTTCTGGATCTCCTCATTGCGCACGGCGCCATCGTCGACCAGGCCCGCGACCACACGCGCCCGGTCCTGAACGAACTCGTCCGCTGGGGCCAGTTCGCCAACGCGCGCCTGTGCGTGGCCAGGGGCGCCAGCCCCAACCGGCCAGACGATCGCGGCTGGACGGCGATGCATCAGGTGGTGTCGCGCGGCAATCTCAAGATGCTGCGCGATTTGCTCGCGGCCGGCGGCGACGCCAGCATCGCCGACCACGACGGCCGCACCCCGCGCGGCATGGCGAAGAAGGCTGGCCGGGCAGATCTACTGGCCGCGATCGAGCAAGCCAAGTAGATCGATCGATCCTCCGGCATGGCCCTTGCTTCTGCAAGGAAGGATGGACCGTCAATCTCTCGGAAAACTGGGCGAAACGCTCGCGTGCGAGGAATTGACGCGCCGCGGGTACGCAATTCTTGCCACCCGTCATCGCACCCGGTTCGGAGAGATCGACATCATCGCGGAGGACGGCGGCGTGCTGGTGTTTGTCGAGGTCAAGACGCGGCGATCGATGCGGCGGGGCAGTGCGGCCGAGGCGTTGACGCGCGCCAAGTGCCGCCGGGTGGCCGCGATGGCCCTGGACTACCTTGCCTGGACCGGCCGCCTCGATCAACCGTGCCGCTTTGACGTCGTCGCCATCGACTACGCGGGATCGGCGCGGATGACCTTGCGTGTGATCGATAACGCATGGGTGATGGATAGGTAGGCCTGCTATTCTTACCGGCGGAGGTTTTGATGACACGTGTGGTTGGAGCAGCTATTGCTGGGTGTGTGGTGATGACGGTGGCCGTGGTCGGGGCGCAGACGCGAGCGGGCGCTGGTGGGCCGCAGCCCGTGAGCGACGCCGTTCGTGCGTCGTGGAAGAGCGCGAAGACCAATATCCATGACTCGGCGGCGAAGGTGCCCGAGAATCTCTACAGCTTCTCGCCGGTCCCGACCGTGGTGCGCACGTTCGGGCAGATCGTGGCTCACACGGCCGGCGCCAACTATGAGTTCTGTTCGGCGGCGAAGGGTGAAAAGTCACCGAAGGCCGAGAACGCCTTCGAAGCGCTCGCGACCAAGGCGGCCATCGTCAAGGCCTACGATGACTCGGTCGCGTATTGCGACGCGGTGTTCGCCGCGCTCACGGACAAGACGGCCGTCGAGACGGTTGACCAGCCGTTCGGTGCGGGCAAGGGACCGCGCGTCGCTGCGCTCATGGGCAACATCGGCCATTTGAACGAGCACTACGGGAACCTCGTCACGTACATGCGCATCAAGGGCATCGTGCCGCCCACCTCGGCGAAGTAGCGCTTCGAAGCTGAGTCGGGTCCATGTCTGACGACGTCGGCGCCATTCGCCGCGACTACGGCCGGGCCCATCTCGATCTGCCTGACCTGCTGCCCGACCCCATCGCCCAGTTCAAGCGCTGGTTCGATGAGGCCGTGGCGGCAGCCATCGTCGATCCCAACGCTATGAGTCTCGCAACCGCTTCAGCGGCGGGGGAGACGACGCTGCGTACAGTGCTGCTCAAGGGGTACGGAGCCGACGGCTTTGTGTTTTTCACGAATCTTGAGAGCCGCAAGGCGACACAAATTGCCGAGAACCCACACGTGTCACTGTTGTTTCCGTGGCTCGCGCTCGAGCGGCAGGTGATTATCAACGGAACGGCGGCGCGCGTCTCGATCGCCGAGGCGACGGAATATTTTCTGTCGCGTCCACGCGACAGTCAGATCGGAGCCTGGGTTTCGCCGCAAAGCCGCGTGATTGAGGCACGGCGCATGCTCGAAGCCAAGTTCCAGGAGATGCTGCGGAAGTTCAAGGACGGACAGATACCCCTGCCCTCATTCTGGGGCGGCTATCGCGTGACGCCGAAGACGATTGAGTTCTGGCAGGGCGGGGCGCACCGGCTGCACGACCGGTTTCTGTACAGTCGAGCGCCAGCCGGCTGGACGATAGCCCGACTGGCGCCTTAAGGGAAGTCAGAAGTCAGAAGTGAGAAGTCAGAAGTTGGCGCCTCGTGGTCCCACTTCTGACTTACTTTTGACTTCCAACTTCTGACTTCTGACTTTATTTGATCGCGACGATGATCATGTCCGTCGGCTTGCCGCCGGTGTTCTTGGATTCGTGCACAACGCCGCGGCCGATGAACTGCACGTCGCCGCGCGCCCACGTTGTCTTGGCCGGCTTGCCGTCGATGGAGAGCGAGAGCTGCGCCGGGCCGAGCGCGATTACGACCTGATCGTAGTCATGCTTGGTGCCGGCCGCTTCGGCGAACGTCGCGCTGGCCGTGGAACGGTACGCCATTCCACGTGGACCCTCGGCGAGAACTTTGATGTCCATCCCGGGCCGTGACGTGGGCAGTACGGCCTTGCCGGCCGCGGCGCCCTTGAACTCGACCAGGATGCCGTCGACTTTTCCGGTCCCGGTGTTCGTGGGGCTGTGGATGCCGGCGGGTGAGTAGGTCGCCGATTCGGCTGGCATGTCCGCGTCCGTGAACTTGCCGTCGGGCGTGTTGAAACGCACTTTCGAGGCCGAGAGCGGAATTACGATCGCATCGGGGTGCTGGTGCATCACGCTCTTGGCGCCCGGCGCGTAATCAATCTTCAGCACGCGCACGGCCGCATTGTCGACGAGCACTTTGTAGTGGGCGGGATCGACTTTCACCGGATCCTGCGCGAACGCGACGACCGAACCGACCAGGACGAGCAAGGCGACCGAGAGAACGTTCGAAGCCTTCATAGACCACTCCTTGGGTTAAGTAGGTAAACCGAGCGGCTGGAGTCTACTGTTTCTTCTGTCCGACCGCGAAGAGGCCCGTCGATGATCGGACGTACATCACGCCCTGGGACAACGCCGGCGTCGCCATGAGCAACTCGCCCATGGGATTGGTCGAGAGGTGTGCGAACTCGGCGCCGGCTTTGACGACGAGCATGTCGCCGTCCTCGCTTGAGAGATAGATCTTGCCGTCGGCGGCAACCGGCGAGGCGCTGAATCCGCTGCCGACGTTCGGCAACCGCTGGCGATAGACCTCCGTGCCGGTCTTGAGATCGTAGGCGTCGAACAGGCCGTTGTTCGCGAGCACGTAGAGTACGCCGTTGTAGGCGAGCGGCGTGGGCATGTAGGGTCCGCGCGCCGTCTTGCTCCAGACCACGCCGGCGTTCGACGTCTGGCCGGCTTCGAGCGTGACGTCGCCCGAGGCGTCCGGCCGCACGACGAAGATCGGGCGCTCGGGTGCGCGGCCGCTCGCAATCACAAAGACGCCGTCGGCGTAGATCGGCGTCGGCGCGGTGATCTTCGAGCTCTTGCCGACACGCCACAATTCTCTGCCCGTGCGCGGATCGTAGGCGCGAACGAAGTTCGCGGCGTTTGTGACGAGCACGGGCCCGGCCGGTGTGGTGGCGACGGTGGGTGTGCCCCAGGACGGCAGCTCTTCGCGTCCGGTTTTCCACACGGTCTCGCCAGTGTCCGCCTTCAGCGCGAGCAGAAACGAATCCGTCTGTGTGTCGATTTGGATGATGACGAGGTCGTTCCAGATAATCGGCGAGCTGGCCGGTCCCCACTCAAACGCGGGGAGATCGTAGGCGCCCATGTTGACCTTGCCGTAGTCCACCTTCCACAGCTGGTTCCCGGCGATGTCGAACGCGTGGACACCCATCGATCCGAACGACGCAACAACAATGCGGCCATTCGTGGCTGGCGTCGCGCTCGCGTAGGTGGATTTGATGTGACGCTTGTCGCGCGGCACACCTTCGACGGCCACGCGCGTCCAGCGAACGGCGCCTGTCTTCTTGTCAAGCGCCAGCAACTCCCATTTCTGGGGCGAACGATCTTCCGACGCATCGCCATCGCCGTACAGACCCGGCTTGAAGCTGGCGTTCGGCAGCGTGCTCACGGCGGTTGCGACAAAAATCGTGTCGCCCCAGACGACCGGGCTCGAGTGGCCGAGACCGGGAATCGGGACGTGCCACAAGACGTTGGTGCCGGCCTTGCCATCCCAGGCGTCGGGGAGATGCTGTCCGTCAGCAACGCCCGCTGCCGCTGCGCCGCGGAACGACGGCCAGCTGCCGGTCGCGGACGAAGCCGCGGGAAGCGGGCGCCGATCGGCGACGCCCGGGGTGCGCACGATCTTGCGTTCCGGAATCATGGGCTTCTCGTCGGCGGGAAGCCAGGAACTGCCGCCGATCATCATGCGGCGCGTCTGGCACGCGTCAACGATGAGCTCGAATTCGACGCGCGTGCCCTCTCGGCGATAGCGGTATTTTCCCGGATCGGCGCAGCCGGGTTGCGAGGGCGCGGGCGCGAGTGCGAACTCGACCTCGCCATTCACCGCCTTCCAGGAGCCCGTCAGCTTTGGCCAACCCGTTCCCGACAAGACAAACGTGCCATCGGGATTGAACGTGGCGGTGAGCGCTCCATAGGTGAGCGGCGTCGAGGGCATCGCGGGCGCCGGCGTCTGCGCGCGCAGAGCCAGGCCCGCCACAAGGAGGCCGGCCAGGCTGAACGCCGCCGTTCGCGAGAGGGGGGCAGATGGCATGGCGGAACCATACCAAATAGATCGATAGATCGATCCCGAAATAGATCGATACTGCGTCAGTCCCAATGTCCACGCTGCCGAGGGATCCCAAAGACGGAAGCCTCACGGATTCCCTGTACCGCGCGAACCTCAAGGATTTTCAGCAGAAGGCCATTGCGTACAGCCTGGCCACGATGGCGGCGCTCGGCCTCTACCTCGCGTTCCGGAAGGACGTGCCGCTCAAAGCCGCCTGGTTCCTCATTGCCGCGCTGGGCATCGAGGCCGGCAAGAACATCAAACGCTGGTGGGAGTGGGAGCAGGAGAACCCGCGCGCCGGGCGGATGCATCCGGACCGGGTCGCCGAGATTCAGCAAGAGACGGTGAAGGTGCTGAGCGATGCCGCGAAGGCGCGTGCATGGTTCACGCGCGGCATCATCGTGTGCATCGCCATTCCGTCAGTCCTTGAAGTGTTCACGGGCCTCGACCATGCCGTCGCCGTGGCGTCGGTGGACAGAGCGGCCGTCGAGGGCGGCGCGTGGTGGCGTCTCCTCAGCGGGACGTACCTGCACGGCAGCCTCTACCATTTCATCGGCAACATGAGTGCGCTGTTTCTGTACGGATCGATTCTGGAATCCAAGACGTCGCCGCTGCGGTTGCCCCTCGTCTATTTGTTGTCGTGTCTCGGCGGGAGTTTCGCGAGCGTGGCCCTGCCGCCGGACGTGCAGTCCGTCGGGGCTTCCGGCGGCGTGGTCGGCATCATCGGTTACCTGTTCTTGTTCTCGCGCCGGCAGGACGTGAAGTTTCCCGCGGCCTTCCGCGGCGCGACGGCGTCCGTGTTCGTCGGACTCATCACGGCCGGATTGGCGGGCTTCTGGTTCATCGACAACGCCGGCCATGCGGGCGGCGCGTTGACCGGCATCGTGCTGGCCGCGCTCATCGTCGATGCCGCGCGCAACTTCGGCGAGGAGGAAGTCCACCTGCCGATTCTCGACTTCTTCGGATGGATTGCCTCGGCGATTCTCATCGCCGGCGCAGTGGTGACGTCGCTCGCGCTGCTGTCGTAAGACTTCCGCGCACCCGTCGTACCCGTCGTACCCGGTTAGACGCCGAACTGCTTGAGATGGTGATCGAGGTGTTTGGCGTGCAGCTTGCTTTGCTGCGCGCCAGTCATCTGTCCGAACACGGGGTGGTCCGGCGGTGCATGACTGACGTCTCGCGCCACGATCTCGGCCATCAATTTCCGGCAACGCGCCAGCTCGGTGTTGAAGTCGTGAGCCTGTGTCGCGATAAACGCTTTGCTGGTGGGTGCATTCTTGGTCCACGGCATGTTGAGCACCATGAACCGAATGACGGGACGTGGAATCGGCGGGCGTTCGTTCGGCAACTGCAGCCGGCCGAGCGCGGCGTCCATGGCCTGATTCACGTGCCACAACATCTGGCCCACGGACATCTTGCCCCAGGCGGCGCGGGAACCCGGTGTGAGCTTCGACAGGCGGGAGTCGAGTGAGTCTTTGACGCCGGTATCGTGTAGGCGCGGCATATGAGCGAAAGTATATCGATCTATCTTTCTATCGATCTATCGATCTATTTCATGTGGGCGCCTCTCGGCGCCGACTAATATTTGGGCATGATGCGCCGTACCGGTATTGCCGCTCTGCTGTTGCTTGCCGTCTCGATCTCGCTGGCGGCCCAGTCCGCGCCGTTCATCACACATGACACCAAGCCCGTCATCACGCATGGGCCGTATCTGGTCGACCCGGCCGAGAACGCCATCACGGTCGTGTGGACGACGGATACGCCAAGTCATGCGGCCGTGAAGTTCGGCGTGGGGCAGGCGCTGGACCAGCAGGCCGAGGCGCCGGCGCATGGACTCCTGCCGGTCGGGACCGTGCATACCGTTCGGCTGACACATCTTCAGCCTGGGACGACGTACCGGTATCAGGCCGTCGCCACGCGTGTGGTGAAGCTGAATGCTTACTGGCCTGAGAAGGGCCTGGCGATGGAAAGTGCGCCCGCGTCGTTCACGACCTTCGATCGGCGCAAAGCATCAGTCTCGTTCAGCGTCGTCACCGACACACACGAACTGGTCTCGCGCATTGATGCGCTGATGAAGGCCATCGATTGGCCGACGACGGATTTCCTGGCGCAGACGGGCGACGCGTTTGATGCGCTGCAGAGTGAGGACCAGTTGTTCAGCCGGTGGATCGAGCCGGTCAATCGCGGCTTGGCGAAAGCCAAGCCGCTGGTCTTTGCACGCGGCAATCATGAGTGGCGCGGTCCGTTTGCGCGCGAGTTGTTTCCGTATCTGCCGATTGAAGAAGGGCGTTTCTACTACACCCGCGCGCATGGACCGATGGAGCTCGTTGTGCTCGACACCGGCGAAGACAAGCCGGACGACACGAACGTGTACTCGCGCTTGAATCGGAGTGAACCTTACCTGGCGAACGAACTGCGCTGGTTGTCCGGCGAGGCCAAGTCCAATGCGCGTTTCGCGGCCGCGCCGTTTCGTGTCGTGCTGATGCATCAGCCCGAGTGGGGGTCGATGCCAGACGGTCAGTCGCAGTGGATTGCGACGGCGAATGCGGCCGGCGTTGATCTGGTCATCGCCGGCCACAACCACAAGTTTTCACGCGTAGCCGCCGGCACGAAGGGCGCCAACTTCCCGACACTGGTCATCGGCCAGGACCAGGTGGCGCGGGTCGAGGTGACGACGACTCAGATCAGTGTGACGCTCAAGACGCCAGCCGGCGAAGTCGTCGACTCCTTCGCGGTGCCGCGGAAGAGATAGATCGATAGATCGATAGAGAGATAGATCGATACAGCTATCACCTGTCACTTGACCGTGATCTTGCCTTTCATCCCGCCGTGTCCCAGTCCGCATCGATGGCAGCACTTGATGGCGATCGTGCCGGCCTTGGTGGCCTTGTAGTCCACGGTCTTGGTCTCACCCTTGGGGATCTCGACGCAGCTGTCCTTGACGCCTTCGATTTCGAAGCCGTGTTCGGTGTCTTCGGCGGTGATTTTGAAACGGACGAGTTCATTCAGCGCGACATCGATCGTGCCGGGCGTGAACTCGTATTTTTTCGCTTTGATCTCGATCGTTCGGGCGGGCGTCGCCGGCGTCGGTGTCTGAATCGATGTGCCGGGCGCGGCGGTTGGACGAGCTGCGGCGACGAGCGGGATGACACAGGCGATGAAACCGGCCAGGACGAGGCGTTGAGTATTCATATGAGGACTCCCTGAGACAATCATAATGTCCAGTTGGCCGGACCTCTGTCCGGAATTAGACAAAGGATTTTCAGATGCCTGACGAACTCCAGACCATTCCCGGCGTGGGGCCCTCGATCGCTCGGGACCTTCGTGAACTGGGCATCCGACGCGTGGCCGACCTGCGCGGGAAGGACCCCGAGCGCCTTTACGCCCGGAGCAATGCGATTCGCGGCGTGCGGCAGGATCCGTGTCTGCTCTATGTGTTCAGGTGTGCCGTGTATTTCGCCTCGACCGAGCGCCCGAAGCCGAGCCTGCTGAAGTGGTGGGCTTGGAAAGATCGGAAATTTGGAGGCGCCGCCCGGAATTGAACCGGGGATGGAGCTTTTGCAGAGCTCTGCCTTACCGCTTGGCGACGGCGCCTCAAGAAAGTCAGAAGTTCGAGGTCAGAAGTCAGAGGACGGACGCCCTGACGCGCAACTTCTTCAGTTGGGTCAGCGACAACAACGCTCGATGAGACGGGCCGGAATGTTCATAACACCAACACATCCGATTCACCTGCCCTCCCGGATGTCCGGAGAGAGTAGCGGCCAAGTGGAGCCGGGCGCGAAGGCCCGGCGGAACGAAGGCCGCCGGGCGGGGTGCAGGGGACCCCGCCGATAAATATTGGAGCGGGAAACGGGATTCGAACCCGCGACTTCGACCTTGGCAAGGTCGCACTCTACCACTGAGTTATTCCCGCCCTCTTCAGACCACCGAGTGTACACAATGCGACCTGAAACGGGCAACCCTGGGGGTTATGATCTGGCCGTTCCCCGGGAGGTCGCATGATTTCGAGACTGTCGGCCGTTGCCCTGGTCGCCATCGTGAGCCTTGTCAGCGTCGTCGCGTGGGGCGCACAGACCGTCCCTTCGGCGCCGAACGCCGCGCATCCGCAGGCGCCGCCGGCCAAGCAGGTTCTCGATGCCGCGCTCGCCGCGGCGAACGCGGCCAATAAGAACGTCTTCGTGTTCTTCTCCGCATCCTGGTGCGGCTGGTGCCACAAGCTTGAAGCGTTCTTGAAAACGCCGGATGGCGAGTCGCTGGGACGCTACGCGGTCTTCGTCAAACTCACCGTGCAGGAAAGCGGCGTGTTCAAGCCCGACGAGAATCCCGGCGGCGCCGACATGATGAAGGCGTGGGGCGGTACGGGCGGTATCCCGTTCTACGTGTTCCTCGACGGCAAGAGCAAGGTCCTGGCAGACGCGAATACGATGCCAGACGGCGGCAACATCGGGTACCCGGCCAATCCCGTCGAAGTCAAAGCGTTCGATGTGGTGCTGACCAAAGGTGTCCCCAAGATGCCGGCCGAAATCCGCGCGAAGATCATCGACTACATCGCCAAACATCCGTAAGCGGGGGATAAGGACGCTAAAGGCTGCAGCGGTCAGTTCGGGATGGGACTGACGGATCGCAGCCGACATCGGAGTGACGCGACGGCGTCAGTTCGAAACCGCCGCGGAGGGAGTAATGGAATGGACTCCTCCTGGTTCTATCGCAGCATGATTGCTGTGTTGTGGGTCGCACCACAAAACCAAGAGGAGGTCCACTATGAATCCTACGACCGTGGCCGTC
>Ga0315912_10000884_pt1 | contig 43416 bp, 30 predicted proteins | sample VfabasoilMG_FD_204469 | JGI IMG/M metagenome (GOLD analysis project Ga0315912, IMG submission 204469) | Garden soil microbial communities collected in Santa Monica, California, United States - V. faba soil | ecosystem: Environmental > Terrestrial > Soil > Garden | place: USA: California... | reverse complement strand
GATCGTAAGAAACATCGCCCCCGTCGTCGATGGCCGCGTTGCGAAACCTCGATGTATGGCCCGATACACCTTCGGTTTCGCGCCTTGCCCTGGGCGACGCTGACGACGTTTATTACGATCGAAATCAAGGTTCCAGGGGACTAGCCGGCACTTCCCTTCACTCGAACGCCGACCGCTCGTGTTTGCAAGGTCCTCAGGGGTCGAGCGCGGCACGGACCTGGTCGATGATCTCTTGCTCGCCCCGCCCGATCGCGCCGTCGACTGCTGCGGCTTCTTTCAGCACCGCGAGAAGCTCCAAGCGCGTCGCCTGATCGAGCTGTGCCAATCGATCATCGATCGGTTGTCCGATATCGACCGCGCCGAGCACCGCCCGACGTTCATCGATGTCCAGCTCGAGTTGCTCCATCAAGCGTTCGAGGAACGACTGTTCTTCGTCGGTCACTACGGCATCGGAGATGACGAGCTGGGCAACGATTTCACAAAAGATGCGATCCTGAACACGGGCCGACACGATGCTGATGAGCATACAGTAACGCGCGCATGTCGAGGGCCAACGACGGTTGAACGAGGCGACTCCCACCGCTAGATTCGCCGTCGATGGGCATGTCGACGCGGCGATGGCTTGTGGGAGTGCTCCTCGTGCTCGGCGGATGTCCGTCCGATCCGCCCGCCGTAAACGATCCATCCCTGACGGGCAACACGGGCGACGACGCGTCGAAAAGCGATGGTGACTCGGGCGACTCGCCTAGCGGCGCGACGTCGGAGAATGGCGTCACGGAAGCTGTCGACTCCGACGCAGCCACGTCGACGAGCGGTCCGGCGGACGCGGAAAGCTGCGGCGAGTGCTCGACCGAAACCAGTCCAGAAGACGCGACGGGGGCTTCGTTGCCCCCCTTACCTTGCGTCGACGCGACGGTCGTGGGGACCGGGCAAGCGCTGGCTCAGTTCGATACCAACGAAACTCTGAACCGTTTCACCGAGGAACTCTGCGGGTCCAACAGTGGCGACGCTTGGATCGAATGGATCGCGCCGGAAAGTGGCTACTACGTGTTCGACACGGGTGGGTCGGCGTTCGACTCGACCTTGAGCTTGCGATCCGGTACCTGCGACCCGGCACCCGTCATCACCTGCAACGACGATGCTCCGGTGGGTGCCAATATCGGCTACGCCTCCGAGATCATCAGGTTCGCCGAAGCCGGCGAACGATTCATCGCGATCATCGATGGGTTCGATGGATCGAGTGGCCTCGCATTCCTCAACATCAACCCCCTCACGTGTCCATCCATCGACGTGCTCGATCTGACGACCGACATCGTCGTCGAGGGGACGCTCGCGCAGGCCCCCAGCGATCCGCTGACCTCGTGCGGGGGCACCCGTGTCGCGAGTCTCGCGTATCGCCTCGAGTCCACGGTTCCGGGCGGGGCGCTCTACCGGTTTCGTGTGACCTCGGAGGACTTCGACCCGCTCATCGCGCTCGACAGTGGTCCCGCGTGTGGCCGTGAACCGTTGCAGTGCAATCGAGGGTTCGGTACGGGGAGTGCCGAGGTGGTCAAACGCCTATTTGGTTCCGACGACGATACGACCGGCAATATCGCCACGATTTCGGTGGATGCGCAGGGCGGCCAGGGGGACTTCGTGCTGACGATCGAGAAGATCGACGTGCAGTGCCCGTCAGGCATCGAATCCCAGCCCGATCCCACGCATTGGGTGTTGACGGGCGACATCGATACGTTCGAGCAAGGGCTCGTTCCGTCGTGTGGGCCATCCGTGGGCGCGAACCCGGTGGGGGTGCTCGAACCCGTACCGAGTGCCTCGTTTGGTCTCGACGAAGGCAACTATGGACCGTGTGAGTTCTCCTATACGGGTGGATTTCCAGCGGCCATTTCGCTGACGGATGACTATTGCAACTTGCACGCAGAGCACCTCTGTGAAGTCGCCACGACCCAGCAAAATGGTTCGTTCGTGGGGACATTCCCCCAACGCCCCATCCCGTTTGGACCGGTCGTGACCGTGACACCGTTGTCGATGGACCGGTCGCAATGGACGTCGTCGACGTTCACGGTGAACGTCGATTGCCGTTGAAGCGGTCGGCAGAAGACGTTTCTTGGGCGCTGTCAATGACGAATCCAAGGCGACCAGCCTAGGGCCGCCGATCGCTTCGTGACGCGAACGGGTCCATGGAACGCTTTTTTTGACCCGCGAACGATCGGAGCTCCCACGAGCGGAGGTGGGGGTGCTGAGACCGGTGATGACCATCGAAGTTCCGATTCACAACGTGCGAACCAATCTGCGCGTGAGCGCTGGACTGTTGGCGCTGCTGTTTTGCGCTTGCCAAGACTCGCGAAGCGAGGCTTTGGACGGGATCTCCGATCTCGATGCGATGGCGGGGACAGGTCAAAGCGACCCTGCGATCGGCGAAGACGACGATGATGATGACGATGATGACGATGGGAGGCCAACCGAAACGGGTGGCGTGGACGACGACGATGATGGGGCCGTCGACGGCTCCGGTATGTGTTCGCCCAGGCCGACCGCGTTTCCCCATACGTTGTGTATTTGCGAAGACCTGATCGATGTCGGTGCTTTGCGTGTGCGACGCGAATCGTTGGATGAGGCGTCCGTCGGTGTGAACGGTCGGACGGCGATGGCCGGTGACATCGACATCGAGGGATCGGCGACCCTCTACGCGGGCGTGCGTGCCCCTGTTCGATTGCAGCTGGACGGCAATTTGGCGACCGCGGGGTCGGCCGACATCCTGGGTGTCGCCGAGATCGCCGGTGACTTCGACGTGGGCGAAAACCTGCTGGGCATTGGGTACCTGGACCTCGGAGGAGAACTTCGGGTCGCTGGACGGCAGTTGCTGCTCGGGCTGTCGAACCAGGCAGGTTTGGCCGAATATGTCGAACCCGAGCTGCCCTGCGGTTGTGATGAGAGTGAACTCCTCGATATCGCTGGCCTCGTCGACGACGCGAGAACGGACAACGACAACGAGGTGATCGCGCTGCCGACGAACGTCCTCCAACTCGGAGTGGCAGAGTGGCGGTTGCCGGAGGGGCGGTACTATCTCGAGGACGTCGATAGTCTAGGCGCTACCCGGTTCGTCATCGAGGGCCCAGTATCCTTGTATATCGATGGTTCGCTCGACGTCATCGGCGTCGGATTGTTCGATTTGGCCCCCGGTGCCACACTCGACTTGTATGTTTCGGGGAATGTTCGAACCGTCGGCCGAGTGCGGTTTGGCGAGGTCGAGGATGCGAGCGATTTCCGGCTTTACGTCGGTGGCGACGAATCCGTGGAGATCGCCGTGGGGGACCAGGATTTCAATGCATCCATCTATGCTCCGCGCGCGACCTTGGCCTATATAGGCAATACCGAGATCGTCGGGGCCGTCTTCGCGCGCGAGCTCGTCGGGCTCGGACGCTTGGTCATTGGCGGAGGCTTTTCGAGCGAGGATTGCGAACCCGACGATCCGGACTCCGACGATCCAGACTCCGACGATGGCGGAGAGCCGGATCCGGGGGATGGCGGGGAACCGAATCCAGGAGATGGAGGCGAACCCGACCCTGGTGAGCTTCCGGTCCCCTGAGGGGCTCGAGCACCGGGGGATTGCGGTGAGGGTCGGCGTCTCGTTCTGACGAGCGGCCGGCCTTCGGTCGTTGGCTTCGAGTCGGATGGCCCCGGGGTCGCGGGTCGGCGTCTCGTGCTGACGAGCGGCCGGCCCTTCGGCGTTTCAATCGACCCCGATGAGTCCTTTGGGTGTTCGGCGCACAGGCGGTCCACTGAGCATGAGATCCGCATTGACTCGGTTGTTGACGGCGGTTTGCTGGCGGTTCGGCGCCGGCTCGCTCTGTGTTGCCCGAGAAGGTTTGGCCGATCGACTTCGAGCACTCCTCGTGCGAGGGCGTCGTTCTTCGGGGGCTGCCTGGAGGCGCACCGCGGCGTGCACGTTCCGATCGAATGTGACTTGCATCATCTGGGACACGTAGTCGGGCGCGCTCACGGTGATGCCGTGCCGTCCGTTGTCCCGAACGACTTCCAAGTCGTAGGGTGGCAGGATGACGACGCCGTCGATTTGTACGATCGCGGACGGGGGCGAAACGTCGATGTTCACTCGGATCTTCGCTGGCAGAACCGGCTCAGGCGATTCGACGGGGACGAGGTCTGCCTCCGCAGTCGTCGGGGCCGTCGACGGCCACTGGGGGACGATCAGGACGACCTCCTCTCGGGCGGCAGGAGGCGGCGCAGGGAGGGCCGATGCGACCGGCAGCGCGGCGGCAACCGTGTCCGGTTGGGAGGCCGGAACCCTCATGAAGGCCCACACTCCCAACAACACGATCGAGCCGATCACGATCGACGGTACCCAATCCCTCGACAGCGATCTCGGGGTCGCACCCAACGCAGGCGTGCCGAGTTCGGTGGCCATGAACGATGCGGTTCCGTTCCCCCACCGGTTGATCGTCTCGGGTCCGGACGAAGAACTCCGTTCGATGTCGTTCGAAGAGAGTCCGCGCAACCACTCCATTCGCTCGGCGCAGAGCTCAGAGATGAACGTCGCCAAATCCTCTGATGCCATTGGCAACTCGTCGAGCACAGAACCGAGTGCATCCGCCAGACTCTCACATGAGTCGAAACGATCTTCCGGCTTCCGAGCGAGACACCGCATCGCGATGTCGTGGAGCTCCGGGGAGGGAACGAACGGATCGGTGGTCGGTAGATCCCCGTCCAAACTTCGTCGGATCAGCGTAGCGTCCGCCACTTCGACTCCCCAGAGCGCGCGTCCCGTGCTCGCCTCCCACAACATGACTCCGATCGCGTAGATGTCCGCTCGACGATCGATCTTCGCACCGATCATCTGCTCGGGAGCCATGTAGCGCAGTTTGCCCTTGAGCGTGCCCTGTTTCGTTCCGCCGTCTCGCCCTTCGATCTTCGCGATGCTGAAGTCGAGCAGTTTGGCTCCCGCGGTGGGGGTGACGAAGACGTGTTCCGGACTGATGTTTCGGTGAACCAGTCCAACCGGAGCACCTTCGAAGTCGCACAGCTCGTGACAATAATGGAGCCCGAGACAGGTTTCGCGGATCAACTCGACCCGCTCGCGCAGCGTGAGGGGTCGTTTGGTGGTTTCGCCCGCCTCGACGAGATCGTGCAGTGTCACGCCTTCGAGGAACTCCATGACCATCACCGGGGTGCCACGATCTTCGATCACTTCGAAGACTTCGACGACATTGGGATGATGGAGGCGCGCGGCGAGGCGAGCCTCGTTGCGAAACTGTTCGAGGAATCGTGGATCGTCGGCGAAGTTCGAGCCGGGCCGTTTGATCACGACGAAGCGGTTTTCGTCGTCCACTGCGACGAATACGTCTGCAGCCCCACCGCGTTGTAGTTCGGCGATGACGCGAAACCGCTGATCCAACACGATCATGTCCGTCGAATCGTTCACGACCTGTCACCCTCCGAGCCGTGATGGCGGGGATTCGTCGAGGCGGGTCTCATGGCCGCACCCCGGAACATCTTTCGCGATCCGAGCTGACGTTGGCTTGCAACGGTTCCAATCGATGGGTCGTCAAACAGATCATCACAATCCTGCAAGTCCTCGCAGCTCGTTCGAAGGTCTTCGGCTCGAGGCCGCCGGTCGTGTAGTGGTCGTTCGCAAACGGCACCGTGCCATAGAGCATTCGTTGGCCGGCGGAAAATGCTGAGGAACAGCAGGTTGATGCCCTTACTTGCGACATCGAATGCGATGGAGCAGTTCCCATTATGACGGATGTAAAGCGGATGGGGAGAACAACAAAGTGGGATCTGGGTGTTGCGACCAGGCCGGTTCGCGCATCGCAGCATCGTAGGTCCCAAAACAGGCTCTTGTGGGTGCGCCCTTTCTATTCGCGCGGCGCGTCAGCATCCGTTGAGACCCCTTCCTCGATTCGGACGACCGTACGGTGCCGTGACCGGGGGGACGGCGCGTGCTTCCTCTCCAGACGGTCATGCGATGACAGCGCGGCGAGGTCGCAAAACGTTCCGGCGGCGCGGAAGATGCTCGATTTTCTAGGTCAGGAATCGAGCGTTGGGCATGGTCGGCATCGTCATGTTGATGACCGTCGTTGTCATGATTCCCGTGATCGTTCGGGCGATCGTCATCGTCGTCCTGACCATTCGGAAGAGCGCCCACGTCGTCGCGATCGCCCTGATGATCACCACCGCGATCGCCATGGTCGCCTGCGAGATGGTCGTTTGGAGGGTCATGGCCATCCGTATGATCATGGTCGTCATGGTCGTCGTCATGGTGGTTGTCCTGTCGTCTGGGTGTTGTTTGCGTCGTTGCCAGTACGCGCGCGTTTGGAAATGTCTCCGTATCAACGAACTCGGGAGCCAGAGAATCCCCGAGTTCGAAAGCGCATGAGCGACACTGCGATCGATACGATTCCCGCGATGAGGACTGCCCCTCCAGCCGTCGCGGTGGCGACGCCCGCGGCCGTCGTGTCACGTGCGTGGCGAGGATCTTCGGGAATTGGAATGGGTGGAGCGAGGGCGAGCCCGGTGCCGACCGCGGTCGCGGCGACACCGAGCGAGAAAACAGCGATCCCCGCGTGCAGGAGTCGGGTGGAAGCGCGAGTGTCGACCGCGGGGGCTGCCCGTGCCGTCAGGGTCGCGCTCAAACGTTCGGTCTCGTTGTCCCGTGTATGACCCACCGTGGCGATCGATGCCTCCCATGGAGCACCGGCCTTCGACTTCGCAGGCGACGGCACCGGGTCGACGATGGCACCGAGCAATGAGATGACCTTGCGGAGCTCGCTTTCCACACTCGCGACGAGTTCAGTCTCGGTGCAGAGCCTGCATTCGACTTCCCAACCACCGCTTTCGAACGGGCCGTCGTTCGATTCGACGCGGAGGTGATAGCGAAAGCCGGGTTCGCTACCGCTGATGTCTTCGATCGTGACCCGCACGCGGTGGTTGTGCACCTGATGATCCGCCGAGGAGGCGGAAGATTGAAGCAACGTACGTGCACGACCCTCGACGAGCTTGCGAACCACCGAGCCTGCAGCTCCGAGCTTGGACGTATCGACCAGGAGTTCCGCGAGCTGCGGAGACGGAGAGGACGGGTTCGCCCCGAGCGTTGCCACGGATGGTGCCTCGGTGTGCAGGAGTGCCACCATGAGGGCGACGGAAGGCCATATCATCGCGATCGCTCCAAGCGGAGAGCGCAAAGCTTTGCTGAACGGATGGTTTCGGGATCGGCCGAGCCCGCAGCGATATGCATACACTCCTCGAACCTGTGCTGTTCGGAAAGGGCCAACACGCGGAGTCGTCGACGCGCCGTATCGTTCGCCCAGCATCGCGCGTTGGCGGTATAGCGGAGTACCTTGGCCCAATCATGTCGTTCCCGAGCTGCCGCAGCTCTGGCGCTTTCGTGGCCGCAGGCTGGGGCCACGGTTTTGGTCTCGGGCGACGTGGCGACGGGCTCGGGACGGTTCTCCAACGGCTGCACTTGGCTCGTCATCGGCAGCGCAGGACTGTCTGTCGGTTCGACGTCGGGCGCGATCGGTTCATGGTTTCGGTCGACGGTCGCCAGGGGGTCGTTGTTCGGTGGTGGATTGCCGTCGACCGGCGTGAGGTTGCCGTCGAGCGTTGGAAGGTTGCCGCTGATCGGCGTGAGACTGCCGTCGACCGTGGGTGGGTTGCTGTCGAGCGTTGGAAGGTTGCCGGTGACGGGCAAGAGGTTGCCGGTGACGGGCAAGAGGTTGTCGGTGACGGGCAAGAGGTTGTCGGTGACGGGCGTGGGGGTTTCCGCGAGGGGCGAGAGGTTGCTGTCGATCGGGGAACGTTCGGTGCGGATCGGGGTGAGAGCTGGGAGAGAGCCGTCCGCGGGCATCCCCGGCGACGGTGGTTCGGTCCTTCGCGTTGGGGCTTGGGTCGTCGTGGGGGGGAGTAGCTTCGGTGGAAGCAAGAGATCGGGTCCGCCCGTCGAGGCCACGACGAGCGAGGGGTTTGGGGGCGCCGAGGGGACGACGAGGAATGTCGCCGTTGCGCCGAGCAGCACTGCGATCCCGAACGCCAGAGCACCCGGCCGCCACGCTACCTTCGTCGAAGGGGCCGGCACCCCACGAATCTCGAGAGTGTCGCCGAGATGTTCGACGAATGGGGTGAGGGCCCATCGCACGTGATCGGCACTTGGTGGACGTTTGTTGGGAGCGCGAGCCAAGCAGCTATCCACGAGGGCGACCAACGAACGCGGTAGACCGCGCCGAAGGTCCCCCACGGAAGGGGCATCGCGCTCGATTTTGGCACTGAGCGTTTGCACGAGCGTCGCCTCGAGGAACGGGGTTTCGCCGGTGAGCATTTCGAACATCAACACTCCGAGGGAGTAGATGTCGACCGCAGGTGATGCGGATTGTCCTGCCGCTTGTTCGGGTGCCATGTATTCGGGCGTACCGAAGGCACCCTGGCCAGGCGTGGTGAATCGTTTACCGCCTGGGTTGTGGGTCAGATACGCGATCCCGAAGTCGACGACTTTGACTCGGCCATCGGGCAGCAACATCACATTGTCGGGCTTGAGGTCGCGATGCACGATGCCCGCTTTGTGGGCGGCTGCCATGGCGATCGCAACCTCACGGGCGATCGTGCAAGTTCGCGTGATTCCGAAGGCTCCTTCGTCCCGCAACTCTTTTTCCAGGGAACGACCGTCGAGGAACTCCATGACGATATAGGGACGGCCATCCTCCGTTTCCCCGGCGTCGAGGACGTCGACGATGTTCGGATGTCCGGCCGCGCTCGCAGCCTTGGCTTCGGCTTCGAACCGCATTCGGATCTCGGTCGTGTCGATATCGGCATGCAGGACTTTGAGCGCGACCTTGCGTCCGATCGACACGTGCTCGCATACGTACACGCAGCCCATCGCGCCTCGCCCCTTCAGACCTTGAACGCGATAGCGCCCTTGAATGAGCGTGCCTTCCGCGATCAGATCCGAAACCGCCATGGGTCATCGTGCCTTGGAAAACCCGTGCCAGTTGTGAGGCGCAACGCGTTGCATCCGTCGGCGTGACCGGGCGCCTGCGTTGCCCAGGATTGTGGTTAGACCGGACTCCTGGGCCAACTGCAGGACTTGCGGAGACCGACGATCGTTCCGAACGCTCCGTGCACGAATCCGATCGAACGGGCGCATCACAAGCAGGCGAGCCCGAGCACCCCCAACAAAACGGCGCACTCTCCACTGCAACACTGCGCGTCCGAGGTGCAGAGCAGGCCCACCCTCAAGCAGTTGCCCCCATCGGTGGGGTCGGTCGGATCTGCAGTGGGGTCGGTCGGGTCTGCAGTGGGGTCGGTCGGGTCTGCAGTGGGGTCGGTCGGGTCTGCAGTGGGATCGGTCGGGTCTGCGGTGGGATCGGTCGGATCGCCATCGTCGTCATCGTCCGAATCGGTCGCCCCCGGCCCTGCGCTGGGATCCGACTCTCCATTGGTCGGATCGATCCCGGTCGTCTGTGGGCTCGAATCGTCGGCATTGGAGTCCGCCGTCGGATCGGGCTCCGTCGTGATGGGGGTCGAGTCATTCCCCGCGCTGGGATCGGCTCCGCTGGTGCTGGAACCTTCGGAGACACTCGACGCGCCGGTGTTGGAGCCTGCGCTTGGATCCGCCGTGGCGGTGGCCGTCGTGCCTTCGCCAACGTCACCCGCGTCGGTTCCGGTGACATCACCGCTGTCATACGGAGGACTCGACGAGGATTTCCCTTCAGCTGCCGTTCCATCCGAGGCTTCACCGCCTGCACTGTTCGCGGTGGTCAGAGGAGCCGATCCTTCATCGCCGCCATCATCCGAGTGGCTCTCCTCGGCCTTCGGATCGCCCATGCCTACAGATTCCCCGCCGCCTCCTGCGATCGGGTCGAATCTGCATTCATTGTCGACTGGCATCGCGTCCACGCAGCCGTCGTTCGAACTTTCGCAAACGTCGCAATACATCGTGGAGACAAATCGATCCAAACAGGTCTGGTCCCCCTGCTGGTTACCGCAGTGAGACGGATTGGAACGCACACAACCAATGTTCACAAATGCAGCCGCGACCACCCACGCTGTCATTCGTCCGAAGCGGTTCATGCCGGCCCTAACGCAAGCGACATGCCATCGAGCCGCTCGAACGGAGCACCGGCGATACTAGAGATGTGCGTGTTTCGCTCGAATGCTGAAGCCCCTCGTGGGGGCGGTTTCGGGCCCATGCAGGGGGTCTGCTCGAACCCACCATCCCCTCTCGATGACCGACCTCGTACACCTGGAGAAGTTTGCGGCGAGTTGGAAGCGCAAAACGTGCAGAGCGAGGACTCAGGGGCTCGACACATCCGCAAAATCATGTCGAAGCCACGCGGTCGAATGTACGGGTCCGTCGTCTTCGTTCGCAACGACGGGGATCCAACGGAGAACAAACCTATTGCTACCCACTCCGTCGATTCTGAGGCACACTCGTCGCGCCTTCAGGTTTTTATCGATGCGATCGGCTTTCACATCCCACGCGACAACCTTGGGTGGCCTTCCATCCGATATTGCCGCGAGTGTTGCTCCTCTCAACGCCCGAACCCTCGTGACGATCGGTGCTCTTGCGATGCAAGACCGCCTCGATCTCGAGGCCGCAGGCTTTCGTGTACTCGAAGTTGACGAGACCGGAGCGCCTGCCTTGGTCGAGACGGTGGCACCCGATCTCGTGGTTTACACATCTCTATCGGAGACGGAGTCGACCGATATCTTCCGTGCGATCCGTCAGCGACGACACGTCACCTGTGCCGTGATCGTTCCCGCGACGACCGGCGTGTGGATGACCGCTGCGCATCGCTCGGACGCGGATGCAGTCCTCTGCGCGCCGCTCGATCCGGCGGCAGTGGGTCGACTGATCGGTTCGACACCGAAGCCAGCGGGGCCCGGTCCCACGCCGGTGTTCATCGACCTGCCCGAGCTCATCGACACCGGCGAAGAAATGCGCGCCGTGTGGCGGCTCGTCGCGGTTGCAGCCCACAGCGACTCGTCCGTCATCGTGACCGGTGAGACCGGCGTGGGGAAGGAAGTCGTGGCCCAAGCGCTGCATCGTTTCTCCCCTCGACGAAGTGGGCCGTTCGTTGCCGTCAATTGCGCAGCCATTCCGGAGACGCTGCTCGAATCGGAACTGTTCGGTCACGAGAAGGGATCGTTCACGGGCGCCACGTCTCAGCGTAAAGGACGGTTCGAACTCGCCAACGGTGGCACACTGTTCCTCGATGAGGTCGGCGACCTTCCATTCAATCTGCAAGTGAAACTTTTGCGCGTACTGCAGGAGCGCGAATTCGAACGAGTCGGGGGGAGTAGTACGATTTCCGTCGATGTTCGAGTGATCTCGGCAACTCACCGCAACCTCGAGGAAGAAGTTCGGCGGGGCCGCTTCCGTGCCGACCTCTATTACCGCATCAACGTTCTTTCCATTCATGTGCCGCCATTGCGGTCACGCCGAAGAGACATCCTGCCGATGTTCGAACATTTCATCGGCAAGGCGGCGGCTCGCGAACGACGGACGCCACCGATTGCGTCGGCAGCTGCGCAGCGTCGGTTGTTGCGGCATCCCTGGCCCGGAAACGTTCGTGAGCTTCAGAACGTTGCCCAGCACACATTGATGATGACGGCGGGCACGGTGATCCTTCCGGCGGATCTCCCCGTCCGAGTCAGTGCTCCCGACCAACCCGATGTTCCCGAAGCGTCGTTTGTCGGCAAGACCCTCCGTGAGATCGAATGTGAGGCGATCTTGGGAACGTACGAAGCCTTGGGCACCATTCGCGGTGCCGCGGAAGTGCTCGGAGTTTCGGAGCGGAAGATCCACTACCGATTGAAAGAGTATCGTCAAGAGGGGCGGATTCCGAGCCGCACCGGACCGCAAGTCCAAGGAGCCGACGCTCCGGATCTCATCATGGCGGCGGGACCTCGAGTCCTCCTCGCCGAAGACGACGACGAGTTGCGCTGGGCATTGGCCGAGTTTCTCGAAGGTTCAGGCTATCGCGTCTATGCCGTTCGTGACGGGCGCGCATTGCTCGAGCACTTGGGCGCCGCGATGCTGTTCGAGAAGCGCGACGCGCCACCCGACGTCATTATCGCCGACATTCGAATGCCGTGTTTGTCGGGTATGCAGTTGCTCGAGAACGTCAAAGGTTGCGGATGGGCAACCCCGGTCGTGGTCATGAGTGCATTCGGGGATGACGACGCACGGAAACGTGCGGCCTCGCTCGGGGCAGCTGCGTTTCTCGACAAGCCGATCGATACCGATCACCTGCAGAGGATCTTGCGCGAAGTCGTCGAGCCGGGAATGTATGCCGCATCCCAGCAAGCTCGATAGTTGAACCCCTTACGGAGAGGTTACGTGTTCGAGCACGTCGAGGAGTTCGTTGACATTGAAGGGTTTTGTCACCACTGCGGTGACTCCGAGTCGCTTAGCGGCGACTCGGATGTCTTCGTCGACGAACGCCGACATGAGGACGGTTCGGGCGTGCCAGCGTCGTGCTTTCATGCTTTCGATGAGGTCGAGCCCGTTGACCACGGGCATACATTGGTCGGTGACGACCACATCGATCGTAGCCACGGGGCCAAACCCGCGGATGTAGCTCGACGACGAACGGGCCACGATTTCGGCCGCATCCCGACAGCAGTGCACTTCGTATCCTTCTCGGGCGAGGGCCTGCTCGAGGATGGCGAGCACGTCGGGATCATCGTCGATGAGGAGAATTCGTGGGCGGCCGAAGCCGCGCGGCGGGTTGAGGCGATTGGCCCGTCGCGGGGCTCCATGATTCCCATGATTCCCGTGGTTGGCGAAGATCATTCTGAAAATCCTTCGACGCTCATCGAACTACTTAGTCTCAATGCAGAGAGCATGCCGAGTACCTCGAGGATCGACCGAATCCGCGCGGGCACGGAAGCATGTTTGCCAAGGGTGACGACTCGCACCTATCCACGTCCGTTCGAAGATCCGAACCGGTGTACGGGTGGGCTTGCAAGGCTTGCAGAACTGCGATTCACGATGGCCTCTCGCACGCATCGACCGTCATCTCGTTGTCATCCGACCCCACCCTAGGTCTGCCCTAGATCCGTTGATCCCCCCCGTTCCCTGGGATCCGTGCGAGCGCAACATGCAAGAGCGCCCAAATAAGGCCAAAGCCGAAATCCTCGTCGTGGATGACGACGCGCGCAATCAGTTGGCCATTCGTGCGGTTCTGGACCAGCTGGAGCTCACACAGACCTTCGCGAGCTCCGGGGACGAAGCGTTGCGGTATCTCCTCGATCACGACGATGTTGCCGCCATCTTGCTCGACGTCCACATGCCGAAACTCGATGGCTTCGAAACCGCCGAGCTCATCCGTCGCCGCGAGCGCACCAAACACATCCCCATTCTTTTCATCACAGCGTACCGTCACGATCAAGACCATGACTACGTGCGGCGCGGATACTCTTTGGGTGCCGTCGACTATTTGTTCAAGCCGATCGTGCCGGAAATCTTGTGCGCCAAGGTGAAAGTCCTCGTCGACCTGTGCTTACGAACCGCGGAGGTCGAAGCGCAGGCACAGCACGTGCGCATGCTCGAACGGACGGCACACCTCCGGCAACTCGAGGAGGAGCGGCGTAAATGGGAGGCGCAATCATTGCGCCAGCAAATGGACGAACAGCGACGCGTGAACACTCGTCTGGCGGAACTCGATGCCCGTAAAGACGACTTTCTCGCGCTCTTGGCCCATGAGCTGCGCAATCCTTTGGCGCCGGTCGTGACGAATCTCGAGCTCATTCGCATGCGGGGTACTGACGATCCCGTCCTGCGGCGCGCGAGCGAAGTGATGGAGCGTCAGGTGAAACACCTCACGCGTTTGGTCGACGACCTGCTCGACATCGCGCGGATCTCTCGTCACAAGCTCGAGCTGCGCAAGGAGATCCTCCGGATCTCCGACGTGGTCGAACACGCGATCGATGCTTGTCGACCCAATATCGATCCGCTTGGGCACGAGCTCGTCGTGGAGCCACCGGACGAACCGATCTACATCGAGATGGACCCGGTTCGGATGACGCAGGTGCTGTCGAATTTGCTCAACAATGCGGCGCGTTATTCCGATCCGGGTGGGGAGATCCACGTGCGTTGGGGCGTCGATGATGGACAGGCCGTGCTCTCGGTTTCGGATCGGGGTCGCGGCATTGCGCCCGAGTTCATCGAACGGATCTTCGACATGTTCGTGCAAGAACGGCATGCGGGTGGGGGACTTGGGCTCGGGCTCACGTTGGTGAGGCAGCTCGTCGAACTCCATGGCGGCACCGTTGCGGTGACGAGCGGAGGGGTCAATCAAGGCAGCGACTTCATCGTTCGCTTGCCGATCGCGAACGTGCGACCCGACGCCCCGCGACTCCCCCTGGTGCAGAATGGGCAAAGCACGACATCCCGACTTCGTATCGCGGTCGTCGACGATGACCCCGATATTCGAGATGGTCTTCGTGGGTTGCTCGAGGCTTGGGGGCACGAAGTCTTTGAAGCGGGGACTGGCATCGGCGCGGTGCAGCTCTTGTTGGAGACCCCTCTCGACGTGGGTCTGCTCGATATTGGGCTTCCGGACCTGGACGGCTATGAGGCTGCGCGACGTATTTGCGATGCGCTGGGGGAAGAACGCCCACGTCTCATCGCGATGACAGGGTTTGGCCAACGCAGCGATCGCGTCCAATCACAACGGGCGGGTTTCGATCTTCACCTGGTCAAGCCGTCCGATCCCGAAGAGCTGCGGTGCGCCATCGAAGGTCGTTTGCAGTCGGATCCAACTGGGTCTCACGACGCGCGAGACATGACGTTTGCGTACGGGCAAAAACCATGACTGCCGACGACGCAACGGTCTCGAAGCACAACCGCAAAGTGACGCTGCGTAGCTACGGCGGCGCGACTCGGCGTCGGAACCGAACCCTGATGGATCACGAACTCCTCGGTGCATTGCGAGCCCTCCAACGCGGGGACTTTTCGAAGCGTCTGCCCGACACACTCGAAGGCGTGCAGGGGGAAATCTGCTCCGTCTTCAATGCAATCGCCGTTCAAGCGCAAGAACTGGACGAGGAGTTCGTCGCCTTGCGGCTTGCCATCGGACGCGATGGGGTGACGAGTCGGCGAATCCAGTGGCGTCCAGGCGTGGGCGGGTGGGGGCGATATGCGAGCTCGGTCAACGCATTGCTCGACGATCTGACGGCCCATACGGATGAGATCGCCCGCGTGGTCACAGCCGTCGCTCGCGGTGACCTTGGCCATGGCATGAACACGGACTCCGCGGGTTCGCTCCGCGGGGACTTCCTTAGGAATGCGCGCACCGTCAACGGCATGGTGCAGCAGCTCAGCCGGTTCGGCAGCGAGGTCACCCGTGTCGCTCAAGAGGTCGGGATGGAGGGCAAACTCGGTGCCCAAGCCGATGTTCCGGGGGTCTCGGGAACGTGGAAGGAGATCACCGAGAACGTCAACTTCATGGCGAACAACTTGACCTCGCAGGTGCGCAGCATCGCCGAAGTCGTGACCGCCGTGGCCCAGGGCGACCTCGGTCGCAAGATCACGGTCGATGCTCGGGGCGAGATCCTCACCCTCAAGAACACGATCAACGCGACGGTCGACAAGCTCAATCACTTCTCCGAAGAAGTGACTCGCGTGGCGCGACTCGTGGGTACCGAAGGGACCCTCGGCGTCCAAGCCAAAGTGGAAAATGTGTCGGGCATTTGGAAAGAGCTGACCGACAACGTCAACTCGATGGCCGACAACCTGACCACGCAGGTGCGCAACATCGCCGCGGTCACCACCGCCGTCGCCAACGGCGACCTGTCGCGCAAGATCACGGTCGAGGTCAAAGGCGAGATCCTCGAGCTCAAACAGACGATCAACGCCATGGTCGACTCGCTCAGTTCGTTCGCGGACGAGGTGACTCGCATGGCTCGCGAGGTGGGTACCGAAGGGGTGCTCGGGGGGCAAGCGCGCGTCCATGACGTGTCGGGGATTTGGAAAGAGCTGACCGACAACGTCAACTCGATGGCGCGCAACCTCACCTATCAGGTCCGCAACATCGCCGAGGTGGCATTGGCGGTCGCCCACGGCGACCTATCGCGCAAGATCACGGTCGATGCCCGCGGCGAGGTCCTCGACCTCAAAAACACGATCAACGACATGGTCGACCAACTCAACGCGTTCGGGGCCGAGGTCACTCGGGTGGCGCGTGAGGTCGGCGTCGAGGGGCGGTTGGGTGGACAAGCGGTCGTCGTCGGTGGGCGAGGGATTTGGAAAGAGCTGACGAACAACGTCAACCTCATGGCGAGCAACCTCACCAATCAGGTGCGGGACATCGCCGAGGTTACGACGGCGGTGGCCAAGGGGGATCTCACTCGGAAGATCGCGGTCGATGCTCGCGGCGAGATCCTCGAACTCAAGAACACGATCAACACGATGGTCGACCAACTGAGTTCGTTTGCCGATCAGGTCACGCGACTCGCGAGCGATGTCGGGGTCGAGGGCAAGTTGGGCGGGCAGGCCGATGTGCGTGGGGTGAGTGGCACGTGGCGCCATCTCACGGACGCGGTCAACTCCATGGCCGGGAATTTGACCGCCCAGGTTCGCAGCATCGCGCAAGTGGCCGTGGCCATCGCCGAAGGCGACTTGTACAAGAAGATTCAGGTCGACGCCCGCGGCGAGATCCTCGAGCTCAAGAACACGATCAACACGATGGTCGATCAGCTGAGCTCGTTCGCCGAAGAGGTCACGCGCGTCGCTCGAGACGTCGGCACCGAAGGCAAGCTCGGCGGCCAAGCATCGGTCGTCGGTACCCGCGGCACGTGGAAGGAGTTGACGGACAACGTCAACATGATGGCGAGTAACCTGACTCAGCAGGTTCGGGATATCTCGCAGGTCGCGACGGCGATCGCACGCGGAGACCTCGGCCGCAAGATCACCGTGGAAGTGAGGGGCGAGCTGCTCGAGCTCAAGAACACGATCAACACGATGGTCGATCAGCTGAGCTCGTTTGCGGATGAAGTGACCCGGGTCGCTCGTGATGTCGGCGTGGAAGGCAAGCTGGGCGGGCAGGCTGCGGTCCGCGGGGTTTCGGGCATTTGGAAGGAGTTGACGGACAACGTCAACATGATGGCGAGCAACCTGACCAATCAGGTTCGCGACATTGCCCATGTTACGACCGCGGTGGCGAACGGCGACTTGGCGCACAAGATCACGGTCGAAGTTCGGGGCGAGATCCTCGAGCTCAAAAACACGATCAACACGATGGTCGATCAGTTGCGCTCGTTTGCCGACGAGGTCACTCGCGTCGCCCGCGAGGTCGGGACCGAGGGGATCCTCGGCGGACAAGCCCAGGTCAGCGACGTGTCGGGGACTTGGCGCGAGCTGACGGACAACGTCAACATCATGGCCCGCAATCTCACCGGCCAAGTCCGTGGCATCGCGCGCGTGGTGACTGCGGTTGCGAACGGGGATCTCAAGCAAGAGCTACGGCTCGAAACCAAGGGAGAGATCGCGACGTTGGTCCACACGATCAACAACATGATCGTGACGCTGTCCACGTTTGCGGACCAGGTCAGCGGCGTGGCACGGGACGTCGGCGTCGAAGGCAAACTCGGCGGTCAAGCGGGCGTACCGGGCGCGGCCGGGATCTGGCGTGACCTCACCAACAACGTCAATGAGCTCGCCGGTAACCTCACGCGACAAGTTCGTGCGATCGGCGACGTTGCAACGGCGGTGACCAAGGGCGACCTCACCCGCTCGATCGACGTCGATGCGCAGGGGGAAGTGGCGCTGCTCAAGGACAACATCAATCGGATGATCCGCGCGCTAGCGGAGACGACTCGGGCGAACCTGGAACAGGATTGGCTCAAGACCAACCTGACCCGATTCACGCGCATGTTGCAGGGGCAACGGGACCTCCTCACCCTCGCCGAGCAGGTGCTTGCGGAGCTGGCCCCGGTCGTCGACGCGCAGCACGGAGTTTTCTACATTTTGCGGGTCGAGGCCGAAGAGGCGTATCTCGACCTGCTGGCGACCTATGCGTGTAGCCGGCGGAATCGCGTGGCCGATCGATATGCGCTCGGGGAGGGTCTCGTGGGCCAAGCCGCGCGGGGTGGTCGACGGATCATGGTCAACGACATTCCAACCGACTACATCAAGATCGGATGTGCACTCGGGGAAGCGTCGCCCCGTGACATCGCGGTCGTTCCGGTATTGTTCGAGGGCGAGGTCAAGGGCGTGATCGAGCTCGCTTCGGTCCACGACTTCACCGCGATCCAGATCGCCTTCATTGAACAGTTGGTCGATAGTTTGGGCATCGTCGTGGCCACCATCGAAGCCATGATGCGTACCGACGAGTTGCTGCGTCAGTCCCGGCGTATGGCCGAAGAACTCCAAGCCCAGCAGCTCGAGTTGCAGCAGACCAACGAACAGCTCGCCGAAAAGGCGCGTCAGCTGACGGCACAAAAAGACGAAGTCGAGCTGACCAATCGCGAAGTCGAACTCGCGCGGCAACAACTCGAAGAAAAAGCCGAGCAGCTCGCGCTCACGTCGAAATACAAGTCGGAGTTTTTGGCGAACATGTCGCACGAACTTCGCACGCCGCTCAACAGCCTGCTCATTCTCGCAAGGCAGCTTTCGGATAACGCCAAGGATCATCTCGACGAAAAGGAAACCGAGTATGCGCGTACGATCTATGGCGCCGGCTCGGATCTGCTGGCGCTCATCAACGAAATTCTCGATCTCGCCAAGATCGAATCAGGGACGATCGCCATCGACAGCAACCGGGTGGATTTCGGGGGCCTCCGTGAATACATCGTTCGTTCGTTTGCGCAGATGGCCGACGAAAAAGGCCTCGAGCTGCGCGTGGACATGACGGACGATCTACCGTCCCACATCGTCACCGACGAAATGCGTCTTCGTCAGGTGCTGCGCAACCTGATCTCCAACGCACTCAAGTTCACGGATACCGGAACCGTCGGTGTGCGCATGTCTCCGGTTCGGGATCGAAATGCGACCGCGGGACGAAATGGGATCGCGCTCGACGACTCGGACATGCTCATCGCGTTCAGCGTGCGGGACACCGGAATCGGCATCCGCCCCGATCAACGCGAGATCATCTTCGAGGCATTCCAGCAATCCGATGGCAGCACGAACCGCAAGTACGGCGGAACTGGCCTGGGGCTCTCGATCAGCCGAGAGATCGCGACGCTCCTCGGCGGCGCCATCGAGCTCGACAGCGAAGTCGGCGTCGGGAGTACGTTTACACTGTTGCTGCCCCGCTCGGCGTCGCTCCGACACGAAAGTGCAAACATTCGGCCGCACATGTTGCCAGATCCAAGTGGGGTCGAACGCACCCACGTGTCTGCCGAACGTTCCGCGCAAACGGTCTCTGGAGATCGTCCATCCTCGGAGGGGGTCGATCGGCTCGCGGCCGTGCTCGGCACGGATGAACTCGTGAGTCGCGATTGGAATGAAGAGTTTCGGTTGCAGGGAATTCGCTGCATCACCGCTCGCGACGCAGCGGAACTCTTAGAAATTGCGCGCACGTTGGATCCCTGTGCCATCGTTCTCGATGATGAACAAATGGGCGGCGATGGGCGGGTGATGCTCGACCGACTGAAGCATTCGTCCGAAACCCGTCACATTCCCCTTTGCGTCATTGCCACACCCGAAAACGCGGGCCATTTGTTGCGCTGTGGCGCGGTCGAGGTTTTGCGCAAGCCCACCGACGAACCGACGATCGCGCTTGCGGTGCAGCGATTACGGCGTTGGATGAATGGCCGTCCCCGCCGGCTGCTCGCGGTCGGAAGCCCCGAACGACTCGACGGATTGCTGGGCGGGCTCATCGGACACGAGGACCTCGACATCGAGCGCGTCTATCCGGCCCAAATTTCAACCGCATTCGCGTCCGCCGAACCTCCCGACTGCGTTCTCGTCGACGATGGCGTTCAAGGGCTTCTCCGGGTCGATGCGGTATTGGGTCGAGCCAAAGTCGCTCAGCGGATCCCGATCGTCGTCCACTCCTTTCGAGCCCTCATCGCGACGGAAGAACAACAGCTTCGCGAACGATTCCAAACCCTGACGGTCCAACTCGTTTTTGGTGCCGAGGAGTTGCTCAAGAGCCTTTCGTTGTTCTTGCACCTGAGCGAATCGACGCTCGCGGTACCCACGCGAAGGGCACTGTACCGGGCGCTACATGAGGACATTGCGCTACGCGGTGTGAAGGTGCTCATCGTCGACGACGATGTGCGCAACATCTTTGCGATCACGGCGGTCCTCGAGTCGCATGGGATGAAGGTCGTTCACGCCGAAAACGGGCAGCTCGGTCTGCAACGTTTGGCGGAACATCCCGATGTTGCGGTGGTGCTCATGGACGTCATGATGCCGGAGATGGATGGCTACGAGGCCACGCGGCGAATGCGGAACACGCAGCAAGGGGCTGCCCTTCCCATCCTTGCATTGACAGCCAAAGCCATGCGAGATGACCGCGCCAAGTGCATCGAAGCCGGAGCCTCCGATTACGTGACCAAACCAGTCGAACCCGACCAATTGGTGTCACTCATCCGGACTTGGCTGGCTCGCACACGCGAAGGACGTCCTGGAACTCAATCGGCAGGCGTGTTCGTGCAACCAGCACTACCGGCTGCGAGTCCGGCATAGCCGCCGCTGACGACGATGACGACGAGGTGCCAGATTGCGCGCGCAAACGTCCCCAAGGGTCGGCGAGTGCAGCTCTTGCACGCGCTTCCGCTTCAGCATCATGTCCAGTCGCAATGATTGCATCGAGGATCGAATCCTTTGCGAGTTGGCTCGGTCTTCGCGATGCTAAGGCTGCTCGCCTCGTTGTTGCCGACGGACGAGTGACACATACGCCCGCCCTGGTCCCGACCTCGAAACTTCGACCACCGACCACCACCGCCGCCGAGGGACACGGGGCGGGCGTTTGCCGTCACGACGAATGAACCATGACGAGATCCGCTCACGGCACCTCGCTCCGCGGATCGATTTACAATTCGCGGAACGAGCGTCCAGGCTCACTTGGCGAGCGTCGGCTCCCAGAATCGCCGCTCGCGAGCAGGGCGAATGGTCTTCGGAGCATGACGCGTCCGGGCGTTCTCCAAGGCCAGGAGAAACTCCAGCGGAGATGCGAAGCGCATCAGGGCACTCTTCGCGAGGACCTGGCCGAACAGTCGATCGAATGCGAAACCGAGCGACGGGTTGATACTCGAAGGGCTGGCCGGGGTTTCGTAGACATGAGCCTGGAGCAGTCCATAACGTGCCCTCGGCTGAGATGAAAACGGGAGCGACCCTGTGAGCAGCTCGAACGCGATAATGCCCAATGCGTAGATGTCGATGCGCGGAGCCAGTTCCCACAGCACGGAGTTCGTGATCACTTCGGGCGCGAGATAGGCAGGGGTGCCTTCGATATCGTTGGGCAGGAGCTCTGGAGGCTTCGTGAGGTCCCAGCAGAGGCCGAAGTCGGCGATCATGGGCGTACCGCGTTCGCTCAGCAACACGTTCTCGGGTTTGATGTCGCGATGCACCAACTTGGCATCGTGGATGGCTTGGAGTCCGTGACAAAGGCCGCGAAGGATCGGAAACGCGTCGTCGAGGTTGGGCATGGTACCCTCGGTGTGGATCCACTGCCGAAGGTCGCCGCCTTCGGCGAGATCCATGACGACGAACGGAACGTCGCCGACATAGCCCAAATGCAACACCTCCGATACGTTGGGGTGGCGAATCGTGGCTGCACGTCGAGACTCTTGAACGAAACGTGCCCGCCATCCCCCTTGGCGACGATCCGACCGCGCCACTCGAATCGCAACCGGCCGGTCGAGACTCGCATCCCACCCGCGATAGACGACGCTCATTCCTCCCGATCCGACACGCTCGAGCACTCGATAGCCGCCGGGGATGCTCGCTCCCAAAGGGAAAACGTCGAGTGGATGGGTCGCGGGGCACCGCACGTCGCGGTCCGTGGTCCGCTGGGGATCGAGCGAACTTCGCAAACCGTCGTCCCAGCATGGCGAAGTGTGTGAAGAGGACGTCCGGTCGGTCATGGAACCTCGGTATCCACTTCATCTGCAAAGGCTGGGCCGCACACCTCGGGTCCCTTCAACAATGAATACAGTTCAGTTGGATGCATCGGAACGATCGACGGGGGGGCTCTAGAGGGCGTTGCAGGCGTTGCGGTTCCCTTCCTCACCCCCCCGTTTCCCATGCATATCGCTCGCGCAAAATGGCCCGTGAGCGGCCGATCCTTCGTGCGACTTCGTACGAGACCAATCGTGCGTACGAGGGCTTGGGGAATGCCGCCCCGTGACGAGAACGCACACTCCGGGGAGATCCAGACTGGCTTAGCGGTTTGCGTGTGCACGACGGCGGTCGTTGTGGGACCGCAAAGCTGAAGCAGAGACAGTGCGCGATCGAGCCGAGGACGCACCCGAATCGCGGAATGTCCTGCTGTGACAGAGATGCCCGAGTTCAACCGTTTCGCTCGGCCGCCAAACTTCACGGCTCGGTCATTTGGCCGAGGACGCGGCAACCGACGGCGAGGCTTCCGCCGACAACGCGGCCGATGCCGAATCGGCAAACGAAGGAGCGGACGCCTGGGTGAGGCTCAGGACGAACACATTGCTTTGCGGATCCTCGTACTCCCACTGCAAATCGCCCCCCAGCGCGCGGGCGAGATCGAGGACGATCCGGAGGCCTAGACCCGAACCAGCGCCGGAGTGACCGTTCGTCACTTCGATCTCTCGCACGGAACCGAGCATCTCGTGTCGCTGCTCGTGGTTCATGGAGCTCGATCCATCACGTACGCGAATTCGCGAACCGGTCGCATCGACCTCGTGCCGGATTTCGACGACGCCCTTGTCGGTGACGTGGATGGCATGCTCGATGAGGCTGACGAGCAAAAGTCGAACGACCCGCGAATCGTTCTGCAAAACTAAGGTCGAGCTCTCGTTGGGGGAGACGACCAACTCGATGGATTTGGCTTGGGCGTGGCCCGCCATCTCACGAGTGATGCGATGGCAGAGTTCCGCGACGTTGATCGGCTCCACCGTCATCGTGAATCGACCCGCATCGAGTCGCGCCCATTCGAGCAACGAGTCCACGAGGTGCAACAGACGACGCGATGAGCGTGTGATGCGTTCGAGACCCTGCTGAACTCTCGCGGGAAGGGTCGCCTTCGACGGACCTTGCAGAACGCTCACCTGGAGCAGCAACGCAGTGACCGGCGTCTTGAGCTCGTGCGACATCACTCGGAGTAAGTGAGATGTCGTCGGATCGGCGACGATCCGCATCCCGCCTCGGGTGCCGTGGCCATCCGTCGAGGGAGTGGGGAGATCAGTGGTTGTGCGGGTCTCACGCGCGATTTTTTTCGCGACGAGCAGTCGACAGGCTCGCGTCCGCAGTTCAGCCGAACCTACCGGTGCACAAATCACGTCTTCGAGTCCCTGAACGAGTGCGCGCGGGAATCGAGCCGCATCTCCGGTCGCGAGCGTGAGGATGGCTACACCGTCGAACTTGTCGCCATGTCGGATCGACGCGATGAGTTCTTCGTGCGTTCCTTCGATCGTCGCGAGATCGAGGATGATCAGATCGGGCCGGGCATCCAAGCCGCGTTTCAAACCAGCCGTCGAGTCGAGAGCTGCGAGGGTGCGACAGTCGGGCGAGAGCGTATGAACGACCATGCGAGCGAGGCTGCGTGATCCCGTGACGATGAGTGCGAGCGGCCGCGCATCGGCACCACCCGACATCGTGTCGATGCGAGCTTCGGCAAGGAGCTCGGCTCGGGCTTCGACCGCCGCGCTTCTCGCGATGCTGCCTTGGGCGACAGCACCGACGTGAACCGTGGTTCCGCGAGGAGCGGTGCGTGGAAACGATGCTTCGAACACCGTGCCCTTGTCGTCGGCATCCAAGGTAGGGGCAAGGTCGAGCGTTCCACCGTGTAGCGCGACCAAGTCTCGAGCCGTCCCGAGCGACAACGTCAACCCTTGAGCGGTGAAGGGGGCTGCGCGACCCACTTCCGATCGACGATCGAAAATCGCATTCACGACGCCGATCTCGACGGGAGGCCCATCGTCTTCGACCGCCAATACCAGGTCGTCTTCGCCGTCGAGAACCACACGGCAACGGATGCGGCCGCCGATCGGTGCTTGTTTGAACGCTCCGAACAGCAGCGTCGCTATGATGATGTCGAACTTGCCTCGATCCAGCTCGGCCTCGATGGCGTCCGGCACATCGATCTGAAAGTCGATGGCTCGCTCTTTGGCGAGTTCAACGAAGTCATCGCACGCATGGGTCACACGCGCGGCGACATCGACGCTGACGTACGCCATGCCCAGGGCTCCCTCGGATAGATAGAGTGACCCCCGCGGAGCCGACAGGTGCTGGATCGTCGTGGACAATCGCCGCACGTAAATTGTGGCTTCACGAACATCGAGCGCGCCGACTTTCGCTTGCATCTCAGCGAGATCTGCGGTCGATCGCGTCAATGCGGCACGTTGAGTCGCGTTCATGCGATCATATCTGGCCAAGAGCGACCGAGTGTCGGCGCGAATTGCGGCAGATGATGCTGTATTGAGCGGAGTGGCTAGGCGTCTGAAAAATGCATCCATCGCGGGCTGCTTGCGGTTCCAGAGTGGATACGGGCCAAAAGGACTGCAGGAACTAGGCCAGGGTTGCTCGCGCAATTGCGAGGTTTCGTCACGTTCCATCGCGGTCCGGCTGCAAGTTATTCATGTTCGGCCAGCCTGAGGGGATCTCGATCTGCAAGGTTGGTTGGAAAGTCGCGACGCAGATCGATGACCGTCGGGCAAATCATCGTTGGCCCGCGTTTCGCATTGTGGAGAGCCACGTTGCCACATTAGGAGGGAGGACAACGAATCGGAGACGAACCACCACGACCAACCGAACGGAAATGGCTCACCCCCCCGACCTCGCGTCTGCCAATGACCCAAACCCCGCGCCCAAAAAGCGTCGCGGGGTCGGGGTGAGGTTTTTCGTCCGTTCTTCAGTTCGTGCGCGACGCGTCGACTTCGGTGTCGATCTGGGCGCCGGCCGTGCGTGATACATCGACTCCGGTGTCGATCTGGACACCCGGAAGGTACACGTGAAATGTGCTCCCTCGACCGGGTTCGCTGTCCACGTGGATGTGTCCACCACTCTGCTTGACGAGCCCATAGCAGGTGGCGAGACCCAGACCCATGCCGAGTTTTCGGGTAGAAAAGAATGGCTCGAACAAGCGCTCCCGGGTTTCGGAGGTGATTCCGACGCCCGTGTCCTGTACGGTGATCTCCACGTAGTTGCCGGGTGCAAGGCCAGGGTGCATGCGCACCGTCGCCTCGTCGAAGTGTACGTTACGTGTGCGGAGGACGACTCGACCGCCATGAGGCATGGCATCGCGAGCATTGGTGACGAGGTTTAACACGACCTGCTCGAGCTGAGTCGGATCGACCTCGACTTGGTGGCCCGCTTCGAGGGTGACGATCATCTCGACCTCGGGGCCGAGCACCCTCCGCAGTAGCGATTCGATGCTGGTGAGTAGGGCGTTCGGGTCGAGAACTTGTGGACGAATGAGCTGGCGGCGAGCGATCACCATGAGCTGCGCGGTCAAGCTCGTGCTCTTGGTGGCGGCGCGGTGAGTCTCATGAAGCAAGGCCGCGAGGTCGGAATCGGCCTGGACGTGTTCGAGTGCAAACTCGAGATTGCCGAGGACGAGGGTGAGGATGTTGTTGAAGTCGTGCGCGAGGCCGCCCGAAAGACGACCGATGCTTTCGAGCTTCTGCGCTTGGAGCAACCGGGTCTCGAGCAGACGACGCTCCGTGATGTCCATGACCCCCGCGACGAGGAGCACCACGGAACCGCTCTCGCTTCGTGTAGCTTTGCCCGACACCTCCACCCAACGCGAGGTTCCGTCGGGCCAACGGATCCGATACTCGGTGGCTTCGCATCGGCCACTCGTCAACGCAGTCGCCAAGGTTGCGGCGATCCGTTCACGATCGTCGGGATGGATGCTCCCGATGAGCTGGGGCCAGAAGTCGTGGGCCTCGAGGCCCTCGGGCAATCCCAGGATCCGGTGGGTCGTCTCGTCCCACGTCGAATGTCCCGTCTGCGGGTCGTGGGTCCAGATCCCGAGCTTGCTGGCTTCGAGGGCCAGGCAAAGACGAAGGCGATGGTCCTCGAGTTCGGTGATGTCCGTCGCAATCATGACGAGAGACGTCACGACGCCACCTTCGACGACCGGGGCAATGCGCGCGAGGTAGTGCCCGAGAGTGTTCGAGGTGGTTTGCCCGATCGACATGAAGCTCTGCACCTCACGCGTCGCAATCGCGCGGCGGATGCTTTCGTGCACGCGGTCGTGAAATGAAGGGGGCATGAAGTCGCAGATGGAGGCTCCGATCACGTCCTCTCTGCGGTAGCCGGGGGCGAGGCGGTTGACGTACAAAAAGCGCCCGTCCACCGTCGCCCTCGTGATGAAGTTGGGGGCCGACTCGAGCATCGTGTAAAGGCGGGCGAGCTCAGCCTCCAGATCGCGGATTCGCTGCTCCTTCTCGTCCTCACGCACCCCCAAATCGTACGCTAGGGTCCGTCGAGCCGGGTGGTGTGTCGTTCGCTTTGTGCTGGGCAGTTCGCCCGGCCTTTGGTAGGGGAGGGTGGATGCGGCATTTGGACGTCGCGGTTGCGTCGCTCCGACTCGCCTTGGTGGCTTGGGTGAGCTCCGGTGCCGTCGCAGGTTGTGCGAGCTGCAGCGAGGGACGGGTGGGGGATACCTCGACACCGCGAGACTTTCGCGAAGGGATCGACCTCGAGTTTCTGCAACGGCACGTTGCAGTGCTGGCCGCCGATGCCCTCGAAGGGCGTGCGACCTCGTCGGCGGGGTTACAGGCGGGGGCGGCTCATATCGCCTTGACCATGCGGGAGATTGGCCTCGAACCCCTGGAGGCGGGAGTCGAGTATCGGCAGACCTTCGATTGTGGCGGAGCGGAGCCATCGTCCAACGTCATCGGTGCGATCCGAGGACGGGACGTTCAATTTCGGGACGAGGCGATCGTGATCTCGGCCCACTATGATCATATCGGACGGGATCATATCGGACGGGATCACATAGGACGGGATCACATCGGTGTGTCGTCCGAAGTGACGGAGGTGGGACAGGATCTAATTTACAACGGTGCGAATGACAACGCGACTGGGGTTGCGGCCATGTTGGCCATCGCACGAGCCTTTGCGGTTGCGCCCGAAGAGCCCCGCCGTAGTCTCGTATTCATCGCGTTTTGTGGTGAAGAACTTGGACTCCGCGGATCGAAGTACTATGTCAAGCATCCCGCGTGGCCGCTCGAATCCACGGTCGCCGTCGTGAACCTCGAGATGCTGGGCCACACGTTGCCCACTCAGCCCCTCGATGTGTGGATCACGGGCATGGAGTTATCGAACCTCGGGGAACGCTTCGTTCGAGCTTCGGTTGGAACCGGCGTGAGATTCATCCCTTCGACCGCGGTCGGACCCGAAGAGGGCGGCGCGTTCGCGCGTTCCGACAACTATCCATTTGCCGAGCAGGGGGTTGTGGCCCACACCTTCTCGACCGGGAGGATCGATGCTCTGTATCACTCGCTCGACGACGAGATCGAACACATCGACTTCGATCGGATGGAGTCGCTCGTCGAGGCGATCGCCATTGGCGTCGAGCGGCTGGCCGAAGACGTGCCCACCCCGGCCTTCGTCGAACCCGCTGTCGTAGAACCCGCTTTCATCGAACCCTGGGTAGAACGTCCGTCCTCGACAGATGGGGCCGCGCACGACCCGTGAGCCGTCGAACGTGGGAGGCGGTACTTCGTAAGGTCAAACGAACGGCAGCAACGAGCGTGACGCCCGACCGAACGAATCACAGCGTTGGAGATGGCCGGAGTGGGGCCGCGAGCGCGGCGCCCGTCCGATCGTCGTCCGTCCGCAGATCGCCTTCTGGGCCGGGTTGGTCGGCGAGGAGATGCTAACCCGTGCTGCGTTCCCTCCGGCTCTCCTCGTCGACCGTTTCGGACCCTACCGAAACCTCGTCGGCGACGGAGCGCCTGCTCGAGGCCCTTCGCCGTGGGGATCCGGGAGCGCAAGCACGATTCTTCGACGCGTATGTCGGTATCGTGGAGCGTGTTTTGTTGCGGGTGTTCGGCCCGGATTCCGAGCTGGAAGATCTCGTCCAAGAGTCGTTTCTGCAGGCGTTGACGAGCCTGCACCGCTTCCGCGGCGATGCGTCCAATCTTACCGCCTGGGTCCGTGCGGTGGCTGTCCGAACGGCTCAGAAGCGGATCCGCGGCCGTCAGGTACGACGTCGCACGGGGTTGCAATCGCCGGAACAGTTTTGGGATTTGCCGAGCGCCATCGACCCTGCGACCCAGGCCGCGTTGGCGAGCGCTCAGCGGATCATCGCTGCGATGCCACTCGAGCATCGGATGGTGTTTTCGCTTCGTTTCGTAGAAGGCCTCGAGTTACGAGAGATCGCGGAGTGCGTAGGCCTTTCGCTGGCGACCGTGAAGCGACGGCTCCAAAGCGCAAGAGAGATCTTCGAATCGGAAGCCGATATGGATGCATTGCTTCACGGTTGGTTGCAGGAGGGCCACGATGAGCGCCGCGGATGAACGTTTGTGGCGGTTGGGCCGAGCCCTCGCCGACGCCCAAGATGCCTCCGCTGCGATCGGCAGCGAGGAACGACGGGCTCGCATGCGACAGCGGTTTCTCGCCGAAGCCCCGCGGATCGGTGGTCGGTCGGGCAGCCCGCGTCTGCATCTACGCTACTCCATCGCTGGGATGGTGGTCCTCGCGGCAGCCGCACTGGTTCTGTTCGTGTTGCTTCCGCGCGAGGTTCCGCTCACGTACGCCGTGGGCGAAGAGCAGATCGCGGGCCTGGTCGAAACCACTATCCGCGCGCCGCAGTCCGAGCCTCTCGATCTGCAGTTCTCGGACGGAAGTACCATCGAACTGGCAGCGCAGAGTGAAGTCCGGATTTCCGCTCTGCACGAACGGGGATGTGCGCTCGAGCTCGCGTCCGGTCGAATCTTCGCAGATGTCGTGCATCGACCCCACAACGATTGGGCGGTGCGGGCAGGACCGTATCGTGTCGACGTCATCGGGACAGCGTTTTGGATCGATTGGGATCAGGCTGCGGATACCTTCGAAGTTGGCTTGGTCCGGGGTGAGGTGCGGGTGACGGGTCCAGGGATCGACGAGGCGCGTACGGTTCGCGTGGGCGAGACATTGCGATTTGGATCCGGCTTTGCGCCAAGACCCTCGGCCGGGGCCACCGAGGCCTCGAAGGCCGAAGTCGCAGACGTCGAAGCCCCGGAAGACACGGTGGCGGAGCCGCCTCGGGCCGCCGAATGGGCATCACGCCCCTTCGGGGCTGGGGAGGCATCACGGGGTGGGGTCGTCGGACCCGGGCGAAGTGCGAAGCTCGAGCCCGATTGGATGGCACTCGCGCAAGACGGGGAGTTCACCGCCGCGATGGATCGGGCTGAAGCCCAAGGGTTTGCGACCCTTTGTGATCGATTGGACGCAAAAGCTTTACTCAAGTTGGCCGATGTCGCGCGCTATGCGGGTCAGTCTGACCGCGCTGCCGAGGCCTTGTTGGCCCTTCGCCGGCGCTTTCCAGGAGGAGATTCCGCCGCCAACGCTGCGTTCGATCTCGCGCGACTGGCTGGCAAGGACTGCGAAGCCGCGAGTCCCTGGCTCGACCGCTATCTCCAAGAGCGACCGACCGGTACGATGGCCGATGAAGCGCGGAGCCGTGTCGCGGAGTGCACCCATCGGACGCGGTCCCACGATTGAGCAGCCCCTCGAGGTGCGCTTTGGCGAAGGTTTTCGCCACGTTCAGCAATATGCCCGCTTACCGCAGAGTTCGAGGTGAGGGCGTGCATAGGATTCATGCTCTGGCTCTCGAGCCTGGCTCCCGCCGAAACTCCCCTACCGCGGGTAGGGGTGCTCGTGTATCCCGATGGTCCGTTGCGCGCCATGCTGCGCGGCGAATTGCAGTTCTTGGGCTTTGCGAGCGAATCCGTCGAGGTCGAAACCGCCTTACCAACGGCGGCGGTCGAGCGGATCGGGACTTCGCACGATTGGGTGGCCAGCATTTATGTCGACATGACCGAGGCGCAGGTCGTGGTCGCGGTCGTGGATCGCATGACGGGCAAGTCGCTCACGCGACGCCTCCGGACCGAAGACTCGTCGGACGTTCGCGTGGTCGCGGTCAAGGCCGTCGAGCTCTTGCGCGCGAGCTTGCTCGAGCTGCAGCAAACCCCGCTTCCGGTGGAACGCGAAGTCGATCCACCGCCGCAAGCTCGTGCTGCATCGTCGCCCCCTCCCAACCCTCGCGTGGGCGTGTTTCTCGGGGCCGTGGCCGCCGCGGCGCCCGGTGGGTTGGGTGTGTCCTGGCATCTACGGGGGGCCATCTCCGCGTTTCCCTTTGCGAGGGTGGGCTTCACGCTATCGGGGACCGCTCCGCTCGTCGCGACCCGTGTGACCGACGAGGAGGGGTCCGCCGACATCAGGATCGGATGGGTTCTCGTGGGGCCACGTTTCGATCTCGTGCGACGCGGTGTCGTGCATCCGGTGCTCGGCTTCGGGATCGGACCTGCCATCTTGTCGATGCAGGGGACCGCGAGTGCACCCTATGCAAGCGGCCGGGACTACGTTGTCACGGGGCTTGCGGAGTTCAATCCAGCGGTCGAGTTCGTGGTCGCTCCGCGCGTGCGCCTGCGTTTGGGCGGAGCGATCGGATCTTGCTTCACCCGACCCGAAGTGATCTTCGTGGAGCGGAGTGTGGCGTCGTGGTGCCTCCCGTACGGTCTCGGCGAACTCGGGGTCTCGGCGGTTTGGTGATCGCGTCGGCGTGGGTGGTCGCGATGTCGACCCTCGGCGCATGTTCGTCGCGTGGCTACCCGATTACCGAGGGGGCGAGTTTCGGGGACATCGATTCGCTCGACGGCACTCGCGGGGGATCCGAACCGGCCTCCGAAACCAGCTTCTTGGCGGCGACCGGAGTGGATGGAGAGGTCGAGCCCGGCGACACTGCGTTGGGCTGGGCGGGGGTCGGTGCCGAGGGCGTTCCCCGGGGGGTGGTCGGGGGCGCGGGGGGGGACATGGTCACCGTCACCTCACTCGAGGAGCTGGCGGCCGCAGTGTCGCGCGAAGAGCCGCTCGTGGTCAGCATCGAACGCAACCTCGAGGGCGTGGTTCGGATCGAGACTTCGAACAAAACGATTCTCGGCGCTCCGGGGGTCTCGATCGACGGGGGACTCGAGATCGTGGGTCCCGACGACCGCTTTGCCCAAAACATCATCGTGCGCAATCTGACCATTCGCGGCACCAATTGCCCGGATGATTGTTCGGACGCGGATGCATTCTCCGTGCGACGGGCGACCCACGTTTGGATCGATCACTGCGACATCTCGGACGGTGACGATGCGAATCTCGACATTACCGAGGAGTCCGACTACGTGACCGTATCTTGGACGCGGTTTTCCTATTCCACCGCCGAACGCGACAAGCGTGAATCGAATCTCGTGGGTGGCTCGGACGATGACGAAGAAGACGCCGATGACCTGCGGGTGACGTTTCATCACAACTGGTGGGCCGAAAACGTCGACAAACACATGCCGCGGATCCGCTTCGGCCAGGTCCACGTGGTCAACAACTATTACAGTGCCGCCGGCAGTTCGGATTGCATTCGGTTGGGTCTCGCCGCCAACGTCCGGGTCGAGAACAACGTGTTCGATGGCGTCGAGCAGCCGATCGGAGATCCGATCGATCCGTCCGCCTCCGCTTTGGTCGTGGGCAACCTCGCCATGCCGGTGGCGTTGCAAAACTTCGTCGAGGGTGAAGTGTTCGATCCCCTGTACTCGTTGGTGCCCATGCCGGCGGATGAAGTCGCAGCTCGAGTTCGAGCCGAGGCGGGCCCCACCGAGCCTCGATGAGCGTCCCGACAGTGCGTCGTATCTCCTGGAATGCGGAAGAACCGCCGCATGCTGGGCTTGACATCCCGGCGACCGTCACGGAAGCCTGAGGTGAGCGTTCTTCCTCGTGGCACCGCATTCTCGTCGTTTTCTCGCATTGCTGGTTCTCGTCGTCTTCGCTGGCTTGGGGGTGCTCGACGGGGTGTACCTCACGCTCGCCCACGTCGACTACGCCACCGGAGTCGAGGGCGTGACCGGGGTCTGCCACAGCCTGACGTCGGCCGGGTGCTCCGTCACCGCCGGTCGGTTCGGTGCGATCGGTCCCGTTCCGGTTGCGACGATCGGATTCGCGGGATCGCTATCGATGGCGGTGCTGGGACTCGCGGCCTTGCGACGCCGTCGACTCGAACGAGATCCGCTGCGATCGGTGCTGCTCGTCATGGCCGGCGTCGCCGCTCTGGCATCGGCAGTCATGGGGACACTGTCGTTCATCGAAGGATCGTTTTGCCCCTTTTGCGGAGTCTGGTACGTCCTCAATCTCGTGATCTCGTTCGCAGCTTGGTGGGCCCGCAATCCCGGAGGGTGGGAAGGGCTCGTCGACGATGCGACCGGAGGTGCCGGTTTTGCAGCCGCGCTCGTTTTTGGGAGTGCGCTCGCGGCCGGTGTCTTTGTGCACCATCAACGTCGTGATGCCAACCTCGAGGCACAGCGTGTGGAGCTCCTCGAACACGCCTCGGAGTTTGGGGAACAGCTGGCCGACGAGATGCTTGCAGGCCCACGCCAGCAGTTCGACCTCACCGGGTTTCCTCGCCGTGGCCCCGAGACGGCCGACCTCCAGATCGTCGAGTTCGGCGATCTCGAGTGTCCGCACTGCCTCACCCTGTTCGACACGATCGAGGCGTTTGCCCGTGAACACCCCAATCGGGTGGCCGTCTACTTTGCTCACTTTCCGCTCGACTCCGAGTGCAATCCCGAGGTCGACGAAGTGCACCGACACGCCTGCGAAGCCGCTTGGGCGGCCGCGTGTGCGCAAGAGCAAGGAAAGTTCTGGGAGTTCGTGACGTTCGCGTTCGGCAACCAAACCCGTCTCGACGACGCCGACCTTCGTGAGCACGCCCAACAGGCAGGGCTCGAACTCGAGACGTTCGATGCATGCTTCGCTGGACCCCAAGCACGCGCTCGGGTGGCGCAGGACATCGTGTTGGCCGAGCGGGTGGGTCTCTCGGGGACGCCCACCTTTTTCATCAATGGGTATGGCCAAACCGGCGCTTTGCCAGCCCCGATCTTCGCGGCGCTGATCGAGGCGCTGGAGGCCCGCGGAAGTCTACAGGTCCCATAGGGGCTGACGTCTTCACGCCCCATGGGAGCTGAGTCAGTCCGAACAAGCCATCAATTGCCCGGGGACCTTGGCGGTCGGTTCCATGGTGGCGCCGGGCGGGGAGACTTCGACGAAACAGGTCTCGAGGGTGCCCTCGGCTATGGTTGCGCGAACGTAGCCATAACGGGGACGCCCAGCGCCTTGAAACGCGCCTCCGGTTCCCACGACGATTTCGTGGAGCGACGCGTCGCCGACCGGGATCTCGGGAAAGTCGACGAGTGCGTGTTTGTGTCCGGCCACGATGAGATCGACATCCGCGATCGCGGCTTCGACCAGCAAGGCGGCGGCTCGATCTTCGCGAGACCACCCGGCACCGGTGAGCCCGGGATACGGTGGATGATGCATGCCGAGCAGCAGATGCTCGGCCCCTTGACGTTCGAGGAGCTCGGGAACCCGTGCCTCGATCGACTCTGCCAACGTTCCACTGCCCGAGTCGAGCAACACCATCTTCGTCGTGCAGACCGTGAACGAGTGATTGCCCGGCCCGAAGAAATCGTTGTAGTAGGGTTGCAGAGAATCGTACGTATCGTGGTTGCCTGGAGTGACCGCCACAGGCACGGACGACGCGGCCAACAGCTCGGCGATGACCTCGAACTGCTCGGCAGTAGAAAGCTCGGTGAGGTCGCCCATGAGTACGAGCCCGACGAGAGGCTCGGTTCCGGCGACCGATTCGGCTTCTGCGGCCAAGTGTTCGAGGATCCTGCGAAAGTGATCGGGATTCGTTTGGATGTCGGCCGACAACGCCAACCGATAGCGATCGGCGCACTCGAGTGAACCGCGGATCCACGTGGTCGTTTCGGGGGGGAGCGTGAGCGTGACGTGTCGTTGCAGGCCGGTCGCATCGACAGCGATCTCCAGGTTCGATCCCGGACCCGACACGGTGACCGTCATCGAGCGTGCGACGTTTTCGAGTACGAGGTCGACCGTCACGGGATCGCCCGGTTCGGTGTCGAGGCTCAAGGCGAATGGTCCGAGCCCCGCGTTCCGGGCGTAAACCACGTTGCCCAGTCGCCGCAATCGACCTTTGGCGTCCCACGTGGAGTCATCGATCGCGCTCGGGTCCTGAAAGCGGATCTCGATCCGCTCGTCCACATCGAGACGAGCGGCCTCGTTTTCTGCGATCACCCGACACTCGGCGACGCGGTAGTCCGGCGTCGCGCATTCCGGATTTGCACACCCGCTCTTCGCCACGAGTGCAAAGAGGGCAACGGCCGACCCGGCCGCGATCGTGGTGGTGGCCAACGAGGAGTTTCGAGTCATCGTCGCTTTCCGCGAATCTCTGGCAGCGTGACGCCGAGCGAAATGTTCCATCGAAGGCCTTGGCCGAGCACCGCGGCCAACGTCGGCTGCCACGCGACTTTGGACCCCCGAGGGATGATTCTGAGGTGTGCTCGGAGGTGGATGGTTCCGAGGAACCCGACGACGGGTCCGATGTTGAGGCCGGTACCGTCGAAGCGACTGTGAACATAGCCAGCGCTGAATTGGCTGTTGACGATGGTACTGGACCGGCGCTTGCGACCTTGGAGCGGAACGTCGATGTCGTACCAAGCCTCGCCATAGAGGGGGGCGAGCTGGGGACTCCCGCGACGGAGACGGTCGTTGGGGCCTTCCGCGTACGACACGATGTCGAAGCGCGGTCCGAAGTAGACTGTGAACCGCTGTCGCGGCGACACGTGCCAGCGAAGCCCGGCGACGAGCGGCAAGAGCATGGTGCGCTCGATCCATCGCTCCGATCCGTTGCCGGCATGGATGTTCTCGCGCCGGAACTGAAAGTCGGGTTTCCAGCGTAGCTCGACCGCGCCGAGGTACTGCGAGCGACGGCGGGACATCACCGGATAGGGCAGCGCAACGGCGAGATCCAAGCCCACACCGACCGAGAGGATCTTCGAGGTTCGAACGATGGGGGCCGATCCGTCCGCGTTCGCGACTTGTCGACGTGGGTCGACGACGCGGTGCCGGCCAAGGTCGCCGCCCACATGGCCCGTGAGCCGAAGTCGTCCGTCGCCGTGGGCGAATCGCAGGGTGGGGGCGAACGAACCCCGCAGATTCGGCGGCGACGTTTCGTCCACGGTCGAGGCGCCCGAATACGAGCCTTGCAGCGCCAACGTATCCGCCCGAACGCGATCGATCCGTGGACCGTCCGCGTTCAGCCACCGACCCGTGAGAGCACCCACGAGGGCGCCGCTGCCGGCGATGAGGCCTGCGGCGGCGAGGAACGTCGAGGGATCGTTGGAGCCCAAGCTGTCGCCCAACACGAACTGCGCGACGAGCCCGAGCCCGAGCGCAATCCCTCCGGTCGAGAAGAGGACGAGCCGTGCAGGCCCGGGTCGCGTGCATGCGCGGCCATCCGGTACGCAGCACTTCCAGGTGTGAGAGCCGTGCTCCGCCGCCGATCGTGCCGCGCAGCGCTCATACTGTGATGGTGCAGCGTAGGAGATTTGCGGGTTCAGGCCATGAGCGAGGATCCAACCCGCGGTCACCGAGTATGCGGATCGGCGCGCGCGGTCGTCGGTGCGACGTGCAGATCGAAACCTAGCCATTGCTGGACAACGACGCGACGTCCGTATCACGAAGGTTTGGGCCTCCCCAAGAAACGCGATGCAGCGCTGTCGTTTGACCCTCGCTCGACCCTCGCCTTACCCTTCCGATCAGCGGGTCTCACCGAGATCGTTCACGTCGTGATGAGGCCGCGGAAAGCAGCAAGACGTGGCAGGAACAAGGTTGGCGCGGAAAAGCACGAACCGTACGGGCAAGGCGAAGACCGCCACCGGATCGCAGACCCCGACCCCGAAGGCGAACACCGTGAACGAAAGCGACCGGGCGGCGAAGAAGGGTGCCGTCGCCGAGAAGAAGAAGAGGGCCGTCGCGGCGAAGAGGGGTACAGCGGCAGCGAAGCGGGGGGCTGTCGCAGGTGCAGCGGCAGCGAAGCAGGGTGCCGTCGCGGCGAGGAAGGGCGTCGTGGAAGCGAAGACGAGGGGGCGCGCGGAAAAGGAAGTGGAAGCAGCGAAGGGAGTCGTCGCGAAGGGACTGGAAGCGGCGAAGGGAGTCGTCGCGAACCGCATGGAAGCTGCGAAACGAGCCGTCGCCAAGCGGCTCGAGGCGGCGAAACGAGCCGTCGCAGCGCAGCCGAACGCTGCGAAAAAGAAGGGCACAGCGGGGCGTCAATCCGCGACGAAGGACGCCGAGGCTGACCGGCCGACCGTTGGCGGATCGAAGGCAGCTCCAGTGAAGAAGGCGAGACGCACGACGGCGCCTCCGCCCAAGAACAACTACGTGCTCGTCATCCTCGATAGTTGCCGGTTCGATAGCTTCACCGAAGCGAACACGAAAACCTTCGCCAAGCTCGGACCCGTCGAACGACGGTGGTCGTACGCCAGTTGGACGGCTCCGTCGCACTACAACCTCATGACGGGGTTGCTCCCGCATACGAGCCCTCCTCACGTCTACTCGAGCGAATACTACAAGCAAGATTTCGCCAAATACTCGGAGCGCCTCGGCGTCGAGGGGATTCGATTCCGAAGTTTCATCCCTGAGCTTTGGTTGCCGACATTTCTGCGCAAGCAAGGGTATCGAACCCATGCGCGTGTGTCGCTGCCTGTGATTAGCCAGTACACGAACCTCAATCACGACTTCAATAGCTTTCGCTTGATGCCGTCGCACAATGACATGCGCGCGATGCTGCAAGACTTGTTCTTCACGGACGACAGGCCCAGCTTTTGGCTGCTCAATGTCGGCGAAACTCACTACCCCTACGCCACGCCCGATGAGCCCGAAAACGACTGGCCCAGACTGAGTGGCGTCCATGGCGTACTCAAACGGCTCGACGATGCCATGGGCGACGACGATCCACGGTTCTTCGATCGCGCCAGCATGAAGAAACTTCGTGGACGCCAGATCGCGACGGTGAGCTATCTCGATCGGGTGATGGAAGAGCTGTTCGACGTCGTTCCGAAGAATACGTACATCACGGTGACCGCGGACCACGGTGAACTGTTCGGCGAAGGTGGCTATTTCGGTCACGGGCCGATCCAGCATGAAAAGGTGATCGAGGTCCCCTTCCTCGAAGGCAAAATCCGATGATGTTCGGGTACATCGGCCCGGGCGCGGGCTTCGTGTTCGGCAGCACGTTCATTTCGGTGGCGGCTGCCCTCTTGGCTGGTTTCATCTCGCTCATCCTTTGGCCGATACGGGTAGTGCTTCGCTCGTTCCGCGGGGTCCGGGCGTACCGCGACGCCAAAGTTCGTCGCATCGTGTTCCTCGGGCTCGACGGGCTCGATCCGAAGTTGGCCGAAGGTTATCTCGGCGAGGGCAAACTCCCGAACCTCCAGCGGTTGGCGGAGCAAGGGCACTATAGCCGCCTGCGGACGACGTTCCCGTGTCTCTCGCCCGTTGCATGGTCCTGCTTTGCGACCGGCGGCAATCCGGCGAAACACAACATCTTTTGTTTCATCAGCCGCAATCCCAAGACCTACGCGCCCGAGCTCAGCTCATCGAAGGTGAGGGGTCCGTCGCGAAGCATCAAGATCTTCGGTCGCACAATCCCCTTGGGTGGTCCTGAGGTCGAGATGCGCCGCAAGAGCGTGCCGTTCTGGAAACTGCTCGGCGATCACGACATCCACAGCACGATTCTGCGCGTTCCCATCACGTTCCCGCCCGAGCCATTCAATGGCCACACGTTGTCCGCGATGTGTACGCCCGATCTGCGGGGGACCCAAGGGAGCTTTTCGTTCTACTCCACGGCGTTCGAACGGGTGGACGAATCCCAAGGCTTGCGGTTGCCTCTGCGACGTACGGGCGATGCATTTACGGGTGAAGTCTGGGGACCGCCCGATCCCACCGCGAACGATGGTCGCCTGCTTCGCGTGCCGTTCGTCATCAAACCCATCGACGGGCGGGGCCCCTCCGGGACGAGCGGGGCCTTTGCCTTCACGGTGGGCGGCCAAACCCATCGTCTCGAGGTTGGCGTGTATAGTCCGTGGATCCGATTCGGGTTTCGCGGGGGCGCTTGGATGCAGGCAAAAGGGATCGCGCGGTTGCTCATCACCGCAACCGAACCCGAGTTCGAACTGTACATGACGCCGATCAACATCGATCCCTCGGCGCCTGCGCTCCCGATCTCACACCCTTCGTCGTATGCGATCTATCTGTCCAAGCTGATGGGGAGCTATGCGACGTTGGGCTTGGCCGAGGACACCTGGGCGCTCAATGAAGGGGTCATCGACGAAAAGTGGTTTCTCGAACAGGCCTATCTCAATCACGAGGAACGCGAGGTCATGTTCTTCAACGCGTTGGACAAGACGCCTCGAGGCGTCGTCGCCTGCGTGTTCGATGCCTCGGATCGCATTCAACACATGTTCTATCGGTACTTCGTCCCCGATCACCCCGCCAACGTGGGGCGCGATACGGAACAGTGGAAGGGAGTGATCGAAGACCTCTACGTCCGTATGGACGACCTCGTGGGGCGAACGCTCGCGCAGATCGGTCCCAAGGATCTGCTCATCGTCCTGTCCGACCATGGATTCGAGTCGTTCGTGCGCGGCGTCAATTTGAATGCATGGCTGCGTGACGAAGGCTATCTGGTGCTACGGGGAGACCATCGGACGAGCGGCGAGCACTTCGAACACGTCGATTGGGACAAAACCCGCGCCTATACAGTGGGCTTGAGCGGGATCTATCTCAATCGCAAAGGCCGAGAAGCACACGGCATCGTCGCGCCCGGGGCCGAAGCCGACGCGCTGAAGGCCGAGATCCAGTCCAAGTTACAGGGGCTGGTCGATGAGGAACGGCGGACCGTGGCGATCCAGCGGGTCGCGATTTCGAGCCAAACCTATCGCGGACCCTATCTGGGGGGTGCTCCCGATCTGCTGATCGGCTACGCACGTGGCTACCGAGCCTCGTGGGCTGCGGCGACCGGTGGAGTCGCCGACGCCGTGTTCGAGGACAATGTCAAGGCCTGGGGCGGTGACCATTGCATCGACCCGGAGCTCGTTCCGGGCGTCTTGTTCAGCAACCGAAAGATCGACAAGGAGGACCCCGGTCTGGAAGATATGGCTCCCACCGCGCTGTCGCTGTTTGGCCTACCGGTGCCCAAACACATGGATGGCAGTCCGCTCATCCGTCCGAGTTGAGACCCTCGCCGGTTCACCGTGACGTTTGACCCCCACGTCGAGGCCTCGTACGCTCCGCGTCCTCTTCGAACGCGAATGGCCCCACGGGTTTACCGTCGTGTCGTCAGCTGGGCGGCCATTCTCGGGCTGCAGAGCGTTGCATGTTCAGCGCCGCGAGCCGACACGCGCGTGTTGGTGCTCGGATTCGATGGCATGGATCCGAAGTTCATCGAGCGGCACGCCGATCGTTTGCCCCATCTCATGAGACTCGCGGGCATGGGTGGATTCGTGCCGCTCGAGACCGTGATGCCACCGCAAAGTCCGGTCGCTTGGTCGACGGTCATCACCGGATTGACCCCCGGTGGCCATGGGATCTTCGACTTCGTTCATCGTGACCCGCATGGGATCACGCCGTTTTCATCCATGGCCAAGACGACGCCGCCACGTTGGTTTCTCGACGTAGGCCCTTACACGTTCCCCATCGGTGGCGGCACGATCCCGTTGCGTCAGGGGCGACCGTTTTGGCACGCGCTCGAAGATGAAGGGATCGAAACGTCGATCATCAAGATGCCGACCGAGTTTCCGCCGCAGCCCGCGAGTGGTGGAGCCATCTCGGGGATGGGGACCCCAGACATGCTCGGAACCTTCGGGACCTTCCAGTTCTTCACGACCGATCCCGACGAGTTCGTGATGGGCGAAGTCTCGGGCGGCGAGGTCCGGCGTGTCGAACTCGACCGCGGCCATGTGGAGACGATGTTGCTTGGGCCTCGCAACGACTTCGTCCAAGCACGGCCGAGGGTGCCCGTGGCGATGTCGATCGATGTCGACGACGACCACCACGCGGCACGGATCGAGATCGGCGGTCGAGCCATCGTGCTCGCCGAGGGCGATTGGTCCGATTGGGTCCAGGTGGAGTTCGACCTCGTTCCCTGGCTTCGGCAGCCTTCAGGCATCGTGCGGTTCTTCCTCAAGGAGGCGGGGCCGGAGTTCAAGCTCTATGCGAGCCCGATCAACATCGATCCTCGTCGACCTGAGCAGAGGGTGAGCTACCCGAGCGACTTTGCAGCCGAGGTGGCCGCATCGGTCGGTCCGTTCTACACGCAGGGAATGGCGGAGGAAACGAAAGCTCTTTCGGCGCGGTTGTTTTCGCGCGAGGATTTCGTGGTCCAAGCCAATCTCGTCTTCGACGAAGAGGTGGCGATGTACGAACATCTACTCGACCGATTCACCGATGGCATGATGTTCCATTATTTCTCCACGACCGATCAGGCGGCCCACATGTTGTGGGGCGACTACGAGGCGCAGCTCGTGCCGATCTACGAGCGCGCCGATGCGATCGTTGGTCACACGTTGGAGCGAATCGACGACGATACGATCTTGCTCGTCATCAGCGATCACGGGTTTCAGCGCTTCGACAAGCAAGTGCACCTCAATACGTGGCTCCACCAAGAGGGCTTCCTGGCGTTGAAACGAGGCGCCCGTCCGTCGCGAACCCCGGGCTTTGGCGATGTGGATTGGTCGAGAACCACGGCCTACGCCATGGGCCTCAACGGCTTGTACATCAACCTCGCGGGGCGCGAGGAGCTCGGGATCGTCGATTCGGCCGACGCCGAAGCCATTGGCGCGCGGCTCGGCGAACGCTTGCTTGCGTGGCGTGATCCTGCGAACGGCAACCCTGTGGTCGAACAACTCTACGAACCTCGTCGGCGATTCGCAGGCGATCACCTCGAGTTTGCGCCGGATTTTCTCGTTGGGTTCGTCCCTCCCTATCGAATGTCGCCCGAAACCGGGTTGGGTGCGGTTCCCCCCGTCGCGATCGAGGACAATCCGGACGAATGGATCGGCGACCACTGCATGGCACACGAACACGTGCCGGGTGTGCTGTTCGCCAACCGATCCATCACGAAGGCCAACCCTAGCCTTCATGACATTCCCGTGACCGTATTGTCTGCATTCGGAATCCAACCAACCGAGGACATGGTGGGCGGCGACGTGTTCGCGGCCCCATAGGATCTGCACACATGGCAACCGTCAAGATCGACAAAATTACGTACAATCGCCTCAAGAAATGCGCCGAGATCGCGGGCTACTCGTCCGCAGACGAATTCGTCGTCCACATTCTCGAGCGCGAAATGGCGAAGGTCGACGACTCGGCGTCCGATGAGGACATCGCGGCTCGACTCAAGGGGCTCGGCTACATCGACTGAGGATCATCGTTCGCGTGGAGGTCGTTGGCCGAGTCTTTGGTGCCTTGTTCGGTGCATGGCTCGCCGTGTTCGGGTGGATGCCCGTCGGGGCGAACCTTGCCTTGCTTTCGCTCATACTCGGCCTCCTGATGCTGCGCGTGTTCGCGTGGGTGGGCGATGTCGCAGGCCTCGAACGTGCGAAGGATCGAATGCAGGCGCACTTGATGGAATTGCGCCTGTTCGAACGAGAACCTCTATTGGTCTTCCGCGCGATCGGTCGATTGTTCTATTGGAACTTTCGATTCATGTTCGCCACCCTCAAGCCGGTGGTCGTGGCGACGTTGCCCATGATCCTGCTCCTCATTCAGATGGAGCATTACTACGGGGTACGCCCATTGCGTGCGGGTGAGGCGACCCTCGTGACCGCGCAGCTCCGAGACCTCGGTTCGGCGGAGAGTCAGGCCGTGACCTTGCAGGCCGTGGGTTCGGTCACTGTAGAAACGCCACCGGTTCGCTCATGGCGACGGGGCCTCGTCAGTTGGAGGATCCGAGCCGGCGACGGCGGCCAGGGCTCGGTCCGCCTCCTGCTCGGGAAGCTCGATCTTTCCAAGTCCGTCACGATTTCGGAGCGGCCGACTCCAGTATCTATCCGGCGCGCGAGTCAGCCCGGCGATGTCCTCTTGCACCCGATCGAGCCTGGTCTTGCGCCGGGACCGGTGGCTTGGATCGAAGTCACCTATCCCCACGCGCTCGTAGCGGTGGGCGGGCTCGAGCTCCACTGGCTCGTCTGGTTCTTCCTGATTTCGCTGTTTGGTGCCTTGATCGTTCGTTGGGCTGTCAATTCTGTGAGACCAAATACGCTGTAGTCGTATCCGTTGGCGATTTTTTCAACGATTCGGCGACGAAATTCACGACACTGAGGGCACTAAGGCTCATGCGGTTGGGTTTCACGGTGTTGATTGCGGGTCTCGGTCTGGGCGCGTGTCAGCTCGACCCTGTCGACGAGGGGGACGTCCTCGGGACGGCCACGTCCGGTGTCTCGGTGGGGGTGGACGGAAACTGGGATGACGATGACCGTTCCGAACCAGATCCAACCAAGGGCTCTGCGACGCGCGGTCCGTCGGGGACTTCGACCTCCAGTGCTCCCGACTATCCCGATACGACCGGGTACTCCACCTCCACGCCGCCCTCTTGGGACGACGGTTGGGGCGAGGTCAGCAGCAGCGGGTATTACGATGACGGTCCGTGGTGGGGTTCGAGCTCGAGCGGATTCGACGTCGACACCGACACGGGGTCCATCGACCCGGCTTGTGGTGAGGTGGAAGGCAGTGGTGTCGTCGAAGAAGAAGGCGTGAGGACATGCTCGGCATCGTTTTCCTGCTCTCCCGGCGATACGATCGAACTCAACTGCGAACGCAACCTTTGCGAATGTCAGGTCAATGGTGTGTCGCAAGTCGAGTCTCGTTGCGTATTCGATTTCGAATGCGACGAACTGTTCCAAGCCGAGAGCTCCCGCGCCCACATCCAGCGTTGCTGCGGGCTCGAACTCTCCCCCGACTTCGTGATTTAGGCTTTGTCGTTGACGGGCCTTTCGCAAAGGCCCTCGCAGCGGCGAATCCTCACGCCCCCTTGGGGGCTGATGGGCTGCCTCCGCACACCCGAAACGCTCGCCTTCGGCTAGTGCCTCAAGTCGGAAGTTCGTTCCGTGATAGGCGCGGGGCTGCGGCCCGAGGGCGAGGCGCGAGGCCGAAGCTTTATCGGGCCCCAACTACAGTGGGGGCGAGCGCCGAGTAACAACGCCATCGGG
>Ga0315912_10000883_pt1 | contig 43418 bp, 33 predicted proteins | sample VfabasoilMG_FD_204469 | JGI IMG/M metagenome (GOLD analysis project Ga0315912, IMG submission 204469) | Garden soil microbial communities collected in Santa Monica, California, United States - V. faba soil | ecosystem: Environmental > Terrestrial > Soil > Garden | place: USA: California... | reverse complement strand
TTGCACTATTTCCGAGAACGAGTGAGCAGCTGATTCGTGTGCGGCATCATCGGAGTCACCGGCCTCAGCCAGGCGAGCCGGCTCATCCTCGAGGGCCTCAAGACACTCGAATACCGGGGCTATGACTCCGCCGGCCTGGCCGTGCAGGACGGCTCGGCGCTCGTGGTCGTGCGCCGCGAGGGAAAGCTCTCGAACCTCGTGGGGGCCCTGGCCGAGTCGCCGCCGTTCGGGACGACCGGCCTCGGACACACGCGCTGGGCCACGCACGGCCCGCCGATCCAGCGCAACGCGCACCCGATGGTCGACTCGGACGAGCGCGTCGCGGTGGTGCACAACGGCATCATCGAGAACCACGACGCGCTGCGCGACGAGCTGAAGGCCAAGGGCATCGTCTTCCGCTCGGACACGGACACCGAGATCATCGCGCACCTCATCGCCGAGGCGCTCGCGCGCGGCGAGGGCCTGCCTGCTGCGGTGCGCAGCACGGTGAAGCGGCTGGACGGCAGCTACGCCCTGGCCGTCATCTCGGCCGACCACCCCGACACGCTCGTGGCGGTGCGCAACCAGTCGCCGCTCATCCTGGGCAAGGCGCCCGGGGCCTCGCTGCTCGCGTCGGACATCCCGGCGCTGCTGGCCCACACGCGGCAGATGATCCCGCTGGACGACGGCGATGTCGCCGTGCTGCGTCCCGACGGCATCGTCATCACCGACCTCGACGGCCGCCTCGTGGACCGGCCGGTCAAGACCATCAACTGGGACCCGATCACGGTGCAGAAGGGCGGCTACCGCCACTTCATGCTCAAGGAGATCGAGGAACAGCCCGCCGTGGTCTCGGCCACCATGGTCTCGCGGCTCGACGAGCGCACGGGTGCACTGCACATGACCGACCTCGACGTGCTCGGGGCTCGGCTGGCACAGGTCGAGCGACTCACGTTCGTGGCCTGCGGCACGTCGTGGCACGCCGGGCTGGCCGGCAAGTTCTACGTCGAGAACCTGGTCGGCATGCCCGTGGACGTGGACTACGCCAGCGAGTTCCGCTACCGCAACACGGGCGCCGGTCCGCATCACCTCATCGTGCCGATCACGCAGTCGGGCGAGACGCTCGACACGCTCGCCGCGATGCGCGACGCCAAGCGCAGCGGAGCGCCGATCGCGGCCGTGGTCAACGTGCCGCAGAGTTCGGCCAGCCGCGAGGCCGACGCCACCATCCTCACCATGGCCGGGCCCGAGATCGGTGTCGCCTCGACCAAGGCCTTCACCACCCAGCTCGTGGCGCTCTACATGCTCGCGCTCGAGCTGGCCTTGCGGCGCGGCGCGATGACGACGGCCGAGGTCGCTCAGCGCATCGTGCCCCTGCGGCGCCTGCGCTACGCGATGGACGGCGCGCTGCGCAGCGCCGAGAAGGTGGCCGAGGTGGCGCACCGGTTCGCGAACGCCCGCGACTTCCTGTTCCTGGGGCGCGGCGTGAACTACCCGATCGCCCTCGAGGGCGCGCTCAAGCTCAAGGAGATCAGCTACATCCACGCCGAGGGCTACCCGGCCGGCGAGATGAAGCACGGGCCGATCGCGCTCATCGACAAGAACATGCCTGTGGTCGTCATCGCGACGCCGGGGCGCGTGTACGAGAAGGTGCTCAGCAACATCCAGGAGGTGCGTTCGCGCGACGGCATCGTCATCGCGGTCTGCGCCCAGGGCGACGAGCGGGTCGCGGCCCTGGCCGACCACGTGCTGCCCGTGCCGGTCGTGGACGAAGACCTCTCGCCGCTGGTCAATGTCATCCCCCTGCAGCTGCTGGCCTACCACGTGGCCGAGCGGCGCGGCTGCGACATCGACCAGCCGCGCAACCTGGCCAAGAGCGTCACGGTGGAATGATGGCGGCGCCGATCCTCATCACCGGCGCAGCGGGCTTCATCGGCAGCCACCTCAGCGAGCGGCTGCTCGCGCGGGGCGAGCAGGTGGTGGGGCTCGACAACTTCAACGACTTCTACGACCCCGGCATCAAGCGGCGCCACGCCGCACTGCTCGCGCAGCAGCGCGGCTTCCGGCTCGTGGAGGGCGACATCCGCGACGCCGCCCTGCTCGCCGGGTTGTTCGCCGACGTGCGTCCGCGCTCCGTCGTGCACCTGGCGGCCATGGCCGGTGTGCGCCCCTCGCTCGAGGACCCGGCCCACTATCACGACGTGAACTGCACCGGCACGAGCCGCCTGCTCGAGGCCGCCCGCCGCGCCGACGTCGAGCGCTTCATCTTCGGCAGCAGCAGCTCCGTGTACGGCGGCAACGAGAAGGTGCCGTTCCACGAGGACGACGACGTCTCGCACCCCGTCTCGCCGTACGCCGCCACGAAGCGCGCCAACGAGCTCACCTGCTACACCTATCACCACCTGTACGGCATGCAGATCGCCTGCCTGCGCTTCTTCACGGTGTACGGTCCGCGCCAGCGCCCTGAGATGGCGATCCACAAGTTCGTGCGCCTCGTCGAGCGCGGCCAGCCCCTGCCGGCCTTCGGCGAGGGCGACACCGAGCGCGACTACACCTACATCGACGACATCCTGGACGGCGTGATCAAGGCGCACGACCGGGCGCGCGGCTACCGCATCTACAACCTCGGCGAGTCGCGCACCGTCAGCCTGCGGCAGCTCGTGGCCGCCATCGGCCGTGCCACCGGCAAGGAGCCGCGCGTCGACTGGCAGCCGCTGCAGCCGGGCGACGTGCCGCGGACCTATGCCGACGTGAGCCGCGCCCGGGCCGAACTCGGCTACGACCCGCGCGTCGAGCTCGACGAGGGCCTGGCGCGCTTCGTCTCCTGGTACCGGGGGCCGCACGGCCCGGGGGCGCGCGCATGAGCCGCGTGCTCGTCACGGGCGGCGCGGGCTTCATCGGCAGCCACGTGGCCGACGCGCTCCTGGCGCGCGGCAGCGAGGTCGTCGTGGTGGACGACTTCTCGAGCGGGCGGCGCGACAACCTGCCGGACCTCGTGCGGCTCGTCGAGGGCGACCTCGCCGACCCCGGGGTGGCCGAGGACGCGGTCGAGGGTTGCGAGGCCGTCGTGCACTGCGCGGCCCGACCGTCGGTGGCGCGGTCCGTCGAGGACCCTTTTGCGAGCAACCAGGCCAACCTGCAGGGCTCGACGCGCCTGCTGCTGGCGGCGCGCGACGCCGGGGTGCGCCGCATCGTCTACTCGAGCACGTCGGCCGTGTACGGCGACAAGGTGGTCGGCGCCGCGGCCGAGTCGCGCCGCGAGGAGCCGGTCTCGCCCTACGGCATGAACAAGTTCGCTGCGGAGCTGCTGTTCCGCATGGCGCCGACGCTCTACGGCGTCGACACGGTCTGCCTGCGCTACTTCAACGTCTTCGGGCCGCGGCAGGACCCTTCCTCGGCCTACTCCGGCGTCATCTCGATCTTCGTGACGCGCGCGCTGCAGGGCAGCAGCCCCACGATCCACGGCGACGGGGGGCAGAGCCGCGACTTCACCTACGTGGGCGACGTGGTGCGCGCCAACCTGCTCGCGCTGGACGTCGAGCGTGGCGCCGGGCGCTGCATGAACATCGGCTGGGGCCGCTCGACGAGCCTGCTCGAGCTGTGGGACCTGGTGCGCCGCGCCTGCGGCCGGCCGGAGCTCGCGGCGCTGCACGGTCCCGCGCGGGCCGGGGACATCCGGCATTCCCAGGCCGTGACCGAGCAGGCGCGCCTCGTGCTCGGTTTCGAGCCACGGATCACGCTGCGGGAGGGGCTGGAAGCCACCGTGGCGTGGTATCGTTCCGCGCCTCCCGTCGCCCGGTGAGGGCCCGGGTCTCTCCGCACCCTCTCCATCCGGACTTGCCGACATGAAGGGCGTCATCCTCGCTGGGGGGCTGGGCAGCCGGCTCATGCCCCTGACGAAGATCACGAACAAGCACCTGCTGCCGGTCTACGACCGGCCGATGATCTACTACCCGATCGAGTGCCTGAAGAACGCCGGGATCAACGACATCCTGGTCGTGACGGGCGGGAACAGCGCGGGCGACTTCCTGCGGCTGCTCGAGAACGGCGACGAGCTGGGGGTGAATCTCAACTACGCCTACCAGCGCGGCGAGGGCGGCATCGCCGCGGCGCTGCGCCTCGCGGCGCGCTTCGCCGGCGGCGACTCGATCTGCGTCGTGCTCGGCGACAACATCATCGAGCGCAACATCAAGTCCACGGTGGACGACTACCGCCGCCGCGGCAAGGGCGCCTGCATCCTCCTCAAGGAGGTCGAGGACCCCGAGCGCTTCGGCGTGGCGGTGCTGAACGGCGACCGCATCGAGCGCATCATCGAGAAGCCCGCCGACCCGCCCTCGAACTTGGCGGTCATCGGCGTCTACATGTACGACAACGAGGTGTTCTCGATCATCGAGACGCTCAAGCCGTCGCGCCGCGGAGAGCTCGAGATCACCGACGTGAACAACGCCTACATCGCGCGCGGCCAGATGTTCTACGGCGTGCTCGAGGGCTGGTGGACCGACGCGGGCACCTTCGACAGCCTGCTGCGGGCGAGCCGGCTGGTCGCCGAGGGCGGCGCGAACAGGCCGGGCTGATGCGGGTCCTCGTCAGCGGCGCCAACGGGATGCTGGGCCACGCGCTGCGTGCCTCCTGCCCGGGCGACGTCGATCCCGTCTGGGTGGACATCCACGAGCTGGACATCACCGACGCCGGCGCGGTCGGCCGCATGCTGGACGATGTGCGCCCGGCCGTCGTGCTGAACTGCTCGGCCTACACCAACGTGGACGGCTGCGAGTCGCACGAGGCGGAGGCCCTGGCCGTCAACGGGACGGGAGCGGGCCACCTGGCCGCGGCCTGCGCCCGCAGCGGCAGTGCCCTGCTGCACGTCTCCACCGACTACGTCTTCGACGGCCGCATCGCGGCTCCGGGCTGCTACGGCGAGGACGACCGGACGAATCCGCTCTCGGCCTACGGGCGCAGCAAGCTGGCCGGCGAGCTGGCCGTGCGCGCCGCGCTCCCTGCGCACTGGATCGTGCGCACGCAGTGGCTCTACGGACTGCATGGCGCGAACTTCGTGGAGACCATGCTGCGCCTGTCGGGCGAGCGCGACGTGCTCACCGTGGTGGACGACCAGTTCGGCTGCCCGACGTCGACCCACGACCTGGCGCCCGTGATGTGGACCCTGGTGGAGCGGCGCCCGGCCTACGGCACCTACCACGCCGTCAATGCGGGTTCGTGCTCCTGGTACGAGTTCGCGCGCGAGATCTTCCGGCAGGCGCCCAGGGACGTGCGTGTCGAACGCATGGACTCCGCGCGGCTCGGCCGCCCCGCGCCGCGCCCCGCGCGGTCGGTGCTCTCCACCGACAAGCTGAAGGCCGCGCTGCAGTGCAGCCTGCCACCGTGGCAGGACGCCCTCGCGCGCTATCTGGCGCTCCGCCCGACGACCAAGGTGGCCACATGAAGATCCTCGTGACTGGCGGTGCCGGCTTCATCGGCTCCAATTTCGTGCTCTGGATGCGCGGCGAACGCCCCGACGTCACGCTGGTCAACGTGGACCTGCTCACCTACGCGGGCAACCTGGAGAACCTCGCGTCGCTCGAGGGGGACGCGGGCCACGTGTTCGTGCGGGCCGACGTGGCCGACCGCCAGGCCATGGAACGGGTCTTCGAGGAGCACGAGTTCGACGGCGTCATCCACTTCGCCGCCGAGAGCCACGTGGACCGGTCGATCCTCGACGCCTCGCCCTTCGTGCGCAACAACATCCTGGGCACGCAGGTGCTGCTCGACCTGGCGCGCGCCCACGAGGTCCCGCGCTACCTGCAGGTGTCGACCGACGAGGTCTATGGCGCCCTGGGCAAGACGGGGATGTTCACCGAGGCCACGCCGCTGGCGCCCAACTCCCCCTACGCCGCGAGCAAGGCCGCGGCCGACCTGCTGGTGCGCGCCGCCCATCGGACCCATGGGTACAACGCGGTCATCACGCGCTGCTCGAACAACTACGGGCCCTACCAGTTCCCCGAGAAGCTCATCCCGCTCATGATCGCCAACGCGCTCGAGGGCCGGAAGCTGCCGGTGTACGGGGACGGCATGCAGGTGCGCGACTGGCTGCACGTCTCCGACCACTGCCGCGCCCTGTGGACCGTGTTCGAGCGGGCGGCGCCGGGCTCGGTGTACAACGTCGGGGGCCACAACGAGTGGCCCAACATCGAGGTCGTGAAGCTGCTGCTCTCGATCCTCGGGCGATCCACCGACCTGATCGAATACGTCAAGGACCGGGCCGGCCACGACCGCCGCTACGCCATCGATGCGCGCCGCATCAAGGACGACCTGGGCTGGGAGCCGGCGAGACGCTTCGAGGAGGCCCTGCCAGAGACGGTCCAGTGGTACCTCGACCACCGCAGCTGGTGGGAGCGGGTCCGGTCAGGCGCCTATCGGGCCTACTACGAGGCCCAGTACGGCGGCCGCATCGGCGTTTAGGCTCTATTTTTCGGACGACGCGACCGATATCCCAGTAGGTCATCCTGGGTGTGCACTGACGCGCGGAACCTCCACGCGCAGGTCCGGTTTGGCTTCGATTCGACGGACCGGCCCCTGCGGCCGGGTCGCAGGAGAGCGAGTGATGACGGCAGCGGATCGGTACCGAGCGTGGGGGCTGGCGTTGCTGGCCGGCCTCCTCGTCCAGGCCTGCTCCAGCACCGACGACGCCCGCGTGCTCCAGGTGCTCAACCAGCGCGGCTTCGGCCGCCCGACGCAGGACGCCAACCGGCGCTACTACCTGGGCATCGGCGACGGCGTGGTGCTGCGCAGCAGCACCTACCCCGAGTACAACGGCATCTCGGAGAAGATCCGCATGGACGGCACGATCACCCTGCCCGACGTGGGCGAGGTGTACGTGAACGGTCTGACGCCCGACGAGGCCACGGAGGTCGTCCGGCAGCGCTTCGGCACCAAGCTCCAGGACACGGCCAACCTGATCATCAACGTGTCGGCCATCAACAGCAAGCAGTTCTACGTCACCGGGGCGCCGCCGAGGAACCCTTCCGTGGTGCCGTTCCAGGGCGACACGACGCTGCTCGACGTGGTGGCAAAGGCCAACATCGACGAGGTGCTGATCGACACCGACAACATCCTCGTGATCCGTGGCGACCCCGAGAACCCGCTCGTCATCTCGTGCAACTACGACGACATCATCTCGGGCTACACGCGCGACAACATCCTCATCCGCGAGAACGACATCATCTACCTGGAGCCGTCGATCATCGGCTACGTCACCTGGGGCGTGCTCTACCTGCTGGCGCCCATCAAGCCGATCTCGCAGCTGTTCTTCGGCGTCAACAACATCGTGCGGGTGACCGACAGCTTCGGTCAGCCGACGCGCGGCTACGGCAACCAGAACTACAACAACTTCTGAGAGCCCATGGCCCGCACGACCGATACCGCCGCTCCGAACACGACGTTCGACACGCGCGAGACGCTCCAGGTCATCCTGGGGTCGATCCGTCGCAACCTGGTGCGCGTGATCTTCACGACCCTGGTGTTCGTGCTGCTCGGCATGGGCCTGAACATGATCTGGCCGAGCAAGTACGAGTCCACCACGCAGTTCATGGTGAACGAGGTCAAGATCATCGCCGACCCGGCCCTGCTGGGCGACCTCCAGGACCTGCCGCTCACGCGCAAGCTGCAGTCCCTCACGAACGAGATGCGGTCCTCGAACCGCATCAGCGCCGTGATGGACGAGCTCAACTGGGTCGAGTGGCTGGGCACGCACGGGCGGCCGGCCAAGCGCCGCGCCCTGCTCGAGAAGATCAAGAGCAACCTCGACGTGGAGATGACCCCCGACGTCACCTCCAAGATCAACGTCTCGCTCTCGTTCCAGTGGACGTCGCCCAAGGACGCGGCGGCCTTCGTGAACCGCACGCGCGACTCGTGGATCAAGCTCGTCATGGACGGCTACCGCCGCGGCGTCGAGAAGGGCGCCAGCGAGGCCGAGGCCGTCGTGCTCGAGCGCCAGGCGGCCTTCGACCTGGCCCTCGAGGCGCGCCAGAAGTACCAGCAGGAGAACGACGTCCCGGGCCTGCTCGACACCGAGAACAACAACGAGATCAAGGCCGACCTGCTGGTGAAGATCAGCGAGGCGCAGGCCGCCCTCGAGTCCACCGTGACCGAGATCGAGATCGTCAAGGCGGACATGCTCACGACGCCGAAGGACAACACGGTGTTGATGCCGCCCGAGAACCCGGAGCAGGGCGTGGCGCTGCTCGCGCTGCAGGAGGCGGAGGCGGCCTTCAAGGCGGTCGAGGTCGGCTACCTCCCTGATCACTGGCGCTACAAGCAGGCCAAGAGCACGCTCGACAAGGCCAAGGCCGAGCTCGTCAAGACCGGCGGCGTGCCGGAGAAGCGCTACACGACCGAGACGAACCCGGCCTACTACGCCCTGGCGCGCAGGCTCAACGAGCTCGAGGCGCGCGAGCGCGAGTCGGCGGCGCTGGTCACCAACTACACCGAGCAGCTCAAGATCGTCGACGACCGGCTCGTGCGCCTGCCGCGCGTCACGACCGACCTGGCGCGGCTGAACGCCAACGTGCTGGCCGCCAACCAGCTGCTGGACCAGGCCAAGCTCGAGGTGCAGCCCTACAAGGACCAGCTGCGCAGCCTGCGCCAGTCCAACAGCCTGCTCGCCGGCAGCGAGGGCCTCGTCTCGTCCGGCCCGTTCGAGATCCTCGAGCAGGGCATCGAGCCCGAGGCGCCGGTGCTGCCCATCGGCGCGCTCATCATGGCGATGTCGCTGTTGCTCGGCATCGCGGTCGGTCTCTCGGGCCCTGTGCTCGGCGAGCTGACGCGCAGCTCCTTCGGCAGCGTCAAGGAGGTCTCGCGCTCGCTCGGTGTGCCCGTGCTCGGCGCCGTCGACCTCATCTTGACGGCGCGCGACGTGCGCGCGCGCAACGTGCAGTCGATCCTGACCGTCACCACCATGGTGCTGGTGCTCGTCGCCCTGGGGGCGGCGCTCTACATCTACGGCTATCACCGTGATGCGCTGCCGGCCACCGTCAACCGTGCGTTGGCCGACATCCGCATGGCGCTCACCTAGGAGCCCTCGGTGTGGAAGTGCTCTTCGTCGCACACCGGGCGCCCTTCCCGCCGGACAAGGGCGATCGTCTCCGGGCCTACCGGCACCTGACGCGGCTGCAGCGCCTGGGCCCGGTCGACCTGGTGGCCCAGGCCGACACCGAGCAGGCGGCCGAGACCGCGCGCATCGGCCTCGCGCCGTTGTGCCGCGAGGTCCATGTGTTCGCGCGCCGGCGCTGGCCGGCCCTGTGGCAGGTGGGCCTGGCGCTCGGCACGGGCGGCAGCCTGACCGTGGGCTGGCACACCGACGGCCGCGTCGAGCGCACGTTGCGCGCGCTCGAGCAGCGGCACGACTACGACCTGTGCTGGTCGTTCTCGTCGGGCACCGGGCCGTGGATGACGCGCCGGCGCACCGGCCGTCGCATCATGGACCTGTGCGACGTCGACGCGCTCAAGTGGCGGGCCCTGGCGCAGGATGGCAGGGGCCCGCGCGCGTGGATCTATGCGCTCGAGGCGCGGCGCCTGCTCCCGCTCGAGGTGGCGCTGTCCGAGCAGGCCGATGCCTGCCTGGTGAGCACCGAGCAGGAGGCCGACGACCTGCGCCATCGCGGACATCCGCGCCGGCTCGAGGTGCTCACGAACGGTTCGCCCTGGGCCGACTTCACCGGACTGCCGAAGCCCTCGCAGGCGGGACCCGTGGTGGGCTTCCTGGGCCAGATGGACTACCCGCCCAACGTGGCCGCGGTGGTGCATCTCGCGCGCGAGATCATGCCCGGCGTGCGTGCCCGCGTGCCGGGCGCGACGCTGCGCATCATGGGACGGGAACCCAGCGAGGCCGTGCGCGCCCTGGCCTCGCCGGGCGAGGTGGAGGTCACCGGTGCCGTGGGCCTGGTGCCCGCTGCGCTCGCCACGGTACGCGTCTTCTGCGCGCCGCTCGACCGGGGCCGCGGCATCCCCAACAAGATCCTCGAGGCGCTCTCGGCCGGGCGCGCCACGGTGGTGTCGAGCTGGGCCGCCCGCGCCCTGTGCGGGCAGCCCGGACGGGACTACCTGGTCGCGGACGGGGTGGCCGAGCGCCAGCGCGTGCTGGCCGACCTGCTCGCGGATCCGCAGCGCTGCGACGACCTGGGCGCGGCCGGCCAGGCCTACGTGCGCGCCCACCACGACTGGGAGTCGGTGCTCGACCAGCTCGAGGGCCTCGTGCGGGAGGTCGCCCGTGCGTGACCTCGTCGTCTTCCTGCTGTTCGTGGGCATCGTGCCGCTGAGCATCATCCGGCCCTGGGTCGGCATCTGTGCCTTCACCTTCCTGGCCTACAACCGCACGCAGGACCTGACCTGGGGCTTCGCGCGCACGCTGCCGATCTCCCAGCTCATCGCGGTGGCGATGATCATCGGGTGGCTGGCGTTCGAGTTCCGGCCGCTGCCCGTGCGCTACCACCGCATCAAGGCCATGATCGCCCTGGTCGTCGTGGTCTTCCTGTCCATCGTGGCGAACCGGGTGCGCTGGGACGTCCAGGGCGAGAAGTTCAACGACCTCTTCAAGGTCATCTTCGTCTCCGTGCTGACGGGCGCCATGCTCGTCAGCCGGCAGCGGCTGCGCGTCATCATGGCCGTCATGGCGCTCGGCCTCGGCTTCTACGGCGCCAAGAACGGCCTGATGTACGTCCTGGGCAGCGAATCGATCGCCGGGCCGGGCGGCATGCTCAAGGACAACAACGACTTCGCGCTGGCGATGGTGATGAACGTGCCGCTGCTGGTGTACCTGGCCAAGGACATGCGGTCGCTGCGTTTCGGCTGGTTCATCTCGCGCTTCATGCAGGTGGCGGCCGTCATGTCGCTGCTGACGATCATGTCCACCGGTTCGCGCGGCGCCTTCCTCTCCTTCGGCGCGGCCGCCTGCTACATGGCCTGGAAGACCAAGTGGAAGCTGCCGGCCTTCGCCGGCCTGGCGCTGGTCGCCGTGCTCGGGTTCACCTTCGCCCCGGCGGAGTACAAGGAGCGCATCGCCAGCATGTTCGTGAAGGCCGAGGAGCAGGACGCCTCGGTGCAGGGGCGCTTCACCTCCTGGCTCGTGGCCACGAACATGATCAAGGCCAAGCCGGTGTTCGGCATCGGCTTCAACAACATGGTGTACGAGTACAACCACTACACGCAGGGCATCTACAACGAGCAGGGGACGACCGAGCAGTTCGCGCGCGTCGCCCACAACTCGTACTTCCAGATTTGGGCCGAGTCGGGCACCTTCGCGTACCTGCTGTTCATGTTCCTGCTGGTCGGCACCGTGATCATGCTGGAGATGCAGCGAAGGCAGTTCCGGCGTGATGGGGTGCTCTGGGTCGTACCGTACGTGAACGCCATCCAGGTCTCGATGGCCTCGTACATCGTGGGCGCGACCTTCCTCAACCGCGCGCACTTCGACTTCATCTACCAGCTGGTCGTCGTGGCGACGATGCTGCCGCAGGTCGTGGAGAACGAGCGCCGGGCGGCGATCAAGGTCGAGCGACGCCGCGGTCCGCGTCCTGCCCAGGAAGTGGTCGTGACCCACCGGGACCCCTTCGCCCGGGTGGGGGTGCGCTGATGCCGCGCCTGGCGATGGTCGTGCCGGACCTGGCGGTGGGCGGCCTGCAGGGCATGGCCGTGGGCCTCGCCCTGGCGCTCGACCCGGCGCAGTGGCCGGTCGTCTTCTACACCTTCGACGCCGGCGGCCCGCTCGAGGCCACGCTGCGGTCGCACGGCATCCGGCACGTGCACCTGCCGCGCCAGCCGGGCCTCGACGTGCGCTACGCACGCGCCTTCGCCACCCGGCTGCACGACGACGGCATCGACCTGCTGCACTGCCACAACATCACGGCGCTCTTCCACGGCGCGCGTGCGGCCTGGCTGGCCGACCGGCTGCCGACCCTGTTCACCGAGCACGACCGCGAGATGCCCGCGCCCTGGCGTCACCGCCTGCTGCATCGCTGGCTGGCGCGGCGCGTGACGCACACCGTGGCGGTCTCCGAACGGCTCGCCTCGGCGCTGCTGCGCTACGAGGGCTTCCCGCCCGCCCGCACGGGCAGCATCGTCAACGGCATCCCCGATCCGCGCTCGTCCTATCACGGCGACCGGGCGGCGGCCCGCACCGCCCTGGGCTGGGACGATCGGCCGGTGGTGCTGGCCGTCGGCAGCCTGACCCCGGTCAAGAACCAGGCCGGCCTGCTGGCCAGCATGGCGCTGCTCTCGGAGCGCATGGGGGGCGCCCCGCGGCTCGTGCTGGCGGGCGAGGGGCCGCTCCGCGCCGAGCTCATGGCCAGCGCGCAGCGCCTGCTCCCGCAGGGCGACGTGAGCTTCCTGGGCAACCGCTCGGACGTGCCGCGCCTGCTCGCCGCGGCCGACGTCTTCGTGCTTCCCAGCCACCGCGAGGGCCTGCCCCTCAGCCTGGTCGAGGCGCACGCCATGGCTCGCCCCTCGGTGGCCTACGACGTGGGCGGCAACGGCGAGGTGACCCTGCCCGGCGTCACGGGGGAACTGGTGCCCTATCCGGACGAGGACGCCTTCGCCCGCGCGCTGCAAGGGCTGCTCCAGGACGCTCGGCGTGCGGCCGACATGGGGCAGGCGGCGCGTCAGCGCTACCTCGCCTGCTTCACCCACGAACGCATGGTGGCTGCCTATGTGGCGCTCTACGAGCAGCTCCTGGCCGTGAGGGTCTCCTGAATGTGCGGCATCAACGGCTACGCGACGCGCTCCGGTCGCCGTCCCCTGGGACGGCACGTGCTGGAGCGCATGGCCTCCCGTCAGGCCCATCGCGGGCCGGACGCGCAGGACGTGTTCCTCGACGAGGGCTTCGGCCTCGGCCACCGCCGGCTCGCGATCATCGACGTGGCGGGCGGCCGCAACCCGCTGCACGACGACGAGCAGCGCGTCGCGCTGGTCTTCAACGGGGAGATCTACAACCACCTCGAGCTGCGGGCCGAGCTCGAGGCCCACGGCTGCCGCCCGCGCACGCGCAGTGACGGTGAGGTCATCGTGCACGGCTACCTCGTGTGGGGCCTGCACGGCATGTTGCGGCGCCTGCGCGGCATGTACTCGATCGCGCTGCTCGACCGCATGCAGCGCAAGCTGCACCTGGCGCGCGACCCGCTCGGCATCAAGCCCCTCTACGTGGCCGAGACGGCCGACGGGCTGCTGTTCGGCAGCGAGATGAAGTCGGTGCTCGCCGCGCTCCCGGCCCGCCCGGCGCTCTCCCGGCGTGGACTGCTGGAGTGCGCCGCGCTCGGCTTCACGCTCTCGCCCGGGACGATCTACGAGGGCATCCAGTCGCTCGAGCCGGGAGGCTGGCTGAGCTTCGACGACGGCCGCATCACCCGCGGTCGGCACCACGACCTCGTGTTCCACCCGGGTGTCCACCCGGACGACCCGGAGGCGCTCTGGGAAGCGGTCGTGCGCTCCGTGCGCAGCCATCTCATGAGCGAGGTGCCGCTGGGCGCCTTCCTCTCGGGCGGCATCGACTCGTCCGCCGTGGTGACGGCCATGGCGCGGCTCGGGTCGGGCGGCGTCGACGCCGTGAGCGTCGGCGTGCTCTCGGACGGCCTCGACGAGCGGCCCTTCGCACGCCAGGTGGCCGGCGAGCTGGGCGTGCGCTTGCACGAGGAGACGGCCGAACCCGACATCGTCGACCTGCTCCCACGCCTCAGCTGGCACCTCGAGGCGCCCTTCGCCGACACCTCGGCCGCCCCGACCTGGCTCGTCTGCCAGGCGGCGCGCCGGCACGTCGTCGTGGCCCTCTCGGGCGACGGTGGGGACGAGAACTTCGCCGGCTACCGGCGCACCCGCTACGACGTGCTCGAGGAGCGCCTGCGGTCCGCCCTGCCCGACCCGCTGCGCCGGCTGGGCCTCGGCCCGCTGGGGCGCGCCTGGCCGCGTGGCAACTGGGTGCCGCGCAGCCTGCGGGCCGGCACGCTGCTGCAGAACCTGGGCGACGACTGGCTGGACGGCTGGCTGCGCAGCCTGTCGCGCATCCCCGAGGCCCGGGCCCGCCAGCTGCTGCGGCCCGAGCTGCGCCCCGAACAGCCCCTGCGCGAGAGCGTCGAGCGGCACGCCCGGCGCGTGGCCGGCTACGACCCGCTCAGCCGCGTGCTCGCCATGGACTTCGCCACCTGGCTCACCGACGACATCCTGGTCAAGGTGGACCGCATGTCGATGGCGCACAGCCTCGAGGTGCGCGTGCCGCTGCTCGACACCGACTTCGTGGAGTACGCCGCGGGCCTCCCCAACGAGTCCAAGCTCAAGGACGGCGAGGGCAAGCAGCTGTTCAAGCGTGCGTTGCGCGGACGCGTGCCGGACTCCGTGCTCGACCGGCCCAAGCAGGGTTTCCACCTGCCGGTGGGCAGCTGGCTGGCCGGGCCGCTCTCCGCTCCGCTCGACGAGATCCTGTGCGATCCGGGCGGCCCGGCCTTCGAGCTGCTCGACCACGGCGTGCTCGCCGCCGCAGCGCGCGAGCACCGCGAAGGGCGTCGCGATCACACGACGGCGCTCTGGTTCCTGCTCATGACCGACGCCTTCCAGCGCCACGGGGTGACCCCGGTGCCGGCATGAGGCTGCTGGTGTTCACGTCGCTCTTCCCCAACCGCACCGAGCCGCATCACGGGGTGTTCGTGAAGACGCGGCTGCTGCGCTACCTCGCGCGCCACGGCGGCCAGGCCGAGGTCGTCGCGCCGGTGCCGAAGGCGCCGCCGCTCGGACCACCGCGCTGGACGCGCTACCGCCAGGTGCCGGACCGCGAGACGATCGACGGCCTGGACGTGAGCCACCCGCGCTTCTGGAGCCCGCCCGGCTTCGGCGACCGCTGGCGCGCGGGGCTCATGGCCCGTTCGGTGCGACGCAGCCTGCGCGAGGTGGCGCTGCGCTTCCAGCCCGATGTGCTGGACGTGCACTACGCGTATCCCGACGGTGTCGCCGCCTGCCGCCTGCGGGACGAGCTGTCGGCGCGCCTCGGGCGCCGTCTGCCGCTGGTGCTCACCTGCCGGGGCACCGACCTGAACCTCATCCCGTCGTTGCCCTCCGTGCGGCCGCAGGTCGCCGCGGCGCTGCGTGCGGCCGACCACGTGGTGTGCGTGGCCGAGGCGCTGCGCGAGGTGGCGCTCGCGCTGGGGGCCGCGCCCGAGCGCGTCACGACGCTGCGCAACGGGGTCGACCTGGAGCTCTTCCGGCCGGGAGACCGCACTGCCGCGTGCCTCCGCCTGGGGCTGGACCCGCACGTGCGCCACGTGCTGTGCGTCGGGCACCTGGTGCCGCGCAAGGGGCAGCACCAGCTGCTGGCGGCCTTCGCCCGACAGCTGGCGCGCAGCCGGCCTGAGCACGATCTGCTCCTGGTGGGGGGCGGGGACGCCGCACCCTTGCAGCGCCTCGCCTCCGCGCTCGGCGTGGCCTCTCAGGTGCGTTTCGTGGGCCCGGTGCCCCCGACGGAGCTGACCACCTGGTACCAGGCGGCCGATGTGCAGGTGCTGGCGAGCCGTCGCGAGGGCTGGCCCAACGTCGTGCTCGAGGGCCTGGCCTGCGGCACGCCGATCGTCGCCACGCGCGTCTGGGGCACGCCGGAGATCCTCACCGGCTGCGCCGCCGGCCGGCTCGTGGACCCGACCGAGGACGGTCTCGCGGACGGCCTGGCGCAGCTCGACGCGCTGGACGCCTCGGCAGCGCGTCCCTGGGCCGAGCGCTTCGCCTGGGGCCCGACGCTCGACGGCATGCATGCGCTCTTCGAGCAGGTGAGCGCCTCGTGAACATCCTCTACCACCACCGCACCAAGTCGCGCGACGGCCAGGCCGTGCACATCCGCGAGCTCATCGCGGCGCTGCGCCGCCAGGGACACGCGGTGGAGGAGTGGGCGCTCTCGCGCGGCGAGCAGGGGGAGATGGGCTCGGAGGGCGGCGTCGTCGGCAAGCTGCTGGCGCACCTGCCGCGCGTGACCTACGAGCTCGCCGAGCACGCCTACGGCCCCCTCGTGTGCCGGCGGCTGGCCGATGCCGGGCGCCGCTCCGGCGCCGAGGTGCTCTATGAACGCCATGCGCTCTCGAACACGGCCGGCCTGCGCGCGGCGCGCAGCCTGGGCATCCCGCTGCTGCTCGAGGTGAACTCGCCGCTGGCCACGGAGCGCAGCGAGCACGAGACGCTCGTGCTGCAGCGCTGGGCGGCAGCCGCCGAACGCCTCGTGTTCCAGTCGGCGCAGCGCCTGCTGGTCGTGACGCGCGTGCTGGCCGACATGCTCGTGGCGCAGGGCGTGCCCGCGCGACGCCTGCGCGTCATCCCCAACGGCGCCGACCTGTCGCTCTACCCGCGCCAGCCGGCGCGCCCGGGAGACGAGGTCGTGGTGGGCTTCACGGGCTTCTTCCGGCCCTGGCACGGCATCGAGGGGCTGGTGGACGGCCTCGCCGACGGCCTGCTCCCGGCCGGCAGCCGGCTGCTGCTGGTGGGGACGGGCCCGGCGCAGGAGTCGATCGCACAGCGCGCCGCCCAGCGCGGCGTCGCCGGGCGCGTCACGATCACGGGCGCGGTGGCGCGCGAGGACATCCCCGACCTCGTGCGCTCCATGGACATCTGCGTGCAACCGGCCGCCACGCCCTGGGCCTCGCCGCTCAAGCTCTTCGAGTACATGGCAGCCGGCAAGGCCATCGTGGCGGTCGACCAGCCCAACCTGCGCGAGGTGCTGACTCACGGACGCGACGCCCTGCTCTTCCCGCAGGGCGACCACCTCGCGTTGTGCGCGGCGGTGGCGCGACTGGCGGCGGACCGCGGCCTGCGCGAGGCGCTGGGGAGCGGGGCGCGCGAGTCGCTCGAGACGCGCGGCTACACCTGGGACCACAACGCCCGGCGCGTCGTGGAGATCGCGCAGGAGTGCCTGGATTCGGAGCTGGTCGGCGCATGAGTCCCGCCCTGGAGAAGCCCCGCTCCGCGCACACGTCGAGCGTCGTCCGGCACGGACTGTCGTTCGACATCGAGGAGGCGTTCCACGCGCTCAACATGTGGAGCGCGACGCCACCCGCCAGCTGGGACCGGCAGCCGAGCCGCGTCGAGGCCGTGACGGAGCGCATCCTGGCCCTGCTCGCGGAGCACGGGGTGCAGGCGACCTTCTTCGTCCTGGGGCTCGTGGCCGAACGTCACCCCGGGCTCGTGCGCCGCATCGTGGCGGCCGGGCACGAACTGGCCTCGCACGGCTACAGCCACCGCATGGCGGGCGACCTCGGTCCCGCCGGCTTCGCCCAGGACGTGGCCCGCGCCCGCGGCCTGCTGCAGGACGCGTCGGGTCAGCCCGTCGAGGGCTTCCGCGCCTCGACCTTCTCCATCGGCCGCGGCACGCGCTGGGCGCTGCCCCTGCTCGCCCGGGCGGGGCACGCCTGGGACAGCAGCGTCTTCCCCGTCCGCCACGACCGCTACGGCGACCCGGCCTTCCCCTGCCATGCCGTGCACCTCGACCTGCCGGAGGGCCTGCCGCTGCGCGAGTACCCGTTGCTCACGCGCCCGGCGCTCGGCCGGCGCTGGCCGGCGGCCGGTGGGGGCTATCTGCGCCTGCTGCCGCTCGGGCTGGTCGACGGCGCCCTGCGGCACGCCGAGCGCTGCGGCGAGCCGGGCGTGATCTACCTGCACCCGTGGGAACTGGACGTGGGCCAGCCGCGGCACCGGCTCGGCGGCCTCTCGACCTGGCGGCACTATTTCGGCCTGGCGCGCGTGGAGGGCAAGCTGCGGCGACTGCTCGCCCGCCATGCCTTCGGCCCCATCGGCAGCCTGCCCGTGCCGGCGGGCCGGCGCCTCGACCCCGCCAGCCTGCCCGACTAGCCGGGCCCTCCGTGGGTGCCCGTGCAGGCCCTGGCGGCGCTCGCGGCGCGGGCGGCGCGGGCGGCCCTGATGCGGCCCTGGATGCGGCCTTTGATGCGGCCCTGGGTGTGACCCTAGGTGCGACCCAAGATGCGACCCGTCCCGACTGCCGGCTTCCTCCGCAGCGTCCCGGGGGCCCTCTCGCCGGTGGTGCCCGCCGGGCGAACCGTCAGCCGCCGGAGGGCGGCAGGCCGCCCGAGAGGTCCTCGGAGGCGCCGGCGCAGATGGCCAGCATGGCCTTGGCCTGGGTGAGCGCCGGATGGTTCGGCGCGGCGCGCGCCAGGAACTGCTCGAAGACGGCCTTGGCCTCGGTGTCCAGGTGCGCGGCGAAGGCGATGCGCGCCACCGTGAGGATCGTGTCGGCGGTCACGTCCGGGTGGCGCGAGATCTTGCGGAAGGACTCGAGTGCGAGCATCGCGTCGCCGCGCAGGTAGGCCTCGGCCGCGAGCACTTCGACCGCGGCCGGCGGCATCTGCTGCTTGCTGTAGGTCTGGCGGATGACCTCGGCCGCCAGGTGCGGCTGGCCGATCTGCTCGAACAGCAGGCGCGCCAGCGCCAGCGGCGCCTCGCGGTCGAACGGTCGCACGATGCTCAGGACCTCGAGATAGCGGCGGGCCACGTCGAGCCGCCCGTCCTCGAGCTCGAGGAAGGCCAGCTCCTGGAACTGCGCCACCGAGCCCGGCTCGAGCTGCAGCGCGAGCAGGTTGAGCGTGCGCGCCTGGGGCAGCAGGCCGGCCTCGTGGGCAGTGCGCGCCGCGCGCCGCACGGCGCCGGCGTTGATGGCGGCGGCCTCCGACCACAGCTCGACGGGTTGCGCGCGCACCTGCGCGACCATCGCGTCGAGCGTCGCGACCAGCTTGGGCGTGGCGCCCTGCTCGGCGTAGTGCCGGCAGAGCGTCTCGTAGGGCGGGATCTCGCGCGGGTGCTTCAGCCGCAGCTGCTCGACCAGCGCGAGGGTCTCGTCGTCGAGCTGGTGCACGCCCGCCAGGGCCTGCAGGCAGGCGAGCGACAGCGCGCTGTCGGCCGGATGGGCGGCGAGCGCGACCCGCACCTGCAGCGCCGCGTCCTTGGGCCGCCGCAGCTCGGCGTAGGTGCGCACCAGGCCGATGAGGCCGCGCGCGTCCTGCGGCTGCTTGTCGAGGTAGGCCAGGTAGTGCGGCAGGCACTCCTCGAGGAAGCCGCGGTCGCGCAGGGCCTCGGCCAGCAGCAGGCGCACGACGGGGTTGTCCCGGAACTCGAACGCCAGGGCGATGCCCCACTCGTCGTGCCCGAAGGCCTGGGTGGCCTCCAGGAACATTTCCAGCGACTCGGGGTCGGCCGTCTGCGGGTCGACCAGGTACTTGAGGATCTCGAGGGCTTCGGCGGCCAGGCCGGCGTCGAGGTAGCGGCGCGCGAGCAGGCGCGACACCACCGGCAGTTCGGGGATGTCACCGAGCACCTGCTCGCCCAGGAAGCGCGTCTCGCGCGCCCAGAACGGCCGCTCGTTCGCGAGGAGCATCATCACCAGCGAACGCAGGACGCGGGTGGCGCGCGGCGGGTCCTGACGCGCGATGGCCACGAGCTTGGCGATGTCGCGGCCGGCGTGGGGGTAGAGCTGGAGGGCGTCGGTCAGCAGCGTGGCGGGCACGACGTCGTCCAGGTTGCCGACCACGGGCAGCAGGCGCAGCGAGGCGTCCAGCAGCTCGATGCGGTCGGGCGCGTAGTCGTCGCCGATCCCGAGCTGGCGCAGCTTGACCACCGGCACGGGGTCGTGCAGCGCCTCGAAGCCGGTGAGCGCCGCAGCGGCGAGCATGCACAGGTCCTGCTCGCCCTGGAGCCCGGTGCTCACCGAGGCCAGGCGCAAGCGGCGCCCGGCCTCGTCGGCGCGGCCCTGCAGCGCCAGCAGCAGGAAGCGGTCGCGCAGGGACTCGTGGTCGTCGAGCGAGGCGAGCAGGGCATCGGCCTCGTCGAACTGGCCCTCCGCCTTGGCGGCCGATGCGAGCGGCCGCAGGGCCGGGCGCAGCACGGGGAAGCCGCGCACGTCGGGCGGGAAGACCTCGAGCAGGGCCGCGAAGTCCTCGGTGGCGAGCAGGCTGTCGCAGAGCTGCACGACCTGGTCCGGCATCAGGCCGCTGGCGAGCTTGGAGAGGTGCTTGATGGCCGAGTCGATGGTCGCCTGGTCGCCGTCCGCCAGGCCCACCTGCAGGCCGAGCAAGGCCACGTCCTCGTTGCTGGGCCACTGGTTGGAGAGCGTCACGAGCAGGCCCCGGGCCGACTCCACGTCGCCCACGTCCAGGAAGGCCCGCGCCGACATGAGGTAGAGGTCACGGCCCGGCTGGAAGCCCGGCCAGCGCACGAGGCGCTTGAGCAGCTCGTTGGCCTCGGCCGCCTCGCCGCGCTCGAGCAGCTGCTGGCCGTAGCGCACGGCGCCGACGCCCAGCGGGTCCTGGATGATCATCTCGTTCACCAGGCTGGCGGCCAGCTCGCCGTGCCCGAGCGCGAACTCGAGTCGCGTGGCCAGGTCGAGCACCTCGGTGTCGGACGGCACCGTGCGCAGGATCTCCCGGAACTCGGAGACCGCGGAGTCGAGCATGCCCTCGCGCACGAGGATCTTGCCGAGCGCCAGGCGGAACTCGTTCACCTGGGGGTGGGCCTGGGTGAGCTGGCGCAATTCGTTGCGCGCGCGCACGAGCTGGTTGCGCGGGATGCGCTGCTGGGCGATGGACCACACCAGCGCGGCATCCGAGGACGGCATCGCGGCCGGCTTGTCCTTGGCTGCCGCGCCGCTGTCCTTGTTCGACCCGAGGTGCACGAGCGAGCGCTGGTAGGCGGCGGCCGCCGAGAGGGCGTCGAACTGGCCGCCCTTCTTGATCAGGTCGACGGCACGTTCCTCGAGCGTCTGGTTGTAGCGCTGCACCGACAGCTCGTTGGCGATGGCGATCCACAGCTCGAAGTCCTCGGGCCGGCGACGCGTGCTGCTCAACAGGTCGAAGGCGTCCTCCATGGCCAGCTCGAGGTGGCCCGCGGCGCGCTGGATGTTGCAGCGCTTGAGCAGGCCCTCGGGGTCGGACGGGAACTGCTCGAGCAGGGCGTCCAGCGCCGAGATGGCCCGTGTGTCCCCGAGCGCGGCGAAGACCTCGTGCGACAGCATCAGGATGGCGCGGCGCCGGTCGGGGGAGCTGCGCACGCTGTCCGGCAGGCGGCTGCCGAGGCTGAGCGTGGTGAACGGCTGCTGCAGCGCCTCGCGCGCCTGCTCGAGGTGGCCGGTGGCGGCGAGCGCCGCCCCGTGCGCGTACTCCAGCATGATGTCGTTGCCGGTCAGGTCCTTGTAGGCGAGCTGGTGGCTCTCGATCCAGGTCCAGTCCTTGGCCAGCACGCGCTGCTCGAGCTCGTCGTGCAGCAGGGGGGCCGGCACCCAGCCCTCGTTGGCGAGATGCAGTTCCACCACCTGCTCGATCAGGTCGGCGGCGTCGCCCGGCTCGCCGATGACGAGCGAGCACTTGGCCTGCGCCTGCAGCAGGGCCCGACGCGTCACGAGGCTCACCGAGGGTTGGCGCAGGGCCGTCGCCGCGTGGATGTGGGCGTCGTACACGCGACCCGAACGCAGCAGCATCTCGACGTAGCCGCGCGCCACGGCCTGGTCGAAGCCGGGCACGGTGGGGTAGTCGGCCATGGTGCGCGCCGCCTCGAGGAAGTCGGCGCGCGAGGCGACCAACAGCTCGCGCAGCTCATCGCGCAGCGTGGCCTCCGCCGTGGGAGCCAGCTCGTCGAGCACCTCCTCCGGGTCGGGCGTGCCCCAGATGTCCGTGACGAAGGCCTCGATGCGCTTCTCCGTGGCCACGTCGGCGTCTTCCTTCACGATGTTCTTCATCACGAAGCGCGTCGTGAGATCGCCCTGGCGGGCGACCGAGACGTTGTAGAGCGCGAGGCCCAGGTTCAGCTTGAACTGGGCGTTCGTGGGCTGCAGCGCGAGCATGTCGCGCGCCCACTCGATGGCCTTGGTGTATTCCTTGTCGGCGATGAGGAAGTTGATGCCGGTGCGCAGCGCGCGCACCTGCTTCGGGAGCGGGTCCGGAGCCGTGGCGCAGAGTTCGAGGGCCTCCTCGAGGTGCTGCATCGCGGCCTCGAAGTTGCGCATGCGCGCCCAGGTGATGGCGGCCTCGACGTGCCCCTCGTAGTGGTCGGGCTCGCGCTCGAGCAGCAGCTGCAGCATGTCGATCGCGACCGTGGGGTTGCCGGGCACGCTGCCGTCGGCGCTGCCTTCCCGCACCTCCACGGCGCGCGCCACGATGCGGTCGGCGTCCAGGCTGATGGCGTCCTTGACCACCATGCCGACACCCACCACGACGAGCAGGCCGAGCACCCAGGGCAGGGAGCGCCGCAGGCGGCGACGGATGCGCCTCAAGGCCCGCCCTCCGCACGCAGCGGCCGGCTCTCCGGCAGCAGGGCGTGCACGAGCAGGCGGCCATCGGCCTGCGGGCGCGCCCGCAGGTCGCCGCCGTGGCTGCGGAACACGCTGCGCGCGCTGGTCAGGCTGAGGCCGGCCGGCAAGCCCAGCGCTTGGCGCGCCCAGAGCGGCGTGAAGAGTCGTGCGGCGGCGTCCGGCGGCAGGCGCTCGGCGCGGCTGAGATGCGCCAGGCGCAGCAGGCGTCCGTCGGGGGCGAGGGTCTCGACGTGCAGCGGCTGTCCGTCGCCCGACGCGCGCAGCAGGTACTCCCAGACGTCGGCCAGCGCGCGGCTGAGCTGCTCGCTGTCGGCGCGGCAGGGGCGGTCGTGCAGCGGATGCAGCTCGAGGCGCGGCAGCAGCTGGGGGGCGCGCTCGCCGAGCCGGCGCCGGGTCTGCGCCAGGAACTCCGACACGGTGGACTCGGTCGTCTGCACAGGGTGTCGCTCGGCCGCCGAGACCACGTCCTGCACCACGGAGCGGATGCGGCGCGCCTGCTCCTCGATGAGCTGCAGTTTCCCGGAAACTGTATCCAGCTCCGGATCGTCCTTCAGCAGCCCGATCTGGAGCAAAAGTGCGCTCAACGGGTTGAGGATCTCATGGCTCAGGCCGGCGGCCAGGTCCGCCACCAGGGCCTCGGACGGCGGGGTGAGCGCCGCCAGCAGGCACCAGCGCACCAGTTCCTCGAGGTAGACCGGTGGGCGGAGACTGATCTCGGCGCCGGCCAGGGCGCGCATCGGCGACGGGAGCACTGCCAGGCAGCGCGGGAGCGGGCAGGCCCGGCGCAGCAGTTCGGCGTCCGCGCGCTGTGCGTCACCGCCACCCCGCAGGTCGACGAGCAACACGGCGCGCGTCGATGCGACGCACGCGTCGCGCGCCTCCTCGACGGTACGCGCGACCTGGACCGGCCCCACGCCCACCGTGAGCGCGGTGACGAGTGCGCGCCGCGACGCGTGGGGACGCGGGGCGAAGAGCACGATCGGGACCGCCTTCATGTCGGACCCGCCCGCGGTACGATGCTCACCCGAGGCTGTCCCTTGGTGCCTGCCGTTGGTCGAACTCTCCGTCATCATCCCCGTTTATAACGAGGTAGGGTCCATCGGACCCCTGCTCGAGGATCTGGAAAAGACCCTGGACGGCATCCCGCGGGTGTCCGAGATCGTCGTCGTGGACGACGGCAGCAGTGACGGGACGCGCGACCGCCTCGAGGCGCACCGCCGGAACAGCCGCTACCTGCGGGTGTTGCGACTGCAGCGCAACTTCGGCCAGACCGCGGCGATGGCCGCCGGCTTCCACGCGGCGCGCGGCGACGTCCTGGTGACCATGGACGGGGACGGGCAGAACGACCCGAGCGACATCCCGGCCCTGCTCGAGCACCTCGACCGGGGCTACGACGCCGTCTCGGGCTGGCGCAAGAACCGCCAGGACAACGTGCTGAGCCGGGTCATCCCCTCGGTCACGGCCAACTGGCTGCTGGCCGAGATCACGGGGGTGAAGCTGCACGACTTCGGCTGCACCCTCAAGGCCTACCGCGCCGAGTTCATCCGCCGCCTGCACCTGTACTCCGACATGCACCGCTTCATCCCTGGCCTGGCCGCGGCGGTGGGGGCGCGCGTCGGGGAGCGGGTGGTGCGCCACCACCCGCGGCGCCTCGGCGTGTCCAAGTACGGCATCGGCCGCACCTGGAAGCTGCTCACCGACATGGTGGTGCTGCGGCTCCTGGTGCGCTTCAGCGGGCAGCCGCTGCACTACTTCGGGCTGCTCTCGCTGGCCACCTTCTCCTTCTCGATGTGCGTGAGCTTCGTGGCCTTCGTCGACACGTCCTCGATGCGGCTCGTGAACTACTCGACGGTGGTGCTGCCGGCCGTGGCCACCTTGTGCTTCTGCCTGTCGTTCTACTTCCTCATGATGGGCCTGTTGTGCGAACTGGCCCTGCGCAGCACTCCGGCGCGCGAGACGGCCTACGCCCCGATGGCGCGCGAGGAGTGCTTCTCATGACCCGCCCTGACAACCAGCCGGTGGACGTGTCGGCGGTGCTGGCGCTGCTCGAGGACGCGCCGGACCTGGGAGAGATCATCCGGCAGTACTCGGCCGAGTTCGAGGAACGCAAGGCGAGCTACGAGTTCGTGTGCGTGCTCGACGGCCTGGGCGAGGAGCGCACGCAGCGCATCCGCGACCTCGTCCCGCAAGGGGCGCCGGTGCGCTTCGCGCACTTCAACCAGCCCTTCGGCGAGGAGCGCGCCCTGGCGGTCGGCTACCGCACGGCGCGCGGTCGCATCGTCGTCTCGCTGCCTTCGTACCTGCAGCTCGACCCGGGCGACATCCACCACGTGCTGGACGCCCTCGACGGCGGCTTCGACCTCGTCGCCGGCTGGCGCGTCCCGCGCGTCGACCCGCTGCTGAACCGCATCCAGTCGTGGCTCTACAACCGTGCCATGAGCGCCCTCACGGGCGTGCGGCTGCACGACCTGAACTGCGGCCTGACCGGCATGCGGCGCGCGGTGGTGAACGAGGTGCTCGTCGAGGGCAACGTCTCGCGTTTCCTGCCCGTGCTGGCGCATCGGCAGGGCTTCAAGGTGGGCGAGGTGCGGGTCCGGCACCTGCGCGAGAAGGGGCGCCAGGGCTTCTTCGGCCTGGGTGTCTACGTGCGGCGCGTGCTCGACGTGGTCGCGCTCATGTTCATCACGCGCTTCACCCGCAAGCCGCTCAGGTTCTTCGGCATGGCGGGCGGACTGTGCGCCCTGCTGGGCGTGCTCATCTGCCTCTGGCTGGGGCTCGACTACTTCTTCCAGTGGAGTCCGCTCGGCGATCCGCGCAACCGGGCCTCGCTGGTCATCGGCATGTCGCTGCTCGTGCTCGGCGTGCAGATCTTCGCGCTGGGCCTCGTGGGCGAGATCATCATCTTCACCAGCGCGCACGCCGTGAAGGACTACACGGTCGAGAGCGAGTCCGGGCCCGGTCGCGACGACAAGGCTCCGGCTGGCGTCGCCCGTGCAGCCGATCCACCCCCGGGCAGCCGCGCCGGCGCGGCTGCAGGCGCGGGCACTCGCCCGCTGTCGCGTGAGCCGGCGGAGGGCGGCGGGCCGCGGTGAGTCAGCCGACGGCCGAGGCGGCGGGAGCACCACGCCACCGCCGGAGCGCGTGGGGCGTGGTGGCGTTGCTGCTGGTCGCTGCTGCGCTGCGGATCCATGCCCTGGGCCGCTGGAGCCTCGACGGCGACGAGATCTACAGCTGGTACGACGTGCAGAGCCTGCTGGCGGGCGCCCCCTGGCCCTTCGGCGCACGCAGCCACCCGCTCGGCTACCTGCTCATGGCGGCCAGCGCGCACCTGCTCGGCTTCAGCGAGTTCTCGTTGCGGCTGCCTTCAGCCGTGTGTGGCCTGGCGGCCGTGGCGTTGCTGCTCTGCCTGCGCCGGGACGCGCTCCCGCGCGGCGTGGCCTGGAGCGCGGCGACCCTGGCGGCCTGCTCGCCCTGGCTCCTGTACGACGCCCAGAACGCCCGCTTCTACGCGCCGCAGCTGCTCTGTGCGACGGCGGCCACGCTCTGGGCCCTGCCGGGTGTCGGCTGTCGGCCGCGCCTGGCGACGGCCGCCTGGCTGGGTGCGGTGCTCTGCCATCCCACGGGCCTGCTGCTCGGCCCGGCTCTCGTCGCGCCGCTGCTGCTCCCGCCGGTGCGCTGGAGGCCGGTGGGGGGCGCGGCAGCGGCGGTCGGCGCGGGGCTGGCCCTGCTCTGGCTGCTGGACGACGGCGCGCTGCACGAGGTGATCCTGCGCGTCGTCGAGCGGCGCGACCCCGGGCGCTACGACGTCGTCCATTTCGTGGCCGGGCTGGGCTACAACCTCGGCCCGCTGGTCGGGCTCCTGGCCCTGCTGGGACTGCCGGGCGCCTGGCGGGCCCCGCGCGCCCACGGCGCGACGCTGTGGGTGGCCTGCGTTGTCTGTCCGGCCGTCCTGCTGCTGGTCGGGCTGGCCGGCATCTCGATGCACCAGCGCTATGCGACGCCCCTGCTGCCGGCCATGCTGCTGCTCGCCGGCTGGGGCTGGGAGGCCGCGAGGCGGCGCTCGGTGGCCCTGGCAGGCGGCCTGCTGGCGCTCGCCCTGCTGGCCTATGCGCCCATGCTGGCGGCCCATCTGCGCGACGGCAACCGCCACGATGTCCGGGCCCTGGCCGGCTGGTTCCTGGAGCACGCCGGCCCCGGGGACATCGTCCTGGTGGACGAACATGCCGCTTTCGACCTCTACCTCAGCCGGCAGGCCGGTTCGTCCGATAGGTTCTCGATCGAAGAGGCGCCTCCGCCTGCCGACCACGCGCTCGCATCGTTCCTCGGGAACCGACGCGAGGTCTGGGTGGCGGTCAAGACGAGCCGCCTGGGTGGCGGTGCCTACGGAACCGAATTCACGACATGGCTTTCGACCTACTTCACCGAGACCGCCACGGTGGGCCTCGCCCCGCCGGCGCTGGTGCGGCACGACAATCGCTACCGGATCTTCAAGCGCACGCAGCGCATCCTGAAGGTTCCGCCGGCGGAGCCGTCGCCGACGACGTCGCCGGGGAACGGCCGCCGGTGAGCGTCGAACTGCTCGATGTGCGCCATTCGCGTGCGGTCGACCGCTACGTGCTGGCCCATCCGCGCGGCACGCCCTTCCACGAGACGCGCTGGCTCGACCTGGTCAAGAGTACGTCCGGCTTCGAGCCGCGCACGCTGGTGGCCTGGTCGGGCAGGGAGGTGCGCGGCGTGCTGCCCCTCGCGCTCGTCGCGGCGCCCATCACGGGGCGTCGCCTGGTGTCGGTGCCCTACGGCGTGTACGGCGGCATCCTGGCCAGCGATGCCGAGGCCATCGGCGCGCTCGACGAGGCGGCCCACCTGCTCGCCCGCAACACGCACGTGCGCTACATGGAGCTGCGCTACCTGGGAGCGCCGCCGACGTCGCACCCGTCCGTGACGGCCTACGAGACGTACCGGCGCGAGTTGCCCGACGCGCCGGAGGGCGTGTTGGCGATGATCCCACGCAAGGCGCGCGCCGAGGTCCGCAAGGCGCGCGAGCGGCTCGCGCTCGAGTTCGTGCACGGGCCGCAGCTGCTCGACGGCTTCTACACGCTCTACTGCCTCAACAAGCGCAGCCTGGGCTCGCCCGTGTTCCGCAAGTCCCACTTCCAGCGCATGCTCGACCTGTACGGCAACCGCGCCCTGCTGCACGGCGTGGCCGCGAACGGCGAACTCCTGGCGGCGGTGCTGAGCCTCGCGTCGGGGCAGGTCATCTACCCGTACTACTCCGGCGCGCGCCCCGACGCCGGGCGGCTCGGCGTGAACAACGCCATGTACGCCTCGCTCATGGAGGACGCCGTCGTGCGCGGCTACCGCCTGTTCGACTTCGGCCGCAGCCGGGTCGGCTCGGGGCCGGCCTCGTTCAAGCAGCACATGGGCTTCGAGCCCACGGCGCTGCACTACCAGTTCGACTTCCCGTACGGCGGCAAGCCCTCGTCGCTGAGCCCGAGCAACCCGAAGATGGCCATCCCGCAGCAGGTGCTGTCGCGCCTGCCGATGTGGATGGCGCGCCTCGTGGGGCCGATGCTCATGCGCCACGTGCCCTGAGGCCGCGGCTGTCGCTCACGGCGTGTGCTCAGCGCGACGTCCCGCTGGCCGCCGGCCCGGGGCTCGCGCGCAGGTTGCGCGGGACGTGGTGCAGGATCCAGGCCGCGGCCTCCGCGAAGGACGGCAGCACCACGTCGGCATCGCGCGTGTCCGTGAGGGCGTGCCCGCTGGTCACCAGGATGCGCGCCGCGCACGGGCCGGCCTGCACGAACAGGTCGCGCGGGCTGTCACCGACGAAGACCGAGGCCGACAGGTCGATGGCGTGCTCGGACAGTGCCAGGTCGAGCAGGCCGGTGGCCGGCTTGCGGCAACGGCAGGCGTGGTTGTAGCCCACCGCCGAGCCCTCCGGATGGTGCGGGCAGTAGTAGATGGCCTCGAGGCCTCCGCCGTTCGTCTGCAGCTGCCGCTCGAGGTGCTCGTGCAGGCCGGCGAGCTCCTCCTCGCTCAGCATGCCGCGCGCCACGGCCGACTGGTTGGTGAGCAGGATGCGCAGGTAGCCCGCTGCCGCGAGCCGTTGCAGGGCCTGGCCGACGCCCGGCAGCACGACGATGTCCTCGGCGCGCACCGGATAGCCGCGCTCCTCGATGAGCGTGCCGTCCCGGTCGATGAACACGGCCGCGCGGCGCGTGCCCGTGTCGGCTGCGAGGCTGCCCATGTCGGCCGCTGGCACGCGCGTCAGGAGCGGCCCACGATGGCCTTCTCCACGATGTCGCACAGCACATGGCCGATCGTGATGTGCAGCTCCTGGATGCGCGGCGTGTGGCGCGACGGCACGGCGAGCAGGACATCGGCGAACTCGGCGCAGCGACCGCCGCCCGCCCCGGTGAAGGCGATGGTGCCGGCGCCGAGGGCCCGGGCCTGGAGCAGGGCGGCGACCACGTTCTTGGAGTTGCCGCTCGTGCTGAAGCCGACGGCCACGTCGCCGGGGCGGTGGTGCGCGACGAACATGCGCGCGAAGGCGTCCTCGTACGAGTAGTCGTTGGCCGTGGCCGTGAGGCTGGCGGCGCTGGCGAGCGCGACCGCTGCGACGCCGGGACGGTCAACGGAGAAGCGGTTCACGAGTTCGCCCTCGATGTGCAGGGCGTCCGACATGCTGCCGCCGTTGCCGAACAGGATCGCCTTCCCGCCTGCCAGGTAGGCGTCGACCAGCACGCGCGCGGCGGCCTCGACGGCATCCGGGAGCTGCTGCTGGCTGGCTTCGAGCACGCTGCGATGCTCGTCGAAGGTGCGCATGATCACGCCGCGCACGTCGTCAGTCGTGGCTTGTCTCGTCATGATCGGCGCAGTCTACTGGATCGCGGAGGCTGCCCCAACGACGCTCCCCACGACGCACGCCGAGGTGAAAGTGCCCGCCGGTGCCGGCGGCCGCGCCGCGCGCGAGCGCGCAGCGACCGCCGATCGCAGGGGCTGGGGCAGCGCCGCCCCCGTGCGTCACGCGTGGTTCGCCTCAGACTTCCACCTGCATCGGGACGACCCGGAGGGCGTCGCGCGCGCCGTGGGGTTCGTGCAGGCGGCGTGCCGGGAGGGCGCCGAGGCCGTCTTCCTGCTCGGCGACGTGTTCCGCGCCTGGCTCGGCCCACCCTCGTTGCGCGACCCGGGGCTGGCTCCGTTCCTGTCGGCTCTGCGGCAGGCGGCCGAGAATGGCGTGCGCGTCGTCCTGTTGCACGGCAACCACGATTTCCTCATGGGGCCCGAGCTCGAGCGTGCGTGCGGTGTCGAGGTGCACGGCCGGGCCCTCGACGTGGCGCTGCACGGACGACGCCTGCGCCTGCTGCACGGGGACGCCTTCTGCACGCTCGACACCAGCTACCACGCGCTGCACCGCGTGCTGCGCAGCGCGCCGCTGCGCTGGGTCTTCCGGGTGCTGCCGGCGACGCTGCTGGAGGCGCTGGCGGAGCGGCTCATGCGGGAGGCGGGACGCAGCACGGTGGTGAAGCCGCCGGAGGTCATGGACATCGTGGACGAGCGCGTGCTCGAGGAACTGGCCAGCGGCGTGGACACCATCGTCTGCGGCCACGTCCACCACGCCCGGGACGACCTTCTCGGGCCGCCCGAGGCGGGTGGTCGGCTCGTCGTGCTGGCCGACTTCGAGCGCAGCGGCTGTCATGCGCGCTGCGACGAGGGACGGCTCGTGCTGCGGCGGCGCGATGCGCGCTTCGCCGCACCCGGCCCCGTGCTGGCGGTGGACGGGCCGGCCGGCAGCGGCAAGAGCTCGGTCTGCCGGGCCCTGGCCGCCCGGCTCGGCTGGGTGCTGCTCGACTCGGGTGCGCTCTACCGCGCCGTCACGGCCGAGGCGCTGGCGCAGGGCCGGCGGCCGGACGACCCGGACCTCGGCGCCTGGGCCGCGGGCCTCGCTCTGGCCCAGGACATCACGGGCGGCGTGCTGCTCGACGGGCGGCCCATACCCGACGAGCGCCTGCGCCGCAGCGAGGTCTCCGCCGCCGTGAGCCAGGTGAGCGCCCATGCCGGGGTGCGGCAGGCCCTGCTGCCGATCCAGCGCCTCGCTGCGTGCCTCGGTCCTGGGCTGGTCGCCGAGGGGCGCGACATGGCGACCGTGGTCTTCCCGGAGGCCGTCCTGGCGGTCTACCTCGACGCCCGCCCCGAGGTCCGCGCGGCCCGCCGGCTGGCGCAGCACCCGGGCGAGGGGCGCTCCCTCGAGGAAGTGGCGGCAGCCCTCACGGCGCGTGACGCGCGCGACGCCGGGCGGGCCGTCGCGCCCCTGGCCGTGGCGCCCGGGGCGCTGCACCTGGACACCTCGGCGCTCGACCAGGACGCGGTCGTGGAGCTGCTCCTGGACAGGCTGCGCGCGGCGTTGGCCGCCTCCGGAAGAAGGGGTCGCGCGGGCGGCGCGCATTCCCTAAGCTAGGGGGTTTGCTCGTGCGGAAAAGATCCAGCAGCGGGAATGGTCCCGCTCATCAGCCCTCCGCACGCGGGACGGCATGCCGTCCGGAGTGAGCCCACGATGTCGAACATGAACAAGGAACTCGTCCAGCGCTTCACCCTCAGCGAGGAGGAGCTGGATGCGGCGGTCGCCGATGCCATGGGTCCGACGACCCAGTCACAGGTGGACAAGCTGTACGAAGCCTCGGTCCACGACTTCGCACCCAACAGCCTGATCAAGGGCAAGGTGCTGCGGCAGGTGGCCGAAGACGTCATGGTCGACATCGGCTACAAGAGCGAGGGCGTGGTGCCGCTGTACGAGTTCGACGATCTCGCCCCGCCGGAGCCGGGCACCGAGATCGAGGTGCTCATGGAGGGCATGGACGAGTCCACCGGCCTGCTGCTGCTCAGCCGGCGGCGTGCCGAGCGCCTGCGCGGCTGGGAGCTCATCGTCCAGAACCACGGCGAGGGCGACGTCCTCAAGGGCAAGGCCACGCGCAAGATCAAGGGCGGCCTGCTGCTGGACGTCGGTGGCGTGGCCGTCTTCCTGCCGGCGAGCCAGATCGACATCCGCCGCGTCCCCGACCTGGGGACCTACATCGATCGCGATCTCGAGTGCAAGATCATCAAGATCGACCGCGAGCGCATGAACATCGTGGTGAGCCGCCGCAAGCTGCTCGAGGAGCGCCGCAACCGCCTGCGCGACGAGCTGCTGGAGAGCCTGCAGGAGGGCCAGATCCGCAAGGGCACCGTCAAGAACATCGCCGACTTCGGCGCGTTCCTCGACATCGGCGGAGTCGACGGCCTGTTGCACATCACGGACATGAGCTGGGGTCGCGTCAACCACCCCAGCGAGGTCGTGCATCTCGAGCAGGAACTCGAGGTCAAGGTGCTGCGCTTCGACCGCGAGCGCAATCGCATCGCGCTCGGCCTGAAGCAGCTCGAGACCTCGCCCTGGGAGGAGATCGAGAAGAAGTACCCGGTCGGCAGCCGCGTGCGTGGCGAGGTCGTGAACATCATGCCCTACGGTGCCTTCGTGAAGATCGAGGACGGCATCGAGGGCCTGGTGCACATCTCCGAGATGTCCTGGACCCGGCGCGTGAACCACCCGAGCGAGCTCGTGGAGATCGGCGGCGAGGTCGATGTCGTCGTGCTCGAGATCAACAAGGACAAGCAGGAGATCTCGCTCGGCATGAAGCAGACCGAGGTCAATCCCTGGACCGAGGTCGAGGAGCGCTACCCGGTCGGCACGATCATCGAGGGCACCGTGCGCAACCTCACGAACTACGGCGCCTTCGTCGAGATCGAGGAGGGCATCGACGGCCTGCTCCACGTGTCCGACATGTCCTGGACCAAGAAGGTCAGCCACCCGAGCGACAACCTGCAGAAGGGCGACCTGGTGCGCGCCGTCGTGCTCAGCGTGGACACCGAGAAGCGGCGGGTCGCGCTCGGCATGAAGCAGCTCGAGCAGGATCCGTGGCAGGACGAGATCCCGCGTCGCTACGGCCCGGGCGACATCGTGGCGGGCCGCGTGACCAAGATCACGAACTTCGGCGTGTTCGTCGCGCTCGAGGACGGGCTCGAGGGCCTGCTCCACATCAGCGAGCTGACGGACAAGAAGGTGGAGTCTCCCGAGGACGTCGTGCGCATGGGCCAGCTGGTGGACGTGCGCGTGCTCAAGGTGGACAGCGACGAACGCAAGATCGGCCTGTCCATGATCGGCGTGCCTCAGCACAGCCACCTCACCGAGGCCGAGCAGCTGGCGGCCGGTACACCCGAGAACGAGGCGGACGCCACGGAGCCCTCGGCCAGTGAGGGGCATGACGAGGATGGGAACGCGGGCTCCTAGCCCCTGGTGTGCCCGACGGGCTGCAGGGCTGGCCGCGCTCGTCCTCGCGGCGGCCCTGCAGTCGGCCTGCGCCCAGACGACGACCGCGGAGGACGATGCGCTGCCGGTCGCCGTGGTCGAGATGCTCTGCGAGCAGCGCCTGACGGGCCTGACCGACGGCGTCGCGCTGGCCGTCGACTGCGAACTGCTCATCGAGCCCAAGGAGCCCGGGACGTTCCGGGTGCTGGGGCGTGGTCGCGGAGGGGGGGCCGACGACGCGATGCTGCAGGTGAGCGTCCGCTGGAGGGACTTCGTGGGTGTCTCGCTCACCTCGTTCGGCGGTCGCAGGACCTGGCCGCTGCCCTTCAGTGACGACGGCGAGGCCCAGCGCGGGGCGCCCCTGACGCGGCACCTGCAGCTGGACCTCGAGGCGCCGCAGGCACACGTGCTGGCGCGGCGTGTGGACGTCTCGCTGCGGCTCCATCCGGTGGATGTCCTCGGAGAGGAATACCGCTCGGGTGGGGCGCGGCTGGAGTTCGCGCCGGCGACGCTGGAGTGCCTGGTCCGGCAGCCTGACGGGACGCTCGACGAGCTGCTCGCGGCCCCCGGCCCGCGCAACCCCGAGGAACTCTTCCTGCGGGCGGCCGCGACGCCCCTCGAGCAGCGTGAACACGTCATCGAGCTGCTCGTGAAGTCGCTGTCGCGGCTGAACGGCAGCGAGCGCGAGGCCGCCTTCGGGGGCCTGTACTTCCTCACCGGCGAGTCGCATGGCCGGCAGGTCTTCGCGTGGGAAGCCTGGCTGGCGGCGCGTCAGCGGGCGGTGGGCCCGTGACGCGACGTGCCGCGGATGCCGGAGGCGCGCGGTCCGGAGCGTCCGCGTCGCAGCACGCGAGCCGCCTGCACGAACTGCCGGCCTGGCAGGCCGGCACGGTCGCCTGCCATTCCCCCGAGGACCTGGCCGCCAAGCTCGCCACGGGCAGGCCGCTGCGCGTCAAGCTGGGGGTCGACCCCTCGTCGCCGGACCTGCACGTGGGGCACTCGGTCCAGTTGCGCTACCTGCGCCGGCTCCAGCTCCTGGGGCACCTGCCGGTCCTCATCGTGGGCGACGCCACGGCGCGCGTGGGGGACCCGACCGGCAAGAACGTGACGCGTCCGCAGCTGAGCCGCGAGCAGGTGCAGCAATTCGCGCAGACCTACCTGGAACAGGTCGGGCTGGTCCTCGACATGCAGCGGGCGGAGGTCGTGCGCAACGGCGACTGGTTCGACCGCATGGGCTTCATGGACGCCATCCGCCTCGGGGCCAGCACGACGGTGGCGCGCATGCTGGAGCGCGACACCTTCGCCGAACGGCACCGCGCCGGCGTGCCGATCGGCCTGCACGAGTTCCTCTATCCGCTGATGCAGGGGCGCGACTCGGTCGAGGTGCGCGCCGACGTCGAGATCGGCGGGACGGACCAGACCTTCAACCTGCTCGTCGGGCGCGACCTGATGCGGGCCGAGGGGATGGATCCGCAGGTCTGCATCACCCTGCCGCTGCTGCCGGGCTTGGACGGCGTGCACAAGATGTCCAAGAGCCTGGGCAACTCCATCGGCCTGACCGATGCCCCGCGCGAGATGTACGGCAAGGCGATGAGCCTGCCCGACGCCCTGATGGGCGACTACTTCAGGCTCGCGACCGACATCCCCGAGGCGGTGGTGGAGCAGCTGCTGGCCGGCCCGCCGCGTGACGCCAAGGCCGCCCTGGCCGGTGCGCTCGTGCGGCTGTACCACGGCGAGGAAGCCAGTCGCGGCGCCGCCCAGGAGTTCGACCGCATCTTCCGGGACAAGGGGCTGCCCGATGCGATCCCCTCCAGCGACTGGCCGGCGGGCGAGCTGGATGCCGACGGAGCCGTGTGGGTCGTGCGCGTGCTCCAGCACCTCGGCCTGGCTGCCTCGGCGTCGGAGGCGCGACGCCTGATCCAGGGGGGCGGCCTCAAGGTGGACGACGAGAAGATCTCCGACGAGCAGTTCCGACTGCGGGCTGGCAGGAGCTATCTCCTGCAGGCGGGCAAGCGTCGGTTCCACAGGGTGCGCATAGCGTGAACTCCGACATGTCCTTCCAGGCGCGACGTCCCGTGGCCTCGGCCCTGCTGCTCCTGCTCGCTCTCGTGGCGCCCGGGGTGGCCGCCCAATCCGACTGGTACCTCGAGCGGGGAACCGACCGCCGTACGCCCGAGGCGCTCGACGACGTGCCCGAGGCCGTCTTCGTCCTGGCCTCCCTGCTGCGCGAGGGCGACGTCCCCGGCTTCTACGACGGTCAGTTCGCGGCCCTCAAGGACAGCTTCGCTCCGCTCGTGCGCATCGCCCATGACGAGGCGATGCACCACACGCTGCGCGTCATGGCCGTGATGGCGTTGCAGGAGGCCGCCGACGGCGAACAGCTCGCCGAGGTGCTGACGCCGCTGCTCATCGATCCGGAGGTGGAATACCAGGTGGACCGCCTGCGCGCCGAGCGGATGTACAACCTGGTGCCGCTCGAACGGCTCGAGGAGGCCGATCTGCACCTAGAATTCGCGGTGGAGCTGTCGCGCTACGCCCGCTTCGCCCTGGCCAAGGACGGCCAGCCGGAGGCCATCCTGGCGCGCATCAAGGTGCTCGAGCAGTACGCCACGCGGGATCGCGCCAAGATCCTCGACCGGTCGATCAAGACCTTCGAGCGCTTCGACGTCTACCTGGGCCGCATGGTGTGGTTCGACATCGGCTACCACTACCAGCAGTTCGACGACTACGCCACGGCCCGCCAGTGGTTCGAGCAACTCACGGCGCACCTCGACCCGGACGACGCCCGCATGTCCCACTACAACCTCGCTTGCATCGCCTCGCTCGAGGGTCGGCTCGACGAGGCGCTGGAGCAGCTCCGCATGGCCGTGGCGGGCGGCTTCCTGGACGTGGACTGGATGGACGAGGACGGTGATCTGGCCCGTGTACGGGGGGCTCCGGGCTACCAGGAACTCCGCGCAGAACTGCGCGGCGGCTCAGACCCGCTGCCGGGGAGCGAGACGCCCTGATCCGTCGGCCCCGCGGTCGGCGCGGGTCCGGGGGGCTTTGGACGGGCGCCCGGGCGACCGCCGATCGGGGATCACCCGCGGAAGGCTGCCGGAGGGGCCGGGCGGGGCGCATCGACGGCGCACGAAGGCTGCGCGTCCGCCCCGCGGCGCGGCCGAGTGACGGGCAGCCGACGCATCCGGGACGAGCGGACGCCACAACGGTGGAAGCACCAACGCCTTCCGTCCGTACACCAGACGCCAGGCACTGGCCGGCCAGGGCGACGGCACGTCCGGACCCTCGCGGTGCGATGTTGAAAGTCTGCGGAAAGACTGTTGGCGAGTTGACAGGACCGGGAGCAGCGTGCACGATGCCCACCTCAAGTCGGGCCTAGCTGCCAGACTCACGAATCTCGAAAGACGTGGGTGGCCCGTGGGGCTTGAGCCGTTTTCCCCTCCCCAACCGCCATCTCCAGCCCCATAGGCCACCGAACTGATCCAGTTGGTCCTGTCCGGAAACGGGCAGGACCAACTTTTTTCGTCTCTGGCCCGGTGCTTCAGGCGGGAGCGCACGCCGTCGATACTTAGGGTGTGAGAGACGAGCGCCCCACCAACTCGAACGCGGACACGGGGCTCTTCTCGTACACGCAGATCCTGCATCTGCTCAAGATCGAGTTCTCGCGCGCCCGCCGGTACCAGTACCAGCTCTCGTGCATCCTGCTCGAGATCGACCGGCTCGGGGCGCTCGGCGACCTGCACGGCGCCGATGTTCGCGACAAGGTCGAGGCCTCGGTGGCGGACCTGCTCAACCGCCACTCACGCAGCTGCGACTTCGTCGGCCGCCTGGGCGAACGCTTCGTGGTCGTGCTGCCCCACACCGACGTCAAGGGCGCCCAACTGCTGGCCCAGCGCCTGCACGATCGCATCGCCGAACTCGATGTGCGTGTCGACGACCGGCAGCTGAGGGTGAGCGCCAGCGTGGGCGTCTCCACGCAGGACGGTGACGAGTCGATCTTCTTCGACACCGTGCTGAAGCAAGCCGAGGCGGCCCTGGGAACGGTGCTGTCCCGCGGCGGCGACTCGGTGGCCCTGGCCGGCTGATCCGGCCAGGCGGCGCCCGGCGCAGGCCGGTGCGGGCCGCAGGTGACAGGCCCCGGCTCAGCGGTCGGGGTTCTCGACGGGCGGCCCGGACGCCTGCGGCTCGCCCGCGGAGGTGGACGCCGACCCCTCGGGGCGGCCCTGGATCGCCGATTCCATGTAGCCCAATGCCGAGAGCTGCCTCACGGTCTCGTCGTAGGTGGAGGGCACGCTGGACTCGTGATCCGGGATACCGCGCGGCTGGAAGACCTCGAGGGCTTCGCGCTGCCGACGCTCCTCGGCCTCGAACTCCCGGATGACGGCGTCCACGCGCGGGTCCGTGGATCGCGTCGGGAAGAGGTCGTGCGTCTCGTTCGGGTCGGCCCGCAGGTCGAACACCTGGACCACGGCGCTGTCCAGTTCGGGCGGGTTGTCGAGGCGCCCGGGGTCCGACCGGGACCATGGCACCTTGAGGCGCCGGACGTACTTCATCCCGTCGAGCACGAGGGAGGAATGGCGGTAGTAGTAGTCCGGCCCTTCGGCAGGGATGAAGGTCAGCGCCGAGTACACCGGACGATGGGGCAGTGAACCACCCTCGATGAGGGGACGCAGGCTCCGACCATAGATGAGCGGGTCAGGCGGGATGTCCGCGTAGTCCATGAGCGTGGGCAGCACGTCGTAGATGGCCACGTCGTCCTCGACCACGCGTCCCGCGGGTATCCGGCCGGGCCCCCAGACGATGAGCGGGACGCGGAGCACCTCGTCGTTGAGCGTCATGCGGTGGCCGATGCGGCCGTGGTCGAAGAACTCCTCCCCATGGTCCGCCGTCACGACGACGATCGTGCTCTCGGCCCGCCCGGTCGCGCTGACCGTCTGGAGGATGTTGGCCAGCTGGTTGTCGACGTAGCGGATCTCGGCATCGTAGAGCGCCAGGAGCTGCTTCCGGTCACGCTCGGGCATGCCGGCGTTGATCACCTCCGGTCGGGCGAGCACCGCGTTCCCGTCCACCGGCCCGTCGTAGCTCGGGTCGGCGAAGCCCTGCACGACCTTGGGCGGCGGGTGGTAGTCGTAGTGAGGGTCGAAGAAGTGGAGGAACAGCAGGTTCTTGGCCTGCGAGCGCTTCTCGAGGATGAAGCGGGCGCGGTCGGCCACGAAGCCGCTGGTCACCTCCTGGTGCGAGATGATCTCGCGCATCCCGGCCTGCGCATCCCGCTGTCCGGAGGGCAGGTCGAAGAGCATGGGTGTGCGCGTCATCGGCTCGTAGAAGTCCATGCCCCGATCGAAGCCGTACACCCCGTGCACGTAGGGGGCCGTGAAGAGCCCTACCGTGCGGAAGCCGGCCGCCTGGAAGATCTCGCCCATCGTCCGGCGCCCCGCATCGAGCTGCTGGAAGTCGATGGTGACGTTGTGCAGGTCGGGGGGCAGGCCGGTGAACAGCGACATGTGCGCGGGTAGCGTCCAGGACGACGACGACCGCGCCGCAGTGAACACCGTGCCCTCGGCGGCAAGCCGGGCCAGCGTCGGCGTCGTCTCACGGTCGTATCCGTAGGCCGAGAGGTGGTCCAGGCGCGTGGTGTCGAGCGACACCAGGATGATCGTCAGCTCCTGCTCCCGCGAGAGCACCCAGCCGGCCGCCAGGATGCCGATGCCGAGCAGCACACCTGCCACGGTGCCGAGCCGGCCGCGCGCTTCCCGTCCGGGGACGCGTCCGCCCCGGCCGCCTTCCACTCCTTCCACAGGGCCTACTTCTTCACCCATCCGTGGTACTGGATCATCTTGCTCGGGACGTCCGGGTGGCGCGCGCGCAGCATGACGCTCCCGCGGAAGAAGGGGTCTCCGATGGCTCCGTCCGCAGTGACGTCCACCTCGTACGACATGCCGGGTTCGATCACCCGGATCGCCGTCGAGAAGAAGTCGGCCTTGGTCGACACGACGTCCACCGCATCGAGCAGGTAGGGCACCGCCGGGTTCGTGTTGGTGATCTTGAGGGTACGGGTGACCTTGTCCTCGGGCTTCATCTGCTCGAAGTTGATGTTGTCGGGATAGGCCGGGTTGCCTGTGTCGAACGTCACGTTCGGATCGATGATCGCCGTGAGGGCGAAGTCGACCTGCTTGATGCGCTCGTGCTCGATCATGACCAGCACGCGGGCGTTGATCGGCCCCACGGGCCGCTCGCCATCGAGCACCACCTTGATGCGACGCCGCGGCCCTTCGGTGTCCAGCACCTCGAAGGTCATCCAGGGCGGCAGCGGCTGGCCGGCGAGCTGGTTCTCGAAGCCGAGGATCTTCCAGGGACCGATCTCGGTGGCCTCGACGACCACTTCCTCCTCGACGCGCTGCGTCTTGAGGATGTGGTTCAGGTTGAGCCAGGGCGGCGTGACCTGGATGGCCTTCGTGACCCGCACGTGAACTCCCACCTCGAGCGGGGGCACGCGCTGGCCGTCGATGTGATGCACCTTCATGCTCTGGTCGATGGTGCCGCTCTTGCCCTGGGTGTGGAACTCGACCTGCACCTTCATCTCCTCACCCGGACCCAGGGTCAGGATCGGCTCCGAGCCGGCCGAGCGCGTCGGATACTCGATGCCGTCGGGCCCGACGATGCGGGCTGCCGTGCAGCCGCAGCTGGTCTGGATGCTGCCGACCGGGAACCCCTCGTCGCCCGTGTTCTTGACGGTGACCACCTGCTCCAGCACCTCACCCTGGAAGGCGTCGCCGAAGTCGACTTTCGGCGGATCGGCCACCAGCAGCGGGCCGGCCTGCGGAACGCTCGCCTGCATCCAGGCCCAGGTAGGGGAATCGAGGGTGCAGACTGCGGCGACGACGGCCGCCAGGACGAACTTCGGGGTCGACATGGGACTCCTTCCGGCCAACGGTTTCTTGGATCCAGCGCCTGGATACGGGGCATCGTACCAACGTGACGGATGGCGCCCCGTCACGCAGCTCGAGGCTCCTCCCCGTATGCCGATGGTATACTTCGTCGTCCGTTCCGGCCTGCGCCAGCCCTCCCCGAAAGGCGCCGGCCGGACCCGCGGGCGCGACCCCGACCCGACGCCAGAGAGGTGCCCACACCGTGAAGAACTCCCCACTTTCGGCACTCGTCCTGTTTGGCATCGCCGGCCTCGTCGGCGGTGTCACCTGGATCGCGGTCGGCAACGACCGCATCGAGTCCGAGCCGGCCAGGTTGCAGCAGACCACGGCCCACGCTCCCACGGTGGTGCCCGTCACGCCGCGTGAGAAGAAGCTCGCCAAGCTGCTCGAGCACTCGAAGGCCCAGCTGGAGCGCTACCGGGAGGAGGGGACCGTCCTCCCGAACGGCGAGATCAAGGTGATGGACGCCAGCGGGACTCCCATGTGGGTGCACCCGGAGCTCATCGAAGGCGTCGGCCGCTTCGGGGAGCCGCTCTACGCCATGGCCACCTACAAGAAGCGCCCGGCCGTGCCGCTCATCGCCGAGGCCAAACATCCCTCTTCCGAGGCAGCCAACGCCAAGCTGCGCACGCTGCCCAAGGGCAAGTCGGCCCTTTCGCTCGGCAAGAAGCCGGCCTCCATCCACGACACGTCGCCGGCGGGCGGCGGCAAGGGCAAGAAGAACAAGACTCCCAACAAGCCCGGCGCCGCGAAGCCGGACAATCCGTCGGATCCGAAGGACGGCTGAGGCCGCCGGTCCGCGGTTCGATTCCGCCCTCGCACCGGGCGGGACTCGGGCCCGCTCGGCCCGGCAGGGCCTCTGGTGGATGTCGTGCCGCTGGCCTACCTCTAGGCTGCCATGACGGCTGCGGTCGACGACGGTGGGGCGGCCACGGCCTACCGTACCGCCACGAACGCCGTCCGACCGCCTTGCCAGGCCCAGGTGAGGCTGGGCCTTCGTCCTGCCGCCGCCGGGTTCCGGGTGAGCCGCCTGTCGAGCTTTCACACCTCAGGGTGGCCCAGCTGTCCCCTCGGCACCCGCGGCTTCCAGCCCGCCTGACTCTCTGCTCGCTCGCCATCGACGCAGCGAGGCCACGAGCGGGTGGTCCGGAGCGGCGGCTTCCGCGGCCGCGAGGGCTGCCTCCACCGCAGCCACGTCGGCAGCCGCCTGCGTGCGTTCTGCCCGTAACTGCAACATGAGCACGCGCTGTACGTGGAGCGCGGGGGAAGCCCCGGAAGCGGCGAGTGCCTCCGCCAGCACACTGTCCGCCTCCTCTGTCCGGCCGACGCTCTCGAGACCCTGGGCCAGGTGGCCCCGCACCTCCTCGAGGTCGCGACCGGAGCGTTCGGCTGCCGCGGCCCGGAGCAGGTCCGCGAGCGCCGCCCGGAGCACCGGGATCGCCGCGTCAGGGTCGTGCGAACGCTCCAGCAGGTGCTCGCCGAGTCGCGCGAGCGCGAGCCCCTCCAGCTTGCTCCCCGCCTGGGCCAGCTCGACCGCTCGCTGCAGGTGCCGATGGGCTTCGGGTTCGGAGTCCGCCAGGGCAGCGAAGGCCAGCTGCGCCCGGACCGAAGTCGGGTTCGAGGCCGTCGCCTCCGTCCACAGGCTGCGGTCGTCATGGAAGACGGCCGAGCGCTCCCAGCTGAGTGGCACCAGTGCCGACGCCAGGAGCCCCAGCACGATCAGCGAGCGGACAAGGCTGGCGCCGAGCCAACAGGCGATCAGGGCTCCGAGCGGCGCCAGCAGGGGGTAGGCGGCGCGGTCGTTCACGAGTTCGCGCAGGGTGACGAGGAGGCTGCTCGACGGCAGGTAGGCCAGCAGTGCCCAGCCGGCCAGCCAGGCAGCCTGCCGATGGCGCGCCCGGACCAGCATCCACGGCACGCACGCGATGAGCAGTCCCATGGCCACGGCGCCCCAGGGCAACCCGCCCCCGGCGGGAGGCGCTTGCGCGTACTCGATCGACAGCGACGCCGGCCACACCAGATGGCCCGCCGTGCGCGCCAGACCGACCAGGGCCCACCCGACCTGGGTCAGCAGGCTGCCCCCGTGCGGCGCGGTCTGCACGGGCGAGAGTCCACCGAGCGCCCACTGTCGCAGGCCGAGGGCCGCCGCAGCGCCGACCGCCATGCCCAGCACGGCGGTCCGGCAGCCACGCCGCGTGGCCTGGACGTACCACGCGCCGACCAGCGGGAGCACCGCGGCCGACTCCTTGCCGAGCACCGCCATGAACAAGGCCACGGCCGAACCCAGCGCCGCCGTCCCGGGGCGACCCGTCGGAGCGGTCAGGGCGAGTCCGAGCAGGCCGAATGCCAGCGCGTACTGGTCGCCGCGGCTCGAGACCCAGCCCACCACCTCGACTCCCATGGGGTGGATGGCCAGCAAGCCGGCGCCGAGCAGGCCCGCCATCGGGAACTCCGACCCGACGAGCCGCTGCAGCGAGAGGAAGGCGATACCGACGGTGAGCACGTGCAGCAGCAACGAGTGCAGGTGGAACCCGAAGGGATCCAGTCCCCAACGCCCCAGGTCGAAGGCGTGGGACAGCGCCCGCAGCGGCCGGTACACGTCCCGGTCGCGGTCGGCCGTGTGCGTGGACGGATCGGACACGGCCTGTGCGACGCCGAGCCGCTCGAGGGCGGCGTTCTCCTCGATGAAACGGTGGTCGTCGTAGACGAAGCCGTTGCGCAGGCTCCAGCCGTGCGCCAGCAGCGCCAGCAGGCACACGAGGGCGAGCTGCGCTCTCACAGCATGCGCCCGAGACCGACGAGCAGCGTCGGGAAGGCCTCGCACGGCGACCAGCATCCCGGACAGCGCTTGGCCTCGACATCGGCGAGCGCGGCGCGCGCCGCCGGCAGCTCACGGATCCGTCGCAACGACAGACCCACGTCGGCGAGGTTGCCCAGCCTCCGGTCGAACAGGCTGCACGGGTACACGTCGAGGTTGGACCCGAGGAAGACGCTCGCCCGCAGGGCGCCGCAGCGTCCCGTGAGCGATCCGTCGGTGAGGTAGGTCCGGGCCAGCGACCAGTAGCGTCGCTCGATCCAGCTGAGCGGCTCGAGCAGGCGGAGCGCCCCGGCCCGGGCCTCGTCGAGCACGGCCAGTGCCGTGTCCACCGGCGGACGGACGTCGTCGCGGTTGCGGTAGTAGTGGCTGGACTGATGGGCCAGATTGAGGTGCACGTCCCGCGCGTCGCATTCCGCGGGCATGAGTTCCTTCAGGTCGGCCGGCGGCGTGGCGGGCAGGCTGTGCCGCGAGAGCGTCATGCCCGCCACGGCGCGGAAGCCCGGCCGGCGGATGCCCTGCAGGCGACGCAGCGTCTGGCGCGCCCGGCCGGCGGCCCCTGCTCGCCCCCGCACCCGGTCGTGGACAGCGTCCGGACCGTCGATGCTGACGCTCACGTACACGCGCGGCACAGGCGAGTCGAGCGCCGGCTCGAGGGCCGCCAGCGTGGCCTCGGTGTCCTGCCCCGCCGTCGGGAAGTCGAGCAGCGCGAGGTCCCGGCACGACTCCACGGCGCTCGCGATGATGGCCGGCGCGTCGTCGCGCTCGACGAAGTCGCCCCCGGAGAGGTTCAGCCAGGTGAGGTGGGCGTTGCACGTCAGCACCTCGCGCACGGTCTGCAGCGAGGGGCCGGCGTCCGGTGCGACCCACAGCGCGCAGGTGCGACAGCGCAGGCTGCAGCGCTCGGTCAGGATCCAGGTGAGCTTGAACGGATCGAAAGCCGCTCGTCGCGCCCGCACCACGGCCCGGGCGAGCGCCAGGTAGCGGCGGGCATGCTCAACGCGGGACGGCAAGGCCACTCTCCCGCGGGGACAGCGCGGT
>Ga0315912_10000882_pt1 | contig 43425 bp, 34 predicted proteins | sample VfabasoilMG_FD_204469 | JGI IMG/M metagenome (GOLD analysis project Ga0315912, IMG submission 204469) | Garden soil microbial communities collected in Santa Monica, California, United States - V. faba soil | ecosystem: Environmental > Terrestrial > Soil > Garden | place: USA: California... | reverse complement strand
ACGATGCCGAGGGAGGCGGCGCCGGTGTAGGTGGCGCCGTTCATGAACCAGAGGTGGCGCTGGCCGGTGGTGGTGTTCTGCCAGAGGATGTCGGGATGGCCGTCGGCGTTGAAGTCATGAGGGTTGACAACGACAGGCTGAGCGGGCGTGCCGATCAGGTGCCAGCCGGGAGGAAGCGTGCCCAATGAGGCATCACCCACCTTGGTCACTCCGCTCATGAACCAGACGTAAACCTCGTTGGTCTGGGTGTTCTGCCAGAGGATGTCGGGATGGCCGTCGGCGTTGAAGTCGGCGGCGGCGGCGATCGACGAGGCGGGGTCGACGATGCCGAGGGAGGCGGCGCCGGTGTAGGTGGCGCCGTTCATGAACCAGAGGTGGCGCTGGCCGGTGGCGGTGTTCTGCCAGAGGATGTCGGGTTGGCCGTCGGCGTTGAAATCGGCGGCGGCGGCGATGGACCAGGCGGGGTCGACGATGCCGAGGGAGGCGGCGCCGGTGTAGGTGGCGCCGTTCATGAACCAAAGGTAACGTTCGCCGGTGGCGGTGTTCTGCCAGAGGATGTCGGGATGGCCGTCGGCGTTGAAGTCGGCGGCGGCGGCGGCGATCGACCAGTCAACGGGGATGCTGCCCAAGCCGATGTTCGCGAGCGTGGCCGGGCCGTTCATCAGCCGGATTTGGCGCTCCCCGGTGGTCAGATTCTGCATGAGGATATCAGGGTGACCATCCCCGTTGAAGTCGGCACTGGCGACAAAGGACCAGGCTACCCCGAGGGTCCCCAGGCTGATCTCACTGAGGACCGTGGTGCCGTCCATCAGCCGTACTTGGCGTTGCCCGGTTGTCAGGTTTTGCAGCAACAGGTCCGGCCGACCGTCACCATTGAAGTCGGAGTCGCTCGTGCCTACGGGGGGCGAATGGACTGTCAGCGTCTGCTGAGCCGTGGCGGTGGTGTAGTTGACCGTGTCGGTGGGCGTGAAGGTGACACTAAGGGTGTGCGTGCCGGCACTGAGGACGGCCCCGGCGGCGGGAGTGTAGGCGAAGGAGCCAGGGACTGTCGCCGTCGCGTTGAGCTGCGTGCTGCTCAGGGCCGTGCCCTGGGTGATCGCGGCCGGCGTGGGCCACATGATTGCCGGTGTGACTTTGTTTATCGTAACGGTAAAGTCGGCGCTGAAGTTGGAAGCGTTGTGATTGGTGCCGCCAACAAACTGCGCCTTGATCTTCACGGTCCCAGCGCTCGTGTATGTGACGACGCCCGTGGTGGGGTGAATAGCCGCTCCAGCAGCCGTCGAACCTGTGCCCAGCGTCCAAGAGAGTGCCCCAAAGCCGGTGTTGGCCGTCGCGGTGTAGGGGGCACCAAAGATGATTGATGTAAACGAATTGATCATGGGCGCTGGCTGGCTCGCCTTGGTGATGCTCCACGTGAGCGCGTTGTTGCTGCCGGTGTAGTCGCCGGTAGCCGTCGCGGTGGCGGTGTAGTCGCCGACATTGGTCGCGCTGAGCGTGCCTCCGGAAGTGAAGGTGGCCCCGCCGGGCGTCGGATTGATGGTCGGGCCTTGGGCGGAGCCGGTGTAGGTGAAGCTCGTCGCACTCAGCGCAAAGGTTGTCGGGATGAGATTAACCGTCAGGGTGGCTGCGTTGCTTGTGGCTGAGCCGAGATAGTTGGTGACCACGACATCATAGCTGCCGGCATCGGAAACTGAAACGCTGGGAATGCTGAAGCTGGAACTCGTTGCTCCGCTGATGTTGACCGTGGCCTTGCGCCACTGGTAGGCCAGTGGGGTGGTACCGCCCGAGGCTACGACACTGAACGTGGCGCTCTGGTTGACCGTCTTGGTCTGGTCGGCCGGGTGGGTGCTTATGAGTGGGGTCGTGTCATTGGTCGCGTCACGGAGCACCAAGGAGTAAGTTGAACCGCCGCCCATGGCGAACACCTGCCCAAGGCCGGTGGGAAGAACCCCCTCACCTGCGAGGTTGCCACCCCACAGGGAGACGGTGCCATCAGCGTGCCGGGCCATCCCATGAAAATCACCGGCTTCAATGGCGACGGCCCCGGTCACCCCCGATTTCCCAATGTGCAGGTTGGAGCCTGGGATTCCGCCCCAGACCACCACGGTGCCGTTGGCCCGCAACGCCACGCCATTGTAGATTGAGGTGGCAATGTCGACGATATCATGGGCGGCATTTGCTTCGGCCGGCACAGTGGATTGGCCTTCGTTGTTCTTGCCCCAGGCGACCACGGTGCCGTCGCTTTTCAGCGCCACGGAGTGGTCGTAGTGGCTCTTGATCGCGATGACTCCGCTCAGGCCGGCCGGCACGGTGGTTTGACCGAAGGTGTTATCACCCCAGGCGACCACGGTGCCATCGCTCTTAAGGGCAAGAGAATGTTGGAAACCTGCGGCGACGGCGACAACACCGCTCAGGCCGGCCGGCACGGTGCTTTCACCGTGATCGTTGCGCCGCCACGCTACCACCGTGCCATCACTCTTGACGGCCAGGGAATGAGCCCAACCGTTGGAAATCGCCACCACGTCGTTCAAACCGGCCGGCACATCATCGAACAGACCCCAACTCACCAGGGTGCCATCGCGTCTGAGGGCGAGTGAGAAGTAGCCGCCCGCATCCAACGCGATGGCATCATCCAGGTCCGCGGGGATAGCCGTCTGTCCATTGCCATTATATCCCCAGCCAATCACCTGGGTGACGGCCGGTGCGACGGTCACGAACATCGGTGCGCTGCGGGTGGAGCCAGCGGCATTCGTGATGACGACCCAATAGGCCCCGTTGTCCGCGTAGGTTGCGTTCGTGAGGGACAGGGTGTTGCTGGTGGCCCCGCTGATGGATCGGCCGGCGTGATACCACTGGTAGGTAGGCGTGCCGGTCGCGGCGACCGTGACGCTGAGCATCAGGTCATCGCCCGGCTCAATGACGTTTCGGGTGGCACTGTGCCCGGTGACCACCGGGCCATTGTCCGTGATGACCAAGGTGCCGGTCGCACTGCCCGAGTAATTGGTATCATTGATCGTGGCGACTACGGCATAGCTGCCCGGGTTGGTCGGGGCGGTTGCGGAACCATCGTAGGTGAAGGCGACCGTCTTGCCGGCCGGGTTTGTCGTTGCAGTCGCGGCGTGGGAGGCCCCGTCGAAGATCGCGGCCAGGTTGCCCAGCGTCACCGTAGCCGTAGCCTTGGCGATACTCCACGTCAGCGAGTTGTTACTGCCAGTGTAGTTGCCCGTTGCGGTCGCGGTGGCGGTGTAGTCACCGGCGTTGGTGGCGCTGAGCGTGCCACCTGGCGTGAAGGTCGCGCTGCCAGGCGTCGCATTGATCGTCGGACCCTGGGCCGCACCGGTGTAGGTGAAGCTTGTTGCACTCAGCGCAAAGGTGGTCGGCGCCGAATTGACCGTCACGATGAAGTCTGGCGTGTAACTCGACGCGGTATGGTTGGTGTCACCGGCAAACCGCACCTTGATCACCACGGTGCCGACGCTGGAGAAGCTGATGGTGCCCGTGGTGGTGATGGCGGCGCCGGTTGCGGTCGAATTGTCGCCCAGGGCCCACTCGAGCGCGCCAAAGCCGGTGTTCGCGGTCGCGGTGTAACTGTTGCCAAACGTCACCGATGCGCCGGAAGAGATGGTTGGTGCCGTCTGACTCGCCTTGGTGATGCTCCACGTGAGCGCGTTGTTGCTGCCGGTGTAGTTGCCGCTGGCCGTGGCGGTCACCGTGTAATCACCGGCGTTAGTCCTGCTCAGGAATCCGGACCAGCCGATCGTGGCTTCGGGGGGAGTGACAATGAGCGTCGGCCCTTGCGGCGCCCCGGTGTAGGTGAAGGACGTGGCACTGAGCGCAAAGGTGGTCGGAATCAGGGTGACCGTCAGCGTGGCGGACTCGCTGGTTACCGAGCCAAGGTAGCTGGATACGACGACATCGTAGGTGCCGGCGTTGGCGGGCGTGACGTTGGTGAGAACCAGCGTGGACAAGGTGGCGCCGTCGATGGGCACGCCCCCTTTGCGCCATTGATAACTGACGGGTGTCGCTCCAGCCGAGGCCGTGACCGAGAACGTGGCGCTCGTCAGGGCCTGCGCCGTTTGGTCCTCCGGCTCCGCGGAAATGCTCGGCACGGTATCGTCGGTGGCGTCGCGCAGGACGGCGGTGTAGTTGGTGCCGGCCGAGATGGCGATGATGTTGGTCATCCCGGCTGCCGGGGTGACGGCATTTTCGGTGTCGTCGCCCCACGATACGAGTGAACCGTCGCTCTTGAGCGTGGCCGAATGGTGCAGCCCGGCGGCGATGGCGACCACATTGGCCAAACCGGCGGGCACGTCGGTTTCCCCGCGTGCGTTGTTACCCCCGGCCACCACGGTCCCATCGTTCTTGAGCGCTAGCACGAATTCTCCGCCTGCCGCGATGGCCCTGATGTTGGTGAGCCCATTGGCAAACGTCGTCTGGCCATAGGTGTCCAAACCCCAGCCAACCACCGTGCCATCGCTCTTCAAGGCGACAAAGAAGCCGGAGCCGGCGGCGATTTCGACCACATCAGCCAGCCCGGCAGGGATCGTCGTTGGGGTCCCCCAGCCAACCACCGTGCCGTCGTTTTTGAGAGCCAGTACACTAGAGGTGCCGGCCACAACCTGCACCACGTCCGATAGGCCCGGGGGAATATTGGTCTGGCCGGCCTGGTTCCAGCCCCAGCCGCGGACCAAGCCGTCCTGGGTGATCGCAAACGAATGTGACGAACCGGCGCCCAATGCGACTACGTTGGCGAGATCACCAGGTGGCGTCGCCTGGCCGTCGGCATTGTTGAAGCCCCAGCCCTCAACGCTCCCGTTCGGCCTGATGGCGAGCAGATGCCCGCCGCCGGCTTTAATGGCGACTGCATCCGAGGCTCCGGTGGGAAATTCGACGATGGTGCTGCCATGAATTCCCCACGTCACGATCTGCGTGGCGGACGGAGCCACCAGGACGAAGAAGGGTGAACTGCGGGTCACGCCGGCAGGGTTCGTAATGGTGACCCAATACGCTCCCCGTGCTGCGTAGGTTGCGTCCGTCAGGGGCAGGGTGTGGCTCGTGGCGCCGCTGACCGAGCGGCCGTTGTGATACCATTGGTAAGTGGGGGTGCCGGTTGCGGCAACCGTGACGCTGAGCGTCAGGTCGTCGCCGAGCTCAAGGACGTTTCGGGTAGCACTGTGGCCTGTGATCACCGGGCCATTGTCCGTGATGACCAAGGTGCCGGATGCACTGCCTGAGTAATTGGCATCATCGATCGTGGCGACCACGGCATAGCTGCCCGGGTTGGTCGGGGCGGTTGCGGAACCATCGTAGGTGAAGGCGACCGTCTTGCCGGCCGGGTTTGTCGTTGCGGTCGCGGCGTGGGAGGTTCCGTCGAAGGTTGCGGCCAGGTTGCCCAGCGTCACCGTGGCCGTAGCCTTGGCGATGCTCCACGTAAGCGCATTGTTGCTGCCGGTGTAATTGCCGGTGGCCGTTGCGGTGGCGGTGTAGTCACCGGCGTTGGTGGCGCTGAGCGTGCCACCCGGCGTGAAGGTAGCGCTGCCAGGCGTCGCATTGATCGTCGGACCCTGGGCCGCACCGGTGTAGGTGAAGCTTGTTGCACTCAGCGCAAAGGTGGTCGGCGCCGGATTGACCGTCACGATGAAGTCTGGCGTGTAACTCGACGCGGTGTGGTTGTTGTCGCCGGCGAACCGCACCTTGATCACCACGGTGCCGACGCTGGTGAAGCTGATGTCGCCCGTGCCGGCATTAATCGCGGCGCCGGTTGCGGTCGAATTGTCGCCCAGGGCCCACTCGAGCGGGCCAAAGCCGGTGTTCGCGGTCGCGGTGTAACTCCCACCAAACGTCACCGATGCGCCGGAAGAGATGGTTGGCGCCGTCTGACTTGCTTTGGTGATACTCCACGCGAGCGAGTTGTTGCTGCCGGTGTAGTTGCCGGTGGCGGTGGCGGTCGCGCTGTAATCACCGACATTGGTAGCGCTGAGTATGCCACCGGAAGTGAACGTGGCCTCGCTGGGCGTCGGATTGATGGTCGGGCCTTGGGCCGCGCCGGTGTAGGTGAAGCTCGTTGCGCTCAATGCAAAGGTGGTCGATGCCTGATTGACCGTCACGGTGAAGCCCGAACTGTAATCGGTAGCGGCGTGACCGTCTCCAGCGAGGAACCGCGCCTTGATCACCACCGTGCCCACACTCGTATAGCCGATGACGCCGGTGGAGGAATTGATGCTGGCATCAATCGCGGTTGAGCCCGTGCCCAAAGCCCATTCCACAGCACCATATCCGGTGCTAGCTGTGGCGGTGTAGCTCGTGCCAAAGGTCGTCGCGGCCGGCGAGGTGATCGCAGGTGACAAGAACACTTTCACCGGGGCATGCCGTTCGATATCCGTGCCGTCGCCCAGCTCTCGGTTGGAGTTGTCGCCCATCGCCCAGATGGTTTCGGTGGTGTCCACAAACACGGTGTAACCTTGGTTCACCGACACCGCGGCCACGCCGGTGCGGACCTGCACGGGTACAGACGTCGGGGTCACGCTGGTTCCACCGTTACCGAACTGCCCCGACGTATTGAACCCCATGGCCCAGAGTGTGCCGTCTGTTTTGCGGAACATGGTGTGCGAGGTGTTGGTTGAGGTTACAACCGAAGTCACCTCGCTGGCTGCTAGCACTTGCGCCGGAAAGAGCAGGTCATCTGGTTGGCCCCATCCTTGGGTTCCGCCAGCGTTTCGGCCCATCGCCCACAACGACCCGTCGGTCTTCACAAACATCGTGTAGAAGCTGCCCGCCGAGACTGAAGCCACGTTGTCAGAGAGTTGAGTCGGAGTGGTCACGGCAGATTCGATGCCTGGTGTAGGACCACCCAGCCCAAGTTGTCCGAATCCATCGCTGCCCATCGCCCACAATTTTCCGTCCGACGTGACGAACAGGGTGTGGTTGCCGCCCGCCGAAACTGAAATCACGTTGCTCACCCCTGTTACCTGCTCTGGCGAGAGTCGGTTGGTCATGTTTGCGCCCAATCCCAACCGTCCTTCGCCACCATTGCCCATCGCCCACAAAGTCCCGTCCGTCTTGATGTACATCGTGTGGGCGTTACCCGTCGAGACAGCGGCCACGCCACTGGCTATCTGGACCGGAGAGAGCGAAGCCGGGGCGGGAGATCCGGGATTTTCGGGATCTTCACCCAAGCCCAGTCGTCCGCTGCTATTGCTCCCCATCCCCCACAGCGTCCCGTCATTCGTAATGAACAGGGTGTGGTTGCTGCCCGCCGAAACCGAGGCCACGCCGGTGGCTATCAGGACCGGTGAGAGTGGGGCCGGGGCGGGAGATCCGGGATTTTCGGGATCTTCACCCAAACCCAGCCGACCATTAGTATTTGAACCGACACCCCACAAGGTCCCGTCGCTCTTCAGGAACATCGCATGGTTCGGCCCCGCCGAGATGGCGGTGACCGTCTGCGCCGAACTGCGCGAGGCCAAGGCGAAAATCGCGCCGAGTACCAGGCTGGCAAAGGCGCAGGATCGGAGCGAAAATATGCGCAAGTGGGACGACGACATAGTGCAGGATATGTCTTTATTGATAATTATTTGCGAAACAGGGGCGAGCAATTAGTAGCTTATGACATAACTCGTTCCGGCTCAAAGTACATCTGCAAAACTATTGCGTAAACGCTGGAAGAGGGTGGCGCCGGCGAGGCAGGCCACGAAACCAAAAGCATAAAGGTAGCCGAGATGCATGAAGTTTAGCGGGTGGCCCCAGAAGGCCGTGCCCCGCGCTTCGTCGATGATGAGCAACAGGGGATTGAAGCGCAGGAAGGCCCAGACCGGGGCGGAAATCTGAGAAACCGGGTAGAACACCGCGCTGGCGAACATCAGGGCGAGGACGCAAAATTGGGTGATCTGCACAATATCACGCCAGAAGACCCCGACCGCCGACAAGCCGAGCGCCAACCCGAACGCGGTCAGCAGCAAGGGCAGCAACAGGACGGGCAGCCAGAACACGCCAGCCGTCAGCGGCACGCCGGTCAGCAGTGCGCCGAGGAAAACCAGCCCGAGGGTGATGAGGAAATGCACCACGGCGGCGCCAACGTTGGCGGCGGGCAGAATTTCCAAGGGGAAGACGACCTTCTTGACGAAATTGGGGTTGCTGATGATCAGGGCCGGCGCAGTCGTCATGACTTCCGCCACGAAGTGGTGGATGGCCAGCCCCAGGAACATGATCAACGCATACTCGATGCGCGATTCGGGGACGGCCTCCGCCTTGAAGCGGCCGCTGAAGATGAATCCGAAAACCAGCACATAAAGGGCGAGCATGAGCAGGGGGCTCAGAAACGACCACACCAGGCCGAGGTGGCTGCCTTTGTGCCGGAGCTCGACCTGCCGCTTGGTGAACTGCCACCAGAGTCCGCGATGCTGCCAGAGGCTGGACTGGATGGCGGTCAGGGTGCGAAACATGGAGGGAAGGGAAGGATTGCGGGAGCAGGAAGCAATCGCTGGGCAGAGCTGAAAGACAAGGCCTTCAACGTTCAACTCCCAACTCGCGGCGGCGGGCGAACGGCGGCTCGATCCCCAGACAATTACGCCGGCGGATTCCGCCATTATCCCCGAGCGGCGGACGAAAAATTTACTGGTTGCCAAGGCACAGGCTTTGCGACGGCCTGTCCTTTTATCCCATGAAAACTCCGAGACTATGCGCGGCGCTGCCGCTGTTGGCGGCGGGCCTGATGGCAGTGACGGCGATGGCCAGTGACGTCGTGCTGCCCGAGCAGGTTTTCCCGCAACTGGACAGCATCCTGAAGAAAGCCGTCCAGCAGTCTCCGAACATGCTCAGCCGGGCGCTGAACCTGGAAATAGCCGAAAACAACCGGATCTCCGCCCGCGCCGGAATGTTGCCCTCCATGGGCGGCTATGTCAGCTGGAACCAGTCCCGGGACAAGGTGAGCAATCTGTACGACGATCCGGCGGCTTCTAGCGTGGTCAGCTACACGGTGACCAAGATCCCCTACGCAGCGACCCTGTCCCAGCCGATCTTCCATTGGAACGCCCTGCACAACAGCGCCCGTATCGGCCAGATTCAACAGAGCATCGTCCAAGGACAACAACGCGAGGCCTACCGCATGCTGGCCCAGGTTCTGCGCGCCGAGTACATGCGCATGATCCTTCTGAAAGTGCTCGTCGCGCGGGCGCACCATTACCAGGAGATGACCGCCAACCAGCTGAAGCAGGAAGAGGAGCGGCTGGTCAAGAAGGTCATCTCCGAGGCCGAGATCTTCGGTGTGCGGATCAATGCCGAGCGGGCACAGATCGCCGCGGAGCGGGCCGAATTTGACCTCCAAAACGCCAAGACTTCCTTTGCCCGCCTGTCGGGCATGGGGGCGGCGTTCACCGACGCCGACATCCCCGACGGCATCCCGGCGACCGGGTCGGCCCCGGATAGCCTGAATCAAATGTTGGCGGAATTTCTGGGGCAAAAGGATCCGGTCAGCGGGGAGGCCTCCACCTACCGGCAGTTGATCGCCGTCGAGAAACTCAACTACGAAATTGCCCGGACCCGCCTTTGGCCGAAGATGAATGCCGCCATCGGCTTTACCCAGGACGAGCAAAGCAACCTGTATGGCACCGGCGCGAAATACCAGGTCACGTCGCAATATGTCGGCGTTTCCCTCAATTGGAGCATCTTTGACGGGTTTGCGGCCGGCGCCGCCAAGCGCAACACCCTGGCCCGTCGCCGGCTTCTGGAGAACGATTACCGGGTGCTCACCGAGCGCCTGGCTCAGGACGCCCAGAACCAGATCAAGCTCGTGGGCCTGTCTGCGCGCACTATGTCGATCAACGACCGCCTGCTGGTCTCGGGCGAGGGCAACCTCCGCGCGACGAATGAGGAGTTCAGCCGCGGGGTGCGCTCTGAGGCTGAGATCAACCAGGCCAAGCTGGGCCTGTATGACGCCCAATACGCCGCCTATGCGTCTCGCCGGGAATTCCTGATGAGCATCGGTGACTTTCTCGGCACCGTCGTGGAAGACCCCGTCGTTGCTAACCTGGCCGAGAAATGAAGCCCGTGAAATCGGCGACAAAATCTTACTGGCTGCTGAAACTGGTGCTGGTGGTCGTGGTGCTGGCCGCCGCGGCCATCGCGGTCAGTTTTGTCCTGCGACCGGTAGCCCAGGTGGTGCAGGCGACGCACGACAAGGCCGTGCGCAGCGTGCCCGGTACGGTTGAGGTGAAGGCCGAGTTTGACGTGGTGTTGAAAAGCGAGGTCGGCGGGCGCGTGAAAACCAGCGAGCTGGACGTGGGCCGCCGGGTCTTCAAGAATGACGTGCTGGTGACCATCGACTCCGGCGACGTCGACCTGGAGATCGAACGCATCGGGTATGAACTGGTGGCCGCGAAAAAACGCGTGGAGGTCGGTTCCCTCATTCGCAGCGAGGAGCTCAGCGAGCGCGACACCCTCGACGACCTGGACCGGCGGACGAAGGCCGGCGCCTACCCGGCGGCCGACTTCGAGAAGGCGCGCCGGCATTACGAGCAGACCGTGCACCGGCGGGAGCTGGACGAGGTGAATCTCAAGCTGGCCCTGGAAAACCTCGAGAACAGCCTCAGGTCCAAGGAGCGCGAGAAGGCCAAGATGACCATCATTGCGCCCACGGACGCCGTCGTCACCGACGTGATCGCGCGGGTGGGGGACCTCATCGGCAGCAACGCCCCCATCGCCAACCTCATCTCCGTCGGTCGCACCATCCAAGCCAAGCTCAGCGAGGACAATTTCGCCGCGATCAAGCTCGGGCAGCGCGCCACCGTGCGGTTCCTGACCTTTGGCGACGACCAGTATCCGGCCACCATTTCCAAGGTGCTGCCCTCCGCCGATGTCACGACCCAGCGCTATTCCGTGCATCTGGACGTGGCCCTGCCCGAGGGACGGCCGGTCATGCCCGGCCTGACCGGCGAGGTGAGCATCACCATCGCCGAGCGGGCCAATGCGGTCGTCATTCCCCGGCGCGCGCTGGTGGGCGATTACGTGTATGTCGTCGAGGCCGGCAAGGTGGCGGTGCGCAAGGTGGAGAAGGGCTTCGACAGCCTCAACAAGGTCGAGATTCTCAAGGGCGTCGCGGCGGGCGACGCGATCATTGTCGAGAAGCAGGATACGTATCGCGTCGGAGAGCGCGTGCGCACGGAAGTGCTCGAGAACTAACCGCCCCCGGGCACCGGCTCGTCGTGTCGACCAACCTCCGCATCGCCCTTCGCTTTCTCACGGCCCGGAAGCGCTCCATGCTCATGAGCCTCAGCGGCATCGTGTTTGGCGTGGGCTTCTTCATCGTGACGCAGGCACAGACCAGCGGCTTCGAGGAATTTTTCGTCAAGACCATCCTCGGGACCAACGGCGCGATCCGCATCGAGGACAAGCTCCAGGCCACCATGTTCTTCATGCCGGCGGAGGGGTTCGAGCACAGCAAGTTCGTGGTGGAGACCCCGCGCGAGGCCCGCAAATACGTCGAGGGCGTGGAGGAGCCCGACGCCATGATGGATGCCCTGCGCAAATTCCGGAACGTCTCGGGCGTCTCCATCATCGTGGAGGGTTCCGTGATCGCCGACAGCTCGTTCAAGAACGACACGGCCAAGGTCCTCGGCATCCGGCTGGAGGACCACCTGGCGGTATCGGAGTTGGCGGCCCAGGTCGCCCGGGGCAGCGGCAGCCTGGAGAATTTCCGCACCACGCCCCAGGGCCTCCTGATGGGCATGGAACTGGCGAAACGCCTGCAGCTGTCCGTGGGCGACTCGCTGATCCTGCGCGCGGGCACCGAGCAGCGCCGCTACCGGCTGTCGGGCATCTTCACCACCGGGGTCAGGGACATCGACCGGGTGCGGATCTACATGCACCTCGGCGAGGCCCGCTCCCTGCTGAAAAAGACCACCGGGGCCTCCTCCATCCAGGTGGCACTCTTCGACCGGGAACGCGCCCCGCAGGATGCCGAGCAGATGGAAAAGGTGCTCAAGCATGGTGCCCAGAGCTGGCAGGAGCGGGAGGTGAGCTGGCTGGAGGCCTTCCACGCCCTGCAGATTTCCGCCGCGCTGACGGTCTCGACCATCATTTTGATCTCCGGCCTCGGCATGTTCAACACGCTCGCGATGATCGTCATCGAGAAGACCAAGGAGATCGCGATCCTGCGCTCCATGGGCTACAGCCGGCAGGACATCGCCCGGATCTTCATCTGGCTGGGCACCATCGTGCTGGTCCTCGGCACCATCGGGGGCTGGGCGCTGGGCGCCGGCGTGACCTACGGCGTGTCGAAGTATCCGATCCACCTCCGGGGCATCTTCTCCGCCGATAATTTCCAGGTGCACTGGTCGATCTGGCACTACGTGGTGGCGACCATCACCGCCACGGTCGTGGTCATGACCGCCGCCATCATCCCGGCGCGCCGTGCGGCCCGCCTCGAGCCGGGCGATATCATCCGGGGCACTTCCCAATGAGCGCCGCGATCAACAGCACCGCCGACATCGCGCTCCGCTGCGCGAATCTCCACCGCTACCTGGGCCATGGGGAGGGGAGGGTGCACGTGTTGCGCGGGGTTTCCTTCGAGGCCCGGCGGGGCAATGTCACGGCCATCGTCGGTCCTTCCGGCTGCGGCAAGAGCACGACCCTTTACCTCCTCGGCCTGCTCGACCGGCCGGATGACGGCTCCATCTGGATCCGCGACCAGCTCATGTCCAACAGCAGTGATACCGACCGCACCGACGCACGCGGCGAACACATCGGCTTTGTCTTCCAGTTTCACTTCCTGCTGCAGGAATTCTCCGCCCTCGACAACGTGATGATGCCCATGCGCAAGCTGGGCCGGCTCGGCGAAGAGGAGATGGCGGCCCGGGCGGTCTCGCTGCTGAAGGATGTCGGTCTGGGCGACAAGACCCACCGCCTCGCCACCCAGCTTTCCGGCGGCGAGCAGCAGCGCGTGGCCATCGCCCGCGCCCTCGCCAACCAGCCGGCCATCATCCTCGCCGACGAGCCCACCGGCAACCTCGACGCTAAGAACTCGGGCATCGTGTTCGATCTTCTGACGCGGCTGGCCAAGGAAAACGGCCAGGCCGTGGTCCTCGTGACCCACAACCCCGACATCGCCAACCGCTGCGACGAGATCAAGCCGATGCGGGACGGAGAGTTTGTCGTCTGAGCCCATGGCCCGAGGTCACGTATTTTGGTTTTTTGGCCTGAGCGGTGCGGGCAAAACCACCTTGACCACAAGCTTGGGGGAGAAATTGCGCGGTCAGGGCCGGCCGGTGCTGCTGCTGGACGGGGATGTACTGCGTGCTGGTTTGTGTCGTGACCTGGGATTTTCCGACGAGGCGCGCACCGAGAACATCCGCCGGGCGGCCGAATTGGCCAAACTGGCGATGGCCCAAGGGCAGGTGGTGCTCGCCGCCTTCATTACGCCCCGGGAAGACCTGCGGAATCTGGCACGGGAGATTATCGGCCGGGACCGGTTCGACCTGATCTGGGTTGATGCTTCGCTGACCGTCTGTCGGCAACGTGACCCCAAGGGCCTTTACCAGCGGTCGGCGGCCGGGAATCTCCCCTTGTTCACGGGGGTGAATTCAGTCTTTGAGGAGTCGATCGGGCATGATCTGCGGCTGCAGTCCGATCAACGATCAGCCGCCGAGTTGGGGATCCAGTTGGAGGATTACTGCCGCCACCGTTTAACTGGCCAGGTGGAGTGACCCGGCTAAATTGAGCAGGAGTTGTTTTTTGGCTAGGGATCTGCTTACGTAGGGTCACGGGCCGATCGAGTAGTGGTTTTCAACCGCTGCTTGGTCATTGATTATTATGAAATCAGGCCCGCAGCTCATCCGGTATCTCAGTGTCCACATTCCCAAGACCGCGGGAGTGAGTATCCGCAATATCCTCAAGGAACACTTCGGTCCGGGGTTCGTGCTGCATTACTGGCAGATCACCGATGCCTGGGGCCGGGTCCTCGCGCAGGTTCCCCCCGATGCCACCTGCATCCATGGGCACTATCAAACCGACAAACTCACCCGCCTGTTTCCGGAGGCGCGTCTGCTCACTTGGGTTCGGGACCCGGTTGAGCGGGTGGTTTCGTCCTATTTTCACCGACTGCGGGACCCTGATCCGCAGCATCCGGTCTGCCGTGAATTGCACGAAAAGAAACTCTCCGTGGTCGAATACGCCTCTCTGCCACTGGTCCGGAATGAAATGGCGCGGTTTCTCGGCAGCAAGCAGCCGGCAGATTTCTTCTTTATCGGCATTGTGGAGCAATTCGAGGCGTCGTTCGCATTGATGGCCCGGCTGCTGGGTATCACGGGGACGTCCCTGAGACGGGACAACGTCAATCCGGAGAAACCAGCCGGGCGTTACACGCTCGACCCCTCGGTCCGCCGGGAAATCGAAGCTCTTAACGAGCTGGATGCGGACCTCTACGCTGATTGTCTGCGGCGCTGGGGCATGACAGCCATGAGCCGGTGCGGTTGAGCACGACGATTAGCGGTAAAAATCCGGTCCGCAGTTGGGTTAATATTCTCCCCGTCTTCGGGTTGGGTGGAAATTTTGTTTTACATTGCCGGCACGCCTTCTTTGCTCGTGGGGTATTTTTACCGTACACCACCTGCTAGTTCGCATTCTTCGCTCAACCTGAGGGCCCGCCAACCGATCCCTCTCCGTTCGCGAAAATTGCCAGCCACGCCTCACCCATGTCCAAGATCTTCCCGAAGTCAGCCAATGCTCTGCCCCTGCAGATCCTGATTTTCCTTGGCATTCTTGGCGGCGTCGCGACGGCGGGCATCAGCTACTACGCGACCCCGGCCTACCTGCGCGTTGGCTACCAGCCGGTCCAGCCCGTCCCCTTTGACCACAGCCTGCATGCCGGCCAGCTCGGCATCGACTGCCGCTACTGCCATGCCGGCGTCGAGAAATCCGCCACCTCCAGCGTGCCGGCCGCGCAGACCTGCATGAACTGCCACAGCACGATCAAGACCCAGAGCCCGCTGCTCGAGGTCGTGCGCCAGAGCTACCAGACCGGCGACCCGGTCCCGTGGGTCAAAATCCACAGCAATCCGGACTACGTCTACTTCAACCACTCCGTCCACGTGGCTCGCGGCGTCAGCTGTGTCGAGTGCCACGGCAAGGTCAACGAGATGAAGGTCGTCCACCAGGACAAACCCCACAGCATGAGCTGGTGCCTCGACTGCCACCGCGACCCCGCCTCCCGCCTCCGCGACCCGAAGGACGTCTTCAATCTCGATTCCAAAACGCTCGCCGATCAGGGCAAACTCGCGGACGCGAAGAAATTCGTCCACGACTGGAAGGTCAACCCGCCCACCAGCTGCTCCGGCTGCCATCGCTGATGAAACGCAAATTTGATCATTCCGCCCCCGCGCAACGCGAGCTGACCGGCCCGAAGTACTGGCGCAGCCTCGACGAGCTGGCCGACACGCCTGGCTTCCGCGAGCACCTTGCCCGCGAGTTCCCCGAGGGTGCCGCCGGCATGGACGGGGTGGACCGCCGCCAGTTCATGCGCCTGATGGCCGCTTCATTTGCCCTCGGGGGCCTGGGTCTTGCCGGCTGCCGCCGCCCCGAGAAGCACATCCTGCCCTACGGCAAATCCGTCGAATACATTGTCCCCGGCCTGCCGCTCTACTTCGCCACGGCGATGCCCTTCCGCAAGTCGGCCATCCCGCTGGTTGCCGAGACACATCAGGGCCGCCCGACCAAGGTCGAGGGCAACCCCAGCTACCTGCCACATGGCGGCGCCAGCTCGCTTCTCGCCCAGGCTTCGGTCCTCGATCTCTATGACCCTGAGCGCGCCACGGCCCACACGTCGGGTGCCAAGACCCTCGATGTCGTCGCCGTCAACGACCTCCTCGCGAAAATTCACAAGACCTATGCCGGCAATGGCGAGGGTCTGGCCTTCCTCGCCGACGAGTCCGCCTCGCCGACCCGCGCCCGCCTGGTGGCGAAGCTGAAGAAGGAATTTCCCCGCGCCATCTGGGCCGAATACGAGCCCGTGCAGGACGAACCTCCGGTCGCCGCCGCGCAGGCCGCCTTCGGCCAGAACGTCAAGCCGCTCTACCGCTTCGCCGCCGCCAAGCGCATCGTCAGCCTCGATGCCGACTTCTTCCACGCCGAGGCCGGCTCACTCTACTACGCCCGCGAGTTCGCCAAGGGCCGCCGCGTGACCAAGGCGACGGACCCGATGAACCGCCTGTATGTGGTGGAGAGCGGCTTCAGCCTCACGGGCTCGATGGCCGACCATCGCCTGCGCCTCGCCAGCAACCACATGCTGGCCTTCACCGCCGCACTGGCAAACAAGGTGCTCGGCACCGACACCTTCGCCCCCCTGGCCCAGGGCCTCGATTTCCCGAACAAGGACAAGTGGATCGCGGAATGCGCCGCGGATCTGGAGCACCACAAGGGCGAGAGTCTCGTCGTCGCCGGCGCCCACCAGCCGGTGCAGGTCCACGTGCTGGCCTACGCGATCAACGCCAAGCTCGGCAACCTCGGCAAGACCCTCGACTTTGTCGCCGTCGAGCCGTCCGCCGCTTCCACGGTTTCCGCCCTCGCCGCCGCGATCAAGGGCGGCTCGGTCAAGACCCTCCTCATCCTCAACGGCAATCCCGCGTACAACGCGCCCGCCGACCTGGAGTTCGGGGCCTCCCTGAAGTCCGTGCCCGAGGTCATCCGCTTCGGTTACTACCACGACGAGACTTCCGCCCTGGCCGGCACGCATCTCGCGGCCACGCATTATCTCGAGTCCTGGGGCGACGCCCGCACGGTGGACGGCACGATCGTGCCGGTCCAGCCGATGATCATGCCGCTCTTCAACGGTTTGTCCGAGGTCGAACTGCTCGCGCGCGTGGCCGGTGAGGAGACCCCCGACGCCTACGCGCAGGTCTTCGCCACCATCAGCAAGCTGGCCAGCGGCGACAGCAAGAAAGCCTTTGAGAAATTCCTGCACGACGGCCTGCTCGCCGGCTCGGCCTACAAGGCCGTCAGCGTGGCCTTCGACCCGGCGCGCTCCGGCGCTGCTTTCGCCAAGGTCCCGACCTTCGTCCCGCTTTCCCTCGAGAACCTCGAGGTCCTCTTCGCCACCGACCACAAGATGGACGACGGCCGCTTCGCCAACAACGGCTGGCTGCAGGAGTGCCCGGATCCCATGACGAAGATCGCCTGGGACAACGCCATCCTCGTCAGCCCGCGCCTCGCCAAGGAGCTTGGCATCGTCCCCGGCGGCAGCCTGCTGCAGGTCGCGCGCAAGGAAGAGGCCGAGTTTACCCAGGGCAAGGAGAACGCCCACGTTTACGAGGTGCTGCTGAACGGCCGCACCGTGCGCGGCCCGGTGCACATCCAGCCCGGCCTGGCCAATTACACCATCGTCCTGCCGCTCGGCTACGGCCGCAAGGCCTCGGGCCACATCGGCACCGGCACCGGCTTCAGCGCCTACGCGGTCCGCACGGCCGACGCCCAGGGCTTCGCCACCGGCGCCAAGCTGGTGAAGACCGGCGAGCGCATGAAGCTCGCCAACACCCAGGAGCACTGGTCGATGGAGGGCCGCGACATCGTGCGCGAGGCCAACCTCGACGAGTTCGCGAAGAACCCCGCTTTCGTTGACGGCATCGGCATGGAGTCGCACACGCCGCCCGTGCTCGGCGCCGACAAGGACAAGTCGCCGGCGTTCATCGCCTCCACGACGCCCCGCGGCAATTCCCTCTACGAGACCCCCAACCTGGACGGCCTCCACCAGTGGGGCATGTCGATCGACCTCAACACCTGCATCGGCTGCAACGCCTGCATCGTGGCCTGCCAGGCGGAGAACAACATCCCGATCGTCGGCAAGGAACAGGTGCTGCGCGGCCGCGAGATGCAGTGGATCCGCCTCGACCGCTATTACTCCGACGGCCAGGCCGACGCCGAGGCCTTCGGCGCCGAGGGCAACAAGCTGCTCCCCGAGGACCCGCAGGTCTCGATGCAGCCCATGACCTGCCAGCACTGCGAGCTCGCGCCCTGCGAGACGGTGTGCCCGGTCAACGCCACGGTGCACGACGACGAGGGCATCAACGTGATGGCCTACAACCGCTGCATCGGCACCCGCTATTGCGCGAACAATTGCCCGTACAAGGTCCGCCGCTTCAATTTCTTCGACTTCAACAAGCGCGCCACCGACTCCCTCTACATGGGCCCGCTCGGCAAGCAGAGCGACATGCCCGAGCTGGTCAAGATGGTGAAGAATCCCGACGTCACGATCCGCATGCGCGGCGTGATGGAGAAGTGCACCTATTGCGTCCAGCGCGTCCAACAGGCCAAGATCGCCCAGAAGCGGAAGGCCGGCGCCAGCGGCGACGTGCTGATTCCCGACGGCACGATCAAGACCGCCTGCCAGCAGGTGTGCCCGGTCGAGGCCATCGTCTTCGGCAACGTCAAGGACGAGCACAGCGCGGTCTCGAAGCTGAAGGCCCAGGACCGGGACTACGCCGTCCTCGGCTACCTGAACGTCCGTCCGCGCACGACCTACCTCGGCAAGCTCCGCAACCCGAATCCCGCCATGCCGGACTATTCCGCGCTCCCGCTCAGCCGCGTTGAGTACAACCAGAAGAACGGCCACGCCGAGCACGGCGCGGCGCACGGCCACGAGGCGGAAAAGCACGCGCCCGAACACGGAGGGCATAACTGATGTCGTCCGCGCACGCTTCCGATCATCCGGCCCCGGCCATCCTCTCCGAGGTCAAGCCGGCCGTGGTTCCCCGCCGCGTCCTGGTGGAGCATCACCGTGACTTCAAGTGGATCACCGACAAGATCTGCGGCATCGTCGAGGGCAAGACGCCCGTCTGGTGGTGGTGGTGCTTCGGCGTCGCGGCCATCGTCGCGTCGTTCACCGTCGCCGGCCTGACCTACCTGGTGTCCACGGGCGTCGGCGTCTGGGGCCACGCCAACCCGGTCAATTGGGCCTGGGATATCGTCAACTTCGTGTTCTGGATCGGTATCGGCCATGCCGGCACGCTCATCTCGGCCATCCTCTGCCTGCTGCGCCAGAAGTGGCGCACGTCCATCAACCGCCCGGCCGAGGCCATGACGATCTTCGCGGTGGTCTGCGCCGCCATCTTCCCGGTCTTCCACGTCGGCCGCATCTGGTTCGCCGTGCTGCCCGGCTACCTCTTCCCGTTCCCCAACTCAAACGGCATCTGGCAGAACTTCCGCTCCCCGCTGGAGTGGGACGTGTTCGCCGTCTCGACGTACGGGACGGTCTCCGTGCTCTTCTGGTACATCGGCCTCATCCCCGACCTCGGCACGATGCGCGACCGCTTCACCGCGGCGGGCAACCTGATCAAGGCGCGCATCTACGGCTTCTTCGCCATGGGCTGGCGCGGGTCCAACCGCGCCTGGAGCAACTACGAGATGGCCTATCTGATCCTGGCCGGCATCTCGACCCCGCTCGTGCTCTCCGTGCACACGATCGTGTCGTTCGACTTCGCCGTGTCGCTGATCCCGGGCTGGCACACCACGATCTTCCCGCCGTACTTCGTGGCCGGCGCCATTTTCTCCGGCTTCGGCATGGTGCTCACGCTCATGCTCCCGCTGCGCGCCATCTACCGCCTCGAGGATCTGATCACGCAATACCACATCGACTGCATGTGCAAGATCACCCTGGCGACCGGCACCATGGTGGGCTACGCCTACTCGATGGAGTTCTTCATCGCGTGGTATGGCGCGAACCCGTATGAGGGCTTCGCGTTCATCAACCGCGCGTTCGGCCACTACGCCTGGGCCTACTGGATCATGATCGGCTGCAACGTCATCACGCCGCAGTTCTTCTGGTTCAAGGCCGTCCGCGAGAACACCACGCTGGTCTGGATCCTCTGCCTTTTCGTCAACGTCGGCATGTGGTTCGAACGCTTCGTGATCATCGTCACGTCGCTGGCCCGCGACTTCCTGCCCTCGAGCTGGGGCTACTACTCGCCGTCGATCGTCGAGATCTTCACGTTCTTCGGCACGTTCGGCGTCTTCTCGACGCTGTTCCTCCTCTTCATCCGCTTCGTGCCCATCATGCCGATGTCGGAAATCAAGATGGTCATCCCCGCGGCCGATCCGCACGGCGCGTCCAAGCACTGAGGATCCACCATGAAGAAAAATTACGGAATCATCGCCGCCTTCGACACCACGTCGGAAATCTACCATGCGTGTGAAAAGGTGCGCGACGCGGGCTACTCGCGCTGGGACGCGCTCACCCCGTTCCCGATCCACGGGCTCGACTACGCCATGGGCATGCCGCGCTCCAAGGTGCCGCGCTTCTCCCTCGCCGGCGGCATCACGGGCTTCTGCACCGGCATGAGCTTCATCGCCTGGCTGGGCCTGTCCGAGTATCCCCTCGTGGTCGGCGGCAAGCCGATGTTCAGCCCGATGTTCGCGTTCCCCGTCTCCTACGAGCTGACGATCCTCTTCACCGCCTTTGCGACCATCGGGGGCATGTTCTTCCTGAACAAGCTGCCCATGCACTATCATCCGGTGATGAAGGCCCCGCAGTTCGTCCGCGCCTCCGACGACCGCTTCTACATTGTGATCGAAGCCAACGACCCGAAATTCAACGCTGCGGCGACCCGTGACCTGCTCGCGCAGGCCGGCGGCAAGGACATCGTCGAAATCGAGGAATAAGATGCGTTACGCCTACTACACCCTCGCTTTCCTCGTCGCGCTGCTCCTGTCGGTCATGGGCTATCGCGGCATGGTTTCCACGCGCCCGCCGATCGAGATGTTCCCCGACATGGACCACCAGGCCAAGTACAAGGCCCAGGCCGAGTCCAAGTTCTTCGCCGACGGCCGCGCCGATCGCCCGATCCCCGCCGGCACCGTGCCGCATGGCCGCACCGTCGACGCCGACCCCGCCTTCCTCAAGGCCGACGACGCCCGTTACGCCGGCAAGAACGCCGACGGCTCCTTTGTCCGCGGCTTTCCCGCCGGGATCGAGGTCACCCGCGACTTCATCGTCCGCGGCCAGGACCGCTACCAGATCTACTGCGCCCCGTGCCACGGCGCGCTCGGCGACGGCAACGGCATCACCAAGTCCTACGGCATGGTCGTCACGCCCACCTACCACGATGACCGCCTGCGCGGCATGCCCGAGGGCGAGATCTTCAACACCATCACCCACGGCAAGAACACGATGTTCCCCTACGCCGACAAGCTGAGCCCGGATGACCGCTGGGCCGTGGTCGCCTATGTGCGCGCCCTCCAGCGCTCGCACCACGCCACGATTGACGATGTCCCCCTCGAAGAACGCGGAGGGTTGAAGTAACATGAGCGCTTCACCTGCTCCCCAGCCGATCGCCGCCCTGGCGAACAAATTCCTGATGGCCGGCGTCGCCGGCCTTGCGGTCACCGCGCTCGGCCTTGCCGTCTCGCCGGCCCAGCACGTCGCGCTGTCCTACCTGGTTGGCGTGACCTACTGGACCGCGATCGCCATCGGCATGTTGCTGCTGGTCTTCATCCACCACATCACGGATTCCGGCTGGTCCACCGTCATCCGCCGCCAGTACGAGCACGGGCTCTCGGCCTTCAAGTGGCTCTTCGTTCTTTTCCTCCCGCTCCTGGTCTGCGCGTGGGTGAAACCCGGCCTCATCTGGCCGTGGATGAACACGCTGAGCCAGATCCATGGCGGCGTCACCGTGGGCGACGATCCGCTGTACGTGAAGAAGGCCAGCTTCCTGAACCTGAACATGTTCACCTACATGACCCTCGGCTTCTTCGCCGTGTGGGTCTGGCTGTCGGCCCGCCTGCGCAAGGCCTCGTTCACGCAGGACACGGACGGCGACGCCAAGTGGACGTTCATGAACCGCAAGACCGCGGCCTTCGGCATCCCGCTCACCGCGCTCGCCCTGAGCTTCGCAGCCATCTACTGGATGAAGAGCCTCGAGTACCACTGGTTCTCGACGATGTACGGCGTCTGGTTCTTCGCGAACTGCATGCGCGCGGCGCTGGCCTTCGCGGTGTTCATCACCTGCTGGCTCTATGCCCGCGGCGACTACAAGGGCGTCTTCAACACCGGCCATTTCCATGCGCTCGTTGCGCTGGCCTTCGCCTTCGTGGTGTTCTGGGCCTATGTCACCTTCTCGCAGTACTTCCTCATCTGGAATGCCAACGTTCCCGAGGAAACCTTCTGGTACAACATCCGCGAGCACGGCGACTGGCTCTGGGTCGGCATGCTGCTGCTCTTCGGCCACTTCTTCGTGCCGTTCCTCGCCTGGCTGCGCTACCGCAACAAGGCCGAGCGCAAGCCGGCGGCCATCATCAGCGGCTGGGTCGCCCTCATCATCCTGGTGGACTTCTGCTACAACACGCTGCCCGCCCTGAAGGACGCCCACGACGAGCCGCTGCCGTTCCTTTCGATCAACCTGCTCTGGGTGCTGAGTTCCGTCGTCGGCGTCGGCGGCATCTGCGTCTGGTCCTACCTGAAGAGCTTCCCCACCGCCAAGCTCATCCCGATCCGCGATCCCCGCATCGTCGAGTCGCTCACCCATCACGAGGCCACCGCCCCATGAGTGAAACCACCCCCAGCTTCTCCTTCCCGCACCGCACGCCGGTCTTCACCGCCGTCATCGTGATCGTGTGCTTCGCCTCCTTTGCCTGGCTGGCCAAAAAGATCTACTCGCCCCACGCCTCCGCCGTGCAGGCGGTCGAGGGCGTCCGCACCCCGGCCGAGCGCAAGAAACTCCTGGCCGAGCACCGCGAGAAGGAGCACACCGAGGCCGCCAGCTATGCCTGGATCGACCAGAAGGCCGGCGTCGTCCGCCTGCCCATCGACCGGGCCATTGAGCTCACCGCCCGCGATTACGCGAAGAAGTAACCCTTGCTGATGAATTCCAACGACCAAAACGCCCGGGCCGAGCAGAGGGAGATCGACGCCTCCGCCAAGTGGCCCGTGCTCGTCTTCCTCGGTTCGGCGCTGCTCTGGCTCCTGCTCGGGGGTGTGTTCCAGCTGGCCGCGAGCATCCAGCTGCACAACCCGGCTTTCCTGAGTGATTGCGAGTGGTTCACCCACGGCCGGCTCGCGCCCGCCGCGCAAAACGCCCTCGTCTACGGCTGGGGCATGAACTCCGCCTTCGCCTTCGGCCTCTGGCTGATGGCCCGCCTCTCGGCCACCACGCTCCGCCACGGGGGCTGGCTGTTTGTCGCCGCCAAGTTCTGGAACCTCGGCATCACGCTCGGGATCGGCGGCATCCTGGCCGGTTACTCGACCTCCTTCGAGCTGCTCGAGATGCCCCGCTTCGTGACCTTGGTCCTGCTCGTGGCCTACGCCATCATCGGCGTCTGGGTCGTCACCACCTTCAGCATTCGCAACACCGAGAGCGTCTACGCGTCGCAATGGTACCTGTTCGGCGCGGCCTTCTGGTTCCCGTGGCTCTACACCATCGCCCAGGTGATGCTTTTCCGGGCCCCGGCGCGCGGGGTGCTGCAGCCGGTCGTCAACGCGTGGTACGTCCACGGTCTTTATGGCCTCTGGTTCGTGCCGGTCGCCCTCGCGGCCATCTACTATTTCCTGCCCAAGCTGCTCGGCAAGCCGGTCAGCACCTACTACCTGGCGCCGCTCGCGTTCTGGTGGCTGGTCATCTCGACCGCCCTGGCTGGCGGCAGCCGCCTGATCGGCGCACCCGTGCCGGTCTGGCTTCCGACCCTCGGCATCGTCGCCCACATGATGTTGGTGCTGCCCCTGGTCATCATCAGCATGAATTTCCTGGGCACGTTGCGCGGCCAGACCGGGGCGATCGGCGGCAGCCTGAGCCTTCGCTTCATTGTGCTCAGCATCGCGGGTTTCCTGCTCAGTTCCGTGCTGGGGCTCGCGCTTTCCCTGCGGGGCTTCGCGGCGGTCGCCCAGTTCACCCTGCTGACCGGCCTGCGGGACTGGCTGGCCTTTTACGCCTGCTTCTCGACCGCCATGTTTGGCGCCGCCTATTTCTTCCTCCCGCGCCTGACGGGCAAGGTGTGGCGTTCGTCCGCCCTCGTGCAGGCGCACTTCGGCGCCACGGTGCTCGGGACCGCGCTCGTGCTCGTCGGCCAGGCTGCAGCCGGCTGGCAGCAGGGCCACCTGTTGAATGATGCGACCGTGCCCTTCATTGAGATTACCAAGGCGCTGGCGGGCTGGCATGCCTTCAACTCCGCGGCCCTCGGTGTGCTCCTGATCGGCCACGTGGCCTTCCTGATCAACTTTGTCTGGATCGCCTGCCCGTTCAACTCGCAGGGCACCCCCGAGGCACAGATTCAAAATCCCCCGGTCCTGGGCCTGGCGGCCAAGGAGGGTCACGCATGAAAAACGGACTGGTCCTTTTCCTCGGCGTCTTCGCCACCCTCGCGCTCTCCTGGGCCGGCCTGCTGCTGGCCGCGCACAAACAGATCGGCAACCTTGCCCAGTTCAAGGACCCGGTGGAGGAGACGCTCAATCCGCAGCCGCTGTCCGGCCTCGCCGACCAAGGCCGCCTTGTTTACCAGGACCTCGGCTGCGTCACCTGCCACACCCAGCAGGTTCGCTACGGGGAGAATGGCTCGGATATCAAGCGCGGCTGGGGCGAGCGCGCCGGCTACGCCCGCGACTACCTCCGCGACAGGTCCGTGCTGATCGGCTCGAGCCGCCTCGGCCCCGACTTGCGGAATGTCGGCAAACGCATCCCCGAGGCCGATTACTTCTACAAACTCCTTTATGCACCCGAGGCCACGGTGGGCGGCGCGCCCATCGCCCATGGCATGCCGGCCTATCGCTTCCTGTTCGAGGAGCGCTCGACCGCCGGCCGCCAGCCTTCCTACAAGGCGATCAAGCTCCCCAGCTCGTCCGCCCCTGCGGCCGGCCTGGAAGTGGTGCCTACGCCCCGCGCGGAGGCCCTCGTCGCCTACCTGCAGAGCTTGAAGGACACCTACGATTATCCCACCGAGCGCAGCCTGAATGCCCCCGCGGAGCACCCGAAGGGAGGCCATTAAGATGAGCCAGAAATCCGACAACAATTTCAAGGTCGAGCAGGCGCGGGCCACGGATGACAGCATCCAGCAGGTGCACGGGCAGCTGCAGTCACAGAAGCCCGAGAAAAAAGACGGCTACTCCATGCTGCCGCTCGTGCTGCTGGGGGTCATGTGCACGGCCGTTTTCTTCGGCTCGATCTACATGGCGCACAATTCCGTCCGCTTTGACCCGCTCGTCGTCAACGAGAACGCCAAGCGCGAGAAACCCGGTGCCACCGGCCCGGTGCAGCTTACCCGTGCCCAGCTCGGCAAGAAGATCTTCGTCACCAACTGCGCCACCTGCCACCAGGCGACCGGCACGGGCGTCCCCGGCCAGTATCCCCCGCTGGCCGGCTCTGAGTGGGCCACGGGCAACGAGGAGCGCATCATCCGCATCGTGCTGCATGGTCTCAACGGGCCGATCACGGTTGAGGGCAAGGAATACAACAACGTCATGGCGCCGCTCGGCGCGGTGCTGAAGGACGACCAGATTGCCAACGTCCTCTCCTATATCCGTCAGGAATGGGGCAACAAGGCCCCGGACGTGGAGCCTGAGACCGTCGCCAAGGTTCGCGCCGACACGGCCGACCGGAAGACCTACTGGACGGCGCCCGAACTGCTGAAGATCGGCCAATAAGCCGGTTCCGATTATCAATTAAAAAGGCCGGGCACTTTGCCCGGCCTTTTGCTTTTCAAATCTGGATACGGCTTATTGCCCCAGGCCCTTCATCATGTCGCCGAGACTGGGCATCTTGAATTGCTGGTAGCCGGCCGGGGGGGTGAACAGCGAGGCGGGCAGGGTGCCGGGCTCGATCTTGGTGGCCTCCATCTTGAAGCTCTCCTTGCCCTTGGCATCGCGCGAGATCACGCGCAACGGGAAGCCGCCCTTGCCCTTGAGCGCTTCCTCCCATTTGGCCGCAGCGGCAGGCTTGCCCCCGCCGAAGGGGCCGCCACCGCCCTGGTTGCCCAGGCCCATGAACGTGCCCAGGCCCTCGGCGACCCACATCTCGGTGACCGTGCCCTTGTCCTTCACGAGGATCTGGTTGCAGGTGTAGCCGAGGATGGTCTCGGTCTTGCCGGTGACCTCGATGTCGGCGGTGCTGTCGCCCGCCTTCGCCACGGCCTTATCGACTGCTCCCTTGATCGGCATGACCATGTACATCTTTTGCTCCGGCATGAGCATCAGCATCTCCTGCTTTTCCATGTCCATGATGCTGGCCATGGCATGGCCCTCGGCCTCTATGTCCATCCGAAGCTTCTTATCCTTGATGGAATAATTCAGCGTCTGGGGTTTGCCCTTGGCGGCGGTGATGGCGAGGCTCACCTTGCCCTGAAATGCATCGGCAGCGAAACTGGCGGCGGCGGTGAGCAAAGTGCCCACGACGAGAAGACGGCGGAGGAGGTTCATGCCGGTTACACTACCATCCACCGGGGGCGACTCAAGCCGCCGTTGAAGGACGTTGCCAATATTCCCGGGAGCTTAAATCTCCCGGAATGCCTTCCGAGCCATCCGTCTGGCGCAACAGTCTCTGGGTCGCCGGATTGGTCGCGATGGTCTGGTCGGCCTGCTTCCTGTTCCCGGCCGTCTGGGTCGCAACGGGCATCGGCGAGGCCAACCGGCCGTTTCTCGATCTCTACGCCCTGCTCGCCGGTTGCGACGCGGCAAGCTTGGGGCTGAATCCCCTGCTGCCCAACCCGCTTGATCCCTACCACCGGCCGTTTGGCTTTAGTGAATGGTGGTTTGAGCTGGCCAGGCTTGGCTGGGGTCGGAAGGACACGCTTTGGTTGGGAACAGTCCTGATCGTGGTCACGCTGGTGGCGGCAGTGGCGATGGTGCGACCGGCAAACCGGCGCGAGCAGTATGGGTTGGGGTTGCTGCTGATCTCCCCGGCTTGGCTGCTGGCAGTCAATCGCGCCAACCAGGACTTGGTGGTGTTCCTGCTGGTCAGTCTCGGGCTGGTCTGCTTTCGCCGCAGCGGCCGCCTCGCGCGGGCCTTGGGCGTCATCCTGTTCGCGGCGGCAGCGGTTCTTAAATATTTCCCCCTGGTGACCCTGGTCTTGTTGCTCGATTTTCGCACGCGGCGCGGGGTGTTGGCTGGTTTCGCCTTATATGTCCTGGTGGTGCTGCTGGCGTGGCCGGGTTTGGAACCCGCCCTCCGGCTCGCCTCGCAGCACGCTCCCTCCCCGACATGGCTTTATGCCTTTGGCGCACCCGTATTGGGACGGGATTTTAGCCAGGAGAGTTGGCTGGGGTGGCTGGTCCCCGCCGGACTGATGGCGGTTTGGGCGATCCGGGAGGCGTGGAACCGCGTTCCGGCGACGCCGGCCGGTCAACCTGCCAGGGAATGTTCGATGGAGCGCGAGTTTATTTGCGGCGCAGCCATGATTGTCGGGGTTTTCTTCCTGGGTGTTTCCTATCTCTACAAGCTGGTCTTTGCGGTGTGGCTGTTGCCCTGGTTGTGGCGGCAGGGCGTGGACACCGAGGGGCGCTGGGCTCGGGCGACCCGGGGTCTGGTGCTGGTCGTCGTCTGGTTGGAGGGCACGATGGCGCTGGTGCTTAACCTGGTGGTCGGACCGTGGTCGCAGCCGGTCGCCTTGGGGCTGCTCAAGGCAACATTGGTCACGGCCCAGCTCTGCACGTGGGCGCTGGTCGCCTGCCTGCTGCGCTACCTGCTGATCTACGTCGGACGGCGTGGCCGGGCCCTGTGGCGGCATGGCGGATCAGGCGAACTTCAGCCGTCGTGAAACAGGTTGCCATCGCCGGTCCTGTGAAAATCCTCCGATCATGCCCTCCGAGTTCCGCCTCACGCGCATCGTCGAGTTCAGCGAGACCGACATGGCCGGCATCATGCATTTCTCCAATTTCTTCCGCTGGATGGAGGCCTGCGAGGCGGGCTTCTACCGCTCGCTGGATCTGCCGCTGATCTCGTTCGTGCCGGGCAGCGTGGTGGGCTGGCCGCGCGTCAGTGCCTCGTGCCAATACAAGGCACCGCTGCGGTTCAACGACACCGTGGAGGTGCGGCTGCTGATCAAGGAGGTCCGCACGCGCGCCGTCATCTATCTGTTCCAGTTCCGCCAGGTGGTCGATGGCCGCGTGCTGTCCGCGATCATGGCCCAGGGGGAGATCGCCGCCGTCTGTGTGACTTCCGATGCCGCGGGCAAGATGGTGGCCCAGCCGATCCCGGCCAACGTGCGCGCCCGGCTGGAGCCGGCGCCGCCTGCGGCCTACACCGAATAAGGCGGGGTGGTTTCGCCCTTGGCCGAGAGGGCGAAGATCCGCACGGCGTCGGATTTGCCCTTCACTTTCACCTCGCCGAGCGCGCGGGCGGTGGGCCGGGGGCTGATTGCCGCCAAGGTGGCCTCGCTCACGATGATGGGGGTGGCGTAGGCGGGTTCCTTCGTCAGGCCCTCGAGCCGGGAGGCCAGGTTCACGCCGTCGCCGATGACGGTGTAATTGAGCCGGGTCTTGGAGCCCATGTTGCCGGCGACGACGCGGGCAGTGTTGATGCCGATGCCGAAGGCCAGGGCGGGCTTGCCCTCGGCCCGGAGCTCCGCGTTGAGGATTTCCAGGGCGCGGGCCATCTCGCGGGCGGCGGCGACGGCGCTGTTTGCGGCCGCCGGCATGGCCACCGGGGCGCCGAACAGGGCCATGATCGCGTCGCCGATGAACTTGTCGATGACGCCGCCGTGTTGCTCGATGATGCCGCTCATGCGGTCGAGGTAGCGGTTGAGCAGGGTCAGCACCTCCGTGGGTGGCATTTTTTCGCTGAAACTGGTGAAGTCGCGCAGGTCGCAGAAGAAGATGGTGACCTCGCGCTCCTCGCCGCCGAGCTTCAGGTCGGACTGGAGGAGCTGGGTGGCGATCTCGGGCGACACCACCATGCCGAGCAGGTTGCGCACGCGGTCGCGCTCGGCGAGGCCCGCGGTCATCTGGTTGAAGGCGGTGGCGAGCTGGCCGAGCTCGTCCTCGCGGGGCAGTTCGATGCGCTGGGTGTAATCGCCGGCGGCGACGAGCTTGGTGTGCTGGGCGAGCTGCTGGAGCGGCTGGCTGACGCCGCGCGCGATCCACAGCGCGGCCAGGGTGGCGGCCGCGAGGGCGGCGAGGGAGATGTATAAAACGATCCTTTCCAGCTCCCGGGCCGGGGCCAGCTCGGCGGTGAGGGATCGCTGGAGGGCGATGCGCGCCGGGGCCTCGCCGAGCAGGTCCAGCGATTCGAACAGAGTGACGTAGGGCTCGCCCCCGAGGGAAAGCAGCTCGCTGCCGAGGGATGCCTCCCGCGTGGCAGTGTGCCGGGCCACGGCCTCCGCCATGGGGGGATTGAGGGTGGTGGACAGCACCCGCACATTCGGCTCGTCGGGATTGGAGGTGAAGGTGACGTCCAGCAGGGTGGTGTTCTTGATGGCGTTGGCGAAGGCCGTGTCGATCGGGTAGGCGAGGCCGAACCAGGCGCCGACGTTGGGGTAGGGCGCATAGAGCGGCACCACGACCAGCACGTGCAGCTTGCCGCCGAGGTAGGAATAACCGCTGGCCTGCTCCATGTCGTTCTCCCCGGCTTGGCGGATGAGGTAGCCGAAGGGCCCGACATTTTCCTTGCCGAGCACCTCGTCGGTCATGGCCTGCAGGTCACCCTCCGGGGAAAAGATGGTGATGACGGGAGCCTTCACGCGGTCGGTGTAGCTCAGCAGGACGGAACGCAGGGTGTCCCCGTCGATCGGGTCCTGCATCAGCAGCGGCTTGATGGCGGCGTCGGCGCTCATGACCTTCGCGCTGCCGGCCAGGAAATCGATGCGCTCGCTCAGGTTCTGGCGGAAGATCTTCGCGCCGATCTGGAGGTTCTGTTCGACGTGTTTGCGGGCGTTGCTCTCATTGGCCCGGGTGACGAGCAAGTACACCGACACCTGCACCAAGGCGATGAGCCCGGCCAGCAGGAGCATCAACTGCCGGCTGAACTTGCGGAAGCGGGGAAGGCGGAGAGCCACGGGGTCAGTAGCCGGTGGACTTGGCCCCGAGCGCCCGGCGCACCCGGCGGTCCGGTTTCAGCGTGAGGACGGAAGTTTCCCTGCTGGCGGTATCGTCCTTGAGGGTGATTTCCTTCGCGATCGTCGCGCCCCGCGGATGCCAGATCTCCAGCCGGTAGCGCCCGGCGGGGGCGGTGATCGTGCCTGCGCCCTGGGCGTCGGTCTTGGCAAACCAGGGCGTGGGTACGACCACGAGGTGCGAGATCATCCAGTCATGGATGTTGCAGCCGATGGTCACCAGGCCGGCGATATCGAAGACGAGGGATTCGGCCTGGCCGGGATTGTAGAGCGGCAGCTCGAATTTCTTGGGCTTGGAGAGCGAGTAGACATGGTGCTGCACCGTGTCGTGGTTGGGGAACACGACCTTGGTCCCCGCCTGCACGACGGTGACATAGGTGCTGAATTCCTGTCCCTGCTGGGCGATCTCGACCTGGGCCGTGGCCGGCACGGGCGGCGCAGACACGTCGAGCGGGACCAGCGAAACCACGGCGTCGGCGACGGGCTCGCCCTTGCTGCTGGTGATGGCGCAGGAAAACTCGGCGGCCGGGGCCACGAGGGCGGTCGCGAGGAGGAGTGGAAGAATCGCCGGTTTCATGACAGGATCAGAAGCGATGGGTCAGGCTGAGGCCCCAGGAATCGGTGGGGTAGGTGATGTCGATGGCGTTCACCACATAGGCGGCGCCCGTGCGCAGCTCCACCGCCGTGCGGTCCGAGACGGCGTAGGCGAGCGACACGGACCAGAGATCGACGTCGGCCTCGACGTTGTAGGAAACCCAGCCCGGGCCGTAGATGTGGGTCACCGTCCATGGCCGGGAGGTGTAGTAATTTTGCACCACCGGGCCCAGGGCGCCGCCGATGGCCAGGGCCCAGACGGGCCAGGCGGCGTTGGCGACGATGTTACCTGACAACCGGCTGGCGCTGCCGCTCAGGCTCCAGCGGTCGTTGATATCCCAGGTGGCATCGAGGGAGTAGGAGTGCTGGTTGAGATCGAAGACGGCGCTCTGGGCATTGTGTTCGAACCAGCGGGCCCCCGCCGCCAGCCGCAGGTTGGGCAGCACGCGCTTGGCGAACTGCACGCCCGCCTCGGTGGTCCAGCCTTGGTCACCCTCGTATCGGGCCGACTTGTAGCTGGCACCGGCGTTGACCTGCAACACGGGCGCCAGCGGGCCCAGGCCGAATTTCCGCTGCAGCGAGAGCTTGCCGCCGGCCTTGAAGTTATCAGCCAGGTCGTATTCCTGCAGCCACAGGGCGTTGACCTCCCCGCTGGCCACGAACAGCAGGTTGGGCGCCAGCTGCCGGGGTTTGCTGCCGCCGAGGCTGAGCTCGTAGGTGGCATCATCCTTGCGGGTCGGCTCGTAGGAGGTGCGGCTGATGTTGTTGACCCATGAGGCGGTGCCGCTGGCGGTCAGGTGCAGGCTTTCAATCCAACTCACCGCGGGGGTTTCCTGGGCCCGGGCTGGAAGGGCGAGGAGGCCCGCGAGCAGCAGGAAATGGCGGGAAGAAATCATAGCAACGGGTGCAACGTACGCCATACGGTCTCAGCGACGATTTGGTGGCCCTCGGCGTTGGGATGGATGCCGTCGACCTGATTCAGGGTGGCCACCCCGCCCACCCGGTCGAGCAGAAAGGGGATGAGCACGACTCCGCCCGTCCGGGCAATTTCGGGGAAAATGGCGGCGAAATCCCGGGTGTATTCCGGGCCCATGTTGGCGGGCATCTGCATGCCGGCGATGACCACTTTTACGTCCGGGTAACGTTGGCGGATGCGCTCAATCATGGCGGTCAGATTGGAGTGCGTGGTGGCCGGTGCTATTCCGCGCAACCCGTCGTTCCCGCCCAGCTCGATGACGATGATGTCCGTCCTTTGCCGCAGGATCCAATCCAGCCGGCGCAGGCCGCCCGCCGTGGTTTCGCCGCTCAAGCCGGCATTGACCACGCGCCAGGGCAGCTTGGCGTCATCGATTTTCTTCTGGATGAGGGCGGGGTAGGCCTCGTCGGGATCCACGCCGAAGCCGGCGGTGAGGCTGTCCCCGAAGAATACCAGGGTCTTGGTCTCCGCCGCGCCCAGCCCGGCCGCCAGCCACAGGACCAGGATGACCGCCCGCCACGTTTGGCTTTTGCGCTTTGGGGGAAGTTCACTCTTGTTCACGCGCATTCGAATCCCGCTATGAGTGTGCAAACCATCCTAAATGTCCAGCGCCTGACCAAGACCTACCCCACCGCGGCCGGGCCGCTGACGGTGCTGCACGAGGTGTCGTTCACCCTCCCGGCCGGCGGCACCTGCGCGATCGTCGGGCCCTCGGGTAGTGGCAAGACGACCCTGCTCGGCCTCTGCGCGGGCCTTGACCAGCCTTCCACGGGCAGTGTCCACCTCGACGGCCGCGAGATCGGCGGGCTCTCCGAGGACCAGCGGGCGCTCGTGCGCAATGAGTGCGTCGGGTTTGTCTTCCAGAATTTCCAGCTCATTCCCACGCTGACCGCCCGGGAAAACGTCCTCGTGCCGCTCGAGCTGCGCGGCAACGGCGTCCGCGAGGCCGATGCGGCCGAACTGCTTGCCCGGGTCGGCCTCGGCGACCGGCTGGATCACTACCCGACCCAGCTCTCCGGCGGTGAACAGCAGCGCGTGGCGCTCGCCCGGGCCTTCATCAACCGCCCGCGCATCCTGTTCTGCGACGAGCCCACGGGCAACCTCGACGGCGACACGGCGCATGCGATGGTGGACCTCATCTTCGGCCTCAACCGCGAGCGCGGCACCACGCTGGTGCTCGTGACGCATGACCTCGAGCTGGCCCGCCGGACCCAGCGCATCCTCCGGCTGCGCTCGGGCGCGGTGATCTCCGACGAAACGACGGGTGTATGAGCTTCATTTTCAAAATGGCCTGGCGGGACACCCGCGCCTCGCGGCGGCGGCTCCTGCTGTTTTCGCTGGCCATCGTGCTTGGCGTGGCGGCGCTCGTGGCCGTCGGCTCGTTGCGCGACAACCTCCGGCTCGCCATCGAGGAGCAGACCAAGTCGCTCCTCGGCGCTGACCTCACGGTGAATGCCCGGTCGAAGTTTCCGGCCGATGCGGAGCAATACCTCGCCACGCTGGGCGAAGACCGGGCTCGCGAGATTTCCTTCAACTCGATGCTGCTCCTGCCGGGGGCCGGCGGGCCGACCCGGTTGGTCCAGGTGCGCGCCATCGCGGGCGGGTTTCCGTTCTACGGCGACTTCGACACCTCGCCCAAGGACGCCCGGTCCGCCCTGCGCGGGGGCATGAACGCCGTGCTGGAGGAGAGCCTGCTGGTACAGTTCGCGCTCAAGCCCGGCGACAAGGTGCGGCTGGGCACCGCCGAGTATACCGTGGCGGGCAGCCTGCGCGCCGTGCCTGGCGAGTCCGCGGCGGTGACGATGCTGGCCCCGCGCGTGTTCGTGCCGCTGGAGACCGTGGGCGGCACCGGCCTGCTGCAACCGGGCAGCCTGGCGCGGCACCGGATGTATTTCAAATTCCCGCCCGAGGTCGATGTCGACGCCGTGGTGCGCGACTTGCGCGAACGCTTCCGCGAGCTGCGGCTGGGCTACGACACGGTTGAGGAACGCAAGCGCGAGCTCGGCCAGTCGATCAGCAACGTGAACTCCTTTCTCAGTCTCGTGGGGTTTGCCTCGCTGTTCCTCGGTGCCATCGGGGTGGCCAGCGCGATCCATGCGCATATCCGCCAGAAAATCCCCACGGTCGCGATCCTGCGCTGCCTGGGCGCGTCGGCGCGCACGAGTTTTTCCATCTACCTCGTGCAGGGGCTCGGGCTGGGGGTGCTCGGCGCGACCCTCGGGGCGGCCCTCGGCCTGGGGGTGCAACTGGCCCTGCCGCCCCTGTTGCGTGATTTTCTGCCGTTCACCTTTGAGCTCGCCATTTCCTGGGCGGCGCTGGCGCGCGGGCTCGGCGCCGGCGTGGTGATCAGCGTGTTGTTCGCGTTGCTGCCCTTGCTGGAAGTCCGCCGGGTTTCGCCGCTGCTCACGCTGCGTTCGGCCTTTGCCGCGGCGGCCAGCGCCGGCTACGACTGGTGGCGGTTTGCCGTGTTTGGCCTGATCGGGCTGATGGTGTTCGGCTTTGCGGTCTGGCAGACCGGACGCTGGCAGTGGGGCGTGGGCTTCGGGCTGGCGCTGTTTACGGGCTTTGCGGTGCTGGCGGGCCTGGCCGGGGCGGTCTCGTGGCTCGCGCGCAAATTCGCCCCGCGGCGCCTGCCGTTCGCCTGGCGGCAGGGCGTGGCCAACCTCCACCGGCCGAACAACCGCACGCAGCTCCTGCTCGTGTCGCTCGGCATGGGCACGTTCCTGATGATGACACTCTATCTGTCACGCGACACGCTGCTCGGCCAGTTGCGCGTGGTCGGGGGCGGCGACCGGCCCAACCTCATGCTCTTCGACATCCAGGACGACCAGGCCGGGCCGCTGACCAAACTGCTCAAGGACCAGGGCGCGCCGGTGCGCCAGCACGCGCCCATTGTCACCATGCGCATCGCCACCATCAAGGGGCGGCCGGTGGCCGACATCCTGAAGGACAAGGCCTCGCGCGTGCCAGCGTGGACGCTGCGCCGCGAATACCGCTCGACTTTTCGCGCCGGGCTGACCGACACCGAGAAGGTGACCGCCGGCACATTCACCGGCCGGGTCGAGCCGGGCACGGAGGTGGCGCCCATCTCCGTGGGCGAGTCCCTCGCCAGCGACCTGCAGGTCAAGCTGGGTGACGAGATCGTCTTCGATGTGCAGGGTGTGCCGGTGAAAACCACGGTCGGCAGCCTGCGGCAGGTGGACTGGCGGCGCATGCAGCCCAACTTCTTCGTCGTCTTCCCCGAGGGTGTGCTCGAGGGTGCGCCGAAATTCCATATCATGGCCCTGCGCGTGGCCGATGCTGCCCAGTCGGCGCAGGTGCAGCAGGCGGTGGTGCGCGACTTCCCGAATGTGTCGGCCATCGACCTCGGGCTCGTCATGCAGACCATCGACGGCGTGTACTCCAAGGCTTCGTTCGTCGTCGAGTTCCTGGCCCTGTTCACGGTCATCACCGGCGGCATCGTGCTGGCCGGGGCCGTGCTCATCGGCCGGTCGCAGCGGTTGCGCGAGAGCGTGCTGCTGCGCACCCTCGGGGCGACCAAGGCGCAGGTGAATCGCATCATGGCGGCCGAATACCTCGCCCTCGGGACGCTTGGCGCGGCGGTTGGCATCATCCTGGCCGTCGGCGCCAACTGGGCGCTGGCCTACTTCATGTTCGAGGTGAAATGGGCCGCCCCCTCCGCCGCCGTGCTGCTGGGCGGGTGGACCACGGTGAGCGTCCTGACCGTAACGACTGGCTTGCTGTCCAACCGCGGCATTTGCGACCATCCGCCCCTCGCCGTCCTGCGCGAGGAGACGTAGCCGGCCGTTTGGCCGGCAAGCGAACAAGTAACAAGGGGCAAGTATCAAAACGGTCCGGATATGGCCTGTGCCGGTTTGCTCTTGTCACTTGATACTTGGCCCTTGTCACTTCTGCCGATGGCCTCTCCTCGCCACCTGACCTTTCACTACACCCTGCGCAACCGCGGGGGTCGCATCCTTGACACCTCCCGCGGGGCCGCACCGTTGTCCTGCCTCGAGGGAGCGGGCCAGATCATCGAGGGTCTCGAGGAGCCGCTGCGGCAGATGAACGTGGGCGAGACACGCCAGGTCGTGGTGCCGCCCGAGCGGGCCTATGGCGTGCGCGAGGCGGACCTCGTGCAAAAGGTGCCGCGGGACCGCCTGCCCGTGGACGACGTGAAGGTGGGGGACCAGTTCCAGACCGGGCCCGACCGGCAGGCGCCGGTCGTGACCGTGGTGGCCATTGAGGGCGACGAGGTGCTGCTCGACGCCAATCACCCGCTTGCCGGCGAGGAACTGCATTTCGAGGTCGAGCTGGTGGCCCTGCGCACCGCCACGCCTGCGGAGTTGCAAGCCGTCGGGAAAACCCCGTAGGTTTGCCGGCCCAGACCATGAAAGTTCTCGGCATCGACATCGGTGGCTCCGCCCTCAAGGGCGCGCCCGTGGACACCAAGACCGGCCGGCTCCTCGCCGAGCGGCATCGCGTGGAGATCAAATCACCCTGCTCGTTGAAGGAGGGCCTGGCCGCCGCGCGCGCGATCGCCCGGCACTTCAAGTGGAAGGGCCCGGTTGGCATCGGCTTTCCCGGCATCATCAAGGGCGGGCGTATCGGCGCCGTCGGCAATCTCGGCCGGGTCTGGGAAGGACAAAACGGCGTGGCGTTTTTTCGCCGGGCCACGGGCTGCCGCGTGCAGCTGGTCAACGATGCCGACGCGGCCGGGCTCGCCGAGCTGGCCTTCGGCGTCGGGCGCGGCCGGAAGGGCACGGTGCTCCTGCTCACCTTCGGCACCGGCATCGGCTCGGCGTTGTTCAACGACGGAAAACTTTTCCCCAATGCCGAGCTCGGGCATGTGCCGTGGCGGGGCAAGCCTTTCGAGCGCTACGCCGCCGCCGCGGTGCGCAAGCGCGCGCGGCTCGACTGGCCGCAATGGGCGGCCCGGGTGAACGTCTACTTGGGTGTGGTGGAACGCCTGTTTGCCCCGGACCTGATCATCATCGGCGGTGGGGTGAGCAAGAAATCCAAGAAATTCATGCGCTATATCCGTGCGCGCGCCCGGGTGGTGCCGGCCCGGCTGAACAATGATGCCGGCATCGTCGGGGCGGCCTTGGCGTGGGAGCAGGAGACGCGCTGACCTGGGCTGGTTGGGCCCTCGGAGGCCATTCATCCTCCCCGGGCTCCATTCATCAAAACTGGCTGCAACTTTGTGTTCCATCCGGGTGTGATACGGCCATGACCAGCTTAACCTGTCCGGATGGCCTGTTTGTCCCTGCGTCCGGGCGTTTTGCCGCAAAAACCACCCGTTTCATCGCTCCCGCGTTTCCCTCCGTTCCGGTCCCCACAAACCTGTCCCCGTTCGTAGTTATCAGTTGTGTTGCAGAGGGGTCCGCAGGGACCCCTCTGTGTTTTACGGGACGGGATCCGGCGCCGATCAAGCCGGCTGTTTTCCCTCCAATCTAACCGACCAACTGAATCTCATGTCTGCCCCTGCGAATCCTCCCTCCGCCCCGACCCCGGCCGCGCCCAAGAAAAAGTCCCGCAAACGCCTCTGGATCATCATTGCCTGCTTGGTCGTGCTCGCGGCCGTCGTGGGCGGCGCCATCGCCAAGAACAAGGGCAAGGAAACCGGCATCTCGGTGACCACCGAAAAAGCCTTTGTGAAGACGATCACCCAGGTGGTCACCGCCACGGGCAAGGTCCAGCCCGAGAGCGAGGTGAAAATTTCCCCCGAGGTAGGCGGCGAGATCATCGCTATCCCCGTCTTGGAAGGCGCGGCGGTGAAAAAGGGGGAGCTGCTCGTCAAGATCAAGCCCGACTTCTACCAGGCGCAGGTCGAGCAGATGGAAGCGGCGCTGGCCTTCGCCAAGGCGAGCAGTGTGCTCAGCCAGGCCCGCCTCACGAAGGCCGAGCAGGACTTCAAGCAGTCGCAGGAGCTCTATAACAAGAAACTCGTGTCGGAAGCTGACTTTACGACGGTGCAGACCAACCTGAATGTGGCGAAGGCCGACTACGATTCATCGCAGGCGCAGATTCGCCGCAGCGAAGGCTCGCTGACCCAGGCCCGCGACTCGCTCGAGAAGACCACCCTGTTTGCCCCGATGGATGGCACGATCAGCTCGCTCACCAGCGAAGTGGGCGAGCGGGTCATCGGCGGCGGCCAGTTCGCCGGCACCGAGATCATGCGCATTGCCGATCTCGGCAACATGGAACTCCGGGTCCTGGTAAACGAAAACGACATCGTGAACGTGAAGATCAAGGATCGTGCGGTCATCACCATTGATGCCTACCCCAACCGGAAATTCTCGGGTGCCGTGTCGGAGATCAGCTCCTCGGCGCAGGGAAGCGCGACGATCACCTCCCAGGCGGCGGCCCAGTCCACCGAGGTCACCAATTTTCTCGTCAAGATCCGGGTGACCGACCGCGATATCCAGTTGCGTCCCGGCATGAGCGCGACGGCCGACATCGAGACCAAGACGGTGGAGAATGTCATCGCCGTGCCGATCCAGAGCGTCACCGTCCGCGCGGAAGGGGGCAAGACCACCGAGGAATTGCAGGAGCAGAAGGCCAAGGAGGCCAAGGAAAAGTCCGGCAACGATCTCGAGGTCGCTGATGAGAAGGCCCAGGCCCGCCGCACCCGCGACCAACTGCAGCGCGTCATTTTCATCAAGTCCGGCGACAAGGTCCGCATGCAAAAGGTCGAGACCGGCATCGCCGACAACACCCATATCGAGGTCAAAAGCGGCGTGAAAGCCGGGGACGAGGTGGTTTCCGGCACCTATGCGGCCATCAGCCGCCACCTGAAGGACGGGGCGGCGATCAAGTTGGAAAAGGCGAAGCCGGCTGAGGAGAAAAAGTAAGGCCGCCTCGCGTCCCATGACCACCGTCGCTCCCGCCGCCGCGCGTTCCGTCCGTCCTCCGGGGCAGCTTGTCATCCAGATCGATGGCGTGACCAAGCTGTACCAGATGGGCGAGGAGACGATCCACGCCCTCCGCGGCGTGGCGCTCACTATCCGCCGCAACGAATACCTGGCCATCATGGGCCCGTCGGGCTCCGGTAAGTCCACCCTGATGAACATGCTCGGGTGCCTCGATACGCCGACGGCCGGGCACTACGACTTCAACGGCAAGAACGTCGCCACCATGGTCGACGACGAACTCGCCGACATCCGCAACCGCGAAATCGGCTTCGTCTTCCAGACCTTCAACCTGCTCCCGCGCTCCAACGCCCTGCACAATGTCGAGCTTCCGCTGATCTACGCCGGCCTGTCCCGCTCGGACCGCCTCGAGCGCGCCCGCCAGGCCCTGATTGATGTCGGCCTCGGCGAGCGCATGCATCACCGGCCCAACGAGCTTTCCGGCGGTCAGCGGCAGCGCGTCGCCATCGCCCGGGCGCTGGTCACCCGGCCGTCGATCATCCTCGCCGACGAGCCGACCGGCAACCTCGACTCCAAGACCGGGGTCGAGATCATGGACCTATTCGAGCACCTCTACGACCTGGGCAACACCATCATCGTGGTCACCCACGAGGAGGACATCGCCCGGCATGCCCGCCGGATCGTGCGCCTGCGCGACGGCCTCATCGAGTCCGACGGTCCGGCCACCTGATCCCACCAGCCATGCAACGCCTCTGGAACGAGTTCAGCGAGTCCGCCCGCATCGCGATCGCCCAGATCCGGGCGAACATGATGCGATCGGTCCTGACCGCGCTCGGGGTCATCATCGGCATTGTCGCGGTCACGCTCATGGGTACCGCCATCAACGGCATCGATCGGGGCTTCCAGAACAGCCTCGCGATGCTGGGGGACGACGTGCTTTACGCGCAGAAATGGCCTTGGGGTCGCGTCGATGACTGGTGGAATTACATCAACCGCCCGCTCATTCGCCCGGAAATGTCGGACCGGCTTAACCGGATCATCGACGATTCCCAGGATTCCCTGCTGCTCGTCTCGGTGCCGGTGGTCTTCCGCGGTTCTTCGATCAAGACCGGCGAGAACCAGATCAGCGGGGTGACGATCATTGGCACCACCTCGAATTACTCGCAGATGATGTCCGCCGACTTCAAGGATGGCCGATTGTTCAACGAGACCGAGTCCAACGGCGGCCGGCAGGTCTGCGTGCTGGGTTACGATGTGGCCGAGGCGCTCTTTCCCACCAGTTCGGCTCTGGACCAGACCGTGAAGATCTCCGGGCAACCTTTCACGGTGATCGGGGTGCTCGCCAAGCAGGGTGCATTCCTCGGCCTGTTCAGTTTCGACAACCAGGTCATGGTGCCGCTGAACGCCTTCCGGAAGTATTTTGGTCTTAATGCCAACAACGCCCAGCTGCGCGTGAAGGTGAAGGACAAGAACCGCATGGAGGAGGCCAAGGAGGAACTCATCGGGGCGATGCGGCGCGTGCGCGGCCAGCTGCCCGGCGAGCGCGACAATTTCACCATCAACCAGCAGCAGGCCTTCCGCGACCAGCTGGATCCCATCAAGAAGGGCATTGCCTTCGCCGGCCTGTTCATCACGGGCCTGTCGCTCTTTGTCGGCGCCATCGGTATCATGAACATCACCTTTGTCAGCGTGAAGGAACGCACCAAGGAGATCGGGACACGCAAGGCCCTCGGGGCCCGGCGGCGCAGCATCCTCCTGCAATTCCTCATCGAGGCCGTCTCCATCTGCCTGATCGGCGGCCTGATCGGCCTGTCGCTGACCTTCGGCCTGTGCCTGGTCCTGCAGGCCACGATGCCGAGCCTGCCCGTCGTTTTCTCCGGCAGCCTGGTCGTCATCAGCATGGTGGTGTCCGTGGCCACGGGTGTCGTTTCCGGCTTCGCCCCTGCCTGGGGCGCCTCGCGCCTCGATCCCGTGGTCGCGCTTCGCTACGAGTAGCCCCCCATGAGCTTCCGCGAAATCCTACAGATGGCCCTCGGTTCGCTCGGGGTAAACAAGCTCCGGTCGTTCCTGACCATGTCCGGCATCACGATCGGTGTTTTCTCCGTCATCGGGGTGATGACCACTGTGGCCGCCCTGCGCGGCTCGATCGAGTCGGGCATCTCCCAACTCGGCGCCAACGCCTTTCAGTTCCAAAAATACCCGGCCGGCTTCAACAACGGCAACAACCGCAAATACCAGCAGCGCCGCAACATCACGGTCAAGGAAGGGCAGCGTTACCAGCAGCTGATGGAGGGCATCGCGGAGGTCGTCAGCCTGGAGCTCTATGATTTCGGCGGCAATGGCGCGGCGCAGGCGACGTACCTCAACCGCAAGACGGCGCCCGACCTGACCTTTTGCGGCGGCAACCAGCATTATCTCAACGCCAATTCCTATGCGATGGGCGTGGGCCGCAATTTCACCCAGGAGGACATCGACCTGGCCCGGCCGATCTGCCTGATCGGCGAGGATGTGAACAAGAAGCTTTTCCCGGCCGAGTCCGGCCTGGGCAAGATCATCAAGGTGCGCGGCCGCACCTATACCGTGATTGGCATTCTGGCCTCGCGCGGGACATCCTTTGGCCAGAGCCAGGATGGCATCATCATCACGCCGATCACCCGGTTTCAGATGGAGTTCGGCAACACGCGCCAGTCGCTCAACATCGCCACGCAAGCCCCCTCGCGCGAACTCTACAACGAGACCATCGACAAGGCCATCACCGCCATGCGCATCGCCCGGGGCCTGAAGGCGGAAGATGACAATGACTTTGACCTGTTTTCGAACGAGTCACTTATCGCCTCCTTTGCCAAGGTGGCCGATGCCGTGGCCGCAGGCTCCTTTGTCATCAGCGGCATCGCGCTGCTGGCCGCCGGGGTCGGCATCATGAACATCATGCTCGTCAGCGTGACCGAGCGTACGAAGGAGATCGGCATCCGCAAATCCATCGGCGCGCGCAAAAAGAGCATCCTTTCCCAGTTCCTGATCGAAGCCGTCGCCATTTCCCTAGCCGGCGGTGTCATGGGTATTTTGCTGGGGGTGCTGGGTGGCAACGGTCTGGCCCTGATGCTCAACGCCTCGGTAGTTTTCCCCTGGGATTGGGCGGCCATCGGCTTGCTGGTCTGCTCCGGCATCGGCGTCGGTTTTGGCTTCTATCCCGCGTGGAAGGCCGCGTCCCTCGATCCAATCGAGGCCCTGCGCTACGAATAGGCGACCGCCCGCAACGCCTGTTGTCCCCCCCACACACACCTTCCCTGTGACCATGAAAACCACCCGTTCCGTCACTCGCGCGTTTTCCTCCGGCCACGCCGCCGCATCCCTGTCTGCGTTCATCGTTAACAGTTGTGTGGCAAAGGGGTCCGCAGGGACCCCGCTGAGTTTTACGGGACGGGACAAAGCGCTGGCCAAGCCCCATATTTTCCCTCCAATCTATCCGACCAACTGAATCACCATGTCTGCACCTGCGAACCTTCCCACCACCCCGGCCCCTGCCGCGCCCAAGAAAAAGTCCCGTAAACGCCTTTGGATCATCCTCGGCAGTGTGCTGCTGCTGGCGGCCGTGGTGGCGGGTGCCATCGTCAAGAACAAGAACAAGGACAAGGCCACCCTCGTGACGATCGAGAAGGCTGTCATCAAGACCATCACCCAGAGCGTCAACGCCACGGGCAAGGTCCAGCCTGAGACCGAGGTCAAAATCACTCCCGAGGTGACGGGCGAGATCACCGAGCTGCCGTTCCGTGAGGGCGCGGTGGTGAAGAAGGGCGACCTGCTCGTCCGCATCAAGCCCGACAACTACAAGTACCAGCTCGACCAGCGCGAGGCCGGCCTCGCCGCCGCCCGGGCCTCCGCCATCCAGAACAAGGCCCAGCTCCTCAAGACCGAGGAGGACTACAAGCGGAGCCAGGACTTGCACGCCAAGCAGCTCATTTCCGACTCGGACATGACCGCCACTCGCACCGCCTTCGAGGGCGCCCAGGCCAATTACGACAACGCGCTCGCCCAGATTCGCAGTTCCGAGGGCCTGCTGGCCCAGGCCCAGGAGCAGCTGAGCAAGACCGTCATCTATTCCCCGATCGACGGCACCGTGAGTTCCCGCACCAACGAGGTCGGCGAGCGCGTGGCCGGCACCGGTTCCTACGGTGGCGCCGAGATCATGCGTGTGGCCGACCTGGCCAACATGGAGGTGCGCGTGAACGTCAACGAGAACGATGTCATCAACGTCAAGATCGGCGACAAGGCCAAGATCTCCGTCGACGCCTACCCGAATCGCCGTTTCAACGGTGAGGTCTGGGAAATCGCCTCCTCCGCCCGCACCCTCGGCCAGAACACCCAGGAGGAGGTCACCAATTTCGTCGTCAAGATCCGCATCACCGATCGCGACGCCGCGTTCCGGCCCGGCATGAGCGCCAACGCCGACATCGAGACCAAGTCCGTGGCCAATGTGGTCGCCGTGCCCATCCAGGCCGTCACCGTGCGCAGCCGCGAAGGATCGAAGACCATCGACCAGCTCGCCGGCGACCGGGACAAGAAGGCCAAGGAAACCCAAGGCGAGGGTGCCGCCGCCGCGGTGAACCAGAAGGATCAGCGCGAACGCGAGCGCGCCGACCGCGAGGCCCTGCAACGCGTCGTCTTCCTCCGGAACGGTGACAAGGTCAAGATGGTGAACGTCAAGACCGGCATCGCCGATACCACGCACATGGAAATAACCGAGGGCCTCAAGAAGGACGACGAGGTTGTCTCCGGCCCCTTCAGTATCATCACCCGCGTGCTCAAGGACGGCGACAAGGTCCGGGTCGAGGCCCCCAAGAAACCGGACGAGAAGAAAAAGTAAGGCCGCCTCGCGTCCCATGACCACCGTCGCTCCCGCCGCCGCGCGTTCCGTCCGTCCTCCGGGGCAGCTTGTCATCCAGATCGATGGCGTGACCAAGCTGTACCAGATGGGCGAGG
>Ga0315912_10000881_pt1 | contig 43470 bp, 33 predicted proteins | sample VfabasoilMG_FD_204469 | JGI IMG/M metagenome (GOLD analysis project Ga0315912, IMG submission 204469) | Garden soil microbial communities collected in Santa Monica, California, United States - V. faba soil | ecosystem: Environmental > Terrestrial > Soil > Garden | place: USA: California... | reverse complement strand
CTCGCGATCAGCGAAAGCATGAGCACGCAGATCCGCTCCTTTACGATCGCCGAGCGCAACGCCCAGGACGCCGTCAGCATGGTGCAGACGGCGGAAGGGGCGCTGGCCGAGGTGCACTCGATCATGGGCCGCATGCGGGAGCTGGCCATGCAGGGGGCCAACGGCAGCTTGACCTCGACCGACCGCGGCTTCCTCGACACCGAATATCAACAGCTCAAGGCAGAGATCGGTCGCATCCAGCAGTCGGCCAAGTTCAACGGCAAGGAGCTACTCTCGCTCAACGTGTCCACGATCCAATTCCAGATCGGCCTGGACGACACCCAGTCCGACCAGCTGGCGCTGACGTTCGGAGGCTTTGGGCTCACCAGCATCACAGGCGCCTCGAACGCGGTCTCCGGCACCGGAGCCAGCTCGGCCCTGGCGGCGCTCGGCGTGATCGATGAAGCGCTCAGCATCGTATCGACCGAACGCGCCAAGTACGGCGCCTCGATGAACCGGCTTGGTACCACCATCTCGTCGATCGAGACCATGCGCCTGAACCTATCGGCGGCCAACTCGCGCATCCGCGACGTGGACGTCGCCAGCGAGACCGCTGCCCTGGCCCGCAACCAGGTGTTGTCCCAGGCCGGCGTCTCCGTGCTCGCTCAGGCCAACCAGCTGCCCCAGCTCGCGCTCAACCTGCTGCAATGAGCGGCGAGGTCGGCCTCTGCCTCCTCTACAAATCGAAACGCACAGTTTCGGTTCAGCCCAAGCCGGAGCAGCCGTTCGTGGGGGTGACGCGCGTAATCCGATTCTCGCGTCACACCACTGGAGACCACGGGTAACCCGATTCCCGGGGCCTCCAGCGTCAGAACCCGCGGGTAACCCGATTCCCGCGTTACAACTCCATACATAGCTCCCCCGGGCAACCGTGCCCGGGCCGGTGCGGCTCTGGCCGATGCCTTTCCTGGCAACGGCCCGGGCCCACGCCCGTGATCCTGGCTGGAACGCCCCGATGTTCCAGTCAGGGTCCGGGTGAGCGACGGCTCCCAAACCACGTCCCGAAGTGGTTTGAAGAGCGTGCTGGCACGGCTAGAAGCCGTTCAAGCCAGCTGCCAGGACTCCGTTCCGTGAGAACGAGGGCAATGACGCCCTCACGCGCTCTAGCTAGCGCATCTCTCCCAAGGAAGGGGTCCCATGGCACTTTATATCAATACGAACATTGCCTCCGAGCAGGCGCAGAAGAACCTGCAGGGCAATCAGGCCAACCTTCAGACGAGCTTTGCTCGCCTGTCGAGTGGTCTCCGCATCAACTCCGCGAAGGATGATGCTGCCGGTCTGGCGATCAGTGAAAGCCTGAAGTCGCAGATTCGGTCGTTCAACGTTGCCGAGCGCAACGCGGGCGACGGTATCTCGATGGCGCAGACGGCGGAAGGCGCGCTGGGCGAGGTTCACGGTATCCTCGGCCGCATGCGCGAGCTCGCGACGCAGGCTGCCAACGGCAGCATGACGAGCACGGATCGCTCGTTCTTGGAGACGGAATTCGACTCTCTGCAGACCGAAATCGGGCGCATTCAGGGCTCGGCCAAGTTCAATGGCAAGGCTCTGGTGGGCGCGACCGCCTCGACGGTCAAGCTCCAGGTGGGCTTGAACGACGACGCGAATGATCAGATCGACGTCAGCCTCGGTGGCGTGGCTCTGACCAGCATCTCGCAAAGCGCGAGCCTCAGCGGCACCAGTGCCTCGAGCGCTCTCGCGGCCCTGGCGACGATCGACGCGGCGATCTCGTCCGTGTCCACCTCTCGCGCGGGCTTCGGCGCGGCGATGAACCGCCTCGAAGTGGCACAGAGCGGCATCCAGACGATGCGTCTGAACCTCTCGGCTGCCAATTCGCGCATCCGGGACGTGGACGTCGCCAGCGAAACGGCGTCGTTGTCACGGAACCAGGTTCTGACCCAGGCCGGCATCTCGGTCTTGGCGCAGGCCAATCAGCTGCCGCAGCTGGCCTTCGGCTTGCTGCAGTAAGCAGTCCGCCGTAACGCGGCGGGTTGCCGCAGCGAACCAATACAGAACACACCGTCCCCGTTTCCGCTGGTCCCCCCGGGACCTGCGGCGGCGGGGCGGTGTCCGTTCAAGCTTGCCACGCCCCTTCCGTTCACCTGGGTCGAGCACATTGACGTGCTCGATGTGCGTCACCCTCGGGTGACGCCGAACCACCCAAGGAAGGGGGCCACATGGCACTTTACATTCAGACCAACGTTTCTTCGCTCGAAGCTCAGAAAAACCTCGGCTTCAACCAGAGCGCGCTCCAACTTAGCTTCAACCGCCTGTCGAGCGGCTTTCGCATCAACTCCGCCAAGGACGATGCGGCGGGCCTGGCGATCAGCGAGAGCTTGAAGAGCCAGATCCGCTCGTTCACCGTCGCGGAGCGCAACGCCGGTGACGGCATCTCCATGGCGCAGACGGCGGAAGGTGCGCTGGGCGAGGTGCACAACATCCTCGGCCGCATGCGCGAGCTGACGGTGCAAGCCGCCAACGGCAGCTTGACCAGCACCGATCGCGACTTCTTGCAGACGGAATTCCTCCAGCTGCAGACGGAGATCGGACGCATCCAGGGGTCGGCCAAGTTCAACGGCCGGCAGCTGGTGAGCAACACGACCGAAAACATCACGCTCCAGGTCGGGCTCAACGACGACCCCAACGACCAGATCGGCGTGACCCTGGGCGGCGTGTCCTTGACGTCGGTAACGGGCTCGTCCGCAGCGCTCTCGGGCACGGGCGCCACCAGCGCGCTGGGATCACTGGCGCTCATCGACAGCGCCATCTCCAGCGTGTCGGTGGCTCGCTCCTCGTTCGGTGCGGCGATGAACCGCCTCGAGGCGGCGCAGAGCACCATCGCGACCATGCGCTTGAATCTGTCGGCCGCCAATTCGCGTATCCGCGACGTGGACGTGGCCACGGAGACGTCGCAGATGTCGCGCAATCAGGTGCTGTCGCAGGCAGGCCTTTCGGTCTTGGCACAGGCCAACCAGCTGCCGCAGCTGGCGCTCGGCCTGCTCCAGTAAACGAAGGCAACGCGGAAACAGAACCGGCAGGGTAGTGGGCGGTGAGCACGCCGCCCACACCCCGCGCCGGCGCTGGTCACCCGTTCCGGGGGCCAGCCTATCGTAACAGTTTCGGCGCCCGTTACGATCGAGGGAGAGGATGAGCACCATGAGTGTGCCAGCGGCGCCCCTGATTTCACGTGCCTACTGCCCGGCAGTGGGGGGTGACGCGGAGCAGTCATGTTAGGTAAAGCGGCGGACCGTTACAAGGAAGTCAGAGCCAACACCTCCACACCCGGTGAGCTCTTGCTGGCCCTGTACGATGGCTTATTTCGATTCATCAACAGCGCCCGGGTTTGCTTCGAGAACAAGCAGAACGCCCGTGGTCGGGAGTTTGTCGGCAAGGCGCGTGCCGTGGTGAGTGAACTCTTGCTGGCCCTCGATCACGCGGCCGCGCCGGAGCTGTGCGCCAACCTCGCTGCCGTCTACGACTTTTGCCTCGCGCGTCTGTCGGACGCCAATCGCGATGCCGTGACCAAGCCGCTCGATGACGTCGCCCGCGCGCTGACCCCGCTGCGCGAAGCGTGGGCGCTGGCCGTGCCGAAGGCCATGGCCGAAGCGAACGCCAACAAGGGGGGGACGACGCCATGAGCCTCTCCCTGGCATTGCCCGTCGTCTTGCCGCGCTACCGGCGATCGCCGAAGGCGCGCGTCTACGTGGCTCACTTTCCCGGCTCCAGCCTGAACGTCGAAAACGGCCGCGCGCGCTGCTATCCCGGGCTCGCCGGGGACGCTCCCGATCTGCGCAGCCTGTATCTGGCCGCGGCCGACCTGCTCGCGCCGGCCCGCTCCATCGTCGACGTGGGCTGTGGTGCCGGCATCGGCAGCGCCCAGTTGGCGCCCCATTTCGAGCGCGTCAGCGCCATGGACAGCGATCTTGCGGCGCTGGAGTTTGCGCGACAATACCTGGCGGGTGCGCCGCAGGTCGAGGTCCTGCTCGCCGAGGCCGCTCCCCCGGACGCCGACCGGCGCCACGACGCCGGTTGCGTGGTGGACGTGCTCGGTCACACCTCGAGGCCGGTGGAGGTGCTGCGCCTGGCCCGGCGCTGGATCAAGGACGACGGGCGCCTGTTCCTCGCCGAGCCCCGCGCCTACCCCACCCAGGCACTGCTGCCCCCGGCGCTGCGAGCGTTCAGCCGCCCTGGCCTCTGCCAGCTGCTCGTACGCGCGGGCTGGGAGGTCGAATCGTGGCTGGATGAAGTGGGACATTTCGTGGCCTGCCTGGCGCGGCCCAGCCAGGATGACGGCTGGGTGTGGCTGGAGCGCGGCGACCAGGCTCGGCTCACCGGCGACCTCGACGCCGCGCTCGATGGCTACTCCAACGCCGCCGCGTGCGGATCGCTAGAGCTCGGCAGCGAGGCATTGCTCGGCTCGGCCGAGATCCACGCCGAACGGGGCGAGCTGGACGCGGCCTGCCGCTGCCTGCTCGACGCCGCCAAGGGCACGCCCGATCACGTCCGCGCGCTGGCGGGTATCGCCGACGTCTCGCTGTTCTCGGGTGACGCTCACCATGCGCTCGGGATCGCCGTGCAAGCGCTGGAGGGCGACCCCTGCGATCTGCGCGCCGTCCAGGCGCTGGCGAATGCTGCCCATCAGCTCGAGCAACCCGAGGCGGTCGCCTCCTGGCGGCTCGCCAACGGGCTGGCTCCCTCGGATCTGGCCTCGGCGATCGAACTCGCTCGCCGGTCGGCGGTGAGCGGCGAGGTCCAGTTCGCGATCTGGGTGCTGGAGCGCGTGCGCGGCTATCGCGCGGACTTGCCGTCCGACTTTCACGTCACGCTCGCCTGGCTGTACGCGTCCCACGGTAGCCTGGGCGAGGCGAGTCTCGAGGCCGAGTTGGCGCGCGTCAAGGAGCCTGGATCGCTCGCCGTCACGGAGCTCCTGGCCCACCTGACGTCTGTCGCGGATACGTCTGACGTCGACGCGGGCGCTGCGAGCGCCCCCTCCATGAGCGGAGTTCCTGAATGAGCAAAGTGGTGGCGTTGACCCCTTGGTTCGGCCTGGGCCTGGTCGCGCTGGTGAGTTCGAGCGCCTGCTCGGGGGAAGCGTTTCACCTGAGCGAAGCCACCGATTCGATCTCGAGCTCGCCCGACGGCGGCAGCTTTCCCGCGCTCGTGACCAACAGCAGTCACCACGACGCCGAGGCGCCTCCGGACGGCGCGGGTGGGTCTGCCGCCACCGTCTCGCCGGAACCCGACCCTGACTCGGACGCCGGCTCCGTGCCCGTGCTGCCGCAGTTCGGCCCCTGCGGCGAACCGCGGACACCGAGCGAGGCCCTGGCCGACGCCGAGGTGTGCGTGCCCGCGGGCAACTTCAGCATGGGCAGCGGCGCAGCGCCCCGGCCGGGATACCTCGCCCACGGCCCGTCGCACTCGGTGACGCTCGCGGCGTATTTCCTCGACGCCTATGAGGTCACCGTGGCGCGCTACCGGCGCTGCGTGGATGCCGGCGCGTGCCCGGCCGCGGGCGTCAATGCGACGCTCAGCTGCACCTACACGCAGGAGCCCGCCGAGCATGAACGCCACCCGGTGACGTGCGTCTCCTGGCAGAGCGCGCACGACTTCTGCGCGTGGGACGGCGGGCGGCGCTTGCCGAGCGAGGCCGAGTGGGAGCGCGCCGCGCGCAACGACTCCGGCTCCAAGTATCCGTGGGGCGAGACGTTTGCCTGTGACCTGGCCGTGTTGGCGGGCGGCGGGCAGTGCTCCGACTACGCGGGTCAGCTGCCGCAGCCGGTCGGCTCGACGCCGGCGGGCGCCTCGCGAGACGGCGCGTTCGATCTCGTGGGCAACGCTGCGGAGTGGGTGGCCGATTGGTTCGGCGGCTACAGCGTGGCGTCGGTGACCGATCCGACGGGCCCCAGCACCGGTTCAGTCCGCATTCAGCGGGGCGGCGGCTGGATCACGCCGCCCGCCGATGCCACCAGCTATGGGCGCCGCGGCGAGGCACCCGCAGCCAGCGGCAGCTTCTCGTTTCGCTGCGCCCGCGACGCGCAGCCCTGAGCGCGGCACCCGGAGCGTGCAGCGCGGCACCCGGAGCGCGCAGCACTGGGGATGGAGCGCAGCGCCGCGAGCGTTTGGCTCTCGTGTGCGCGCGCGTCCTACAGCGGTCGACGCGCGCGCCCGCCGCGAGCCGCGTTGCAGGGCTGCGAGGTTGCAAGGCTGCAAGGTTGCAAGGTTGCAAGGTTGCAAGACAGCGTTACAGCACCAGGGCAGTACGCTGGTCTATGCAGGAAAAGCGGGGGTGAAGGCTCGGTAGCTCGCCAATTCGATGCGCACTTGTTATGCTGAGAAAAGCACTTTTGAGAACGCGCAGCTCGCGTCCGAGATTCGGACTTCAATCCTACGCATTCGGCTGCTGCTCGTGCGCCCTGGCGGCGGCAGTCGCCTGTAACGCGCCGTCGAGCGACGGCCTGTATGGGCCAGCGGCGCGAGCGGGCGCGGGTGGCACGGCAGCCGGCGCGGGCGGCACGTCTGCGGGCGACGCGGGCAACGGCGGAGCGAGCGGCGAGGACGCGGGCCTGGGCTCCGGAGGCACCAGTGCTGGCACGGCGGGTGCGAGTGGCACCAGTGGCAGCGGCGGTGCACCGGCCGAGCCGAATGACGCGGGCGCTCTGCCGCCCGACGCCGGTCCCGATGCAGCGCCGGCAGCACCGGTGCTCGAGTGCCTGCCCGCCGATCAGGCCAACTGCGACACCCTGGTCGCTGCGCTTGCGCATCGTTACCGCTTTGAGGGCACGGGTGCGACGGTCGTCGACGATGTCGGCACGGCGAACGGCAGTGTCGAGAACGGCCAACTGTCGGGTTCTGGCGCGGTCGTGCTCGACAACACCGGCAACGCCGAAAACTACGTCAACCTGCCCAACGGCATCGTCTCGGCGCTCGACAGCGCCACCTTTGAAGCCTGGGTGGTGTGGGACGGCGGCGATCCGTGGCAACGCATCTTCGACTTTGGCTCGAGCAACGACGGCGAAGATGAGCGCGGCGGAGGGCAAGAGTACATCTTCCTGGCGACCGACTCGGCCAACGACAGCTCGACCCCCAACGTGATGCGGGTGGCCTTTCGCTCCCCGGGCTCCGCCGGGGAACAGCAGCTCAACGTGGGTCCACCGCTCGCCTCCGGCGTAGAAAAACACGTCGCCGTCGTGATGAACGGACAGGCGGGGTCGATGGCGTTGTACGTGGACGGAGCGCTCCAGGACTCGATCCAATCGGACGACCTGATAGGCCAGCTCTCGACGATCACCGACAACAACAACTGGCTCGGGCGCTCCCAGTTCAGCGCGGACGCCGGCTTCGAGGGCAGCCTGCTCGAGTTCCGCATCTACGATCGCGTGCTCAACGCCCAGCAGATCGCGCTCAGCTTCGATCTCGGGCCCGACGCGCCCGTATCACCCTGAGGCACGGCAGCACGGGACGGCGCTACGCTGCAACAGCGTGAGGCTGCCGACTACGCACCGAGTAACAGCCCTTCGATGCCGGAATAGTCGCGTGTGTTGCCGGTCAGAAGCCGAGCACTCCGCGCCATGGCGACGGTGGCGATCGCCACGTCGAACGCGCGGCGACGTGGGCTACCCAGCCGTCGAAACGTGTCCGCGGACTTCGAGGCCAGATCTTCTCCGAAAGGGATGATGCCTTCCGTCTCCAGATAGCTCCGAGCGACGGCCTCCTGCTCGGGCGAGCGCGGTCCGCGACAGAACTCATACCAGGCGAGCGCACTCATCTCGATCTCTGCGGGTGAATCGGAAATGGCTCGCAGCAGTTCCTGCTCGGCGCCACGACCGAGCAGCGCCCGGATCAAGAAGTCGGTGTCCAGATGGTAGCGCTTCACCAACTGTCCCGCTCCTCGCTGATGCGCTGCAACTCTGCCTCCAGATCTTGCCCCTTCGAGAGCTCGATCAGCTGCTCCAGCGCCGCCACCCGCTGACGTCGCTTGCGCTCCCGGTACTCGTCCAGATCCTCGTTGGCGACGCGCATCAGGGCCCGGCGGATCGCCTCCGACGGCGTCACCCCCCACTGCGCTGCGAGGCGCTTGGCCGCGCGCCTCTCGTTCGGACCCAGGACGATGGTCGTACGCTGGCTCATATCATATGCATAGCATGCAGCATATGATATGCAAGGTCGTCCGCCTGCCGGCCGAGCGCCTCGCAACGACGAACCACGAACGTCCGCAGGGGAAAGGGGGCCGGGCTCACACCAAGCGGCGCCGCACGGCAGCTCGGGACACCGCGCGACCATCCGGTTACCCCGGGGGCTTTTGCCAGATCCGCCGCCGCAGCACGCGCCAGAGCCAGCGCAGCTCGCTCGGCCGCGGCAGCCGCCAGTGTAGCCCCCGCCGCGCCAGCACGCGCGCCCGCCCCAGCACTCGCTCGCTGGCAATCACGCCATCGCCCCGCTCCAACGTATCCCCGGCAAAGCGCACCCCCTCGGTGCTGACGCTCTCCACCCGGTGCACAACCACTTGCCCCTCACGCTCGAACGCCGCGATCTGCCCGACCTCCAGCTCGGCCGCCGCGCACGGCTGCACCTCGATCTGTGACCCGGAGGGAATCGCAGGCCACATGCTGCGCCCGCGCGCCCGAAAGCGCACGCTCTCCCCCGAGCGGATGAGCTCGATGATCATGCGGGCGGGGTAGTCCATGGGGGAGTGGGGTGTTCCCTGATCGGGTCCGGATCTAGACAGCTCTCCGCGCGGGCGCCAGGCTGCGCAGGCGTTCGCTGGTGGCTGCGACTCGGGGCAACACCGCTTCGATGTCTGCTTGGTAGCGCTTCCATTTGTCCCGCGCTGGCAAAGACAGGGTGAAGGACGAGAGGGGAAGGCCACGCTCGAACGAGCCGGTGGCCCGCGCGTCGACCGTGAGTTCCGCCCAGCTGGCGAGTCGTTCGTACGCGCCGTGAGGATCGCCAGTGAGCTCCGCGTAGTCGATGTCGAGCCAGCGCTCGCGCGGCAGCGCCTCGAGCGCGTCGAGGATGGCCGTGTTGCTGACGGCCCACTGCTCGGCGGCGATGGCTGCCACTGAATTCGGGCTCAGCTCCTGCCAGCCCGGCGTGAGCAGGAAACTCCAGGGCATCCCACGCCAGCCGGGCAACGCGGGATAGGTGACGAACCGCCCCGAACGCCAGCCTTCGATCAGGCTGCCCAGGTTGGCAGGCGCCTCGCGATGCAGGAACAGGAAGCGCGCGTCTGGAAACACCTGTGCCAGGAATGGGATGCGCAGGGCGTTTTTTGGCGTCTTTTCGACCATTCTCAGGCTCGGCGTGGAGCTTTCGGTCGCGTGCTCGCCGTTGCGGTCGATCAGCGCGCGGGCGAAGCGCATGCGCAGCACGTGGCTCAGCCATGGTGGGGCGTCCTGCGCGCCGAGCGCATTGGAAGCGTAACCGCGATTTCGGGGATGCAGAGGGGCTAGCCCCTCGATGATCCCGTGGCTCTCCCCACCCACCGTGTAGACGTTGGGCAACTCCGCCAGGAGCTCGAACAAGAGCGTGCTGCCGGCGCGGGGCGCCGACACCACGAAGATCGGCCGCTCGAAGCGCAGCGATTCGGCACCCGGCGTGGCCAGCAGATCCCAGTTTTCCAGAAGTGCGAGGTCACGCTGCCACGTCTCAGCGTCGACCGGGGCCAAGCCCTCTCTTGCCTCGGCTGCGGTACACGGCGAGGCGAAGGCATCCAAGATGGGCTGGACGTGCGCCGGCAATCGGGCGATGGCCTCCTGCTGGCCCCTGGGAAAGACGTCGAGGTAACGCTCCGAGCGGGCAAGCTCGAACCAACGCGCCCGCACGAGGTGAGGCGCAGCGGCCGCCGCGCTCGGGGAGGAGCGAGCAGTGCTCGACCGCGCCGCATGCGTCTGGGGGCGCCGGTTGGTCGTGAGGAAGATCGAACTCAGTACCGCAACGGCGTCGCTCGTCGCTTGCAGGTTCGGCGCGTGCCGCGTGACGTCACGCCGGAAGTCGTACAGGATGCGCCGGAACTCCCACTCTCCTGCAGGGGTCGGCCCATGTTGTTCGAACGCTCGGCAGTACTGCGCGCCCAACAGTTCGGCGGCGGCTCGCACCGCGGCCTGCGTCGGCGGCGTGAGCTCGACGCGCTGGCTGTCCCGTTTAATCTCTTCCAGCAGCGCTTTCAGTTCCTCGGGGGCGAGGATCTCGAACTCGTAGGGCTCGATCTCGGGATAGACCTCGGCATCCGGGACGAACGCGCAGTGCTGCGGCGCTGAGCCGCTGCGCGCTAGGAGCCCCCGAGCAGACGGCGAAGCGCGCGTGTCAGCGACCAGGTGGATGCGGGGAGACCGCCCGCCGTGCCGCACGCGATGGGGCCGGAAATTGTCGAACGTCCACACCTCACCCGCCGGCATGTGCACGGTCTCGTCCCCACAGTCAAAGAGGACCTCCGGCTCCGTGAAGACGGGCAGGTGAAAACGCATGCGTTTGAACCAATGGAAGTTGCGGTCGTCGTGCCACGGCACGAGACTGCCGGGTTCGAGCCGCATCAGCCGCGTGCGTGTGATGGGCAGTCCCAGCGCCGCGAGGACCTGACGCAGGTAGGGACTCGAGCCGAGCGCGGGCGTCGGCAGCATGGCACCCGAGATTGCAAAATCGTCGTTGGCCCCGCCCGCCACGGAAACGAGGGGCAACGATGAGTTGCCGGCGAACCCCGTGGGATGCGTCAGCCAGGGCGCGCCCATCAGCCGTTCCACCTCCCACTGTAGGCGCGAACTATCGAAGCAGAGCGGCAGCCGGTAAAATGCGCGCTCGAGCCGCATCGCTCCACTATGCTCCGACGCCCCGGGCCAGGCAACCGCTGGACGGTCCCGCGGGCCCGGCTGGAACGAAGGTACGCTTGAGCGGGCGACGCGCGGAGGAGATCAGTGCCTGGGGCGTGACGCTGTACGGCGCCCTCCTGCCGTTCCATGCCGTGGGCGTCTACCGGTCCCGCACGAGCACCGGCTTTGAGCTCTGCGACGCCGTGCTCGCCCTGGCCGCTCCGGCCGTGCTCGTGCAGCTGTGGCGATGGCGGCAGCGTTGGCTGCGTTCGCCCGTCCTACTCGGGGCGTTGTGGCTCGGCTTAGCCTACCTGCTCACCGAAGCCCTGGAGCCCGAGCCGTCGCGAGCGCGGTTGCTGCAGTCGCTGCTGCCGTTCGTGGCAGCGGGCGGCGTGGCCAGCGCCGTCTGGAGCGGCCACGGTGCGCGCGTCCAGCGCGGGCTGCTACTGGGCGGCGGCGCGGCACTGGCCGTTGCTGCTGTGGGCTACGCGGCCACGCTCGGGTTTGGTTCGCTCTTGCGGGGCGCGTTTGTATTTCAGTCGCAACACCCCGTCTTCGCCCGGGTGCCTCGCATGACGGGCACGTTCGGAACCCACGCGGTCTGGCTCGGGGAGTATTGTTTGATGCTACTGGCTGTCGTGCTGGGTGCCGGCGATCAGGTCTGCTCGCGCGCGCGCCGGTCGCTGCTCGGCGTTGCAACGGCCGTGGCCTTGTTTGCGAGCTTCAGCTTCGCGTGGCTCGGCGGGCTTCTGTTGTTCCTGCACGGCGCGCGCTTTCGCTGCTGGCCGGGGCCATGGCGATGGGGCGCCGGCCTGGCGTTTGCCGTCGTGTACGCGGTGGCGTCCTGGGCGGTCGTGGTGGGCCTGCCCGTGGATCCGGAGGTGAGCCGCATACCGCAGCCGTGTTCGAGCCTGGACACGGCGCACCATGTCGTGCGCGTCGAGCGCCCGGGTTGGTGCCGGCCGATCGTGAGCGAGGCGCCGTATCCCCACCGGCTGACCCTGTACGCCTTGGCCCATCGTACGACACTCGCGAGTGTTCAGGCGCATCCGTGGCTGGGGCTGGGGCACCGCGGCTACCGCGACTTTGCCGTGGACCATGCCGAGCGTGCGGCGGGGCTCGGAGCGGGCGGCTACCGGGAAGCCGTCGGTTTGTACGCCGCGACCCTCGCGCACACCGGTACGCTGGGCGCTCTGGGTCTCGGCTTGCTGCTGTTCGGTGTGGCGCACCTGCTCTGCGCGCGCCTCCTCGGGCGAGGGAGGGAGACAGGGCAGGGCCGCTGGGAACCGAGCGGTGAGTGGGCGCTGACTGGCAGCTTGGCCTTGCTCCTGAGTGCGACCCAGACGGATCTCGAATTGCGCGGCCCGCTCTGGCTCCTCCTCGGGCTGGCTGTCGGCGGGCTGCAGGTGTCCGGGGCATTCGGCCCGGGAACAGGACGCGGAGTTTCCACTGGACGTTCCGCTCGGAAACCGTCCAACATGCCCGAACATGGTGAGTGAGCGTGGCGTAACGGTCTGGCTCACCGGCTTGCCCTGCTCGGGAAAATCGAGCATTGCCTCGCTCGTCGCTCGGGAACTGCGGCAGCGGGGCCGGTCCGTGGAAGTACTGGACGGCGACGCCGTGCGAGCGTTCCTGTCGGCGGGATTGGGCTTCACCCGGGAAGACCGCGATACGAACGTGCGCCGCATCGGCTTTGTTGCGGAAATGCTCACGCGCCATGGGGTGTTCGTGATCGTCGCCGCCGTCAGCCCGTATGCGGAGACCCGGCGCGAGGTGCGGGCGCGGATCGGGGCGTTCGTGGAGGTGTTCGTGGCGTGCCCGCTCTGGGAATGTGAGCGGCGGGACGTGAAGGGTATGTATGCCCGGGCGCGAGCCGGGCAGCTCGCTGCATTCACCGGCGTGAGCGATCCGTATGAACCCCCTGCCGCGCCGGAGCTGGTGGTCAACACCTCCGAGCAGACGCCCGAGGAGAGCGCCGGGAGCGTGCTGCAGAAGCTGGCAGAGCTGGGCTATCGGCCTAGCTGAGGCCGGCACGGATTGCGGTAGCACACGAGCATGAAGCGGCTGATCATCGTTGGGCTGCCGCGCAGCGGGACGACGCTGGTGGCGACGCTGCTCGGGGCGCAGCCTGGCATCCACTTCTTGACGGACTATTTTCCGGCCTTCACCGAAGCACTGCAGCGGCTCGAGAAGCCTTGGAACGGCCCGCTTTCCCCGAGCGAACGCCGCATTGCGCTCGCCCTGGTGAGGGATCAGTTCCTGCGAGTTCGGCACCCGGTGCTCGTCAAGTTGGACGGCTTCGCCACCATCGACGAGCTGCACCGGCGCGTGATGGAAGAGCTGGGCTCCCAGACGGACGGCTGGGTAGGCCACAAATTGTTACTCGGCCCCGAGTTCTTGCGCGCGATCCTGGAGCAGACCGATGTGCATTGCTTGGTCTTGTTTCGGGATCCGCGCGACGCCGCGCTGTCCTACTTCCACCGCACCGGTGCCGGTCTGGAGGGATATGTGCGCAACTGGTCGGCGACGGTGCGTGTGTGGCACGAGCTACGGGCGTGCCCACGTTTGCTGGGCCTGCGCTTCGAAGACTTGGTGGTCGAGCCCGAGCGGACCCTGCAACGGCTCGGCGACTGGCTCGGGCAGACGCTCGACCCTCGCGTGAGCGCGCTCCGCTTCCGGCGCAGCGAGGCTCATGGTGCTACCCCGTGGGCGGAGAACTCGGCGTTCCAGGACGTGCGAGCGCGTTTTGATCGCCAGCCGGTGGGGCGCTGGATGGCTCAGCCCGAGTCTCCGATCGTGCGCTACGCCGCTTGGGCCACACGCGCCGCACAGCCGCTCTTGGGCTACGATTCGGCGGCGATCGAGCTCGCGCCCGGTGAGCGGCTCCGCTTTGGCATCATCAACGCTCTGGACACTGGGGAACGGCGGGCGTATGCGACGTTGAGCCGCAGCGCTCGCTGGCTGCGGAAACGATTGGTCGGGCAGGGGCCGAGCTGGACGGAGACGGACTAGCGCCGTGGTAGGTGTTGCTGTGCCCTGGGTGCTCCGCGAGTGACACTAGCCGCTGGAGGGCTCGCCGGTCCCATAGGGAGGCGTACTGCAAGCTGGAGCGGGTGTGTCGGGCCCGTGCCCGCAGTTGAGCGCCAGCGTCTCAAATTCTGACGTCTCTTCGATGGCGGGTGGCTCATAGGGTAGCCGCCCTGGCTCGATCTCGCCCTTCATGTCATTGGTCGGCATTGCTGTCCCAACGATCTCTAGCAATCCTGTGACCGTTCGTAAAGGCTAGTGCAAGAGGGTCAGGCTGCTGCCCGTGCCGGTCCCGACGACGGCATCGGTGTCGAAAAGGACGAGGTCGTTGAAGCCGTCCCCATCGATATCACCGACGAAGTTCACTCCGAGGTGGCCTGAATCTGCAGTTTGGAAGTGGGCGTCCGCCTGGGAGCGGGGTCGGGCAACCACCCCGCTCGCGCCATAGAACAGTTCGACTGTGCCGAGCCTCACGCCCAGGGAGATCGATCCCAGCGCTAGTTCGCTTCGGTTGTCCTGGTCCAGGTCCCCGATCATCCCGAACGCGTTGTGGAAGCCGTCCGCAGCGTAGCGTCCCCAATCGTTGTCGGGAAGGTCGTTCGCGTACACCAGCGTATGGCCGGTGTCGAAGCCGGTCGGCTGCCTCAGGAAGATGTTAGCCGGCCCGGCATTCGTGTATTCTCCACCCACGTACACCTCGTCGGGTGTGGCGCCGTCCTGGTCACCGATGGCGGCGATCGGGAAGGCGAAATCCGCCGCCGTGCCCGTGGCGAAAGCCGCCCCCAACGTGCGGGTCACGAGCCCAGTGGTTGCAGGATCGGTATAGGCCTCGCCCGGCATGAGGTACGCCGCACCGCCAACGGCCCCGCCCCCGAGGGCGCCGATCACCAGGTCGCCCTTGGTGTCCGACCCCACGCCGACGCCGGCGACCGTACCGCCAAAAATCTGGCCGGCGGTGGTCGTGGGGGGATTCAACACGAAGCCGTCCAGAGTGGTTGGGCTAGTCGCGGTGGTGGACATGGTGATGGAGGTGTTGTCTGGCAATGCATCCAACTGATCGCCACCGAGGAGCACGTACACTTTGCCCGGGCCCTGACTCTGGGCGCCGATCACCAGGTCCAGCTCGCCGTCGCCGTTGAAATCAGTCGAGGTCACGGCACTACCGAACGTCCCGGAGGCGACCGAACTGTGGAAACAGATGTCGGCAACGCAGGCTGCCGGAGCTTGTGTGACGGTGAGCGCCGTCGTGGGCCAGTCATTGCCCGCAGCTTTCCCGAAGAACACATAGACGCTGCCTGCGGCGCTCACGGTGGTGTTCGCGAAGGGTGCAGCGACCGCGAAGTCCGGGCGGTCATCATCGTTGATGTCGCCGAGCCCGGCCACGACCGCCCCGAAGCGCCCGAAGGGCGTCGCTGGTGGATTGATCGTGATGCCGGCCGACGTGTTCAGGGTTGATCCACCGAAGAAGACTTGCGCCGGTCGTTGCGCGTAGCCGACGATGAAATCGTTGTGGGTGTCCCCATTCACGTCGCCCACCGGAGCCACCGAGAAGAGGGATGTGGTCGTGGCGTTGAAGGGTGACGGCACCGCGTAGGAGGTCGGAGTGAACGGGTTGGTGACCGCAGTGCTCGTACCTAACAGGCCCGGCGGGCTCGACGGAACCGTCGGGATGGGCGTGAGCAAGCCTGCAGCGTCCTCACCGCGGACCGCGCAATACCTGGTAGTTCCCGAACGGAAACCGCCGAAGCGCTTGCTGGTCGCTGAATCGTTCAGCCCCTCGCCGAGGGGATCCGTGGTGATTGCGGTGAGATCCGGAGCGGCGCTGGTCCAGTTCGCGTCGCTCAGGATCGGAGCCGCGGAGCAGCGCACGTGGTACACGTTCGTGAGGGGGTCGCCACCCGTGTCCGGCACTGCAATCCACGTGAGGCGCACGGTGTTCTCCCGATGCGGCACCAGGTTGACGAAGGAAGGGGCCGCCACCTCCGTGTCCGGGCCCTGGCAGTCAGAGAACACATCGATGCTGGACGGAAGGCTCGTCAGACCCACGGCCGTATGCAATACGGAAATGCTCGTCGGGGTGCCGTCGTTGTGACTGGGCAGCGTGACCGTGAACGCGACGTTGTGGCCGGCCGTGCAGGCCTTCGTCTCGATGACGCCGTTATCGATCGACAGTTCGACATCGCCACCGGCGTCCGAGCAGCTCGCCACGATGGAGGTGTCACAGGTGGTGAGCGTGTCGAACTCGTCCTGGTCGAACGGAGATGTGATCGCGACGGTCGGCACGTCGATCCGCACCAGGACAGTGGAGGCGAACTGGGCAATGTTGCCGGATGAGTCCGTCACCTCGACGCACACGTCGGCGAGGCCGCCCACGCTGGGCAGCGTCAGCGGCAGGTTCGAGAAGGTCTGAGTCGGTTGTGCCAGAGGCGTCGTGCCGCCGCTGAGCGACGCGCAGGTCCCGCCGACGATGCGGACGTCCGTGCAGTCGCCACCCGTTGCGTCTCCACTCGCCATCACATCGAGGGTGGGGTTCGGAACGACGGGGACTACGCCGCCGGCGATCACCAGATTCGTGAGACCACAAGGCAGGGTGTCGACCGTAAAGTCCACCGGGCTGGAGGAACTCGAGTTACCCGCAGCATCGACGCACAGCGCCTGGGCACTAGGCGAACCTTCGCCCAAGCTCACGTCGGCGAAGGTCGCGACACCGGCGGCCAGCACCGGTGGCGTCAGGACCGCGACGCTATCGATGCTCAGGCCGACGTTGCTGCCGTTGCTCGCCACCGTGAAGTCGATCTGAAGGCCCGCGGTCGCATCACTGTCCAGGGCCTCGTTCAGAACGCTGGGGCTGGCACTCGGACTGGTGATACTGCAAGTCGGCGCGTCGCAGTCGGCCTTGACGTTGACCGGGTCGGAGACCCCGGGGGGCAGACCCGCGGCTGTCTGTTGCGCCGTCAGCGCCGTGAAGCTGAAGTCGTTCTTGCTGGGGATGCTCGCCTGCGAGAATGTAGCCTGGCCGCCCGTACACGTGGCGGTTGCGATGACGCTGCCGTCGGCCAACAGCTGGACGGGTTGGTTCTCTTCGGAGCAAGTGACCTCCACGTCGGTCTCACAAGCCGCGGTGCCGGGGTTGCCGTCCGACAGCACATTGTAGACCGTGCTGCTGCCCGTCGGGGTGATCAGGGACACTTCGGGAGATTCGAACCGCAGGTTGACCGGGATCGGTGCTGTCGGGGCACTGAAGTTGCCCGCCGCGTCCTCCACAGCGCCGCAGATCTGGCCTGGGCCAGTGCTGCTCCCGACCGTCACCAGGAAGTCAGTGAAGGTCCCGTTCGAAGGCAAACTGCGCTGGATCGGCACGAGGCCGCCGCAAACTCCGGCGTGTAGTGTCTTGCAGTCGCTACCGGTGATCTGACCTGCGGCGAACACCTGAATGCCGTCTGCGTCGTTGTCTTCGTCATCCGACGGCGTGAGCGGATCGCTGCCGCTGATGCTGCTCAGCAACAACGAGCACGGGGTGACGTCGACCTTCCAGACCGTCTCCGGCGACAGCGTGGTGACGCCAAAGGCGTCGCTGCACTCGGCCCGCACCGTTCGTGTGCCTTCGTCCAAGCTGACCGCAAATGTCGCACGGCCGGTGGCGCCGTTGTCGCTCACGAGCTCGTCCGAGACGGCGTCCAGATCGCCATCGATCTCGAGCCGCACGGTTTCACCGACATGCTCGGCTTCCGTGCTCACTACGATGTTGGTTTGCAGCCCCGGGTCACCGGCGCCGTCGTCGCCTGCATTCAGGTAGCCGTCATCGTTGGCTACTGGGCTCTCGATGCTGCAGCTCGGACCGGGGCAATTCACCTGCAAGCTGCTCGGAAGGACGGCGTCGCACGTGGTGGTGCCGTCTGCCATCAGCGCCTCGGCGCGAAGCTCGTTGAGGGTCGAGCCACGATTGCCGAGGACGGCAGCGAAGTCGACGGTCCCGTTCACGACGTCCTGCGGCACGAGCGGGTTGTCGTTTACAAAGAGTGTAACGCTTTGGGCATTGCTGCTGACGCTCACGGTGATCGTGAACTCGGAGCCACACGCTTCGCCGTCGATGTCGTCTGTTCCGCTCAGCGCGAGATCGCCGCCGTCGGCCGCTAGCGGTGACGTGAACGCGAGCGTGCAGACCGGGGATGGCGGCCCCGCGTCCGTTCCTCCATCGGTGAGCGGATCTGCGGTAGCATCGGGATCGTCAGTGTCGCCGCCATCGGGCAGGCCGATGGCGCCATCAGGCTGAGCGTCGGCTCCCGCGTCCGAAGGGCTGCCCGCTGCGCCGGCCGAGCCGGGTTCCCCGGCCGCGCCAGCCGAGCCGGGTTCGCCCGCGGCACCGGCCGCACCGGGTTCACCCGCTGCGCCGGCAGTGGCGCCGCCCGTTCCGGCTGCGCCGTCGTGAAGCACATTACCGCGGCCGCCCACCCCATCGTAGGTGACGCAATCGGGTCCCACACAGATTTCCGTGCGGTCCTTGTCGCTGCAGCCCGCTGCGGCCAACACCAGCGCAGCGCTCGCAGCGCCACACAAAGCCCCCAAACGCTTGCTCGTACGCATGCCTAGTTACGGATCTGACGGCTCCCTCATCGGCGCGGTAAGGGTACGGCTCGGGCGGCGGCGAATTTGTACCAGCTGATCGGGGTTCATGTGCGAGGGCGCCTGGGCTTTGGCGACCTGGGGAAGCCACGATCGGTCGAGCTGTGGCTGCATCTCCGCCGGCTCGGCGGTGGAGTGTTCCACGAAGAACCGGTGCTCTCCAGCGCTCCGAAATGGGCCGATCGGTACCGCGTCGCACACACCGTCGAGCGAGTCGATCTCCGGCTCTACACCGCACTCCGATTCGTATTTCCAGCGCGCGCTCTCGCAGGCACGGCTGTAGGCGGCGAGCGCGTTGCCCGTGTAGCGCTCCGCCTCCGCGAAGCAGCGGACGCAATGGTCGCGCAGATCACAAACGCTGCAAGCTGGCAGGTCGCGCCAGCGCAGCGACCGGATCGTCGTGGCCGCGGGATCGTTCCGCCAGCTGTGTTCGAGTCCGTTCTTGAGCGCGTGCCCGGTGGGGATGCCCCATTGAGTGCAAGGCCGCATCTCCCCATTGGGTTCGAGATGAACGTTCCCCACGCAGGCGCCGCACGGTCGGGTTTCGAGCGACGCGGTTCCGGTCCTTCGAGGTGGCGCCAGGCGCGGGTCTCGCCGTGCGGCCAGGAACGTCGCCTTGGAGATGGCGAGCTCGGTGGGGCTGAAGTCGCCATCCTCGCGAGGATTGAGCTTGGGATCCAGCTGGCAGGCGGCGCCCAGGCTCTTGACGAAGTCCATGTATTCGGCAAACTCGCCGGCGTTGGCACGCATCAGTGGGCTCTTCAGCACGACTCTCACGCCTGCGCTGCGCAGATACCCCGTGGCCAGCACTACCTTTGCGAAGGAGCCGGGAACTCGCGTGACGGCGTCGTGCGCTTCGGCCCGATGCGAATACAGGCTGATCTGAACCTCCTGCACCGCCAGGCGGCCCAGCTCTGTGGCCAACGCCTCGGTGATATTGAGGGCGTTGGAGTAGATCTTCACGGCGAAGCGCAGATGGCGCGCATGGGCGACGAGCTCGAGAAAGTCCTTGCGCAGCGTCGGCTCCCCGCCGCTGATCGTCAGGAAAAGTACGCCTAGATCAGCTAACTCTTGGAAGATCCGTTTCCATTCCTCGGTCTCGAGCTCCCCCTTTTGCCCCTGCACCTGATAGCAATGGACGCAGGCCTCGTTGCAGCGATCGGCGATCTCGACCATCGCACTGTAGGGCGTTTCCGAGAGGGCGGTGCGAGCGGCGACGGCCCGGGCTGCGCTCGGCCGGCGCCGCGGAACGGGCTTCACTTCAGACGATGCTAAGGGATCGGCCGCCGGGGGGGGCGCCCCGCCCTCCGCCACGGACGGACCGTGAGGCACTTGCAACGGCTCGCTCATCCGGAGGTTCGCTTATCCTGGTGCATGCGCTGATCCACCGTGATGCACGCTGCACCGACAGCGACGATCTGCTTCGTGAAGGCCAGAACGTCGGCTTTCGCGCGCTCGCGGTCCACGGCGAATTCCTGGACGATCTGCTCGACGATGGCGTCGATCGAGCGACCGTCGGCGAGTTGCCAGACGCGCGTGCCGACGGCGTTCAGCACGTGCAGCTGATTGTGATCGATGGTGATCACGACTGCCTTGCCGTCCAGGACCCGAGAGGCTGTTCGCTCATTTTGGGCAAGCCTTTCCCGTCCGGAGAGCGCGCTAGTGACAGCATTGGATTCCAAAGTGGTTCTCCTATTCGGGCGGCGATTGCGAGACAGAACGGCGTAGCAAGGATGTCAGGGAAGTGCCCAGGCTGAAATGGAGCCGAGCGATGGGAACCTCCGAGCCGAGCCGCTCCAGGCGTGACAGCAACTCGAGCTCGGCGCTTGCGCCGTGGCCGCCGAGGTACGTTGACTCCCGCAGTAGCGCCAGCTTGCCCGTGGACGAACAAACTTCCACCCGGTTGGTGCTGGGCGCGTGGTGGACTCGCAGCACGGCGTGCAGCGGCGACCAGGTTGCGGGGGCGCGAGGCATTGCCGGATCGAGCAGCGTCCCCCCCAGCAGTGGGTAAGCGAGCCAACCACTTTTGCTCCGAAGACCGGTGCCGGCCGCACCGCTGGTTACGGGCGCGATCGCCAGCCGATCCACCGAGAACAGGGAGGCGCCATGCGCCTGGCGGGAAGCGGTGCTCTTGCCCGCACCGGACGGCCCCACGAAGGCGATGACGCCACCATCGAGCTGCACGCTGGAGGAGTGGACGATCAAGCCGCCCAGGGCATGCAAGATCGCCGATGAGAGCCCGCCGAGCAGCGTCTGCACCGCGCGGTCCCCTCGGGGCAGCCACGCCTCTACCGAAAATCCTAGGCCACATCGCGAGATCCGCGCCTCCGCGGAGAGGGTCCAGACTCGGGCTTCCTGCGCCACCCATTCCCAACGCAGCCAGCCTCGTTCGCTGGCCGATTCGAGCGGCCGGCAGGGCTGGGGCGCTTCCTGGAGGCGGCACGCGATCGTTGCCAAAGGTCGCTGCTCAACGCCCGACTCGGGGCTCCCGTAGGCGAGGTCGGGAGACGACGAAGGGGGGAGCGCGCCGAAGCTGACCACCCGAGCGATGCGAGCTACGAGCTCGTCAGACCCCTCCAGCGAGAAACACAGCCCGTCATGCTGCAGCGTGGTCTGGCGTGACCCCACTCCCGAGATCCCAGTGTCGTTGGCGGCGGACAACTGATTTCCATCCACCGGGACCAGCGGCTCGGGCCGAGATTGCCGTGCCGCCGCCGGGCTCCCGACGCGGTACCTTGGACGCAGGCTTTGCCGTCGTCAAGGCATCCGGCCAGCCCTCGGCGGCTATTGGACGAGCCGCTGCCCACTGTTCCCCACACGGGGCAGCAGCTTACGCGGGGTTGTCGCTTGCACCAGCCCGGCACCACGCGCCAGGCTTGGGGACCGTAGCGAATGACGAGAAGACGCTCCCCTCGACCGCCGCCTGCGCCAATCACGTCTGTGCGCCGGCGCTATGTCACTGCCGTCATGGCGCGCGAGGTGCTGCGCGACGTTGCCCGGGTGCTCGATTTGCGAGGGATTCGGGTCATGCCGCTCAAGGGCGTGCTGCTCCAGCAGCTCCTGTATGCAGATCCGGCGCAGCGCCCGTTGACCGATGTCGACGTGCTGGTGCCCGAGCAGGATTTCGAACGCGCCATTGCCGCGCTGATCGAGGCCGGCTTTGAGCCCCGCAGCGCGGGGCGCAGCCTGATCGAGTGCGCGTTGCGCGCGCCGCGCGGGTTCACCGTCGATCTGCACCAGCGGCTCTTCGGTAAGGGGCGCTTTCGGCTCTCGACCGAGGCGCTGTTTCGTCGCGCCAGTCGGGACGAGAGTTTGCTCGGCGTCCCGCTGCACATCGCTGACCCGTACGATACTGCCGCCCATCTGATCGGGAAATTCGTCACCGACCAGGAGCGTTTCGACCCCCTGCCGCGCCTCGAAGAGCTGGCAGCGTGGGTGTCCCATCGCTCGCTCGACCCGGCGCAGCTCGGGCGGCACCTGTGCAGCTGCGGCATGAAGCGCGCCGGACACTACGTGCTAAGCCGCGGAGCGGAGCTGCTCCCCGATACGTTGTTTGCGGCCGCGCTCGCGGCGTTCCCGGTCGACGCGCGCGGCAAGCTCTACACGCACGTGGCTCGCGCTCTGATCCCCAAGCTCGAAGGCACGAGGCTCGCGTCCTTGCCGGCGCACCTGCTAAACGCCTCGCTTGCGCGGGGAGCGATCTCATTGTCGTGGGTCGTCGCCGAGCGCGTGCGACACGCTTGGCTGACCTGGCAGCGCGGCGCGGGCGGCGGCTATTGGTCCCCATTCTTTGCGCCCTCCGTCGTTGCTGGCCTTGAGAGTGCCAGGCGGCGCCGCGCGCTCGCAGCGAGAGTTCCCAACCCGAGTTGATCGGCGGCGCCCGCCAGCGCTTGCCAGGCGGCGGGGGAAGGGGCTTCCTCGGCGGCGCGCTGGTAGTGCGCGACTGCCAGGTGCCAGCTCCCCGCGTTCGCGAAGCGGTTGCCCAGGCTCGAGTGGGTGGCGCCACAGCGTTCAGGATTGCTGCAGGCGGTTGCCACGAGTGAGCGGACCGCGCCCTCCAGTCGAGGGCTATCGTTGGCCAGGGCCTGGTTGACCAGTGCGTCGGCTACGTCCAGATCACCGGGCAAGCGCTCGCAGGCCTGGGCCAGAAGCTCTTCCGCCTCCTGAGGCTGCCCTCGTTCCGCGAGCAAGCGGGCTTCCAGGATCGCCGTGCGCGAGCTACCTGGGCGGCTTCCGAGCCGTGCGTGCTCCGCGGCTCGAAGCAGGCACTCCCTCGGCTGCGCCGCGCAGGCGCCCTCTGCCTGTCGGCGCACGCTGCTCAACAGTTCCAGCGCGAGCTGGTAGTGCGCGTCGGCATGACCCGGGTCGTGCTCCACGGCTCGCTCGAGCAAGTGCGTCCGCACTTGGTCGTCTTTCGCGTGGCTCGCCAAGAGCACCAAAAACGGTGCGCCGATCGACCCAGCCGGGGCCACTGATTCCAGGGCTTCGGGGGACAGTCCCCACGCTTCCCCGAGCTGGAGCACCCGCACGGTGGAGCGAGGATTCAGCTCGAGGCTTTCGCGCAGCGCTGAGAGTGCCTGCGAGGTGGCGCCGCCAGCGTGCAGGACCCGCGCGAGTTCCAAATGGGCCTGAGCGCTGGTAGGGCTTCGCTCCAGCGCGCGCGCGATCCAGGGCAGCGCGGGCTGGCCGGCAGCCAAGGCTGCCGACGAGCCCAAGAGTGGGAAATAGGGTTCGGCCGGGTACGCCTGCATGGCGGAGCGTAGCCGGGTCCAAAACCCTGTCGGGGGGGGGCCGTTGGTCGCGGCGAGCTCGGCGTGCAGCTGGTGGCGCAGGCGGCTGGGCGCCTCCACCCCCAACGCCAGGGCGAGTACGAGACAGACCGCGGTGAGCCCGGAGCCCATTCGGAGCACGGCCTGGCTGCTCAGACCGCGAGAGGGAACCGCTCCGCGTGCGGAGGCGCCACACAGCGCCCCCAAGAGTGAGGACAGGAGCGCCGCCACTGCCGGAATCTCAAGCCCGAGATCCACCTGGTTTTGCAGCAAGAGTACGAGGCAGCCGATCAGCGTGCAGCGGCGCACCGGGCTGGAGAAGGTGCGTCGACCACAGATCGGCCACAGCGACCAACTGAGAGCGACCAAGGCGATTAGGGTGACGGGGACACCCCACTCGGCAGCCCACTGGATCGGAAAATTCTCCACGTGCTCGGAGATGCCTTGCTGGCTCTGGTCCTGATACTTGGCGAATACCGACCCGAATGCGCCGCGCCCCACGCCGAAGCCGAAGTGGTCGCGCGCCAGCTGCCAGGCTTTGCTGAACAGTTGGAACTTCTCGAAGGTCTGCCCACTCCACCCCAACGTCGAGCGCCGAGCGGCGATCGCCATCGCCGCTGCGGCCAGTCCAATTGCGATGACGATCCCCCCCTGAAGCCAGCGGTTCAATTCGAGGTGGCTGCTACGGCGAGTACGCGGCAAGACCGCGGCGAGCACCAAGCCGATCGCCAGACAGCCGCTGCCACCCACCGACTCGCACAGCAAGACCTCGGCGGCCACGAGCACCAATCCGGAACCGATCAGGGCTGCGAGCGGGCGCGCCCCGGCGCGAAAGAGGAGCCCGAGGCCGCAGAAGAAGCCGAGGTTGAGGTAGCCAGCTCGATTGTTGGCGTTTAGGAGGGGCGCCGCATCGTACGCGTCGATGGGCCGATAGGTGCCATACAGGTGCTGCGCTCCGCTGATCTGGTGCGCGGCCGTGACGAGACCCACCACCAGCGCTGCGCCGAAACCGAGCCAGGCGAGTTGGCGCAGCCCGCCCTGGTGACCCAGCTGGAAGGACACTGCGAACGCCAGGCCGTAGCTCGCTGCCTTCAACGCCTCGATCACGCTGCGACCGGGAGCTAGGGAAAGGTGCGCTAGCGCCGGCTCGGGCAGGTTCCAGGGACGCAGCGCCCGCGACCAAATATCGGCATTGTCCGGCGCCAGCGCCTGCACCCACGCGAGAGGCAGGGGCACGGTCTGGAGTAGGCAAAACGCGGCCAAGCAGAACCAGACGCCGATACAGACCAGCTCGCGCGACCCCCAAGGTACGCTGCTCGGTGGTCCTTCTTTGCTGGCCAGCAACGCACTCGCGATGACGAGCACCGCGAACGCTGCCAGAATGCTCAAATGTATGGCGCCGGCGGCCAGAGCACTCAACCCGAGGGCAAGTGCGAGCGTATAAGAGCTGAGTCCCCGTCGCATGAACTTAGCCATCGGCCGACCGAATAGCACATCAGGAAGCGGCCATTCGCCGGCACCCATAAGTCCTGGCCGCGGGATGCAGGCAGCTGGACGCCGGCTGACTTGACGCCAATGATGCCGAAACGGCTCCACTCCGGCCATTGAATACGTGGCCCCCGCGCGACATCCAATCCAGAACCCCGCTCCGGACGACATGCCCATCAAGCCTTTCGCAACGCAGCAGGCAGCCTCAGCTGCTCGCATGGATGTATCGAAGGTGTTCTTCGATGCTTGGAAGGTTCTACGCAAGCGCTGGGCCTGGGCGATCACGATTGCGGTGCTCGTCGTGGCAGGCGCGGCCTCCTACACCGCAGGCCAGAAGCGCATCTTCCTGGCCAGTTGCACGATCCAGATCGACCCCAAGCCGCCCAGGCCGCTCGGTCAAGACGTGCAGGCCATCGTCGATGTAGGTAACAGCTCCTATTGGGCCAACGCGGAATACTACAAGACGCAGCTTCAGATCATCCAGAGCCAGGCGGTAGCCGAAGAAACGGTGCGTCGCCTGGGGCTGAATCGTGATGTGGCCTTTCTGCGCGGGCTGAGCCCGAAAGACCCGCTACCTGCGCCCGGACCCGCCGACACGATGAGCGTCGAAGCGGCCGCCGGGATCGTTCGCGGTAATCTGAGCGTGGAACCGGTGAAGGAGAGCCGCCTCGTCGTAATCTCCTATCGGGATCCCAATCCGGAGCGAGCCCGCCAGCTCGTCGCGGCCGTGGTCAGGGTGTACATGGATCGCAACATCGACGTGGCTTTGGAGTCGACCAACACCGCGGCGGATTGGTTGCAGGGACAAGTCCAGAATCTGAAGCAAGAGCTCGAGGGCTCGGAGCTCGCGCTGCATGAATACAAGAAGAGCAACCGACTCCTTTCGGTTTCCCTCGACGATCAGTCGAATATGTTGCGGCAAGAGATGCAACAGCTCAGCGCTGCACTCACGGCGGTGCGCGTGCGCCGGTCGCAGGTCGCCGCCCAGGCCGAAGAACTGGGCAAGCTGGACATGTCGACGGGCGGCACTGGGCTGCCCGATTCGGAGCTGCTTCGGGATCCCACCCTGCAGCATCTTCGGCAGACGTTGGGAGAGGCCATCGCGGAGCGGGATTCCCTGGTCGGTTCCGGCAAGGGTGAGATGCACCCGCTGGTGGCTTCTGCGAACGCCCGCGTGAAAGCTGCCGATCAAGCGCTGACCAAGGAGATCCAGAACGTCAGGCAGGCGGCGCAGCTAGAGCTCTCCGTGGTCAATCACGAGGTCGAGAGCCTGTCGAATTTGTTTGAAGAGGCTCAGCAGCGGGCGCTGGAGATCGGCGGCCTGGAGCTGGACTATCGCCGCATGGAGCGCAGCAAAACCAACACGGAGAAGCTGTACTCGCTGGTGATTGAGCGCAGCAAGGAGACGGATCTGACGCGCATGATGCGCTTCAACAATATTCAGGTCATCGATCCTCCGATCGTGCCCAGCTTTCCGGTGAGTCCGCGCGTGCCCCTGAACATGGCCGCCGGCCTCCTGGGCGGGATTGCGTTGGGCTTGCTCGTGGCGTTCGGCCGTGAGACGTTGGATCAGAGCGTCAAGTCACAGTTGGACCTTGAGGAGTTGGGGATCACGTTCCTTGGTCTGCTGCCCCGCACGGAGGCGTCGGTAGGCCCCTCGTATGGCGCAAAGCCCCGGCGATCGCGCCAACGCCGGGGCGAGGCAGCGGCTAGTACCGAGCTGATTGTGCATGAGGACCCGACCTGCGCAGTGTCCGAGGCGTCTCGCGCAGTGCGGACGAACCTCTCGTTCATGTCTCCGGACAAACCCTTCCGGACGCTGTTGGTCACGAGCGCCGGCCCCTCAGAGGGAAAAACGACCGTGGCTTGTTGGCTGGCGACCGCGCTTGCGCAGGCCGGTCATCGCGTATTGCTCGTCGACTGCGATCTTCGCCGCCCGCGCGTGCATCGTGTGTTCGACATGATCAACGACCGCGGCGTAACGAGCGCGCTCGTCGATCGGTCTCAGCTCAAGGAGGCCATACGAGAGACCCAGATCCCCGGTCTCTCGGTGCTGCTTTCGGGTCCGCCCAGCCCGAGCCCCGCCGAGAGCCTGCAGAGCAAGAGCTTCGAAAGCATGCTCGCAGAAATTACCTCCAGTTACGACCGGGTCGTGATCGATAGCCCACCCGTTGGTCCCGTGACGGACGCGGTGGTGCTCTCCACCCGGGTGGACGCGAGCCTGCTCGTGGTCCGCGCGATGGCCTCGGGGCGCGAGTTGGTCCGGCACGCTTGTCGTTCGTTGAAGGATGTGCGAGCCAACCTGGCTGGTGCTGTCTTGAATGCCACGGACATGCAGCGTCAGGGTTACCCCTACTATCAGCGTTACTACGGCAAGCGAGAAGCTGACAGCATTAAGCCCCCTGCCGGGTGAGCGGAGCGCGCCAGCAGGCGCATGCCTTATCTGCCCCGTTCTTGGGTTATCATCGGCTGATCCTCGAGGGTGACGGGGTTTGTCCCGCGTCCCGTTGGCGCGACGCTATCGGTCGCAGAACAGCCGCATGCGACCAACGCATGAGCGGGGGCGTGCTCCGCGGGTGAGCAACGAACTTAGCGATGGGCTACGGTGTCACGGTGTGCGGGCTCAACCCCGGCCACCGTCGAGTCTGTGGCTCCGCCACGAGGATTCTGGCTTCCGAGAAACTGAGGCATCGTCGCATGTCCTTGATGGGCCACACCGTCCCGGCGCAGCACTTGCGTCAAGGTCTTGCCAAGAATCTGCAGGTCCATCCTGAAGCTCCAGTGGTCGACGTACCAGACGTCCAGGTCGAATTTTCTTTCCCAGCTCAGCGCGTTACGCCCGTTCACCACGGCCCAACCCGTGATTCCCGGTTTGACTGAGTGGCGCCGACGCTGCTCTGGCGTGTATCTCTCGAGGTATTCCATGAGCAGCGGACGCGGACCAACCAAGCTCATGTCACCTTTCAACACGTTCCAGAGTGTGGGTAGCTCGTCCAGACTGGTGGCGCGAAGCAGGCGACCAAGAGCGGTCAAACGCTCGCAATCCGAGGCGAGCCGATCCTCCCCGGGTCGGGGTTCCCGCATACTGCGGAACTTCAACATCAAGAAGGGCTTCTCGCTGAGGCCGGGGCGCAGCTGGCGAAACAACACCGGCGAGCCTAGCTGGTAACGCACCAAGGCCGCAACGCCGAGCAGCACGGGCGCACTCACCACAATGCCGGCAGCAGCCGTTCCCATGTCGAGAGCACGTTTGGCTAGACTGTCCAAACGCTTCGTCATATGCGATCCTTGATACCGTTGGCGCCGCGGGCACTACTCGTATACTGACGGCGCGGCGTTGATCATGAACGCGAACAGCGGCGCCGGCCACCCGAAACTCGGGTTCCTTTGTGGCCTGAGGCTGATCCTTGGCACGGGAGACCGGCTTTGCGCCGCCGGTGCTCGGCCGGACGCAAACCTTCATCACCTGCGAAGCATCCGAGCCTTAGAATCTCCCGGGGGCGCTCTGCGCTCTGCGGAGCATTGTTGATAGGCCGACTGAATGGAGTCAGAACTCGCCGATAAGTCGCCCGCCAAGGTGCTGATCGTGGCTGGCTTTGCCGATTCGCTAGTGCGGTTCCGCGGGGACTTGATCCGCACGCTCTTGGATCGGGGAGTGTCCGTTCACGTTGCCGCGCCCGAGCTATCGGCGAACTCGGAGTGCACGAAGGCGCTGGTCTCGTGGGGCGCGGTGCCGCATCAGGTATCCATCGAACGCACGGGGCTGAACCCGCTGCGCGACTTGAAGACAGCCGCCGATCTGTACCGCTTGTTGCGTCAAGTCGCGCCGACCTACCTACTCGCCTATACGGCGAAGCCGGTTATCTATGGGCTGCTCGCCGCGCGGCTTGCGCGTGTGCCGGCAACGACGGCGTTGATCACGGGTCTCGGCTATGCGTTCACGGCCGAAGCTGAAGGCCTGAAGCGCCGAACACTGCAGCTCCTCCTGCGGGGCCTGTATCGCGCAGCTCTGCAGGGCGCGCGAAGCGTCGTTTTCCAGAATCCGGACGACAGGGCGTTGTTTGTCCGGCTTCGCCTGACGAGTGCGGCCCGGTCGGGGTTGGTCGACGGCTCAGGCGTGAATCTGGAGGCCTACGGCGTAGCTCCTCTGCCATCCTTGCAGGGACCGATCCGCTTCGTTCTGATCGCTCGATTGATCCGAGACAAGGGTATCTTCGAATTTATCGAAGCGGGGCGAATGGTGAGGAAGGCCCAGCGAGCTGTTGAACTTCATCTGGTGGGAGGCTTGGATGAGAATCCGGCGGCCATCGCCCGCGACGATCTGGATCGCTGGATCGGAGAGGGCAGTGTCATCTATCACGGGCAGCTCAAAGATGTGCGACCGGTCTTGGCGCAGGCACATGTGTTCGTGCTGCCCACGTTTTATCGAGAGGGGGTACCGCGGACCATCCTCGAGGCGATGGCGATGGGCCGCCCCGTCATCACCTGTGACGCGCCTGGGTGCAGGGAGACCGTACGGGACGGTGAGAACGGCTACCTGGTCCCGGTCCGAAGCGCCCGCGCACTGGCAGACGCCATGCTGCGATTCGTCGACGACCCGTCGAGCATCGTGAGCATGGGAGCGGCGGCCCGAAAACTTGCCGTGGAGAAGTACGACGTGGTCAGGGTGAACCAACAGATGCTGGCTCATATGGGCTTGGATGAGGGCTCGCGATGAGTCAACGATACGGCTGTGCAGGGCCGAAGGAACCTGGCACGACACTGAAGCGCGCCTCCCGCGCCGGTCACGGCTTGACGCTTCCGCGCAAACTCGGAGCGAGTCCTCGAGCGAACTCTGCCAGTTCACCTGAGTGACTGCGGGGAGGAGACGCGCAAGTTGACGGACAGCACGACGCTGTCGGTGAGCACCGTCATTCCACTTGGGTGAGACAGGGATTCTCGAAATCGCACGTGTATCCTGCTCGGGTTCTCCGTTTCGAGCACACCCCGACTTGTCCAGATGTGATTGGGTGCGCGGAGCCAGCTCGGCACTACGTGGCGATCGGATACCCGGCGGTGGTTTTCGAAGTAGCGACGCAGGAAATCGGAGAAAGTGGCTGCACTCTCCGCATTGTATTGATTCGTCGCGAGTACGCGCGCGGCCAAGCGGAACTCCCCAGGATCGACCGACATCATCGCTTTGGCCAGGCGCTCATCCGTGGTGGCGCCGTAAGTCCCGATCGGCGGTAGTGGGGTCTGGGTGAGGAAATAGAAGCGGTTCTGAGCAAAGACCATGTCGAATGGAGCCATGGCCTGCCGCGACCAACTCACCCGTTGGCCATCCGCTTGCTCGACTTCCAGATCGAACATCGCGTTGTAAGGTGTATCCAACCAGCCCAGATGCGGCGCTCCCCCCACCACCAGAAAAGGAGGCAAGAACGCCAATGTAGGAAGTAGGAGTTGCGGTCCGCAGCTGCGGCGGTGCAACCGCCGCCAACGCGTCCAACAGAAAATGGCGAGCACCGCATCGGCGACGACCCACTTCCAGAAGAAGATGCCGGAAGAGGCGAATATACCGAGATGCAACAGCACCGCGGCGCAAGCAATCCAAGGCGCAATCCAGGGGTACAAGAGTGCTCCGATTGGAGCGAGTTCCACCGCGAACGTGGCCCCGCGTACGACGGCGCCGTACTCGACGAGGAAGGCGTGCACACGCGTAGCCTGGGCCGGGTCGAGGCTGGATAGCCATCCGTTCTCCAGCGCAGTGGCGAAGAGGTTGGCGAGGTTATCGTTGAGGAGCCAATGCAGGGGATGCGGTCCTAGGTTCAGCTTGGCTACCCACGGACCAACATAGTGGGCCATCCACACCAGCAGCAGCCCCGCGTGAAGCACGGTGCGGCGCACACGGACAACGGGGCTGGCCAGCCAAGCGGCGCAAAGCATGCACGCCAACCCGACCGGAAGCGCCTTGTCGGTCATCGTGTAGTAGAAGACCTCGGGGTAATCGAACTGTCCGATCAGGATGAACAGCTGGCAGATGTACCCGGCAAACGCCAATGGCGACATGAGCGTTCCAAGCCAGAGTCCAAGCAGCACCAAGCGATCGACCGCGTGGGTTTGCCCGAGGAACAAGTTGATGTCGTAGGTGCAGTAGTACCAAGTCAACGGCGCCACGGAGAGGAAGGCGAACCAGGGCAGGTCTCGGGCCTGCCAGCGGAGCTGCTCTCTCGGAGAACCCGCTGGCGCCAGCACGCGTAGCGCGAGCACGCCCAGTATCGCGAGCATGGGCAAGTGCGTCACCGCCGTTGCCACCAGGACCGGCCGCTCGTAGCTCACCAGCGGTAGCACGCAGGCGCGCTGCACGACCTGCCGGAGCACCAGGTAAACGCAAAAGAGCGCGGCTAATTGTTGCCACGCGCTCGCGTGTTGGCGCAACCCGAGAAGCCATACACGGCAGCGAACGACCATCGGCCAGAACCTTCCGGAGCGAACCTCAGAATCATCCGCCAGTACAGCGTATCGCGCCACAGGCTCACCTACGGCCACCCTCCATCAGCCCTTAGGCCGCCCGGCAGCCGTCGTCGGGACCGAGGGTGTCGAACGGCCCAGTACTCGCGCAGGTAAGAGCAATTCCTCGGGGGCAGCAGCGAACCAGGGCGGGATGTTGAGCGGGAGACGGTAGCCTGTGTTTGATTCGAACTTCCAAGGTTGGGCATCTTGCCCTGGGCGGACCGGTACACGCACTACCCCCGGCTGCCGCACGGCGCGGTAGGCGATCTGACCCTGCGCGTCCCGAAGCACTCCCTTGCCGCCGCTCGAATAGAAGACGACCTCGCGCGTGCCGCGAGGCACGTAGAGATAGAGGGTCCAAGCGCGCCACAAGGCAGGAACGGCTTGCTGTGTGGCGGGCAGAGCGAGAGCCGTTCCCGCGGGCCAGGAGACCGTCACGCCGTTGCTCGAGTCATCGATGTCGAGCACGTAGTGGCCGAGCGTCGGAGTCTGAAAGGATACCTTATGGGCCTTACGATCGCCGGGAATCGACTGCGTTTGGCACCCATCCGTTGCGCTGCTCGTCGGACACAACGTGAGCCGAATCTGGCCGTTAGCGCGGACCGCGCCGCCTTCGATCCCCAGCTCAAGTGATTTCGCTGCGTCGATCAGCAGGTACAGCCGTTGCTGCCCTCGCAATTTGACGTGATGCAGGGCGGTGCCGGAGGTTGGAGGCCGAGTGGTGAGTCGGCCCAGCGTCTCGGGCGCGTCTAGCGGCTCGGCCTGCGGCAAGGGTGTTCTTTGCGAGCCGGTGCGGCCCCACTCGTGCAGCTCCGAATCGGTGACGGCCGCTGTGTCGCGCCAGGGGTCACTCTCCGGCGTCCTCCAGAACTCCGGACTGGGCACTGTAACGCTTCGATCCCGCTGCAAGTCACGTCGCAGGCTGAACGAATCGAACATGTGCTCTCGCCGAACGCGGTAAGCGTACTTCATCAGCGCTTCGAAGGCGGACTGGCGCTCGACTCCGTCCTTAAAGTCGTAGTCCAGCCAGAGGTCGAGGTAGTGCAGGTACTTCGCCAGCGCATGCAGACGCTTCGCGACGACGGGCGAGTGCTCGATCCTCCGGGCGCTGGCGAGCAGCCGATAGAGCTCGCCCACCAGTTCCTTACAGAGGAGCGGGTGATCCGGCTTGCCAATGCGGGCATAGAACTGCTCCATGATGTCGTGCGCTTTGCCGAATGCGTTCCGGAGAAAGTCGTCCACATACGACTGCGTGGGCGCCGGCTCATCCGCACTCCAGAGCGAGGCGGCTGCTACCCAATAGCCGAGACCATGAGGACCCCACCCGTCACCGATCTCCGCATCAAGTAGTCGCGCTCCGACCGCGTGGTACTTTCCGAGCGACGCCGCAATCTCGCTCGGCGAGCTGGCGCTGGCTCGGCCCGGTCGATCTCTGTCCCACGCATTGACGGAGTAATACTCGCGCACGCCCGCCCAGGTGCCGCCCGGGCGGAGGCCCTTGGCTTGCCACCCACGCAGGGTGTCGAAGAAGCTCAGTCCCGAACGCGAGAACGCGGTGGCAACGAATACGACCACGTTGGGTTCGAGCGCGATGGTGGGCGGCGCGGAGTGTTCATAGTAGGCCAACATGCCCACGAAGCGGGGGGCTGCCGGCGGTGAGGGTAGGCTCCGCGCCACCGCATTGGCGAGGCTGACGACGCGATTGCTCGTGCTGCCCAGCGCGTCGTCGCCAGGGCAACCGTCCCAGCCGCCTCGATCGCTGGGCTCCAGCGAAATCGCGACGCTGTCGGGATGACGAGTGAAGTACTGCGCGGCGTAGCGCCTGACCAGATCGACTAGCCCGGGTTCCGTAACGCAAAATTTCGGCGACGGCGCCGTTTCACCACGAGCAAGATACTCGGGGTGTGCCGCGAACTCCGACTGGTTCTCAGCGACGATCCTTTGGTAGCTGTGGTTCGTAGCGATTGTCAGCCCCCCGAGGCGATTCTCGCGTGACCACTCCTCAAACTCCGCCTTGTTCTCTGAGTAGCCCCCGCCTCCAAAAAAGAGCCTTCGCTGCTGAAATGCCGGGCGGCAAACGCGATCGGTCTGCACCAAGAGGTTGGGCGACTTCGGGACTATGCGCCACGTCGGCCCCGGAAAATAGTGCCGGTAGCCGAGTTGATGCAGCAAGTCCCACACTGCGTGCCGGATCCCCTGATCGCTCTCTGCGACAATCCACAGCTGCGTCGGCTCTGATCGGATAAGGTAGCCCTCGTGATTCGGCGCCTCAGGCCGGTGCAGCTGGCCCGCAAACTCTGGCAGCGCCGTCACGGTGCCGATCACGATGCGCGGCCCCTCTTCTCCGGGCCTCGGTTCTCTCACGTTGAAGGGGCGCCCCGTGATCAGACGGAGTTGCTCCGCGAGTACTCGTGCCGCTTCCCAGACGGCTTTCGACGCTCCCCGGTCGACCGCCAAGAATACCGCGGGTTCGCTGATCGAGAAGCGAGCGCCCCGGCCCGTGAGGGCGTGCAGCGACGGGACCCAACAGCCTCGATCTGCGGTTATGGTGGCGTTCCTCTTCTCGGGCTGCGCGATAGCGCCGTCGCTGCCTACATCCGCCCGAGCCGGTGGCGCCCCAACGAATACCCCGAACACGACCGCGGCGAATAGAGCGACCTGCGCGTGCACCGACAGCGCCCTCCTCGTCGAAGACATCGAGATAAGATAATCGGCACGCCGCGCCGTGCGTTCGAAATTTAGCGTGACCAGTGTGGCGCTAGCCGGGTAGCGGGCCTTCGGCTGCGGGACGGGCCAAGAAATCCAAGATCAGTTTGGCCCGCGCACGCCAGGTATAGCGCCGTTCGAATTCCTCGTACGCCGCCGCAGACAGTCGCTGCGCGAGATTGGCGTCTTGGGACAGGCGTTCCAGCGCGCTCTGCCAGGCCAAAGCGTCGTCGGGAGGGCACAGCAGCGCGGTCTGGTCGTGTCGCACTACCTCCCGAAGCACTTGCAAGTCCGAGACAACGGCTGGGGTGCGCTGCGCCATGTACTCGAACAACTTGAGAGGGGACATCCAGCGCGATGTGTCGCCACCGCCACCGGCCACCGTCACGCGCTGCTGATAGGGGGCGATCAGAATGTCGAAGCCAGTGTAGTGGCGCCCGAGTTCCGCGTGCCGCACATAGCCGTGAAACCGCACGTTGCTCCGTCCGGCGGCTCGCTCGGCCCATTGCTGCACGTGCGCTTCGGAGCCGCCGACCAGATGAAAATCAAACGTCGGCATGGCTGCCGCGAGTGTGAGAATCAACTCGACGCCCCGCCCCGCGTACAGGTGGCCCACGTACCCCACCTGCGTGCGGGCACCCGGGGCCCTGCTGGGGCGCGGCCCAGCGCTTGGCGTGGCATCGGCCCCATCGTGCGCAACCAGGATGGCGCCCTGCGCCTCGGGGAAGCGTGCGAGGTAGTCGCGCGCCAGGGCTTCCGATATGACGACGATTCCGCGAAACCGAGGCATCCGGAGCAGAGCCCGGATCAGCCGCTCGCGCAATGCGTCCTCTGGTGGGGAATGCATCTCCAGCGCGACAGGCAGGCCCAGGCACGCCAGTCCGAAGACGCTGGGCAGGTGCCGACCGTACACCAGATCGGGCCGGCTCGCGCGCATGCAGGCCAGCACGTGAAGGGCAAACGCACCTCCCGCGAGACCGAGAGGGAGCCGCGGCCAGCGTGCAAAGCGGATCTGAAATGCCGCCGCAACTCCGAAGTCCGCGAATACATCAGGAGAGAAGCGTTGCCCTTTTCGAGCCCACAGCTCCACGTCGTGCCCTTCGCCGGCGAAGGCGGCGCACATTTTCATCACGTGGACCGTATTGGCAGCGCGCGACGGAATCTCGGACGCTGACAGATAGGTCAACCTCATAGGCAAAGGCGTCGTGCTCATCCGGCCCGAGTTCTCATCGTTGACCGACTAGCGCGTCAGGGCAGCGCGGCAACGCACACCTGGTTGTAGAGCAGCGGGCGACGGCGAACTGCGCGCAGCAGTACTTCCTCCACCACCGGTAGGTTGAGCCCCAGACGTACTGGCAACTGATGCAAGTGCCGCACTATCCTGAAGCCGCGCGAAGTCAGATAGCTCTGAAACTCAATCGAGCTCCACTCGCGGACGTGTTGTGGGTTGGGCGACTCCCGACAATCCGGCCCCCTCAATCGATCACGATCAGGCGTCGAGATTACGATCACGCCGCCCGGCTCGACGCGCTGCCGGAGGTATTCGAGCAACACATCGGGGTCGACGACGTGTTCGATCACATCCGCACAGACGACCACCTCTCCTTTGACTTCGCTCGGTGTTCGCGTTGGCCGTGCGAGGTCTTCCTCCAGCCACTGACCCCACGGATACTGCTGTCGGCAGTAGTCAATGGCGGAGCGTTGGTCGATGCCGACGAACGAGACACTCGGGTTCCTCTCGTGCAACGTCGCTAGTTTTGGAGCCGGTCCACAACCGACATCGACGACGCTGCGAGCGCCTCGCCGGCGGACTTCGCGCTCGACCAAGGCATACACCCCCCACTGGTACGTGTGTGATGTTCGGATTCGCGACGCTGTCCAATAGACCGCGCCGGACGTCTGTTCGTGCGTCAGGGGAGTGCTTCGGGCGACGTAGAGTGGGTGAATGCAGAAGTTGTCTTTTTCCATGATCCTCCCCGATGCCGCGTGGGCCATGCTCGAAGAAAAATTGTGATCCAGGGGACGAAAGAGATGTCAGGAAGTCGTCGCGAGAAGCCTTGTCCAGAGCTTCAGTTCCGAATGCAAGGCGACTAGCATGAACACTCCCCAAATCAGATTGAATGCCATAAACGCTCCCGCCGCCCCGAGAGCTCCAGCGACCGTCGTGAGCCAAAGCAGAAGGAGCAGATACAAGAGCGCTGCCGCCGCATGAACGAGCAGCGCCAACGGCGCCTTCCCAAGGGCCAGCAGCGCGGGGGCGAGAGGTGTGCTGAAGGCCCAAATCGCCCAACCCACGCCGCAGACCGCGAAGACGCCGAAAGAGTTTCCGAAGTCGAGATTGAGCAGATGTTCGATGACCGGTTTGCCGAAGGCGAGTCCAAGCAGCAGTGCTGCGGATGTAACCAGCCCCGCGCTCATCGCGCCAAACCTCATGGTGCGACGAAATCCCTGCACATCCCCACCCAGCGCGATACGGTTCAACTCGGGATAGACTACCTGGTAAAAGGGATCCGTCAGCACGGAGAAGAACGACGCCAGCTTGTGGCCCGCTTTGTAGATGCCCGCCGCTGATACCGAGGTGACTGCCGCCACGATCATCACGTCCAGCTCACGTGAGACCCTGACGGTACTATTTAGATAAGAGCTGAGGGCGAACTTCAACAGAGTGGGATTTTCCTCCACGTGCTTGCGTGCGTTGCCGGAAGGGATTGCCCGGACCCCCTCCGTTCGCAGACGCAGCAGACATGCCGCCAGGAGGAACACATTCCCCGCGAGATCTCCGCAGAGCGACGCTACCCCAAAGGCGAGCACTCCGCCCTGAAACCCAAAGGCCGCCGCACAAGCCGATAGCCGAGTGAACGATGCCACCAGGTTTTGCAGCGCCAGAGTGCCGAAGCGATCGTAGAGCCGCAGAACTGCCGTGGGCGTGCCGCCGACGTTCAGAAGATTGCCGGCGCACAGCGCGTACGCGAGCGTCCTGGTTTCCGCGTCCCAATGCTGCCAGCGCCCCACGAGCGCGACGCCGACCGCGCCGAGCAGCGCGCTAGCCAACGCCGTTGCACCGTCCGACAAGAACCCGAGCTTGAGGCAGTTTCTCAAGCGATCATCGTCTCGTCCCAAATGAGCCGTACCGTACCGAATGGTCATCTCCCAGGACTGGAAGCCGAGGAGCTTGTGCACCACGAGCGCATAGGCTTGAGCGGTAGCCAGGATGCCGAGCTGGGCCGTGCCCAGGCCGCGAGCGATCAAGAGGAAAGCTACAAACGAGAGTAACACCGAGACTCCGCTGGAGCCGGAGAGCAGGGACGCTTGCCGGAGGAATCGCCAGCGCCCCTTCAGTTGAAACACCTCGGAACGGAGCATCAGGTGAGCCCGAGCAATTCGAGCGTGCGGTCCTGAATGCTATTCTGTTGACCGAAATAGGCCTTGCCCCAGCTGGCCATGGGTACGCTGAAGCCGGTCTTTCCCCGGCGGATCACCTCGCTCGGCAAGCGCTCGCCGACCGCTGACTTGAACAGCCCCTTGAGTTGGTTGCCGTACAGGCGCACCGGCTCGGGGAGCGCAAACATCAGCTCCACGAGCTTGACATCGAGCAGTGGTACGCGCACTTCCAGCGCCACCGCCATGCTCGCGCGATCGACCTTGGTCAGGATGTCGTCGGGAAGGTAGGTGTGAAAATCGAGATATTGCTGCTGGGTGATTGGTGGTAGCTCCGGGCGGTAGTAGCGGCGAAACGCCCAGTAGTCGTCGTAGTCGGCCGGAATGGCCCACTTCTCTCGGTAGGCGGCTTTTTCCTCGCGTACCATGCCGCTCAAGAGGCGAGTATGCACTGCCAGAGGCTCGTGCACAAAGGCGCTCTCCAGCCGCCGAGCGAGCGACTTCAGATGCGTGCCACGGCGCCTCGGTATGCTCGATGTGAGCGCTGCCACACAGCGAGCAAGGCCCGGCCCCGCCAGCTTGCGGGCCTTCAAAATCCGCTCATACAACTTGTAGCGCAGGTAGCCGCCAAACACTTCGTCCCCGCCGTCGCCCGTGAGTGCGACCGTGCACTCTCGCCGCGCAACACGGGAGATCAGGTACGTTGGCAGTGCGGAACCAGAAGCAAAGGGTTCGTCATACAGACGGCGAACCATCGCGTGCAGTTCTTCGGCCCCGAGTGCATCGAGAATTTCGGCGTGGTGCTGCGTCCCGAGGAACGCGGCAGTCGCGGCCGCGCCAGCGATTTCAGAACGTGCGTCATCGTCAAAACCGATGCAGAAAGTGCGTGGCGAAGCGCCCGCATCCACCGCGGCCGCCACGACCGACGCGGAGTCCACTCCCGCACTCAGAAAGAAGCCCACCGGCACGTCACTCACTAGCTGCGCCTGCACCGCGCGAGCCAGGCGCTCCTTCAACTCGCGCTTTGCTCGAGCAGCGTCGAGCTCGAGCGAGCCGGGCTCCGGCAGTTGCCAGTAGCGGCTTCGCCGCTCGGCCTGGTCCCGCAGGTCTAGTTCGACCAGCTGCGCCGGCTCGAGTTTGTAGATGCCCGAATACAACGTCTTGGGGCTGGGCACGTACAGGTAGGTGAAGAAATCATACAGCGCCGTGGGGTCCACGCTCAGCTCCGAACCAAAATGCTTGTGCAGCGCTTTTAGCTCGGATGCCCACGCAAACTGCCCACCGCACCAACCGTAGTAGAGCGGTTTGATGCCCACGCGATCGCGGGCCAGAAACAACTTGCCGGCGCGTACGTCGTAGATCACGAAGGCGTACATGCCGTCGATGCGCGCGAGCAGTTCCTGGATGCCCCAATCTTGATAGCCGTGGACGAGAACCTCCGAATCCGAATCGGACCGAAAGCGCCGCGCGCCCAGCGCCGCGCGCAGCTCGCGATAGTTGTAGATCTCCCCGTTGACGGCCGCCACGATGGCGCCGTCGGGCGAGAGCATTGGCTGGCGCCCCCGTTCCGACAGGTCGAGAATGCTGAGCCGCCGGTGACCGATGTACACACGGTCGTCCGACCATTCCCCAGCGCTATCGGGGCCGCGATGCCGAAGCATGTCGCGGCTCTCGCGGGACTTGGCTCGAGAGGACTCTGTTCGCGCGGGCGATCCAGGCGAGGTCGGCTCGGCAGCATTCGCTACCAACGTATGACCGAATATCCCACACATTTGTGAATGCTAGCTTTCTGGCCCCGGCCACGCAACGCTCGACGTTGCCCCACGGACTTGGCGCTCAAGGCCCCAGATTGACCGCAGGACAGTTCAGAGGGCGCGCGTTCGCGCCGCCATCGAGAGCCGACTCGAAGATTTTGGCGTAGGCCGCGATGTTCTTCGACATCGAGAACTCGCTCAGCACCCGGGCGCGTGCCACGGCCCCGAGGTGTTGGCGCTCGTCTGGTGTCCGGCTCAGCACGTCACACACGCCGTCGGCGAGAGCGTTCCAGTCAGAAGGCGGCACGACCCGCCCGGTATCCCCGATAATCCAGCTGGTATCTCCCACATCGGTTGCGACACATGGCACCCCGCATGCCATCCCTTCGGCCACGACATTGGGGAATGCTTCGCCGAAGGCGGAAGCGAGCACGTTCACGTCGAACATGATCGCGCAGCGCCCGCCCTCCCCTACCTCACCCAGCAGATGGAAGCGGCTCCTCAGGCCGAGTCCCTCGATCTGTTTGCGCAGCGCTGAGTTGCTCCATTCGACGTTGGTCCCCATCGCGACAAAGTGGACGTCGGCAAAGGAGCTCGCAATCTTGCCAGCCGCGCGAATGAAGCCTGGATAATCTTTCTGCGCGTGGTAGCGGGCGAGCGTCCCGACGACGAGCGCCGTTTCCGGAAGCCCAAACTTGTTCCGGAGGATCGCGCGCAGGCTCGTGTCCGGGCGGAGGGCGTCGCAATCAAAGCCATTGGGGATCACGCGAGCACTGGACGGATCGTACCCGCGTTGCAGGTGTTGAGCTGCGCCGCGGTGGGAATTGTGGATGATCCAAGCGGGCAACCCGGACAGCTTTGCGCCGAGGCTCACCGCCGCGCGCGTGCCGAGCTTCTCCTCGAGCCGCTCCGAGGGGCAGCAACGCATGTTCCAGCCGTGCACCGGGATGCGGGCCGTGCTCGCGGCGAGCGTGGCGGCCAGGTTGCCATGATACATCCAGCCCTGCACGATGTCGGGTCGCGCGCGCCGGCAATGCGCGATGAGCGACAGCAAGGACACGCCGATGCCCCTGCGGGGCCCGCAGTTGAGCGTACGGAGCCCTTGCTCCCGCATCCGACGGGCGACGGCCCCGTCACCAATCAGCGAAAATACCTCCGAGCTGAAGCGGGCCTTGTCTTCATGAGCCATCAGCCGCAGCAGCGCCGTTTCCGCTCCGCCCTGGTTGAGCCCCGTGATGACGTGGAGAACTTTCAACATCGCGACCTGCCACAAGGAGGGAGATCAAGAGGGCCGTCCTGGTAGGGCGTACTGCCCTTCCATCAGACATTTCGTAACCGGTGCCAACGGCGCCTGGCAACCGTTACGTTAGGGTTGCGGGTAAGGTAAAAGGCTGGACTCCCTGCGGTCGCCCGGGGGCTCAACCATCGGTCGCCCATTCGCTGTGGGGCAGGGCAAAAAACGCACCGGCCCTAAGGTTCGGTTTGATGGATGACGTCCATACCGGCGCTCGATATCATCAAAGATCAGTGGACGAACTTGACGACAGCGTGATCGGCTTGGCCTTGGCCGGCGTGGCAACGCGGTTTTCCGTACTCGGATCCTGGCCGACGAAGACCGTACGCGCCGCCGTCGAGCCGGGCGGATGGCGAAAAGGTGTCGCATGACGGCAGTCGGCGTGACCTTCATCGCGCTCGGCCTGGTTCTGAGCATAGTCCTGTCGTTCTATGTTCGCTCGCCGATCTGCGTTCCGCTTTTTGTCTATCATCTCATAGCTGCACTCTTTAACTGGAGCTACAGCTTGAGCCATCCGGCGGACTCCATCGGATACTACGCCGCCGCAAGCTACAGCTCGCAATTTGGAGTGAGCACGAAGTTTGTCGATTGGTTGACGTCCCGTCTCCGTGATCTGTTGGACGCGAGTTACTTGGACATGTTCATGATCTTCCACCTCTTCGGGTATGTGGGGATCATCATCTTGTATGTGCTCCTCCGGCGCGTCCTTCGCGGTGAGCAACAACTTGGCAACGCGCTTACCACGGCCCTGCAGATGGTGATCTTATTGCCCGGTCTACACGTCTGGACGAGCTCTATTGGTAAAGACGGCCTCGTATTTCTGGGCATCCTGATATTCATGTGGAGCGCCATTCGACCACAATCTCGAATCTTCGGACTTGGTGTGGGTTTGGCCATTTGTGGCCTCCTGCGGCCCCATGTTGGGGCATTGCTGGGCTTTGCGGCAGCACTTTCAGTGGTGTCGGGCAGTGACATTCGGCTTGGCCCTAGAGTGGTACTATTCTCCGCGCTGATGTGCGGCCTCGTGTTGGCCACACCCTTCGTGCAATCCTTTGTGGGGCTGGAAAATCTCGATACTCAGAGCCTGGTGGAGAGGATCGAGGAGCGCCAAGAGGGCAACCTCAGTGGCGGCACTAGCCTAGACATCTCCCAGTACAACCTTCCGATGCAGATCTTCACATATCTTTACCGGCCACTTTTCTTAGATGCAAACGGGGCTCTCGGGATGGTTGTCTCGCTGGAGAACCTGCTCTACCTCGGGCTATCGCTCATCTATGGGTTGCCAGCCTTGGCGGGACTACGTGACCGTCAAGATCGCTTCTTATTGCGTTTCAGCTTTCTGTTTTGCCTATTGGCAACGCTTGCTCTGGCAACGACCACGGCAAACCTCGGTCTGGCCATCCGACAGAAGACGATGGTTCTCCCCGGCCTTCTCCTCTTGCTGTTCAGTGTGCACGGCAGGCGCTTGCGCGAAACCGTCGTGGAGTGCGAGGAGGCAGACGCCCTCGTCAGTCCAGTCGTCTAGCGAGAGCAACCACGCGGATGGCGAAGCGTCGCCTCAGGACCGCAAATCAATCCGGGTCAGAGGGGCTTCACTACGTCGCGAGTCCCGGCGCCGGCTCCACACGGGCTCAGGCAGGTTGGCGCCCGCTCAAACTTCGCCGGCCCTTTGGCCTTCTGGAAGAGCGCGAGCACCTCAGAGCAGAGCGGTTCCATCACCGCGGAGTCGAGCGAGAGCTTGGCGTATTTGTACAGCCAGCGCTGAGGCAGTACGCGGCCGGCTCCCGGAATCCCGACGGAGTAGGTCCTAGTGGTCAGGCAAGTCAGGCCAGACTGGCGACTCCACTCTTCGAGCTGAGCTCCAGTAGTTGCATTTGCCGCGTACCGGCCACACGGCTGGAGCAAGTTTCTCACGCTGCCGAACAGTCGCACCAGAGACGCGATGCCTCGATCGTGATCGGTGATTTGGACCAGGCATCTACCTCCGGGGCGGACGCAGGCTGCGATCTTGCGGAAGGCGCCTTCGGCGGATTGAACATGGGCCAGGAGCCCCAAGCAGATGACGAGGTCGAACTGCTCCTCCGGGAGATCTTCGACGGTCGACTCCACTACCCGAACACTGTGTGTGTATTGCTCCGGGATTGAGTTTTTGGCCAAGGTCAACATGGCCCGGGAAGGGTCGACCAGCGTGATCTGGTTGCCATTCTCCAAGAATTGCAGCGACACCGATCCGTCACCACAGCCAAGATCGAGAATGCGGCTTCCCTTCAGGCTTCCAAGTAACTCGCCCGCCAGCTTTCTACGCAAATCCACGATGTAGCGGCCTCTGAAATAGAGCCGTGGATTTGCAAAGTACGCGCTGACCTGACGAGATCGAAGTTCCATTGGAGGTTCCACGTCAAGGGTAGCTCGTCTAACGGACGGCACACCCAGCAGCTAAACCGCACTCCGCGTGCCCACCCCTCTGCAGTACATGTCGCGCAGCCTCATCTGCTGAGTGGACGACGGCAATGCTTCACGCTATCATCAATGTCGGCTGGCCGGGCAAGGGGGTTGGAGGCACGCTGCGGCTACCACCGGGCGGCGAACGCTGGGCAGCAGTGCGCCACCGGAGCACTTATAGGAGTCAGGTTCGAGCTGCGTTTTGGTGCCGGCATCGAGCACTCAGTGACACTTTGCATCCGAGCATGGCGCCTGTCGACTGCGGCGTCTGGACTGGAGAGCGACGCTTCGGCTTCGCGACGACCAGGTACTGGTACTGTGGATCAACGCTGGCGCTCATGACAGCCAGCGTTCAGCGCGGGACCCGGCCAGAAGCGACGGCTGCATCTGGCCAACGATTGTCTGGGGGAAGGGGCCGGTATCGTGCTGTGCGATGGCCGCCATTGTCGTACGCTTCGGGCTGGAGGCGCCGGTGCAACACCCGACTTCGGGCGAGGCAATCGAACTCGGCGCCGGAGGGGTTCTTGCGCTGCGTACTAGGGGGTGTCCCTAGTTTGGCGCAAGCCATAGCCATGCGCATGCGACTTGGGTGAGTGCGAGGAAGTTCCGCGCCGTCTTCTCGAAGCGCGTGGCGATGGCGCGGAAGCGCTTCAAATTGTGGA
>Ga0315912_10000880_pt1 | contig 43496 bp, 37 predicted proteins | sample VfabasoilMG_FD_204469 | JGI IMG/M metagenome (GOLD analysis project Ga0315912, IMG submission 204469) | Garden soil microbial communities collected in Santa Monica, California, United States - V. faba soil | ecosystem: Environmental > Terrestrial > Soil > Garden | place: USA: California... | reverse complement strand
CACTACGCCACGATGGCTGCGTTGCTCGACGCTCACCGTATTCCCGATACGACTCGGTCTCGCGCCTTGCCCTCGCGGCGCAGCTCCGCGCCTAACCGGCCACGAACTTCCGGCACCGAGTACTAGAACGCGAAGGATGGCGTGCTCGAGCTCGAGCCTGCGACGGCATCCGGATGAGGCTCGGCGCTCGCTCGGCCCGACCGTTTGCGGGCGCGTGGGCGCGTTGGCATGCTGCACTGCATGTCTGCGGCATGGGCTGAGCTCGTCGAAGAACTTCGCGTGACCCATCATGGTGGACGCGTGGCGCGTATGCTCGATCTCGGTCGACGAGCGCCCGTCGATCGCGGAGCGCTCGAACTCATCGACCGTCTCGCACGTGGGAACGTCTTCGAGCGCCGCCTTGCCTTGTTTGCGCAATACACGTGGCGTGACGGGCAACGTCTCTTGCCGTTCGTCCAGGACGAAGCTCGATCCGTGCGGGCCTTGGCGATGGAACTCGTGCCGCTCGTCTGCGACGATGTTCAAGCTCTCGAAGCGCTCAAAGTAGCCTATGCGTTGCGCCGCGAGCGAGTTCTCGTCGACAAGCTCTCCCTTCGCAAGCGTCGCGAGGTGGTCGATCGATATCTCGATTGGCTCGCCGCCCAACCGGGGCTCCACGACTTCGCCGATCTCGTGCCTTGGGCTTCGGCAGCTGGAGTGCATCGCCATCTCGCCCGCGCGCTCGCGCGTCCGAGTGCGATTTTTTGGGATCGGCTGGCACGTTTCGCTCCGGATGCGCTCGCGCAGATCTTGGTCGAGCGCCTCGAGGCCGTCCCGGGCGAGCCCGATCCGGTCACGCGGCAGCTCATCGGTCGTCATACGGGGTCGCTCGCCGAGCGAGCACCCGACGAGGCGCTCGTATTGCTCGAACGATTGTTTGCGCGAGGAACCTTCACGGAGATGGCCGCACTCGGGGTGCTCGGGCGGAGCAGGCCTTCGGCCACGTGGCAGTTGATCGAACGCTACTCGGTGCGGGTGCCGTATTCCGTGTTCGCCAAGAACGCGGATGCGTTGTCGCTCGATGAGCTCGCCCGCGTGGTCCGTCGCGATCCGTTGCTGCTGGGTGACGCCGAGGGGCTCGTCGATCGGTTGTCCGAGCCCGCGCTCGAGCAGGTCACCGCGGCGTGGTGCGAAATGCTCGGGCAGCATCCCTATTGGGGCTTGCCGCTCTTGGATCGGATCCGCGATGAGGCGTTGCGTCAGCGTGCATGGAAAGCGTGGAGCGTGTCCGCCCGAGATCGTGAGGGGATCATCCACGAAACCAACATCGAGAAGTTGCCGGCCGATCTGCGCGTGCTCGAAGCCCGCCGACACGGGCATGAGGTCGTGGCTCTCGGCACGCGGCCGCTCGAACGCATTCGCTACGCGCGATTTCTCGCCTGGGACGAAGCCGAGCAAACGCTGCGCGCATTCTTTGGCCATCCCGAGGGTGGAACTCGCAGCATCGCGCTCGAGATCTTGCTCGCGATTCCGGGACTCCGTCCCAAAGAACCAGGACTCGCCGACAAGGCGCTCGCGATGGTGCTCGCGCGCAAGAACGAACAAGACCCCGTCCGGCTCGCGATGGTTCGCGCACTCGTCCGATGGCCTCGCGAAGTCTGGCGGACCGAGCATACGAAGGCGATTGGGCAGATCCTGCGCGATGCCTTGGATGCCGGCGATCTCTCACACGCGACCGCACTGCAGGTCGAGTCCCTGCTCATTCGTACGTTTCGCTTGGATCCCGAATGGGGGGCGACATGGCTCGGCACATTCATCGCGGAGCGAGGAAACATCTATGATCCGCGCCTGGGATTGCACCTCTCCGATGATGACGTTCGCGCCGCGGCACCGCATCTGCTGGCCGTTGCACGCAAATGGTCGGAACAGGAGCGCAGCTATCAGCTCGGCCAAATCGCGGACAGCTTGGGCGATCGGCTGACCCTCGTTCCTGGTCTCGGCGAGTTGCTCGAGCATGCCGCCAAGACGACCCCGTGGGGCAACTTTGCGTTGGCGGTGATGATCGTGCTCAAGCGATTCGATCGGCCCCGCTACGAGGCGGGCCTCGCCCAAACCTGGCGACGATGGCTCGACATGGGCTGGACGAGCGAGGTGCTCTCGCTCGCATCCCACGTCGAACACCGGGGTGGACGACCGCCTCCCCTCCATCCAGAGCTCGTGCAGGCCCTCGACCAGATCGCGCGCGGGCGCGGTCGCAACGAACACGTCGTGAACGCCGTCACTCTGCTTCGCGCTCGTGCGAAAGCACATTTCAACGCAATCCTCGACGATCTGCTCCAGCGTGACGAAAGTTACGTGTGCATTCACGCGATCCTTTCGGTGCTGCACCGGCATCGCCAAGATCTGCTCGATCCGTTCTTGGGCGAACGGGTCATCGAGGGCCGATTCGCCACGGGCAAAACCGCATGGTTGTTGCCGTTCGATCGCGGATTCTCGCGTTGGACCCCCGCGCAAAACACCCGGTTCGCCGCCACGCTCGCGACCGTCATGGAGGACAAAGATCGGGATACGCCGACGGTCTGGCGATGCCTCAAGGTCTTCGCCAACCTGGATTCGGCGCCGATGGATCGCCTCGCCGCAATGGCCGAGGATCCCCGCCCGGCGGTCGCCGAGCGAGCGATCCGGGTCATGGGCCGTTGCGACCGTGGGCAGTGCGTGCCGACGCTCATCGCTTGCCTCGCGGACGCTCGTGCCCGGGTCGCGATCTACGGCTTGCGTCGGGCTCTGCTCGACATGCTGCCCGCACATGCGCTCCGTTTGTTGGCCGATGTGCCATTGACCAAGGTCACCGTCGCCAAAGAAGTGGTGCGTCTACTCGGCGAGCTCCGGTCCGAGGCGGCGTACGATCGGCTGCTCACGCTCGATGGCACGAACCTTCATCGCGACGTAAGGATCGCGTTGTTGCGGGCGCTCTGGGATCATCTGGATCGCGAGCCGACGTGGGCCGTGTTCGACCGCGCGGTGACGGGACCGGATTGGGTGATGGCGTCGCGCGTGGGTGATATTCCAGCCGATCGGCTGACGCGATCCTCCGACGTACGGCTCTCGGCCTTGCTTGCCCGGTTGTTACAACGGGACGAACCCGAGGCTCGGATCGAACTGCTCGGTCGCGCGGCGTTTCTCGCCGTGAGCGACCCCGACCGCACGTTTCTGCGCGCTGCGGCCTCGCGACTCATCTCGATCTACGACGACGAGGTTCGAGCCGCGATGATGGCGATCTTGCATCGCAGCACGGAGATCGATATTCAGAGTTTGCCGAGCCTGCTCGAGATCGCGACAGTCGATCCGCAGTGCCTGCACGTGGCGATCTCCGCCTTGCTCGCCCTCCCGCTCCACCATCGTACGATGTGGTTGGCGGCCGGTCGTGCTGCGGAGTCGGTCTTGGCCTCCGATCCGCGGTGGGTCTCGTTGCGCTTGCAATGCACGGCCGCTGCGAGCGAAGGACCCGAACTCGCTCGCACGATCGTGGAGCTCGGTCGCACGGGTCAACTCTCGGGTGATGCACTCGAGGTCTGTCGACGCGCCGTCGACAAGATCCCCTTCGATCTCCTGGAAGACGTTTGGCAGGTACTCAGCGAAGCCGAAAGTCCAGAGGCGCGACGGGTCGCCGTGTGGGTGCTCACTCGTGATGCCGGACCGGAACGCGGTTGGACACTCGAACGTCGTGAACGATGGTCGACGATGACACGGGATCCATCGCCCGTCGTGACTGGCGCAGCCCTCATGGTGTTTCCACCCCGCGAACACTCGTCATAGGCAGTTGGGGGCCGACGCCCAGTCATCGATGGTCGAGACGAACTCGTCGTCGCACCAAAGGCTCGTGATCGAGTGGCCAAAACGTACGCAGGAATCATGATCGAGGCAGTCGACGGTGAATTGCGTCCCGCCGCCACAACCCGCACCGCACCGACCAAAACAATCTCCATACGCGAACTCGACGGCCGGGTCATGGTCGGGTTCTTCGCAGCGCCACGCCCCGTTGATCCAGAAATAGGTTCCATCGCTGCACGGGCCCGCGCCATGCATGCTCAAGTAGGCGGAATAGGTCGTGGCATCCTCCCCGCGATCGTGGTCCCAATCGTCGTGGGTCGCTTCGCGATAGGTGTTGACCGAGCCACAGAGCGAGGTAAAGGCACGAAAGTCGGTTCGCACCTCACCATGGAGCGATTGGTGAGTGGGGAACTCGGACCATAGGTTCGTAAATCCGCGAAGCCGTTCGATCGGCTCCACTACGTCCTCGCCGAGCGCGTCGAGGGTCACGGTGAGCTCGAGTAGTGCAGCACGGTCTTCGTCCGTCATCTGCACGGCACCACCATCCTGCGCGCCGATACCATCGTAGCTGACCCAGCCATCAGCGGCGCGTTCGATCGCGATGGTCATTCCATTGAAGTCGACTTGCACCGCGAACCCCCCTTCGGCGACTTCACTGCGAAACCGAAACTCTCGGTCGGGGCTCCCCAGACTACCGACCACGGCCTGCTCGTTCCCGTCAATCATGAGACCCCGGGGGATCGGCATGATCTCATCGGCATCGTTGGCGCAAGCCGAAAACACGACGAGAGCGACGAGGAAACGATGGAACGAGCGGACGCTGGTTTTCATTACATAATGGCAACCGCAGCCGTTGCGAACGTCAATCCCGACGCGTCAAGGACTCGCGTCACTTGTGTAACGTTTTGGCCAACGCGCGCGAAAGCGCAACCGTCCGATCCCAGGGCCGAAGTCAGATATCGATGAACCATCGTCGGGGTCACGCGTCGGTGGATCGCCCCAGCCGGTGCTCGACCCAAGCGGAGAGCACGCTGGGGCGTGGGTACCCTAAATGGTGATGACCTCCGTCACGTCGTCGTTCGGATGAGCCGAATGTTCTGTGTCGAAATCTCCTCCGCATCGGGAGGCTCCCACAGATCACTCGCCATCTCGAAGATGTCGTCGGGCACGACCATTGAAAAGGTGGGACCACGTTCACCATTGCGTCGGCGAACCCGTTCCCTGCGAACGTCGCGCGGTGCATCGAGGACATCGACCGCGATTTCGACTCCCGCCGATCGGGCGCGCTCGTAGAATTCCGTACGCACCCGACGTTGGATCAAGCCGAGCTCGAGAATCGGGCTGGTTCCCGAGGCTCGCACCGCCAGGGCATGAATCCAGATGAGGTCGAGGAGACGTTGCTTTCGCTGCACGTACCACGCCATGACATCCGTAGCCGGCCGGTCTGGGCTGAAGAGTCGAGTGAACCATTCGTCCAACGGAATGTGGACGCCTTCGATGCGGCGAGCCAAGTCGGCCGCAAACGTAGACTTGCCGGCGCCAACCGGCCCTTCGATGAGGTGGAGTAGGGTCATGGATCTGCTCCGATCGCGTGTTGGTGTGCTTCGTCCTGCTGAATCGCCATCTGGTAGCCGAGGTAGTATTTGTAGATATTGGCGACATATTGAACCGTCTCCCGTCCAATGCGCTTGGCTGCGATGAGCTCGACGTGGTTGAACCACCGGTTCGGATCGAGGCCTTGAGCTTCCGCTTCTCGTCGCAAGGCTGCAATGCGGCTCGGACCCGCATTGTACGACGCGAATGCGAGCAGCTGGCGGTCGATCGGTCTGATCGCCGGATCGTCGAAAAAGTTGTCGACGATCCAGCGGTCGTACTTGATCCCCGCGTGAATGTTGTTCTCGAGTTTGTCGATGTCGGGGACGTCGATCGCCGGGTCTCGAGCGGTTGCCGGCATGACCTGCATCACCCCGATGGCGCCGACATGGCTGACTTTGGATTGATCGAGCCCCGACTCCTGGTAACCCTGTGCGGCCATGAGGAGCCAGTCGAGCTCGAACTCATCCGAGTATTGTCGAAAGAGATCGATCATCGATCGGAACCGCGCGATGTCTTCGTTGCTGCGCGAGTTCTTCACCCATCGCGTGGTCTTGAGATACCGCTGGATCAGGACGTTGCCGGTCAGGCTTCCTTGCTTGTGCGTTTCGATGAAGCCATTCACCGCCTCCGCGAGTTTTGGGCTCGCTTTGCGAAAGGCCCACCCGATCTTGCCACCGGTCGCAATGGGGACTGCGGGATGAGGCCGGAGCTCGGGAAACACGTTCCGCCAAAGATCGACGATGAAGCTGTCCACTACGGTTGCCGGGATCAGCCCGGCGGCGGTCATTTCGAGCAAGTCGCCATCCTCGAGCGCTTCATCGGCGGGCACGATGCGGACCGGTGGCCTGCCTTCCGCCGCGAGACGGTGGTTGAGCTCGTTGAGGTGTTCCGCATAGCTACTCGAAGCACGAACGTGGATGTCCATCCCCGAGAGGGCCGCGAGTTCCGTGATCTCGGCCCTGCCGGGACCGGTGACCACGACTTCCGCCACGTTGGCCGCCATCGGGCTGGAGAAGTCCGCCTGCTGAAGTCGCTGCGGCGTTTCGGTGAGGGCCGCGGCGACGATATCTCCCTGACCTGCCAGTAGCCGCGGGAACAGCTGGTCTCGAGCCACCGGCATGACGAGGACGTGAACCTTCACGTGTCCCGTGGCGAACGTCCCATTCAATTGCGCCTCGAAGGCTTTCGCGGCTTCGTACGTCGCACCGAGCTCTCGACCGCGGTCGACAAAATACTGTACCGGACTCATCACGGTCAGAACCCGCACGACACGGCGCTCGACCATGCCGTCGAGATCCCCGATCCAAGGGGCAACGAATGGTGCAAGTTCGGGAGGAAGCGGTTCGGGATCGGGAGGTGGCTCGATCTCGGGATTCGGAGGTGCCCCCTCGGCGGCTCGTTCGACCCCTTCGACGTCTCGTTCGAGGTCCGTGACCGGCTCTTGCCTAGGGCTGTCTCTCGAACCGCAGCAAGCAAGGACGATCCCCAGAAGTAAGGATAGGCCGAAGCGACTCGGAGGCTTAGTCATGCGCATGTTGTATCGTTCTCCGACGAACGGCGGTGGACGAGCGACGCCGACTCCACAACCGCGACCGCTGAAGACCCCGGGATCTGCGGTCGAGCGCGACCTGGTCGGTGCCGCGCTTTTGAAACACGCGCTTACGATCCTGACTCCTGCGGCGTGAGAGATGAGCGGACCAACGGAAGGAGGTCCAGCGAGCGCACGGCGTCCAAAGCCACATCCCAGCGACCTTCCTGGCAGAGCCCGCGGAGGCCTGCGTCCTCGTAAGCGCGTGCTGCCGCTTCAAAGCAGGCTCGCCTCACCGCTTCGGCGACGGCGAGCCCCACCTCATCGCATCTCTTGCAGTTCAGCTCCGTCCCTATTCGGTTGTTCCGGCCGTCCTCGGTGAGCACCCAAGGGCGGCTGATCAAGGGCGGATGGTGGCGGACATGCTGTTTGTGCCCACAAACGAGATCGGCCACCCAGTGGTGTTCCTCGTCCAAGTGGTAGCTTTCGATCTTCTGATTCATGTCCGGTGACTCATGCGTGTTTGACGGCGGTGCGTTGCTCCGGCGAGGCTGTGACCGACGATGTGAGCGCGGGGCCGATCGTGCGTCAGCAGCCACCCCGCGTATGTTGGAGGCGGGCCTCCACCCGCGGTGAAAGTTTTTGCGCTCGCCAGAACGTCGAGCTTTGAGCTAAGTCCTGTCGCGTTCATGGATGATTTACAGGTCACGGCTTACAACGGCACGTTGATCGCAATGCCTTCGCGACCGGCAATCCAGTCGCGCAAGTACTGGTTCAGCTCTCCATAGAATGACGCCGACACCAGATCCGCGACTGCGAAGGCTTCGCGGAGCAGTGCCTCCACATGATGGTTGTGTGCTTCCGCCGCATCGGCGTCGACGTATTCTTCGATGATCGAATAGTGACCGGGCTCCCGCATGGCGAACCATTGGTAGCGCAACGTTCCCGGTTCGGTCGCAGCCGCGGCTGCCAATGCCCGCGCCACTCGAAGGAACTCTGCCTCGCCGTCGGTCCGGGCTCTGATCTCACATAGGACAAGCAGGCTCATGTGATTCTCCTACGCACGCGGTGCGTCGAGGAAGATCTCGCACGCCTCGGTGAACCATGACAGGTGGGCGGGGTCGGGTTAGAGTCGAAAACGTATGAACGTCATCGAATCGCTCGCGCAGACACCCGATCACCTCGAGGCCGTCGTGCGTGGCTTCCCGGTGGAACGGCTGGGCTGGCTGCCATCCGATTGGAACGAGTGCCCCGCCGAGGGATTCTCGGCGCTGGGCCACGTCTGTCACATGCGCGACATCGAACGGGAGGGCTACCACGTCCGATTCGATCGAGTGCTTCGCGAACACTCACCGGATCTGCCATCGGTCGATGGCGCCGCGTTGGCCCGCGAGCGACGGTACCACGACGAATCGATCGACCGGGCGCTTGCCGACTTCCGTGCCGCTCGCGAGGCCACGATCCATCGCATGCGTGCGTGGCCCTCCGCCGACCTTGCGCGCACGGCCACGTTCAGCGGTTACGGGGTGGTGACGGCCGAAGGCCTCTTGCATGTCTTACGCAGTCACGACTTGCAGCACCTCGCAGGCCTGCATTGGCTCGTCGCCCGGTTTCCGGTGACGGTCTCCTAGGGCGAGTGCATCCAGCGTTTCAGGGGCCGGACGACCACGAACGCCACGCCAGCGCAGCCCAGACCGACCCAAGTCATCAACCAAAACAAGTGTTCGTATCTGGCCGCGACTTCGCCCAAATCCACGACGGCCCCGGGTGCGACGTCGATCGCGGCCAGTTTTCCGAACAGTGCGGCGAGGGCCTCGGAAAACGCGGTGGCGAGAAACCAGGTCCCCATCATCAAGCTGACGACGCTGGGCACCGAGAGCTGCGCGACCGCGGACAGTCCGACCGGTGACAGACACATCTCGCCGACCTCGAGCAGCAGATACGCCGCGGCGAGCCACCAAACGCTCGCGAGCGCTCCGGTGGCCCCAGCCTGCTCGGCCGCCAACGCGAGGGGGATGAACGAGAGGCCGGCGAAGGCGAGCCCGACCGCACTCTTGAACGGTTTGCTCGGATCGAGCCCTCGCTCGCCGAGCCACGCCCAGATCCAGGTGAACATTGGGGCGAGCAACACGATGCACAGGGCGCCGAGGAAGGTGAGCGACCCGGCGGTCTGCGGCAGCACGAGCAAGTCCCGAACGAGGAACACGAGCATCAAGACGATCACTCCCCCAAAGAGGCGTCGGGGAACCGTCGCCCTCGCGCCGCGTTCGGAGGCCAACGTCGCGATGACGAACGAAGCCGGAGCCAAGACGAGCGACATCATCGACCACGGCGCATGCGCGACGAACAGACCCAGGTTGGTCCCCACGTCGGCCGTCCACTCAACGGCATGCCGCGGCCGCACGAACGAAGGAAACAGATCCTTCGTCAGCACGCGATCGGTAAAGGTCACCCACGACCCATAGGTTTGTTCGTACAACGAAAAGAACAGCAGCCCCATGAAGATGAATGCGAGGACCGCGAACATGGCGTGGCGCTGCTCGGTCGAGCATTGGGTCGTGACGAACCGTGCGAACCACACCAAGACGCTCGCGAGCACGACGAGCATGAGCAGGAGGGCAAGCGACACCTCTCCGCCCAGCGAGAAGCGGCCGGTCGCCGCGGCCTCGAGCAGCGCGGCCACCGGGACCACACCGAGGAGAGCTGCACCATAGATCCCCCATTCCCGCGGCACCCCGCCGATGCGCTCGCGCAGCTTCGCCGGATCGGGCGGTTCGGCGAAGCCCCGCAGATAACGCTGACCCCATAGAAACAAGCCGAGGCCGAGGATCATGCCGAACCCAGCCGCACCGAAACCGTAGCGCCACCCGAGGGTCTCTCCGAGGTATCCACAGACGATCGAGGCGAACAGCGCCCCCAGATTGATGCCGGCGTAGAACAAGCTGAATCCGGAATCACGCCGGGCATCGTCGCCCGCGTAGAGCTTGCCGACCACCGTGGAGATGTTGGGCTTGAGAAACCCGACGCCGACGATGATGAAGGCGAGCGAGGCGTAGAACACCCGCAGCGCCGCATCATCGCGCTGCACTCCGCTTGCGCTCATCGTTGCGGCATCGCCTTCGATGGCCATGCCGAGGTGCCCCAGACACAGGAGGATCGCCCCGAAGACGACGGCCTTGCGCAACCCGAGCCAGCGATCGGCCACCATCCCACCGATGACCGGAGCGCAATAAACCAGGCCCCCGTAAGCCCCGAGCAGATCGTAACCAGCTCGATCGTCGAAACGATGGTGCTTGGTCAGATAGAGGAGCAAGAGCGCCTTCATGCCGTAGAACGAAAACCGCTCCCACATCTCCGTGAAGAAGCAGACGTAGAGGCCGCGGGGATGGCCGAAGAGCTCGTCGGTCCGCGAGTGTTCATCCATCACGAGGCGATGATAAGCTCGTTCTACCCCGGCGAGACCCGTCTCCTTCGGAACGGGGACCAACCGACGAGCGGGTCGGTCCAGCCGAGTCTGCTCGACCTGGCTAACGGATCGCTCGCCCTTCACGTCTGGTTCATCATCGATGGTCCATGGGCTCGCCCTCAGCCACGTCCCCGAGGCCTATCGAGAGAGACGCTGATTCTGCGCCTTGTCGAGGGCATGACGGGGTCCCGAGATCGCTCAGCAAACCGGACTCACCACGGGACGGAGCTTGCGACCTGTGTCGAACGAGTCCTGCAGAAGGTTCACTTTCCCCGTTTCGCGAAAACGACGATCCGCGTCCTCTATCCCGTCACAGTCATCGAGACGCGCCGCTGAGCTCTTTCCATCGGAGCGATGGCTCGGCCGAAATGACACTAGGCCGAGCTCTCGCGGGTCAGCCGTCGGATTTCGTCCGATCCGAACGGAACGCGACCACGTATCCGCGGCTGGAGCACGACTCGTGAACAAAACCATCCATGATTGCCGATTCGGTACTGCGTTCGCAGCATTGCTAATGCTCGCATTCGCCCTTGGGGGCTGCGTCGAAGACGAGACCGATATCGATGAGCCCGAAACGGCTGTCCAATTCTCGCGGCCGATTCATCAATTCGACGACGGACAATGCGCTTTGGGGAGTCACATGTGCTGTGATATGGTTGGCCAGTTTCAATGCCTGACGGACAGTCCGGTCGGCGACAACCTGTGCCCACCAGGATTCGATGAGCCTTGTGATGGCGACGGTCCACCTCCGAGCGAATGCGGCCCCGGCAATCACGCCTGCTGCGATCTCAGTGGGCAAGTCCAATGCTTGACCGACGCTCCCCCAGGTCAGCTGAATCTCTGCCCTCCTGGTTTCGACCACTGCTGATCACCAAGAGGGCCTACGTTCGATGCTCGCTTTGCGTCGTGGGGTTCCCCGCCGCGGCTGAAGGCTGTCACGCGTCGGGGTAGCCGCTACGGTAAATTTCCTCGTCGCTCTAGTCGAGCGACTCGGCTTGTCCGGGCGATCGCTCGGGCCTCGAAGCTCTGTGGTCAGGGCTTGCTCGGGTACTCTGTGACGGAGGGGAGTCTCACGGATGAACGGGCGAAGTCCAATGCCCACGCTGTTCGTGGATCGGTGATTCCCCTCGTTTGATGCGGTCCATGGCGAGATTGGCCAATGCGTCTGTCCGCTCGTTGCCCGGCACGCCCGTGTGACCGCGGACCCACTGCCAGTAAATCTCGAGGGGCTGGCTGAGGGCATCGAGTTCTTGCAGCAAGTCGACATTCTTGAGCGGTCCGTCCTTGCGGGTCCAACTTTGACGTTTCCACCCGGGCATCCACTTGGTGCAAGCGTCGATCAGGTACCGGCTGTCGGTGATCATGAGAACGGTCCCGCGCGGTGATTTGAGTGCGCGCAGGCCCTCGATTGCGGCGGTCATCTCCATACGGTTGTTGGTGGACTCGGCGACCGCACCGGCGCGCTCGAGGGTCGTGAGCGTGGGAGGGTGAATGAGTAGGACGCCCCAGCCTCCGATGCCGGGATTGCCTCGGCAGCCGCCATCCGCGTAGATCACGACGTCGATGTTTGGTTGGGTGGGGCCACTCTCGCGATGGGGCATGGGGGCGGGGAGGGCATGTTACCGATGTGCGGCTCCGGGGCGTAGAGTATTGGACTCCCAGACATGGTGACCAAACGAACCGTCGCGTTGCCCATGTTTCCTCGAACTGGCGGGCTGCCTCCGGACGATCGAACCACCGTTGCGCTCGGCGACATCGCGTCCGGTATCGGGGGGGGCGCGCTCGAATCCGAGAGCGCCGTGCCGCTTCTCTTCGATGGGTTTCCCGTGAGCGCCGCGGGGGACGTCAACGGGGACGGATTCGACGACGTGTTCGTCGGTTGCAACTACGCGTCCCCGAGCGGCCAATACTCGGGCCGCAGCTACGTGGTGTTCGGTCGGGATTTCACGCGATCGCTTGGCGTGCCGGAATGACGGCGGTCCGCCGTGATCGCAGTGGCGTCGAGATATCGATCACGACCGTGACCCTATTGCACGCCCTCCGTGCTCGGAACCGGCTGCGTGAGATCAGGGAAGTGCGGGTCCCGACGTTCTTTGGGAAAGCCTTCCCCGACGTCCGAATGATTTGTACCGATCCACGTCGATGTTGTACTTCGCCACCCGCAGTCCCATGATTCGTTCGGTGAGTCCGAGCGCACGAGCGGCTGCGGCTTTGATGCCATGATGTCGCTCGAGCGCCTTGACGAGGAGCGAATATTCGAGTTCTTCGACCGCCAGCTTGAGGTTGAAGCGGTGGGTGTCCGTGGCGTCGAACGTCCGGAGTCGCGACGGAAGATCGTCCGTCTCAATGATCTCGTCCTGGTTTCGGGTTCTAGGACCAAGTGTGTCGATGACGGGTTCCGTGGTCGATGGAAGGTGAGGTGAATGAATCGATGTCATATCTGCATCCGATACTCGGAAGAACGAATGCGAAACGTCTGTCATGAACGTTTCGCGACGCAAATCATCACAGCGGTCGTACGGTATTCGTGAAACTCCGAAGCGTCCCCAAGCGTGGGTGTATCGGCGTTACGGTTTGCATACGAGCAAACCGTTGATTACGACGCCCGCATCATGTCGTCGACGATCCAGCGTGTCAAGCACTAGGTACAGTATGGATTTCGACGTGGAGCCGCAAGGTTACGGCTTCGCTCTATTGCCCGGATGCTCGTTCACCACCTGGGTAACGGCGTTCGTTTCTCGTGGAGTCGGAAGTCGTGACTCAATGGACGCGTTTTCTCCTTCGATAGGTGACAGATTTTTTTGCAACGGCGCGAGGAACCTCGGGTTCGGTGTCCCGTTGACCAGTGCAAGATGTGCACATACTGCAATCGCCGCTATCCATCGACATCTCCTTCGTTTGTGCGATGTGAGTCGCCCGTGATTGGTTGACTGTGAGCCCAGGCGCCGTTGCAGGGGTACCGCCAGGTAGCCCTCGATGGACGTTGCGATTCCGAAAGGTCTGCGCCAAGGAGGACATATGGTGCCGAATCCTCCGGAGCCAAGCCGATACGGCGATTCCGTACAGTTTGGCTCAGGTTGAGGAAAGACCTCCGCCGCCGCCGCGGTCGCCACGAGGCAGTCGTGGGCGGTTACACCGGCGGGAGGCAGATGGGGCGGGTTGCCCGAACTCAACTTCGAGATCGAGTGCACCGCGGGGAGCCTCCGTAGATCTCTCGGTGCATCGATGACTGCGATATCGATGCTGCAGGTGGCCCCGGCAGGTATCTCCCCAGGATCGACCGAACATGGCTCACTCGGACTCGCTCCATTGCACACATGCACGACGAGCTCACCCAAGCTCTTCGAGACCCTTCGAGCGGTGTTTGCAATTTGTTTCACGACCGGTCGAAATCAGAGCAGGATCGTGTGCATTTGCTCCACGAGCAGATGTTGCGCGCGTTGCCATATTGCGGAACTTCGAACAACTCGGCACAAACAGTCATGAAGTCTATCGACGAGCCGTCGTTCCGGACGCAAGTCGACATGAATAAAACCCATGTCCGAGTCGATCGGATGATGCGGTGCAATGCAACGACTGCCGGGTGGGCGGTCGTGACTTCGAGGGTGCCATTCGGGAGTATGAGATTCATGACTGCGAATCAACCGTATTGTTTCAGGGGATCGAGATTCATTGCGAGTTTCTCCGTTCTTGCGTGCATCGCCGCCGGATGCGAAGAGACCGTGGACTACGAGGCTTCTGAACTCGCAGGCTCCTCGAGTGAACTCGGCGAGTCGTTGCCTGGAGCCGCCACTCCGGATCCTGTCGGCTCTACGCCTTCGGGCCTGGAAGGTCTGGAGTTCACCGATGGCATTGCCGAGAACTACTTCTGGAGTGCGGAATGCCTTCATTCGGAGGCGGCCCAGGAGCTCGAGCTCGGTACCCCCAGTAACCCTGAGAGCCTCACATATATCGGAGTCAACGGGTGGCGGTTTGGAACGATCGATCCATGGATCGACCTCTCCGTGTCGAGCAACGCGAGCTACCCGATGAACGAGTACAATAACACCGGTTGCGAAGACGGATACCTCGTCGACGTGTACGGTACGGCGGAACGATTCGGGGTCGAGATTAGCTACACCGATACGCTTCCTACGAGCGAAGCAGCGTGCGAAAATACGTCGATCTGGATCAGTGGCTACACCTACGGTGAGTACGTTGGTGCGTACGCCGACTACCACGACAACACCAGCAAGTGGAGCGTCTCGGAAAACGGATGGTCGGTCCCCTACAACGACCAAACGCCATTCATGGACAACATGTACGCCCTGTCCTCGTCCCGCTATGGACGTTGGGTGAACGGGCACTGCGAAATCGATGATCTTTGGTTGACATACCGTCACCCACCGTTCGAGTACTCCGAGTTTTTCCCATGGTACAGGCTGGTGATCGGCGGCTTCCGGGGAACGTCAGCCACGGCCTACGTCGACCGGGCAAGCATGGCGGTTCGCGTCGGGCACGATAGCAGCACCCCTCGGTGCGAACGCGAGTCTTATTGCGAAAGAGGTGGCAGTAGCTGGTCGGAGTGGAACGTGCGAACGGTTTGCGAGAACGGAGACGTGAGTGATTGGGTCGGTTACGTCGGCCTCGGACCGTGTCCAAATTCGTTCGATGAACAGGAAGCTCTCGTCCTCGTGGGGTTCTTCATCACGATCGCCATTCTCCTGTGATTCCCGTTCGCGCCGCAGGGAGGGTAGGGGCCCGTGCGGAACCCAACCTGGAGCGAACGGGGCTCGCCCGATGCGCGACGGGTTCGACGGCTCGTGGACAGGGGCAAGACACCGTTGTTCGGTGTGGGGTGGACGTACGAGCCGATCGACACCAGGATCGGCTCATGCGCTTGGCTGAGTTGAAAATGTCCATTCTCGCCGCCCTTGGGGTGATCGGCGGTTGCACCTCGGGCGACGCGTCGAGCTCTCCCGAACCCCTCGACAGCAGCAACGCGAGCTTCGGGGATGACACCTCTCCGACCCCGTGGAGTGGAGCATCGGAAAGTGACGACGACGGGTCCTGGGCCGAAACGGCGACGATGGGGCCTGCTCGTACGACGGGCGGCTCCGAAAGCGAGGGGCCGCGGACGGACGACTGTGATGGTGAACACATTGTTCAGGCCGGGTTCGAGCTCTCGTCCGGTTTCGAACGTTGTGCAGATGGACAAGTGCGTCGAGTCAAATCGTCGATCTGCATGGCACCCAATGCGTTGGGCAGTGACGATCCGAACTGCACGAACCCGATGAACGGCTGCGTCGCGGGTGGGTGCAATGACGCTGCGTTTGGTGCATGCATCGCGAGCGGGCCGGACTATTGCTATTGCACGTACGGGTGCGCAACCGATTCGGACTGTAGTGAGGGGGAGATCTGCATGTGCGGGCTCGGTGATCCCGATCTCCCGTCCGTCTCGTCATGTATACCGGCGCTGTGCCAGAGCGATGCCGACTGCGGGGGGTTGGGCTGTCGTCTTGCGGTCAACTTCGACGGCTGCGGCCCAATGTACATGATGGCTTGCCATACACCGGAGGATGAGTGTCAAGGTCCCTACGATTGTGGCTTTGGGTGCTCTCCAGGCTATGAGGGGGTGTGGCGGTGCAGCGAAGAAGGGGGATGCGCTGAGGGGCGACCCTTCTATGTGGAAGGGGCATTGCGCGTCGCTCGTACCGTCGCGCGGGATGACTGGCGTGAGACGTTCGCGGTTGCTCCCGGCAGCGACGGTGAGCTCCACACGACGGTTCGTGCTGTGTTGGCCGATCACTATCGCAGGTCTGCGGTTCTGGAGCACGCGTCTGTTGCGTCGTTCAGTCGATTCGTCCTGCAGTTGCTCATGATCGGAGCTCCAGCCGACCTGCTCGTGCAAGCTCAGCAGGCAATCGGCGACGAGATCCGCCATGCCAAACTCGTGTTTGCGCTCGCATCCCGCTATGGCGGAACCTCCTGGGGTCCAGGTCCACTCGATGTACGTGGGTCGCTCGAGCCCTCCGCGCTCGACTTCGAATCGATCCTCCGCGGAGTGATCGAGGAGGCCTGCGTGAGCGAGACGCTCGCTGCGATCGAAGCCCACGCTGCGCTCGGCGAAGCCCGCGATGCTGCAGCACGAGCGGCTCTCGAAGTCATCGCGGCGGACGAGCTGCGCCATGCCCAACTCGGTTGGCGAACGTTGCGTTGGGGCCTCGAACGATCGGATGCATCCACTCGGACGCGGCTGCTCGCATACCTCCACCATTGCGTGGATCGGGCGTGGATGGAGCGTCCCGAAGCCATCCGACATCCGGAGCACGCAGTCCTTGCCACGCATGGAATGCTCGACGATCAGGGCCGGCGCCGTGTCGTGGAGCTGGGTCTCCGTGAGGTCGTTGCACCCGCTGTGTGCACGCTCGAACGCACTTACGCGGGTCGTGCTCGACGCTTCGAGTGTTCCCCCTCGGATGCGACTTGTTTGGCCTGACCCTGGGAGGGTGCGCTCGATGGTTCTGCCAGAGCCTGAGGCCGCAAATCACGGGTACGGATACGCAACCGACCTTGCTCGTCCTTTTCTCCGTCGTGCTTGGATGCGCGAACCGGCGATAGCTGGAACGATCACACATGCGTACCGCTCGAACGCGGATTGGCTACGCCGCCGTCGGCGATCCGAACCAAGTGGTGATCGCATCGGCGAGACCTGCTTGCTTGGGATCTCCCACCCAAGCCACGTAACCGTCAGGCCGAATCAATACCGCGGTGGGAGCAGTGACCGCCCCGAATACGGGAAGCTCCCAAATACCAGCGTATTCGGCCTCGACGAACCGCAACCGATCGGTCCATGGAGTAACATCAAAGCCGCCGGTTTTTCCGAAGTTGAGCAGCACCGGCCGCGCATCCTGTAGCAGGGAGAACACGCGCAGCGGGCCGCTCGGGGTGACCAGGTCGAGATCGGGCATACGTCGTCCGAGCAGCGGGTGTCCCTCGCCGAAGTCGTAGTGAATGCCCAGACCGGACATCTCCGCGGCGAGTCGTCGGCGAGGTTCGTCCATACGGAGGAGTTCGGAAAGGGTGTCACCCAAGGCCTTGGTGCGATCGTCGGGGCGGCGCAGTGCCATTTGTGCCATCGTGTTGCGCAGCACCCGTGCAGCGACGGGGTGGCGCTCGGCGTGGTAGGTCTCGAGGAGGCTTTCCGGCGAGGTCCGATGGACCACCTGGGCAAGCTTCCATCCAAGGTTCACGGCGTCCTGCACACCGATGTTGAGGCCCTGCCCGCCCACGGGGGGATGCACGTGTGCGGCATCGCCAGCCAGAAGGACGCGTCGGTCGCGGTAGGCCGCGGCTTGCCGCGTCATGTCCGTGAACCTCGAGATCCAGGTGGAAGTGTGGATTCCGTAATCGGTCCCGTAGACGGCGATGAGCGCCTCGCCGAGATCACGTAGCGTGGGTTCGCTGGTGGATCCGATCTGCCGCTCGGTCAACACGACTCGCACCGGCCCCCCATTTGGCAGCCTGCTGAGGCCGTGCGTGCCGAGGGCGTCGTGGCGGAGCCCCCATGCTGGTTCCTCGGCCATCTCGACCTCGGCGATCATCCAGCTCGTCGTCGGATCCCATCCGGGGAACTCGATGCCGGCGGCTTTCCGGATCAAACTGCGTCCGCCGTCGCAACCGACGAGATACTCCGCCCGCAGCGACGGACCGTCGGACACCTCGATGTCGATGCCAGCGTCGTCCTGCGTGAATCCGGTCACGTCCCGTCCTCGATAGATCGGCACCGCCAACTCGCCAACCCACTCGGCGAGGATGCGCTCGATGTGGTTCTGCCAGAGCCCGAGGCCGTAGGGGTGCCGGGTGGGAAAGTCGCTGATGTCCAGGGTGACCATGTTGAAGCCCACGACCTGAGCCACCTGCCCTTGCGCGAGGAACCGCTCGGCGATTCCGCGCTGATCGAAGACCTCGATGGTGCGTGAGTGCAGACCGCCCCCGCGCGAGCCGACGAGGTCCTGGCTCGTGCGCCGCTCGACGATCGCGACGTCGACTTTCGCTAACGCCAGCTCGCCCGCCAACATCAGTCCCGTCGGACCGCCTCCGGCGATCACTACTCCATGTTCGGTCACGGCCACGATGTTAATCGGACGGTGAGGAACTGGCAGTGCGAGCGTCGAAATTACCGGTCCAGCGTTCCACTCGCGTGTGTTCGCCTCGCGTTTCTGCAATATTCCGGCTCCGGCGGAGCGCTACAACGTCGCCATCATGGCGGGCGATCATAACCAGCTCACGCATCCTCAACACCATGGTACGTCGCGTGCGGAGTCTACTTCGGCACTGGTGATGCGCATGTCGACAATGTTAGGTGGACGATCGACAGCCGGCGCCCATGGTCCTGGCCAAGTATCTGGCCACCCGACCCACCTGGCGAGCCGGGGATCCTCGCCATCCCAAGCGATTTGCTTGGACTACGGCTTGCACTCATGGGCGCATGGACGAGGCACATCAACTCGAGCTCATCGAGCAGCCCAGCGTGTCCGAGGCACCGCGCGGCTGCACGGCACTGTTGCGGTTTCGTTGCTCGATCTGTTGGGTGCAGCAGCGAGTCGAGGCCAGTTGCCGCCAGCCGTGCCGAACGTGTCCATGGCGGGAGCAGTCTCGCTTGGCGTCCACGATGCAGCTCATCCCCCGTGTTCCCGTCCGCCATTGGGTGTATCGACCGTCGAGAAGGCAGCAAACACATCTCCACGACCATGCGTTATTGCGTAAGGCTACGCGCTTGTTCGTCGACACCGTCTTCGCCATGCTGCGTCACGTCGTCCAACGATCTTGGCCATTCGAAACGCGAAGCCGAGCGTTGAAGTGTGGTGGAATCGTCGTCGTTCACAAGGCCGACGCAGTATTGAAGCTCGACCCCCATTTCCATGCCCTGGTATTCGATGGGGCCTACGTCGACGGCCACGGTGAGCCAACCTTCTTATCGCCAACCTTCTTATCGCCAACCTTCTTACCGCCAACCTTCTTACCGCCAACCTTCTTACCGCCAACCTTCTTACCGCCAACCTTCTTACCGTTAGTCGAGGGTCCCTCCGCGGTGTTGTTGCGCCACACGCTTGCACGCCTCGACCGGGCCATGCAGCAACTGATTGCCACACGACCTTCCGAGCGATCGGATCGGCGGATCATCGCGGACGAGCCGAGCGTCCGACGGATCCGCAGCGATCACGGGAGGGCCCGCAACCGCCTCGACGGGCAGGATGCACGATGCCGCGATGGCACACTCCACGCAGGTGAGACCATCCCGCCCGACGATCGGGCGGCCCTCGTCCGTGTGCACCGGTATCTGTCCCGACCGGTCGTCGACCCGTCTGCGTTCTCGTCCACCGACGATGGCTGGGTGCGACTCCGGCTAACCCGACCGTTGGCCGACGGCACGACGCACGTAGAGTTCGAGCCGGCGGCCCTCGCTCGTCGTTTGGCCGCGCTTGCTCCCGGTTCGGCCGTGCCGTCGATCACGTTGCATGGGCTCCTCGCCCCGCGCGCGGCGGCTCGATCCAAGATCGTGCCCGGTCAGCTCGAGCTCGTTGCGGCCCACCGCGAGCCCGCACGTGGTTCGTCGCGACGTCGATCACGACCGGAGCCTCGATCGAAGGGAACCTTCGCGGCACCCACGTGTTGCGGGACCCCAATGATTCTGCAAGCGGTCGAATCGATCGCGAGCGGGTGGAACGTCCACCCCGAGCTTCCGGTCGAGTTCGTCGACCCATAGCACTCGAGTCTGTGCCGTTCCGCGCAGCGATGAGAGATTGACCCAGAGCTGTGGGGTCCCGTTCTGCGGTGTCCCGTTCTAAGAGCACCGATCAGTTTGAATCGTGCCCGAGAGCAGCGTTCCCGGTCCTTCTGGTTTTGTTCCGAGGCACTCGCAGTGTGCCCGACACAGCTTCGGCCTCGTGCCTCGAGAGAGAGGGCCGCTCACACTGTCCTCGGGCACGATTCAAACTGATCGGTGCTCTAGGGCTGGCCGAGCGCGAGTGCAGTGGTCACGCGGGCGGGGGTAGCGATCGAGGCTTCGACTTGGGCGATCCGTTTGGGAGTCCAGGAGCCCGGCCCAAAGAACCACAGATGCGGGAAGCTGGGATGTGAAGGCCAGGGTTCGTCCATGCTGAGGCCCAGGGTGCCACTGCATGCAGGTTCGGCGAACCGTCCTTCCCGTTCGAGGCGGGTGCGCAGAACCGCGGTGGCCGAACCTATGGCAAACATCATGGGCACCACCACGTCGACCGGTGCTCGATCGAGCCATCGATCGTCGAAACACCAAGATGCAAGCGCAGTCATGCTGAGCCGTTGCCCTTGGGGCAATCGTGAGCGCAGGGCCGAAAGCCAAGACACATAGGCGGAGCGGAACCGCGTGGGTGCATCGAAGTCGATCTGCACGCCTCTGACATGAGGTTCGCCTGCGACGACGAGCACCTGGTCGATCATGCGTTCGCTCCATTGGAGCCACATCTCGGGTGACATCACCGGATCGATCTCGATCCGTACCACGCCGAGTAGGGTCGTGTTCGGTGGCAAGATGATCGCTTCGTGCCTGGGCGTGACATCGACGCCTTGCGGGCCGATGTGCAAGGTACGAGCGAGATACGCGACCCCCACGCGATCGGGGTCGAGGCCGGAGAGGTCCTGCCGGCCGTGCCAGGCCCAGATCATCGCAGGCGGAAGCCAGGGATGGGTCGGTGCTGCAAAGGTCGGCGGTGGTTCGGGACGCGTGCAACCGAGCAGCCCCATGGAGAATGCCAAGACCCGCCGATTCATCGAAACCAAATTCATCGAAACCAATAGGGTGTTCGCTGGGTGAACTCGTTGTCGGGATAGCGCTCGTGCAGTTGCATGAACGCTCGTCGGGAGACACGACCCGTGTGTTCGTCCGAAACTCCGCCCACGGAAGCGCGTCGCGTTTGAGCCACGAGCCGGTAAAGCGTCTCGGGCACACGGGGATGCTGGGGATCGGCACCCGACCAGGCGAGCACGCGGTCGCCCAAGACATTGAGGCGAATCCCAAGCGGGCCAAGCTTCGCCAGCTCGGCGCGACGAGCCCGGCTTTGGGCAGCCGACAACACGCGGGTCGGCCATTCGCCGATGTTCACCACGCCGGTATAGGCAGGCGTACGCACCCAGCATCGCGCGTCGCTGCAAGGCTGCGCGAACTCGGCAAACTCTTCGCGAATGCTGGGCTCTTCGAACACGTGCTCGTGTTTGAAGACGAGGAGTGCCCCAAGTCCCCCGCGTGCCTTGCCAAGGGCGTGGCGATAGGCATCGAGGTCGGCATCGAACACGACATCGCTGCCGCCGATGAGGGTCGCAAATGCGCGTCCATGGGCGTGATCATCGAGCATGATCGCTCGTACGAACCCTTGCAGGGCGATCGAACGACGGACCTCGGGCGGGATCTGCGGATCCCGAGCGAGCACGATGAGGACGCTCACGGGAAACTGCTCGCGGAGCTCGAGCCGGGCGTCGGCGTGGAGTTCGAACGCGACGGGCCCGTTGCCGGGGTCGTATTTCACACGCGCCGCATGCTCGGCCCATTGCCGCAGATTTCTAGCCAAAGCGAGGCCTGCCGCGTGAAATGCATTCGCCGTTGCGGGGCCGAGCGCAGCCACGTCGACCCGATCGAACAAATCCTGGGCGAGTGCGGTTTCGCGGCGCTCGAGATGTAATCGGATCGCGTGAAGGTACAGCGTGAGAGCGTCACGGTCTGCGGGTGAAACCTTGGACACCTCGGCGAGCAGTCGATCGAGCTCGGGTGAGTCCGGTGCCGCGTGGATGAGCGTCGGAACCAACCATAGGCGGCCGTCGCCCGCTTCGAACCGCGACCGGGCGAATGCGTAGGGATCGGGTTGCTCCCCTTTGACGGCGAGGACCCATGCGAGCGCGGGCGAATCGATCGGTAACGGTACGACGTAGGCAAGCCGCTCCCAATCCCGCAACAGACGCGACAGCTCGGACCCCGCTCCAGCGAGCACGCGTTGCGTGAGCGAATCGAGTTGACGCTGCGGCTGCTGACGGAAAAGGAGCAAATCCTTGAGCCGACGCGCGGCTGCGTGGGTGGGTAGCAGTGAGGGGTCGGCAAGCACGGCATCGACGCGGATCTGTGCACGAACCAAACCCTCGGGATCCGACAGCAGCGTGTAGGTTCGCAGGTCTGCTCGCGCGGCGAGATACGGTGCCCATAATCGATGAGGCGAATCGTGATCGGCTGCGATGATATCGAATGCCGCTGTCGCTTCGCGGGGGCGTTCCGCGTAGAACCACGCGGATGCCTTCTGATAGGCGTGATCCCGAACGAGCAGGGGTGACGCATCGTCGCGGAGTGGGGGAGGGGTCGCCTGTCCCCTCGAGCAGTTGGAGAACACCGCGTCTTGACCGGTAACCCATGCGTTCGTGTCGGCTGCGGCAACGCCCCAGGTCGCGATGCGGGCTTCGAGCGTCGCTGCGGCATAGATGAAAGCGTCCGCGAGGCAGTTGGGATAATAGCTATAGACTTCTGGTAACGCGCGTTCGTCGATGTAGGTCGAATCGAGACCGGTCCCGGTGACGCGCATGCGAACGTCGGACCACCGGTCGACGGCGTCCCGCAACGTTCGGTTGGCGACCTCCTCCGAGTCTCTTTCCAGTGCGGCATGTTCCTCGGCGTCGAGCGAAGGACCGGCCAAATGTCGCCAGGCGAGCAAGAGATAACGTCGATCCCAGTGGGGGGAGATGACGCCCACGTCACCCGCGGCAAAGGTGCGCAACGCCACCGCCGGATCGACGACCGGGTGAAACAAAGGCCCTGGGTCTCCGCACGCCCGGGCCGGTTCGATCCGGTTGGGCGACAACAACAACCAGGCCAAGGCGAGCGAGACCAGGCCCTTGCGGCGAGCGAGACAGCGGGGTCGACCTGCCTGACTCCGACGGCGGGACACTCCACATGTGTCGCTTTCGCCGTCGGCCAGGGACACGCGGTATCGCGAAGGGGGATACCGCTGTTCGTCGTGTTCCGAGGACCTGGAACGTTTGCCGAGCGGTTCTCGGGCGGTCATTGCCGCGAGTTTACCGCGTCGACGGTCGACTATTACGGACTCATCTCGCCGTCGTCGGTTTCTGCGTCTTCTGCGGCTTCGGAGACCGTCAAGTTGTTTTCTACGCTCTTCACGCCTTCGACCGCGAAGGCCACTCTTCCCGCCTTGGTGGCAGCTTCCTTGTTTTCGGTTTCACCCGAGAGACGAACGATGCCATTACGGCTGTCCACGTCGATGTCGAGTGCTCGCAGCCCGAGGTGAGAGGCGAGTTTGGCTTCGACTTTGTTCGTGAGCCGATTATCGTTCCCGCCATCGGCAATTTCGACCGTTGCGGGGGCCGTGACGACGAGGCGATTGCGCACGCCGTCTACGCCAATGGTTTCGTCGGCGAGCTGTTCGACACGGCGCTTCTGGTCTTCGTTGTCGACCGTTCCCGTGAGCGTGACGTAGCGATTCGAGGTATCGACGTCGATGGGAAGCTGATGGACTTCGGGATCGACCGCGAGTGTCGCCGTGACACGCTGCGTAATGGCCTGATCATCATCAGTATCGGTCCTCTCACCTGCCGCGCGCGAGGATGCACAACCAGCGATGGTTGAAATGACCGGCACGCAAAGAAGCACGCCGACGAGGAGATTGCGTTTCATGGGTTCCTCCGCGTTCGAGTCTGTGCGAAGAGGATGCCAAATCCGTTTGGTGTCTTCTTTCCTCGGGATGTCGAATCGCGCTCGCTCTCGATGCCTGTCTGGCTATCCATGAGTCGCACGATGAGCCGAAGCGCACAGACGGCGCTCTCGCGGCCATGCCGTAAGGGCGGACACAACCGATGATGACATACTCTCGTTTGCCAAAGCCGAAGACCAGCAACGGCTGGTGCTTGCGATGCGGAACCTGCCGCTCGACAACCAGAGGTAGCTTCAGCGAGTCACGGCGCCGGCGGTCGGACGTCCCACCTTGGCCGCTCTCGATGCTCTGCCTGCAAGCGTGGTGGGGCTGAGTGTTTTCGCCCTTTTTGCCGTGTCCCGCGGCGCACGTGACACGGGGTTGGTACACCGCTTAAGCTTTGGGCCTGCGATGACGCTCCGCCGCTCGGGTTGGTTGCTTGCGATGGCTGGAACTCTGAGCGGCTGCTTTTGGCTGCTCGAACTCGAAGACCCGTCGCCCGATGTGATCGCATCGGACGCATCGGGGGGCGGTGGCGACGAGGTGGGCGGCATGACGCCCGAAACGGCGACGGCGCCTTCCGCAACCTCCGGGACGATGACGACCGCGACCCCGTCCGACGTCACGTCGGTTGGTGCCGACGCCACCTCGAACGACGCTTCAGACGCTTCAGACATCACGGCCGTCGTTACGAGCGACTTCACGACCGCGCCCGACGAGACGAGCTCGGGCGGGCTTCCAGCGGGTGAGAGCACGGACGGATCATCGGAGGACGGCGGCAACGCTTTCGTTTCGTTTGAACTCGAAACGCTGGTCTGTACACCGAGTTTCACGTGGACCAATACCGACGCGGTGGGCGTGCCGTGCGATACGGCCGATGGCGACGGTCGTGGTGTCGTCGCGCTCGCGTCCAGCGAACGGCCGTTCGTGATGGACAGAGTCGAGTATACGAGCGATGCCTTCGTGACTCGCCCCAACACGGTGGGTTTCGGCCAAGGGATCAGTGGGCTCAATCAGTCGGGGACCTTGGTGCTGACCGGCAACGACGTCTTCCGTGCCCGGATCGGGTGCGTCGATGGTTACCCAGGGTGTGACGTGACCGTCAGGGTGACAGCTCGGCTGGAGTCGGACCCTTTGGTATCCCGAACCGATGATTGGCGGGTACGTGCGGATGACGAGGAGAGCCAATCGATTAACCTAACCCTCAACGATTTGGGGGCTGTGGCAATCAGGCTCGAATTGGCGATCGATGCATTTGATAACCCAGCACAGAGCTTCCTGCTGTGGGTGGATCCAAGGATCGAGTGTCCCGATTTTTGACCTCCACGAGGTCTGTCTTGCACGTGATAGGGTCACGATCATGAGCGACCCTGTGCCCACTTCGAAGTACGTGTTCCGTGCCGTCGACCGTGATCCGGCGGATGAGCTCCATGTCCACCATCCCTTCAATGCGGCTTCCGAAATCCATATGACGCGATTGAGCGATCGGACGGGACTCGCTCGTTTGGGCGTTTCGCTGGCCCGCGTACCGGCCGGTAAAGAGAGCTTCGTGTTGCACGCGCATACGCTGCAAGAAGAATGGGTCTACATCCTTGCCGGTCGCGGTCACGTTGTGCTCGGCGAGGTCTCCGTCGCCATCGAAGCCGGTGACTTCATCGGCTTTCCGACCGATGGCACGCCACACCTCATCCGCAACACCTCGGAGTCCGATCTCGTGTATCTGCAGGGCGGCGAGCGCCGTGAGGGTGACAGGGGCTGGTTCCCGACGTTGGGCAAGGTCGGGTACCAACACGATACCGCTCATATGGCGCTCGTCGACGTCGACGATATTCAGATCATGCCATTCACGGCGTGGTTCGAGAAGCCGTGAGTGGTACCTTTCCTCGAATCCCTCGGTTCACTGGCAGAGTGACGTTTGAATACCCGAAACGCGGACATCGAGCCAAACGAGGCGATGATCGGACGTCGGGAACGGAAAGATCCCGGTCAGTGCGAAGGTCGCATCACTGCGACGCGGCCAGAACACACCGCCGGCGAACGGTGTCAACCCGTCGCGCGAGGGCAGGACGTAGTCCACCCGCAGGTTGCCGGGTCCAAACGGTGACTCGCCGAAGTCTGCCGTATCGGCAAATGCGTCGTTCTCGTGGGTGAGGTTGTCGAGCCCTTGCGCGATGGCTTCGGCACCCGCACCTGCGCTGACGGGGATGATCGAGGGATCGACATCGTCGTGCTCGATCAGTTGCTGCGCAGCACCAGGAACCGAATCTCCATCGAACGGATCCGCGTTCAGATCGCCGAGGATGACGAACGCCCCGTGCCCCAAACCGCCGTGGGCACCGGTGTCATCATAGATGTATTCGGCGCCCGAGCGCGCTCCGACGTAGTCCGCCCAAAAGCGGATCTCGTCGTGATTGCGGCGTCCGTTTCGATCTTCGGCGCCGTCGAAAACGGGTGGCGTCGGGTGGCTCGCGAGCACGTGGAGCTTCTTTCCGCAGATCTGCACCGGAACATCCACATGGTTCTTGGACGAAAGGCGAAAGACCTCGAGCTCCTCCGCCGAGTACCAGCCTTCACCCGTTGCCGGGTCGATCGGAAGGAGCGCACCCGGCATGTCGCGCCAGAGGAAGTTCTGGAACGTGCGCAGGTCTTCGCCGAGCGGATACTTGGAGAGCACGACGAAAGCGAACTGCCCTTCATAGAGTCCAAAGCCGAATGCATCGTTGCCTTCGGTGGCTCCGGCCGTGCCATTGTTGTCGAGATCGAATCCCGAAAACACACCGGTGTTCGACGGCGCATTGAAAGCGTACGGATAGTCGATCGGGGCTTGGCCGTTTTGGCTCACTTCCAGGTAATTCTGCCGAAACAGAGCAAGCGCTTCGCCGCCCGCATCGAAGTCGAATTCGTTGATGAGCAGGATGTCCGGGTTGACCCGCTGAATGACTTCTGCCACGGCTCGGGCTTGCGCATTGTCGGGTGTACCGAGGTCGGCGATGAGCTGACCTGCGCTCGTACGATTGAGCGACGCATTGAACGTGGCAACCCGCACGGTTCCACGGGGCGCCGTGATCGGGCTATCGAGTTCGGCCGCTCCGGAGAACGACGGCGATGGAAGCACGTCCGAGGCGTCATGCGTGCCGATGATGGCCAGAATGTAAAAACTCAAGGCGAGTGGATGCAACATCGCACCGAATGGTCTGTGACGACCGTTTCATTTCGGTGAGTGCTGCGCGACATTTGGGCTCCGCTCGGGGGCGATGCACTCAAGCGAAGCGCTCGGGTTGCCCGGTCGCAGACAGGACCGAACGCCACCAGCCGCTCGCCGGATCCAGCCGTCGGGTCTGTTTTGCGAGCAGCTCGATGGGTACGTGGATGAAACGCTCGTGCAACGATCCGATCACGAGTCCGGTCTTGCCGGCCATCGCGGCGTGGACGGCATGGCGCGCGAACAAGTCGCACAGAAGCGCATCTTCACAATTGGCGGGCCGGCTGCGAACCTGGTAACTCGGATCGAAGTATCGCAGTACGACCGGAAGTTGCTCGGCTTTGAAGAAGGCTTCGATGCGTTCGCGCAAGAACAGGCCGATGTCTTGCAGTTTCACGTTGCCCGAAGCGTCGCGCTGGTCGTCGCGCGTGCCGAGCAGTTGTTGACCCGCCCCTTCGGCGACGACGATCAATGCATGCGACCGACTGAGCATGCGCAGCTTCAGCGCAGCAAGGAACGGCTCGATCGCAAAGGGGACTTCGGGGATCAGAGCAAAGTTCACGTCGTTGCTGGCGACCGTCGCTGCGGCAGTGATGAAGCCGGCATGGCGTCCCATCAACTTCACGAGACCAATGCCCATCGGCACGCTCCGAGCCTCGGTGTGGGCGCAGTCGAGGACGCGAACGCCTTCTTCGACGGCCGTCATGAACCCGAACGTACGCGAGACGAACCCGATGTCGTTGTCGATCGTCTTGGGCACACCGACCACCGCGAGCGCGTGTCCTCGCCGCTTGGCTTCCTGATAGAGATCGTTGGCCCCCCGCTGGGTGCCGTCCCCTCCGACCGTGAAAAGAATGTTCACACCTCGGGCGATGAGGTTGTCGACCGCCTTGACCACATCGACAGGTCCGCGTGACGAGCCCAAAATCGTGCCGCCCTGCTGATGAATCGTTTCCACGAAACTCGACGTGATCGCAATGGGCTCTTCGTCACTCGTCGGGTCGAGTCCACTATAGCCGTTGCGGAAACCGAGCACTCGCGTGACGCCGTACCCATGGTAGAGCTCCATGAACAGCGAGCGAATCACGTTGTTGAGACCGGGGCACAGGCCGCCACATGTAACGATCCCGGCACACGTCTGCTTGGCATCGAAGAACAGCTTCGCACGTGGCCCAGCGACCTCGAACGTATGACCTGGATCCGAACCGACATCGATTCGCTCCGGGATGCGAATGTCGTCGTCGATCGTGTGGCTGAACCTTGATACGTAGCGCGCTTCGCCGAGCGTGGGAGTGTTCATTGGGGACCGGGGATACCCTCGGAATCGCACATCGGCAATGACCCTGCCACCATCTTCGGTCCCTGCCGACGCGGCCGGCCGGGGACCGTGACCGGCTCGCGACGGTCGAGCGGCGTTACGTCCGCGAGCGTGGGATGAGGCTAGTGCCTCAAGTCGGAAGCTCGTTCCGTGATAGGCGCGGGGCTGCGGCCCGAGGGCGAGGCGCGAGGCCGAAGCTGTATCGGGCATACTGCGAGCGTCGAGTAACAACGCCATCGGGCTGCAGAACCGTGCATGGCACGGAACGAACTTCCGACTTGAGGCACTAGACCGAGACATTCGCAATGCCCCGACCAGTCGTGAGGATGGGGGGTGCCGAAACGAGCAGAGAGCCTGTGGCCGAGCCGGTCATGGGCTCACCGGGCAACATGTCGGAGGCAAGCGACCCGAACCGTGTGCGGAAGTAAAATCTTCGCCAGCGTAGGCCGCAGGTCCCGGCTCGAACAATCGATTCGGTCTTGCGCTCGTTCGCGTCGACGACAGCCCGAGTCGAACTGTTCAGCCGCGCAATCGAAGGAGTGCCGTGACAGCCCATTCCACGAACACGTGCACGGCTCTCCAGTGCAGGTGTTGCGGGTAGGGAACGGACTCGTGGAACGCGAGGATCCCTCCGGGGACGACGAGGGGCTCGTAGCACATCCAATCGGTGGCGACGCCATTGAAAGAATGATCGCCATCGATGAATAGGAAATCGAACCGCGCGCCGGATTGCTTGATCGGCTGAGGGTGTACCCCCGCAGGCGGCTCGATTTGGCAACCTCGTAGGCGCGAACGGACACGCCCTTGGTCTCGCGCCGGTCAGAAACGGTGCTGACGGTGTTCTGGAGGTTCACACCACACCGTCTGCCGAGTCGCTCGTTCACCCTGCGGAGTTGCCCGAACTCTCGCTTGGACCTTCGTTATCATCGCTGCCGCTGTTGTCGTCCGGTCCCTCGTTCTCGTCGCTCCCGTCCTCGCTCGGTCCTTCGTTGTCATCGCTGCCGTCGTCCGGCCCTTCATTGTCGTCGTCGTCATCGAGGTCGTCGTCGTCCGAGGTGTCGTCGTACTCATCCTCGTCGGTCTCCTCGGTGGCGCCGCTCGTCGTTCCGACCATGGGACCCGAATCGTCGGGGACGCCGTCGTCATCATCGAGCGGAGGCTGGCCGTCGAGATCCGGGCCATCCATGGGATCAGGCATCGACGTCGAGGTCTCCTCGTCGACGTCGGGATCCGCATCGATGACATATTCGTGCACGCCACAGCCCGTGGCGCAAACGAGGCCGACCACGAAAGTCCATGCGCTGTGCGGTATGCCCGTCATCGTGCCGTCTCCAGTTTGCGTTGGGCCTCACCGCGATACGAACCACGTTCGAATTGAGTGAGGTAGTCCTGCCAACATTGCACGGAGTTGCCATCGTCGTTGGCGACCCGGCATAACCCGGACGCGGCATCGTCGGCAAAGCGGCCATTCGGGAATCGTTTCAGGTACGCACGCCACAAGCGGGTTCGTTCCCGAACGGAATGCCGTTGGTGTGCGAGCGCGAACAGATCCCCATACGCCATCTCTGCGATGGGCGCTCGCCCGCCCACGCGAATGACGTCATGCAATCGTTCCTCGGCGCCGTCGAGATCTCCGGCTCGCCATCGGGCTTGCGCCTCATTCATCCACAGCGTCATTCGATCGGCCGACCCACGCTCACCTCGTGCTTCGTTCGACGTCGCGGTCGTCGGAATGGTCTCGATGGCGGGAACGGCTGGTATCGCGTCGGGAGCCATCATTGCAGGAACGGGCGGGCCGAGCAGGGGGGGATCGAGCTCGGGTGCAGCCTTCGCGAGGTTGCGTTCGATGACGTCGACGGATCGCGATTCACCTTCGCGGAGCGATCCGTCGAGGGCCTGGCTCGGCGCCGAATCCGGTGCACGCACGAGCATGCGTACATTGGACATCCCGAACAAAAGCACACACGCCGCAGCCGCAGCGACGCCCACCGCTCCGACGGACAATGCCATCCGACGCCGTGGACGGACTCGCCGAAGCTCAGGGGCGACGTTGGTGCCTTCGCGTGCTTCGATCTTTCGCTCGATCGCGACGCGGGCGTCGCTTAGGAACTGCTCGAATCGATCCTCGGTGTTCCGATCCCGAAGCGCGGTCCGCATACGAACGATCGGGGCGAGGGTTTGGGCTGCCTCGACGTCGGCGGCCGAGACCCGGGTGGGGTCGCGATCATGGGCGCGCGCCATGACGTCCTCGAAATCCGGAGTAGGCTCTGCGCGAGCGATCTGCCGCCGCATTGCCACGTTTGCGTCCGCGAGAAACGTGGAGAAGTCATTGTCGTTCATGCATCACCTGCCGAAAGCCATCCGCGACGCACGAGCTCCGAACGGATCCTCGCTCGTGCCCGCGTCGCTCGAACCGCGACATTGCCGACACTGATCCCGAGTTGCTCGGCCGCTTCTTGCGGTGACAGTTCTTCGAGTTCGCGCAGGATGAATGCTTCGCGGAGCGCCTCGGGGAGAGTTTCGAGCACCTCGTAGAGCACGCGCATCCGTTGATCCTGTTGATGCTGACGCATCGGGTCGCCATCGTCGAATGGCACGGCGTGCGACATGCCTTCGAGCGCACCGTGGACCCGGTCTTTCGTTTTCGAACGGCGCCAGTGCATGCGGACGAGATTGAGGGCGATCCCACGGACCCACGTCACGAAGCTCGATCGCCCATTGAACTTTTCCATCGTCGAAAATGCTCGCGCGAACGCCTCCTGCGTCACGTCCTCGCTCAACGCCGAATCGCCGGTCAGGTAACACACGTGGCGGAACACCGCGTCGAAACCGCTTTGATAGAGCGAGGACCAAGCTGCGAGGTCGCCTTGGCGCGCCTTGTCGACCAAGACGGATTCTGGTGTCGCCGTCGTCGAGGGCACGGAGAGCCGTCGTGCGGACAGCAGAGGGATTGGCCTCACGGGCCCAGAATCGGATCGACTGCTGTCCATGAACGGGAAAGGGAGGGGCTCGCCTGGGTTTGTTGCACGAACCCCAACTGGATTACGACCCCAGGTGGTTCCCCTCCCGAGGGCCGCCGCGTCTTGGCCGCCGCCGATGTGGGGAGTGGTACGCTCCGGCCACCGCATGATCGACTACGAACCCAAACGTTGGTTGCGCGTCGTTTTCACCATGCAGGGGTCCGTCGCGCCACGGCTGCTGCTCCGCGTCGCTGTGGCGTTCGTACTCGGTCTCGTCGCCGTCTGGGCTCATCGCTCGAGCGGAGTGGCGATGCCGCCGCTTGCCCATACCCTGATCGGGGTCGCGCTCGGGCTGCTGCTCGTATTTCGGACGAACGCTTCGTATGGCCGCTACATCGAAGCGCGCGAACTCGTCGGTCGGATCACGAACAGCAGCCGCGATCTCGCGCGTCAGATCGCGACCTACGTGGCGCCTCACGGCGAACACGCGACGATGTGCCAGGATTGCGGACGTCACATCGGAGCGTTTTATCGGCTCGTCGTTCAAAGCTTGCGTGACGAACGGGATCTGACAGGCCTTCAGGATCGTCTGTTGCCTCATGAACGGATGGGCCTCGAACCCGTCGTCTGGCGTCCGCTCGTCGTCATGACGTGGTTGAGTGCGAAGCTCCGCGCGCTGGTCGATGCGGGCCATCTCACCGAGGAACGCCTGCGTGCGATGGACAATAACCTCAATACACTCGTGAGCGCGTTCGGGGGTTGCGACCGGATCCGGCGGACCCCGGTTCCGTTCGCATACGCTCAACACATCAAAATCTTCGTGCTCTTGTTCTGCTACACGGTGCCGTTTGCCATGGCCGACACCCTGCTCGGCTACACCCCGTTCGCGACGGCCGTTCTCGCGTTTGCGCTCTTTGGTATCGACGAGATCGGTGTCGAGATCGAGGATCCGTTTGGTCGCGATCCCAACGACTTACCGCTCGATCGGATCGGGGATGCCATCGACACCAGCACGCGCGAGATCTTGAGTTCGCGCGTGTGAGTCCGCGCCATTCGCATCGCTTGGGTCACGAAAATCGCAACTCATGATGTCGGCGAGGTCTGTGGCCTTTCGATCGACCTCACGTTCGAGGCGATCGCCGTGAGCGCTGGCGACCTTGGAATGGATGCAAACGTTCGGTGACAATCTGGCCACACTCTCGAGAATTCGAGACGGGGCTTCGTTGCCGCCTCTCGTTCGAGTCCAGGAATCTGAGCGGCATAGCGGTTTCGTTGCTCGAGGCCCACTGCAACACTATCGTGTCGTGCGTGCGCGCCGACCCCAAGTTCGTTCTGAGTCACCTCCACGGGGCGTATGCCAAGGGCAACCTGCGGATCCTGGTGGGTGCCGGGATCTCGATCGGTTCGGGGTTGCCCGGGTGGGATCGCCTCAACGAGGATGTCCTCGCCGAGTCCTTGACGACCGCGGTTCCGAGCGGTTCGACGGACGAGTCCATCGAGTTCGCGGGTGAAGAGGATCTTGCACGGGTTCGACCTTGGGCGCGCGAAGTCTACGAAAGGGTGGGCCGCGAAGCGGCCGCGGATCTGGCGGAGGCGCGTCTCGGTCGAACGCGGTTTCTCGTGACGGTCGCTCGATGTCTCTATGGTGCGCGACAGCTCGAGGACGTGCCGATCCGTTCGGTGCAGCGGCAGCTTGCGGCCTTGGCCTGGCAGCGGCCCGACGTCCCACTGCTCCACACGACGAACTACGATCTGCTGCTCGAGCGGGCACTCGCTCTCGGAGCGCACGAACTCGACGCGCGTCCGCCGGATTGGCGAGGGTTCCGACGACCCGTCGCGTCCGACGATTCCGAAAGCAAGCCCACGGTCACGCACCTGCATGGATGGCTCGAACCGACCGGGGCTGCGGGTGGGACCGTCGTCGTCACCCAACAGGACTACCTCAAGCTCATCGTGCAACGCGATGCTGCCCCCAATGCGCTGCTCGATACCTTGCTCGATCACCGCGGGCCGTTGCTCATCTTGGGCATGAGCCTCGCCGATCCCAACTTGCGTCGGTTGCTGTTCGAGCGTCACCGCCGTCTCCGTGACGCGAGCAACAAGATCTTCGCAGTCATGGTGCAGTCCGAAGCAACGGAAAGCGATAGTTTCCTCGCCACCTACTGGTCGAATGGGTGGGATCTTCAGCTCCTGCGGATCGAAGATCACGACCGCACGCCCAGTCTGCTGCGGGATCTATCTTGGGGCGTCGGTGACAAGCCCGGTTGGTTCGACCATTCCCTCGTTTGGGTCGACCGCTATCGTCGCCACGCCAGCGCAGAGCGTGCGCAGGAAGCCGAGCGAGCGCTTAAAACCGCCGAAGATTATATTCGGACATATTTTGCGATCCCATTCGAAGAGCAGCTCCGAATCAGTCTGTTTTTGCCGTCTCGAGGAGCGACTCCCGATTGCGGCGTATTGCGCAAAGTCGCGGGTTCAGTGCCTTCCCGCGGCGGAAGCCTACGCGACCTCCGGATCCAACGGGGTCGATCTCAGGGAGTCGCCGGCAACGCGTTCGAGCTCGGCCTTTCGCTCGAAGAGTTTGATGGGGCAGGCTACGTAAACTGGGGGTTTACAGAGGACATGGTCCGTAGCTGGGACACGCAATATGGTGCGCGCTCGTGGCGGTCGATCATGGCCGTCCCGATTCTGGACACACCGTCCTGGATCCCGGTCGCCGTCGTCACCCTGACGTCGAATTACGTGGAGCCGTGCTGGAAACGCTTTGGCAGTCGAACCGGCATCGAATTGCCACGGCTCAAGCGAGTGCTCCGCCGCGCTTCGAAGATGTACCTCGAACACCTCCTCGACGAATCGCGTGGGACAGACACGACGCTTGCCGGGGCCGCCACCGAAGAGTAGGGTTGTTTTCCGTGAACGAACGAGCTCGGAACCTCCGGAGCATGCGTACAGTGCCCAACGACGACGCGCTGCCCGGTGTTCGCCTGACTTACGGCCGCAGCGGACTGCGATCCGCCAGTGTCGCGATCGAGTCCCGTCCAACGGACGAGGCCTCGCGGCTCATCACCGCGGCGATCGAGGAAGCCTGGCGTACGCATGCGAGCCCATCGCGACCGCGGCGAACTCGAGACGGCGAGTAAGCCCCTTGCCCCGTCCGACCGCGGAGGGGTCTTCAGAGTCCTGCGAGTCGGGCACGAATGGTCCCACCATGGGATCGTCGAAGGCCGTCAGGTCATAGAAGAGTCGTCGCGCTGGATCCTCGCCTGCACGAATCAAGTCGAACGCCGAATGAGCCTTGCGCGAATAGATGACCGCATCTTCGCGGTTGCCCTGGCTGCGGCATAGTCTCGCGGCCGCGAGATAGACCTTGGGCGCATAGATCCGGACGAGCTCGTTGTCGGCGATGGCGAGGAGGGGATCGAGTTGTTGCTGCGCCTCGTCGAACCAACCTGCCTCGCGACACACGTCGATATACGTAACCGCGTGCAACGAACTGACTTTGAGACCCGTGCTCGCCAGAATGGCCAATGCCCGGCGAAAATCACTGGCCCCTTCGATGACTTTGCCCGCTTCGACCCGCCGAAGAGCTTTGGCGATACCCAGGTGCGCGCGACCGAAGGCCAACCAGTCGGTGTCGCCTGCACAGAGGTCTTCGGCAAGCAAGGTAGAGCGAAGGGCATGGCAACAAGATCTCCGAACATCCAACCATGAGGGAGAAGTCGAGCGTGCCTGCCAAGACGGCATCGCGCGCGGCAGCAAGATAGCTGGCCGCCTGCACCAAGTCCCCGCGATGGTAGCTCGTGACGCCAAACACGTCGTTGCGCATGAATCGAGCTTCGGCCGAATCTCGAACTGCTGCGATTGAACGCAACGCGACCTCCATGGTCACGACATCGTGGGTCATGAGCGCCATGATCCACTGGCCCCAGAGCACGCCCAGGTCCGGTGCATCTCCAAGATCGGCGTCGAGGTCCTTGCCACGAGCGATCAGTTCCTTGGCGGAGTTGTCCGCCCACCCGCTGATGGCGGACTGCGCTGGATAGAGGCTACGAAGGATTGCACGTTCGCGTCGGGCACGACGCTCACTTGGCGGAACTCTTGAGATCAACAGCGAGCGTGCGCGATGCAGGTGGCGGCTCGCCTCCTCATACGCCCAACGTTGCCGGGCACGAAGGCCGGCAGACTCCCAGAGGTCGATCGCACGCACGCACTCCCTGGCGACTTCGTAGTGGCGGCGACCCACGATGCGAATGGCCCTGCAAGCATCTCGACGACGCATCGATGCAGTTCGATTCTTTGAGCACTGGCGATCGATTCGTAGACGGCTTGGCGGATCAACGCATGACGAAATACGGGTCGGGGTCCGGGTTCCAACAGCTCCATCCGGCGAGCCTCATCGAAATGCGAAGCCGCGACGTCTCGGCAGACACCCGCCACGGCATAGAGAAGATCTTCGGGGGCATCCTGCCCGAGCACTGCGAGGGACTCGATGGTTCGACGCGCACTTCCCAAACCGTCGAGTCGACGCTGCAACGAATCTCGCAGCGACGTCGGAACGTTGCGCAGCCCTTCGGGGTGTTGTCCCAAGGCATCATCGGTGATGAGCGCAAGCGACAGTTGCTCGAGTAAGAGCGGAACACCTTCGGTTTGTTGGACTACGGAATGCACCGCGCGAGCGGGAAGGAGTTGTCATCTGATCCTTCGGCCGCAGTATCCTCGACCGTTGGGCATGGATCGCGCCGTTGCCACGGGTCGCGACGAAACCGTCTCATGGTTCACCACACCGGGGAACGCAGGATTGCCATCTCCACGCCGACGTAGGTCGGTTGCATAGTGGGTGACCGTCGAATGTGACATCCGTGTTTTGTCACCCCGTTCTTGGATGAACGGTTCCAGTAGATCGACGAGATGCGATCGTAGATGACGCGCAATTCATGACCGGCCCATCGGCCGGTTCGCTCCGCGATCCCTCTCCATGGTTCCGATGTGGGCTCCTGTTTGGCGCAGAACGACCGTGAATGTTGGTTCAGGTGAACGATTCGATGGGATCGATTCGGTAACCAGCCGCACCTGGAGGAACGATCCCCCACGGACAGGTGTCCATGAATCATGAAAATGACGCGCGAAGGACCTCTATAGATGCGACGCGGAACGAGTCACCGACGACGCAGGGCTCGAGTCGCACTGTGGTGCGGTTGCGGCTATCGAGGTCCACAGCAGTGCGTTATCGAGGATCTCGGTCATAGGGAGTGCCTCGGGAGGTCATCCGTCGAGGGATGCTGCGAACCCGCTCGCATCCGTCTGAGCTCGAGTCTGGCCTGAGCCAACGTTCAGGACGCTTTCGCGCGACGTCATGGCTCGCCGACGCCGTTCGCAGTGGAGGTCGCTCCACCGATTCAGACGAGAGTGCGTGGCCCTCGCGCCGCGGAACGGTGTGCCTGAGATATCCTGGGGCGGTGATCGAACACCTCGCGGAGCCGCGACTCGGCCAGGAGCGCGACCTCTATCGTCGTTGCCTAGACCTAGCCCGAAGTGACGATCCGGCGCCTCTGCTCGCCGATACGCTCGAGTTGCTGCGTGACCTCGCGAGAGCCGAACGCGGATATATCGAGGTTCACGACCTCGTTTCGAACGGAGCGGTCCGTTGGACCGCTTCGGTGGGGGTCGACGAAGCCGAACGAAAGGTCATCCAGGAGCGGATTTCACGGGGCGTCATCGCGGAGGCGATCGAGACGGGCGAGATCGTTCACACCCCGTCGGCGCTCTTGGACGAACGATTTCGCGACCGCGAGAGCGTGCGTCAGGCTTCGATCGAAGCCGTATTGTGCGTACCGCTCCGCGCCGAGGGGATCGTTGGCGTCGTGTATTTGCAGAATCGCCTCGGTGGGTTGCGGTTCTCCGATGACGACCTCGTTTGCGTGCAGACCGTTGCACGCTTTGTCGGCACGTTGGCCGGACGGCTGCTCGAGCTGCTTCGGCGCCGCGACCAGGCCGATCATACGTCGACGATTCGGGCGCGATTGCGTGCCGACGGGTTGATTGGACAGAGCATCGCGATGGCGGAGCTGCTCAAGCGTCTCGAGTTGTTCGCATCGATGGAAACGAATGTGTTGCTCACGGGCCCGTCCGGCACCGGTAAGTCGACCGTCGCGCGCGTGCTCCATGACAATGGCCCCAGGGCGAACGGACCGTTCGTTGCGCTCAACTGCGCGGCACTCCCCGAGGGCCTCGTCGAGAGCGAGCTGTTTGGCGCCGAGCGTGGGGCGCATTCGGGGGTGAGCCAACGGGGGGTGACGGGGAAGGTTGCAGCCGCCGAGAAGGGAACATTATTCCTCGACGAGATCGGTGAACTCCCCATTGGTGTACAGGCCAAGGTGCTGCAGTTGGTTCAGAACAAAGAGTATTTTCGGCTGGGGGGAACGCGTCCGATTCGTGCGGACGTCCGAATCATCACCGCTACCAATCGCGATTTGGAGCAATCCGTCGCAGATCGTACCTTCCGCGAAGACCTCTATTTTCGGATCCGGAGTGTACAGCTCCGCGTCCCTTCGCTCTCCGAACGCCGGGACGACATTCCTCTCCTTGCCGCGCACTTCTGTTCCGAAAGCTGTCACCGGAACGGGATTCCGCCGATGTCGTTGACCACGACCGCGCTAGCGGCCCTCGAGTTCGCGGACTGGCCCGGCAACGTTCGCGAGCTCGCGAGTCGCTGTGAGGAAGCTGTCGTGAATGCGCGCCTCGAAGGCGTTGCGCAGATCGATGTTCGCCATGTCCTGCCCCACGGCGGGTCGACCGATGGCGCGGCTTCGACGACTTTCCAGGACGCACGGCAACAGTGGGAACGTTGGTTCCTCGAGCAAGAGCTCGCAAAACGCGACTGGAACATCGCGCTGACGTCACGTGAGCTCGAGATGAGCCGATCGCATCTCAATGCATTGATCCGGCGCTACGGGTTGCATCGGGGGTAGCGAGGGCAGGCGATCGATCGAGGTGCGCAAGTGGTGCATTCGCAGTCGATCCGCGAGGTTGAACTTCAGGGTCGTGCAATGGCCCGTGCTCCATTTGGGGTTCTTGCGGGCTTCCCAAGGGCAACCACCGTCGCAGAGCGGTTGGACACGGCATTGTCGGCACATGTCGTGGGCAAAGGGATCGTAGCGTTGCCACTCCGCTTGGTTTTCTCGACGGACTTCATCCACGACGAGCTGCCCATGTTCGAGCAAGCCGCTGGCCGAGTCCGCCGTGGTCGCAACCTCGTTCCAACAGCGAAAGACCAACCCTCCAGGGGAGATCACGGCCCCGTTCGGATGGTCGGCGATGCAAAAATTCCCGAAGCGGGGCTTCGGGAGGGCGGCAGATGGGCGAAAGCCGTGCTCGAGCAACATCAGGTCGAACTCCGCTTCGGTGGTGGCAAACTCCGCTTTGGTCATCGCCACGGAACCCGCGTCCGCACAGACCTCCGTGTATGGCAAGACGTGACCCAGATAGATGTTCACGCGGTCGCGCAATCCATGTTCCTTCAACCGTAGAACCAACGATTCCAACCGATCGCAATTCGTACGATCGATGTTCACGCGGATCGTGATGGGAACCTTGCCGACGGCTTGCGCGAGATTGGCGAGGATCCGGGAAAAGGTTGGTCGCCCGTTCTGATAGAGGCGGCGCCGGTCGTGAACCTCGGGCGGGCCGTCGAGCGTGATCTGAAGGTATTTGAAGTTCCCTTGCCGTTGCAGGAAGTCGACCTTGATCTCGTCGAGTAGGCTGCCGTTCGTGATCATCGATTGCGTGTAGGTACAGCGACGCTCCTTGCACAATACGGAAAAGTAGTCACAGAGTTCCATGATGACGTCGAATGCCATGAGCGGCTCGCCGCCAAACCAGGTGATGTAGAGCTCGGTTTCTGGCACCAGGCGATCGTCGACGTACTTTTTCAAGGAGGCGACGTCCTCCTGCGACATTTTTCGTTTGGGATGCTCCTGGAAGCAATACGTGCACCCAAAGTTGCAGCTGATGGTGGGGGCGATCGTGAGAACAGTTGCGTGTGAACGATCTCGACCGCGGAAGTATCTTTGCTGCAAGGCCGCTCGTTCGTCGACATCGTCCGCGATCAAGAAGCCTTCGCGCTCCAACTGGGCAACGAGTGCATCCGGTTCGACTTCGTCTTCGGCGTCGATCTTTCTGAAGATCTCCTCATAGCGACGGAATTCGTCTTCGCCGACGCTCATGAAACTACCCGTAAACGTGTTGTAGGCCAGATAGACGCCATCGAAGAACGACGGAACGAAAATGTTGAATTCGGATGCTTTCATGACGATGCCTATGCCTCGACCTCGACGTCGACCTCGAGTTGCTTGGCTTTTTCGAGGGCGTCGATTTCCTTTTGGAGTTTCGTCCACGTCGAGCGACCCGTCGCGCTGAAGCCTGCGATGTCGACGAATCCTTTGTATTCTCCGGTGCATTCGTGGCCGCCATCGCAGGCCTCGGTTCCGCAGGACTGGGCGTCGCACGAATGTCCGTCGGTGCAGGTTTCGACGTCGCAGGCTTCGACGCCGCAATCGGGGCCGTCGCCGGGGGTCGAATCGTGACCGTCGCACAGGTGCCCCCCCGTACAGGTGGCAATGCCATTCGCCGTACCATGCTGCGATACGAGGATCGCCAGGTGTCCGCTCGTGAGATCACCCAGGTTGGGCAGCACGGCTCGAATTTTTCCGATCACCAATTTCGCCTGGGCAGGTTTCAGATTGGTACTTTTGTCGAGCACCGATTGGACTTCGGCACTGATTTTGTCGATCGTGGCAGCGCTCGGCTTTCCGGGAAGCAGTTGTTTTGCGATCCCTTGGCTCGGTTTGGGGGGCGCGGCCGTTGCTTCGGATCCGATGAGCAACGCCGCACCGGCAACTCCGGGCGCTGCGGTCGAAATGAGGACTCGCCTACCAAATGTTTTGTCCTTCATCCTTTTCCACCGTTCATGGCCATGACCCACCATTGTCGAGCCGGGCATCGGCAATGACGGTCTATTTCGCCTGCCCGCCCCGTCGGCCGCAGGCGCGCGGGCGAGGGACGACGAACACCGTCCCCTTCACTTGCGAAGAACGGCGCCGGCGGTCAATGCGAGGCTAGCCTCGGCCGACGGGATGATGTCGCCATCGATCTCGGTTGTCGGTCCCCGAACGAGAGATCCACTGCGATCGACTCGATCGCGTTCTCGTCGGCTTCCATTGGGATCGGTTGACCGAAAACGAGCGATCTTTCGTGCTCTCGAGCGACGGCAAGATCCCGATTACAGCGAGCACCTAGGTGGAGATCACGAACCGAGCGGATGCGCTCGGAATGAGCGTTCGCGCCCGGTGAAACGAGCCGCCTCACCTGGACCGCGCAAACAAGTACGTTTCACGTGTGGAGCCGCGCATCATGATTGCGGAGGCCGCGGAACCTAGGCGCTCGTGACCTCGATCACTCGCCGTTTGCGTTCGGCCATTCTCTTGCAAGACGGAGGGGATGCGCAAGGAAGGGACCTCGAGCGGCCCGGACGAACGCGGTCCTCGAGCGGCCCGGACAAACACGCTCCTCGAGCGGCTCGAGGCCGAGCGGCGTGCACACCCGGACGCCGTCGAGCTCGACGTCAGCGATATCGAGGCCACCGATAGCCAGGTACTGGCATCGCTTCGTGCGGCACGCGAGCGACTCGCCCGCGAGGGTACGCAGGTCCGGTTCATCCGCGCGGCTAAAGCCGTTGAGCCGTTGCTGGAGGGCGGGCGAAAGGCTCCGGAGGGCGAGCCTGCCTCACGACTCGAGCGACTCGGTCGAGCCGAGCAACGCATATGGATGAGCTTGTTCGATCTCGCCGACGTCGCGGTCGAGACTGCACGCGGCATCGCAGGGGCGTTCATCGGGCGCCGTACGTTCACCCCGAGCGACGTCGTCGATCAGAGCGTACGGATCGGCGTCGACGCCTTGCCGATCATCGCGATGTTGAGCTTCCTGCTCGGAACGGTGCTGGCGTTCCAGACGTGGGTGCAGCTCGAGTACTACGGTTTCGACACCATGGTGCTCGACCTGGTCGGGCTCGGCATGGCACGAGAGTTCGCCGCATTCATCGTTGCGGTGATCGTGGCTGGGCGCAGCGGTTCGGCGATTGCGGCCGAACTGTCCACCATGGAGATGGGCCAGGAAAACGACGTCCTGCGCGTCATGGGGATCTCTCCGGTCCGACATCTCGTCGTACCCCGCATGCTCGCCATCACCTTGGTCATGCCGGGACTCGCGTTGTTTGCCGATGCGGTCGGGATCTTGGGTGGACTCGCCGCTGCGATGTGGCTGGGGTTGCCGTGGGTGTCGGGCCTCAAGACGATGCTCGCGTACTTGACCCTCGACGATCTCTGGCTCGGGGTGGTCAAAAGCGTGTTGTTCGGCTGGGTGATTGGCCTGTCTGCGAGCTTCATGGGTTTGCACAGTGGTCATAGCCCGCGCAGCGTCGGGGTCGCGGCAACCCGAGCCGTCGTCGCGAGCATTTTCTTCATCATCGTCGTGGACAGCATCGTCACGACGATTTGGACGATGGCCCAATGAGTGGAACGGCAGTCGTCGAACTCCGAGACGCGACGCTCGGATACGATGAATCCGACATTCTGTCGGGGGTCGATCTGCGGATCGATGCCGGGGAGATCGTCAGCATCATCGGCGGATCGGGCAGCGGTAAGTCCACGTTGTTGCGTGCGATGACGGGATTGCTGCAACCACACCGAGGCGTGGTGCGGTTGTTTGGCGAGGACCTTTATCGCTTGACCACGGACGCTCGCGGTCGCCTGCTGTCGCGGGTCGGTCTATTGTTCCAGCATGGGGCGCTCTTTGGATCGATGTCAGTACTCCAGAATGTGATGTTTCCGGCCGAAAAGCTCACCGACTTGCCGAGCGAAACGATCCGCGAACTCGCTTGGGTGAAGCTCGCGCTGCTCGGGGTCGAAGGGCTTGCGGACCGCCTGCCGCGGGACATCTCCGGGGGACAAGCCAAGCGCGTCGCACTGGCGCGGGCCACCGTGCTCGATCCAGAGCTGCTGCTGTGTGATGAGCCTACCGCCGGCCTCGATCCGATCAGTTCCGAAGCGCTCGGCCGACTGTTGCTCGATGAGCGTGATGCTCATGGCACGACGTTGATTCTCGTGACCCATGACATTCCAGCGGTGGAGCGCCTTTCGGATCGGACCTTCGTGGTCGGAGACGGCGGGATCAAAGCCTCGGGTCCGCCGTCCGAACTCAAGCGGAGCCCTGACGAGCACGTCCGGGCGCTCTTCGCCATCACCTCCAACGCGGCATCACAGAAGTCGGAGCGCCCAACCGTATGACTGAACGAAGGCAAGCCATCAAACTCGGGGCATTCCTCGTCGGTGTCATCGTCCTGCTGGTCCTATCACTCACGTTGGTGGGAGGCCTACGGATCTGGCGAGACGTCGATATCTATCAGGTCGTCACGAACAAGACCGTTGCGGGTGTCGAGATCGAGTCGCGGGTGACCTTGCGCGGTGTCGAAGTGGGCAAAGTCACGAGGATCGAACTCGATGAGAGCGACTTCGAACGCGTTCGTGTCGAACTCTCGATCGAGCCCGAGGTCATCATTCCGGCGGGATCGAAAGCCTACTTTCGCCAGACAGGACTCACGGGACAGCGCGCGGTCGATATCACCGGAGGCACGCTCGCGGACGGTACTCTTCCTCCCGGCAGCACGATTCCACGCGGCGAGACCGTGCTCGAAGACCTCGAGGAGCAGGCGGATGTCTTGGCCGACGAACTCGCCACGCTCATCGACGAAGCCAACCTGGTCGTGGCCCAAGTCTTGCGAGTTGCGAACGCCGTGGATCCCGATCAGGTCGCTGCGATCGTCGAGGAGACGCACGGTGCGGTTCGATCCCTCACGTCGAC
>Ga0315912_10000879_pt1 | contig 43507 bp, 74 predicted proteins | sample VfabasoilMG_FD_204469 | JGI IMG/M metagenome (GOLD analysis project Ga0315912, IMG submission 204469) | Garden soil microbial communities collected in Santa Monica, California, United States - V. faba soil | ecosystem: Environmental > Terrestrial > Soil > Garden | place: USA: California... | reverse complement strand
TCGCGAAGTCCAAAAGAGCCTGAAGGATTCAGCCAAGCGGCTGATTGAGGACAAGCTCGGGGAACATCGGCTAGGCGAGGCTGATGGCTTCAAGGTATTCCGGGAAGTGATCGAGACGCCGGGCGATGGCGTAATTACCTTCCAGGGCATGCAGGACCACACAGCCGAGTCGATCAAGTCGCTGGAGGGTTTCAAGCGGGCGTGGGGCGAGGAGGCGCAGACGCTCTCGGCTCGGTCGCTCTCGTTGCTTCGGCCAACCATTCGCGCCGACGGTTCGCAGCTATGGTTCTCATGGAACCCGCGGCGAAAGAATGACCCGGTAGACCAGATGTTTCGCGGCGGGATGCTTCCCACCGGGGCGGCAGTTGTTAAGGCCAACTGGTCGGACAACCCATGGTTCCCAAAGGTGCTTGAGCAGGAGCGTCAGGACTGCTTGCGCGACAAGCCCGACCAGTACGACCACATCTGGGAAGGCGGGTATGCCGGCGTGACTGAGGGCGCGTATTTTGCGGCATGCCTAGCTGAAGCCAAAGCCAAGGGTCGGATAGGTAACGTCGCGGCTGACCCGCTGATGACCTATCGGGCCATCTTCGATATTGGCGGAACAGGCGCCAAGTCGGACGCGGTAGCGATCTGGATATGCCAGTTTATCGGCCGCGAAATCCGCGTGCTGAACTATTACGAGGCTGTAGGCCAGCCGCTCGCCACGCATGTCGCATGGCTGAGGGCGAATGGCTATGGCAACGCCGCGGTATTCCTGCCGCATGACGGCTCGACCAACGACAAGGTTTTTGATGTGTCTTACGAGAGCGCGCTGCGAGAGGCTGGGTTTGACGTGACAGTAGTTCCGAACCAGGGCAAGGGCGCGGCCGCGATGCGGATCGAGGCGGCCCGGCGGCTATTTCCGTCGATCTGGTTCAACAAGGACACCACGACAGGCGGGGTTGACGCATTGGGCTGGTATCACGAGCGCAAGGACGAAACTCGCAACATCGGGTTGGGGCCTGAGCATGATTGGTCGAGCCATGGAGCGGATTCGTTCGGGTTGATGTGCGTGGTCTATGAGGCGCCGCAGGAACCGATCCAGCGCAGACAGCCCGCGCGCCGCGGTTCGTGGATGGCAGCCTGATGGCCTACGAAGCCGACACCCCATCCAAACCGAGGAAGGAATCGGCCAAGGACGCGGATATCCTCAAGCAGGCGCTGGAAGACTACGATGCGGCATATGAGTTCCAGCGCGGCAATATCGAGGATGCCAACGAGGATCTCAAGTTCCGGCGTGGTCGCCCTGAGGATCAATGGTCGCCGGAAGCAATCGCCATGCGCGGTGATCGCCCTTGCCTGACGATCAATACAATCCCGCAGTTCATCCGCCAAGTAACGGGCGACATGCGGCAGATGCGGCCGAGTATCAAGGTAAATCCGGTGGACAGCCGCGGTGATGTCAAGACCGCAGGCAAGCTTGCTGGCATGTGCCGATACATTGAGAACAGGTCTTTTGCCAAGCACGTCTATACCACGGCAGGCGATAGCCAAGTGGCGTGCGGCATCGGGCATTGGCGTGTCGAGACTGAATACGCCAGCACGACAACGTTCAACCAGGAACTAAGGATTACCGGCATTAGGGATGGCGTGTCAGTCCTGTGGGACCCGGATGCGGAGCTACCGACCAAAGAAGACGCGATGTTCTGCCATGTCCCGAAGGACATCTCGCGGCGCAAGTTCAAGAAGCAATATCCGGACGCCACGACGGAAGGTTTTGCGTATGAGTTCAGTCACGCAAGCGACGGATGGTATACGGGAGACAGTGTTCGGGTCTCGGAATATTGGGTTAAGAAGCCGATCAAGCGCTCGCTGGTACTGGCGCCAGATGGCGCGATCGATGACGTAACCGATCAGACCGAGGGATTTTCGAAGGGACAACTGGCCGAGGCCACGATGTTCTACGAAAAGCAGGGCTATCGCTTCGAACAGCGCGATAGTTTCAAGATCTGCCGCTATCTGGTTACGGCCAACGAGATACTGGAAGAGATGGATTGGCCGGGGACGCAGATCCCGATCGTCCCGGTTATTGGCGAAGAGGTTTTTATCGGTAGTGAGGTCTACCGTCATGGCGTGGTGCGCTATGCGCGTGACCCGCAGCGGATGGTGAACTATTACGCCAGTGCTGACGCCGAAGTGGTGGCGCTGCAGCCCAAGGCGCCGTACATGGCGACACTCAAGCAGGTCCAGAACCATATGGACTTGTGGGAAACCGCAAATACACAGAACCATTCGGTTCTGATCTACGATTCCGATCCGCAGGCCGGCGGCCCGCCGCAGCGCATTGCTCCTCCGGTTGCTTCTCAGGCGATCCAGATCGGCAAGCAGCAAGCGCTTGACGACATGAAGCGCGTCATTGGCATCTATGACCCCGGTCTTGGTGCCAAGTCCAACGAAACAAGCGGCAAGGCTATTATCGCCCGTCAGCAGGAAGGCGATACTGGAACATTCGTCTATATCGACAATTTCAACATGGCGATTCAGCGGACTGGTCAGATCCTGCTCGACCTGATCCCGCACATTTATGACACGCAGCGGCAGGTCCGCATTGTTGGCATTGATGGCAAGGAAGAGCTTGTCGATATCAATAAGCCGATCGTGGAAGGTGGTAAGGAAAGCATCCAGAACGATGTGACTGTCGGCGCTTACGACGTTACTCTGGAGGTTGGGCCGTCCTACTCGACCAAGCGGCAGGAAGCCAAAGAAGGAATGCGGGAGTTCATCCAGGTATTCCCGGAGGCTGCGCCGGTTCTCGGCGACCTCTACGCCAAGGGTCAGGATTGGCCGAACGCAGAAGAGATTGGCGAGCGCTTGGAGGTCATGCAACCGCCTCAGATCAAGCAGATGCTTGAGCAGAAGAAGCAGGAAGAGAACCCAGACGCTGAGCCTGGCCCCGAGCAACAGGCTCAGGCGGCAGAGCAGCAGAAGGCGCAACAGGCTCAAGAGATGCTGCAGGCCGCCGGCATGGAAAAGATCAAGCTCGAAGTGCAGGAACAGCAGGCCAAGACCGAGATCGCAGCCCAGAACGCTCGCAAGGCCAAGGCTGACGCGGACAAGGCCGAGTTCGACGCTCAGGCCGCACAAGAGAACATCCAGAAGGTTAAGGCTGATGTGGCCAACACCCACATGGAGAACCTGCGCACGATCCAGGCGCACGACGCGGACATGGAGCGGGGCGAGGAAGACCACAGGATTACGACGGCTGGTGAAATGTCCCGGATGGCGAGAGAGCAGGAATCGCACGAGCGTAGTTCCAGCCAGTCCGATGAGAAGCATAAGGCCACGATCCAGAAGATGACGGCAAAACCGGAACCGGCAGAGGCATAGCATGGCGAGCTTGTATATCACGGAATATTCAGGAGTTGCCGGGCAGCATACGCAGGTAGCAATGACGCCGGCTGTTGCCCATCAAAAGCTGACAATCGGATCTGAAACCGACTCGGCCGTGTTCAACGCAAACACGCGGTTCATTCGGGTTCATGTGGACGCGATCTGCTCCATCCTGATAGAAAACGTTGATACGGCGCCGACCGCGACGGTAGGTATGACGCGCATGGCCGCGGATACCACGGAATATTTCGGAGTTGTTCCCGGCGGAAAGCTGTCGGTGATCACGAATACCTAATTCCGGCGCTTGGACGCTGGTTTCCCACCCGCTTCGGCGGGTTTTTTCATGAGAAAACCATGACTGACGAGACCCAGGGGACGGCTTCACCGCCGGCCGAAGGTACGACGCCTGCTCCGGTTGCTGAAGAGGTAACCAAGCAGATCACAGAGACGCCCGAAGGCGATACGCAGGTCGAAACAACCAGCGAACAGCCGGAGAGTGAAGCTACCGAGCGGAAGCGGCTCTCAGGCGCCCAAAAGGCCAAGCGCCGGGAAACGTTCCTGCTCAACCAGTTGGCGGATCGCGAGCGTGAGCTTCAGGAAGTCCGGAGCCGGAAGACTGAGGATCAGGCTGACGCCGACAAGCCTCCGAAGGAAGAGGATTTCAACGGCGACTGGACGGCTTACGTGGCCGCCCGTGCAGCGTTCGAGGCCGGCAAGGCCGTCGAGAGCAAGCTGACCGCCCGCGAAACCCGCGCAATGGAGGCCAAACGATCCGAGACCGAGCGAGAACGCGATCTGGAGCATCTCGAACGTGTCGAGGAAGCCCGAGAGATTATCACCGACTACGACAAGGTGATGGCGGGCATGAAGGGCGTCAGCGTTTCGAACGATCTCATTCGCGAGATCAAGTCGAGCGAGAGCGGCGCGCTGATTGCCTACGAACTCGCACGCAATCCTGACCGCCTGCAGTCGATGAATCACATGACCCCGATGGAGCTGGCCCGCGAGATGGGACGGCTTGAGGCGTCTGTGAAGAAACCGGCTGGCAAGAAGCAAACCACGGCACCGCCCGTTCCCACCACACTCAAGGGGGGCGCGGCTCCTGCGATCGATCTCGCCAAGGCGGACATGGACACCTATGTCGCGGCGCGAAAAGCGCAGGGGTTTAATCCCCGATAAGGAAACAATTCAATGTCGAACACTACCCTGACTGCGGATATCATCGCGAAAGAAGCGGTGATGATCCTCGAAAACGATTGCGTGATGGGCAGCCTCGTCTATCGCGGCTATGAAGACGAGTTCTCCAAGAACGTTAACGGTTATACCGTTGGCGAAGTGGTCTCGATTCGCCGCCCGAACGACTTCACGGTTCGTACCGGCTCGGTTGCGACTACCCAGGACGTGACGGAAGGCAAGACCTCGCTGACCGTCGATACCCAGATCGGCGTTGACTTCAAGTTCACGTCGCAGGATCTCACCCTGCAGATCAAGGAGCTTTCCGAGCGCGTCATCAAGCCGGCCATGATCCAGCTCGCCAACAAGGTCGATGGCGATCTTCTGGGGCTCTACAAGAAGGTGCCGAACCACGTCACCATCCCCTCTGGGGGCATCGACTCGTTCGCCGACTTCGCCCTTGCGGCGGAACGGATGGATCTGATCGGAGTTCCGCAGGACGAAGGCCGCGCTGCGGTACTGACTGCTTCCGATACCTGGAAACTGCTGGGTTCGCAGACTGCATTGTACATGCAGGACGTCGCGAAGTCGGCCTATCGCACCCGCAAGCTGGGCATGATCGGCGGCATCGACACCTATACGTCGCTGAACGCCAAGACCCACACCACGGGTACTCGTGTCGGCGCCGACGCGATCTCGGCATCGTTCACCGGAGATACCTGGGCGGCAACCAAGGACACCAACACCAGCACCATCAGCATCGGCTCGATGTCCGGCGCAACGGTGACGCTGGCCGCTGGTGACACCCTGACCATCGCCGACGTATACGACGTCAACCCGGTCACTAAGGAGCGTCTTGCTCACCTCAAGATGTTCGTGGTGCAGAACGCCGAAACTGCCTCGGGCTCGGCCATCGCCTCGGTTGAGGTGACGCCGGCGATCATCGTCTCGGGTGCACAACAGACCGTCGCTCTGGCCGCTGGTGTGACCGACATCAACACCAAGGTCGTTACCTATCAGGGCGCCACGGGCACGCTATACCCGCAGAACCTGTACTTCCACAAGAACGCATTCGCTCTTGTGACGGTCCCGATGGTCAAGCCTCCGGGCGCGACCGAAGTCGGCCGGCAGTCGTACAAGGGATATTCGGTTCGCGTTATCCCCTACTATGACGGCACCAACGACGTCAGTAATTGGCGCCTTGACCTGCTCTACGGCATCAAGTGCATCGATCCCCGCTTGGCGGTTCGCGCCTCCCTCGCAGCCGATATCTAAGGAGAACTGAACAATGGCAATCAAAGAACTCTCGGACGGCAGCCCGGATGGCACCCGCTTGGGCCAGTCGGCATCTGATCTCATCAGCTTTCATGGCAAGGCTGTGGCGGCACAGGCAACGGCCATCACCTGTGCGACCGCGGCCACGGCTGCCACGGTGCGTACCGCAGTGCGGGCGCTGATTACCGCGCTCGTCGCAAAGGGCCTCGTTGCTTCCGGCCCGTAGTGAAGATCGACTTCACGTCGGACGGTTGCGTTTCTGCATCTGATCTGGCGCGAAACGAAGACTATGCGCGGCGGCTCGGCTTCCCGAAAATGGAGCCTGCCGCCTCGCAGCGCCTCGCCGTGGTCGGTGGCGGTCCTTCCGTCTCCGACATGGTGGAGGAACTATCCGCGTTCGACGGTGAAATCTGGGCGATCAACGGGGCTTTCGGCTGGTGCCTGAAACACGGCATTGATGCTGCATTCTTCACGATCGATCCACTCCCGCAGTCTGCAGCGTATGGCCGAGGGGCAACCCGCGCCGTTCTCGCTACGTGGTGCCATCCCAACACGTTCGACGCCTTGGCGGGGGCCGACATTAGCGCGGTCAAGCCAGTGGCGCACGGGGCAACTACCGCCACTGCAGCGCCGGCTATTGCGGTCGAGGCAGGTTACCGGGAAATCACGTTCTACGGCTGCGAGGGGTCATTCGGTGAAACCACGCACGCCTACGGCAATCGAGGGGTCGGCAATCTGATGCAAGTCTCGTGCAATGGGCAAGAGTTCCTAACGACCCCGGACATGATGATGCAGTCGGAATTTCTGGGCGAGCTGATCCGGGAAGTAACATGCATGAAAGAACGGTCAGGCGGGCTGCTATCGGCCTTCGTCGCGAGCCCTGAAATTGACGTGATCGCGGCTACGCCGGACATTCATAAGGCTGTATCATGACCACCAAAACCCGCGAGGAATTGATCATCGAGGCGCTGGACCAGCTCGGGATCATCGTGCCCGGCCAGGCCCCGTCCTCAACCGTCATCAACAAGGTGGACGCAATCTTTGATCCCGTCGTTGAACGGCTGGCCGAACTCGGCATCTATTATGTGGATGACCCCGGCGAGATCGGTCCGGCCGATGGTGCAATCGAATCCTCGGCGTTCCTTGCTTTGGGCGCGTATCTCGCCAACGCCGCCGCGGCAAAGTTCAACCTGCCGGCCGATACCAAGCTCAAGGCACTTGCGATCGAGGCTGAACAGGATCTTCGCACGCTGACCCGCCCTGCCTCCACCCGGAAATTTCTCAAGACGGACGCCGGTATTCCTACCGCTGGCCGCTCGCGGTTCAACTACACCACCGGATGAAAAAGCCAATCCCGATTCCAACCTCTACCGCGCCGGGGTCGAGGTCACAGGAAGGCGCTGGGCGGCTGATAAACTGCTATGCGGAGGCCCTTGGTGCGACAGCGCCGAACAAGTTCGTCATTCGACGGGCGCCGGGGCTGGTGAATTTCGGGACGACGACACAGAGCGGTTGCCGGGGCTTCCTCGAAGTCGGCGGCGTGCTCTATATCGGCATGAGCGGGAAGCTGGAGAAGCTGACGTCAGCCGGTGGGGCTTCGGTCAACGTCGGCAACATGACGGGGACCAGCAAGGGGTTCTTTGCCCACAACAACAACACGACGCCTGATAAGTGGTTCGTCAGTCCGGACGGCGATATCGCTGTGTTCACGCCGACGACCGTCACCAACGCATGGCCTGACGCCGATCTCCCGGCGGTAAACTCGACAACCGTCATTGACGGGTACGGCGTATTTACTACGGGCGATGGTCGGGCATTTGCCACGGACCTGAACTCGACATCGGTCAACGCGCTATCATTCGGCAAGGCCGAGGCCAAACCAGATGGGCTGACCCGATGCGTGGCATGGGGCGATAAGCTGATGCTGTTCGGGCCGGAAACTACGGAGGTCTGGACCAACGCCGGAACATCGCCGTTCCCGTTCGCCCGCAACTTCGTCATTCCCCGCGGAATTGCCGGGCCGTATTGCGTGAGCGGCTTTGAGGACAGTTTCTCGAAAGTTCCGGTATGGGTTGCGGACGATAACACGGTCGTTAAATATGCGGGAGCGGAGCCCGTCAAGATTTCACCGCCGGACCTGGATGCGCTGATCGAGGCGGTGAGCGACAAGACCGAACTGGAGATGTGTTCCTATATCTCCCGCGGTCATCCGTTTATCCAGATCTCAAGCGCTACCTGGACATGGGTTTACGACCTGAACACCGAGAAATTCCACGAGCGGGACAGCTACTTGGCTACCCGTAGCCGTATCACGCAGACCTATTACGCCTTCAACAAATGGCTGTGCGGCGATACCGATACCGGAAACGTGCAGCAAATCCTCAGCTCAGCTTTTGATGAGGTGGACAGTCCGCTACGTGCGCGGATCGAGAGCGGCCCCGTGATGGACTTCCCCTATGGGACCGTCGTTGGGCGGGCTGATTTCAATTTCAGCACTGGCGTTGGGCAGGCCGGCGGTTCACAGCCGGATCAGACCGATCCTACTGTTGAGATTTCGTGGTCTGACGATGGCGGGCTCACATGGTCGATTCCGGCACAGCGGAAGCTCGGTAAGCAGAGCGTGCCGATTGCTCTGATCTCATTGGTTGCGGAGACTGGCCGGACCTCATGGCTAGGGCGCCGCTGGCGGATGGATATTTCCGATGAGGTCTACGCAGGGTTTCTGTTTGCCACGCAAAGTGACGACCCGAGGGCTAACGCATAATGGCGACAGCAACCCAAGTTCCAAAGCTTCTGCCACCGCGCGACTTTCCGGTGTTCGACCCTCGAACCGGGCAGATGACTGAAGTCTGGTACGAATACCTCAAGAGCATCGACACGCTGTTGCGTGCTCTGCGGCTGGAGATACCCTGATGGGACTATTTGACCTCATTACCGACCCGTTCAACTCCGACAACGAGGAAGAGGCCGCCCGCCAAAAAGAGGCAGGGCTGCGGGCAGGCGAGGGCAAAGCCTACGGGGCGCTAGACGCCGGCTATGAAACCGCGTCCGGGCTCTACGACAAGGCGCGGGTGCCGTTCTCCGACCTCTACGCCAAGGGCAGCAAGGGCTACGATACGTTTCTGGACGCAACGGGCGTCAATGGAGCCGAGGGGATTGGGCGCGCTGGTGACCTCTACAGGACGTTGCCGGGCTATTCGGCCGGGCGCGACATGGGAATCGATGACCTAGAGCGTCGGGCCGCGGCGCGCGGCAACCTCGGCGGCGGCAACCTGTCAGCGGATACCATCAAGTTCGCTAGCGATTATGACTCGACCAAGTACAAGGATTTCCTTTCCTCGCTCTCGGGGAATGCCGGGGTAGCGACAACCGCGGCGGCCGGGCAGGGCGGTCTGTACAGCTCGCAGGCTGGTTTGGCCGGAAACATCGGTTCGGAAAAGGCCAAATACGGCTTCGGAACCGAAACCGGGATCGGGAACGCCAATGCGGAAGCCACGATGGCGGCTGAGAAGTCCAGTCAGAACTTCTGGAGCGCTTTGATGGGCGGGGCCAGCCTTGCGACCAAGGCATTCGGAGGCGGCGGGCTTAGCAGCATGTTTGGCGGTGGTGGAGGTGGTGTTGCCGACACGTTTAGCGTCGGCAGCCAATCATTCCCGATGTATCGCTAGGGGCTTTGAATGGCGCAGGTCGATTTCTACACGATGCTGTCGGGCTTGGGCGACACTATCGCCAAGCAGCGCACCGAGGCCGCGCGCAAGCAGGCGTTCGCCGACATCAACAACCCCGACGGAACGGTAGATTTCCAGAAGGCCATTCTTGGCCTGACGCGGGCCGGGGATGTTGAGGGCGCGGCGCGGATTTCACAGATTGCAGGACAGATCGAGGATCGCAAGTTCCGGCAGTCGACCGATGCGCGGGATTTTGCTTATCGCCAGCAGGAATCGCAGCGGTCGCAGGCCAACGCGGATCGGGCGTTCAACAGGGACAAATACCTGATCAAGGAAGACCCTAACACGGGCCAACTCACCCGGATTAAGACGGAAGGCGTTGAGGGTCCTATCAATACCGGCAGTGCTCCAGCCGCGGCGGGCAACCCATTCAGTGCTGGCGGAAAGTTCAACGAAGGGCAGGGCAAGGCCGCTGGCTTCACTGATCGCATGCTACAGTCTGAGGGCATCTTGTCTGGTGTTGCGGTTCCCGAAGGGTACGAAGGGCCGACTACGCCGGGCGTGCAGAACCAGGGCATGAATGCTACCCAAGCAGGCCTGAGCAAGATTCCGGTTGTAGGTAACTATCTGGTCAGCAATGAGCGGCAGAAGTTTGAGCAGGCCAAACGCGATTTCATCAATGCCCAGCTCCGGCGGGAATCTGGCGCGGCTATCTCGCCGACAGAGTTTGAAAGTGCCGACAAACAATATTTCCCTGTTCCAGGGGATAAGCCGGATGTTATCAAGCAGAAGGAGGCCAACCGGCGCGCTGCGATCGAGGCTCTTGGGCGGGAAGGCGGGCCATCCTATCGGCCGAAGTCCAATTTTGCTCCTGATGGAGGTGTGCGCCCGGTTTCGGCGCCTACATCGGGCCGCCCAATATCGAAGGCCCAATATGACGCTCTCCCGTCCGGCACGCCCTTCACGGCTCCCGATGGCTCCCGGCGGGTTAAGCCCTGATGGCAAACTGGTGGGATGATGCACCGCTGGCTGAGGCCGCCCCTTCTTCCGGGGCGGGACCGTATGCCGGCGCGATTTCATCAATCGAAAGCGGCGGGAACTACAAGGCCATCGGCCCGCCGACAAAGACGGGCGACCGTGCGATAGGTAAGTATCAAGTCATGGCGAACAACATCGGCCCATGGTCCGAGGAGATTCTTGGACGCAAGGTCACGCCGCAGGAATTCATTGCTAGCCCTGAAATTCAGGACAAAATATTTCAAGGCAAGTTTGGCCAGTACGCCGATAAATACGGCCCTGAAGGTGCAGCTAGAGCGTGGTTCGCTGGCGAAGGCGGGATGAATGACCCGAACCGAAAGGACGTTCTCGGAACCACGGTCGCGGGCTACGGCGCCAAATTCAGCAAGGCTTTGGGTTACTCCCCGGAAGAGAAGCGTCCGACTGATGTTAGTGCGTCGAAGAAACAAAACTGGTGGGACGATGCTCCGCTAGCGCAGGAAGCGCCGGGAACCGGCGTTCCCAAACTTGAGCCCGGTAAGGAAGGCGGGCCTAAGCGGCTCGTCATGGAGATGGGAGACCGCGGCGCTGTTGATGCTGCAGCTCGGGGCGTAGCACAGGGCTTCACGGCTAATTTTGGTGATGAAATCCGCGGGTTGGTCGAGGCCTCGGGCGCCAATCCGGACGACCCGGCCAGTCTGGCAAAGCTGATCTCGGGAGCTCTCAAATACTGGTCCGGCGATGCGGACGCCAAGAAGCGCTACGATGAAGCTACCAAGCGCGAACGCGAGATCAACAAGGCGGCCGAGGAGCAGCATCCCGTAGCATCCATCGGGGGCAACATCGCGGGGGCGGTTTTGCTGCCCATAGGAGCGGCAGGACAGGCCGCAACGCTGCCGGGACGCATGGCAGCAGGCGCTGGCGTCGGAGCCGCTCTGGGGGGCGCTGCGGGCGTTGGCGAGGGCGTTGGTGCGGTAGACAGCATTTCCCGTGGCGCGGTTGGTGCGGCAGCCGGCGGTGCGCTGGGCGGTGTAGCTCCCGCCGCGATCGAGGGCGTTGTGAGAGGCGCTCGTGCGGTAGCCCAGCCCATTGCCAATACCATTCGCGGTGTGAGGAACGTAGACGATGAAGCCGCCCGGCGGGTGGTGACTGCGCTTGAACGGGATAGGGGCATTGATCCACAGGCCACCCAGCGTTTAACGGCACCCGAATACGCGGCCAACGTCCAAGGCGGCGGCCCCGCCACGATTATGGACATCGGCGGCGAGCAAACGCGCGCTTTGGCCCGATCGGCGGCCAACACCTCGCCCGAAGGCCGCGCGGTAATAAATCGAACGATCAACGATCGTTTCGAGGGGCAGACCGGCCGCGTCACGGGCTGGCTACGCAATACGTTCCATTATCCGGATGCCGCCGCGCAACAGGAAGCGTTGCAGCAGACTGCACGCACGGTAAATCGGGCGAACTATACACAGGCCATGCGGGCTGGAGATCGCGAGATCTTCTCTCCTGAGCTTGACCGATTAATGGGGAGCCCTGCCGTTGTCGACGCCATGCGCAGGGCTTCAACCACCGGGAAAGATCGCGCCATCACGCATGGCCTTGGTGCCATGCGTCAAGGTGTGACCGTCGAGAATGGTGTTGTGACGTTTACACGGGGACCGAATGGCGTTCCGACCTATCCAAATCTTGCCTTCTGGGACGCAACCAAGAAGGAACTTGACGACGCCGCAGGCGCGGCAGCGCGCGCGGGGCGGAATGGGGAGGCGTCTACCCTTCGTGATCTGGCGCGAACCCTGCGCGGTGAACTTGATACGGCTGTACCGTCCTATCAACAGGCAAGGGCCGGGGCCGCCCATTTCTTTGGGGCCGAGGATGCCCTTGAGGCAGGCCAGAATTTCGTCTCAAGGAACATGAGTGCAACCGAGGCCCGGCGCGCGCTAACCCAGATGTCACCGCAGGAGAGGCAGCTATTTCAGGATGGCTTCGTCTCCCGGTTTGTCGAAACGCTAGGCCAGGTTGGTGATCGCCGATCGATCCTAAACAAGATCGCGGAATCTCCAGCTGCGCGGGAAAAGCTCAATGTGGCGCTAGGACGCGCTCGTGCAGAGGAACTGGAGGCCGGGCTTAGGGTCGAAGGCATCATGGACCTTGCGCGCAACGCGGTGCAGGGCAACTCAACGACGGCGCGACAACTGGCCGAGCTTGGGCTTGCCGGTGGCGCTTACGGGTTCTCCGGTGGTGGTATCAATCCATTCACCGACCCTGGGGCCGTCGTCAACGCTGCTCTGGTCTACGGCGCCGCTCGCGGCCGTAACGTAGTCAATGAGCGACTCTCCCGGCGGGTTGCTGAAATGCTCGTTTCCAATGATCCGCAAATCATCCTTCGGGGTGTTCGCACGATTGCCCGTAACCAGAACCTGTTCAATTCGCTGCGTGCGGCCGACCGAAGACTTGCGCGGGTCGGCGGCGAGCAGTCCGGAGGACTCCCTGCGCTTCAGGCCGCTGGCGTAAGCCGCGCCGAAGATCAACCAGACGTTCCACGGCCACCAGGCCAGTAGCATCACCACTACGCAATAGACCAATAACAGCGCCTTTCGGGGCGCTTTTTTAATGGACGGTTCAATGAGCGGCAGCATCAGTTTAAGCCTATCACAACAGTTCAACTCATTGGGAGAGCCTCTTAACGGCGGCCTTCTCTATTTTTTTGCTGCCGGAACCTCGACGCCGCAATCGGCCTATCAGGATACATCCCTCACAATCCCTTACCCAAATCCGATTACCCTCGATGCTGCCGGCCGCGTTCCGTCGTTCTACCTCGACGATGGTCAGATAAAGATCAGGCTGACGGATGCGTTTGGCGTGACGCAGATTGCCGCAGACAACCTGCTGGTGATAGGGGCCTCATCCGGTACCGGAACGCCACCATCGGTGGACGCCACGACAGTTCTGCAGGTCGGCGACCTCAAGGTGCGTTATGGAACAGGGGCGCACAGCGGATGGGTGAGAGCAAACGGTAGAACAATCGGGTCGGCTTCGTCGGGCGCTTCTGAGCGGTCTAACTCGGATTGCCAAACGCTCTTTGAATTTCTCTGGACGGAAGACGCAAATCTGACGGTATCGACCGGGCGAGGCGCCAGCGCCGCGGCGGATTGGGCGGCTAACAAAACCATTGCCTTGCCGGACTGGCGAGGACGTGCACTGGCTGGCCTTGACGACATGGGTGCAAGCGCTGCAGGGCGCTTGACTGCGACCTACTTCGGAACGGCAGCTACGGCGCTCGGTGCTGCCGGCGGCACGGAAAGTAACAATGTTATCCTGACGCACACGCACGTTGCGGACGCTGTTGCAGACCATCAGCATTTTACCGCGATTGCTGGTAGTGCAAACACAACGTTAACCGCCTCAAACGCCATCGCTCGAACACTCAACGATGGCAGCCCTGTTTCATATAATTTGGGCGCGCTCAATCAGGGAGCTGATATTGGTTTGACCTCTTCTGGTGGTGGCCACACTCCAACTATTCAAAACGCCGGATCGGCATCTGCACACAACATCGTTAATCCGACGATGCTCGCAACCATCTATATTAAACTCTAGGTTGTATTATGCCAAAACGAACCAAACCACTTCCGCCCATTGAGCGGCTGCAGGAGCTATTTGCTTACAACCCTGACACGGGTGCGCTGATTTTGCGCGTTAAGTTGGGCCAATCAGATGCTGGAAGTGAGCCGGGTTACCTGAATAACATCGGATATCGGCAAGTTTATTTCGACGGCAAAATCTATTCTGTGCATCGCATCTGCTGGGCGCTTTGCCACGGCAAGCATCCAACAGGAGAGGTGGACCACGAAAACGGCAACCGCTCGGATAACCGCGAGGTCAATTTGCGTCACGCCACTTCATCACAAAACAATCAAAATCGCCGCCTCTCAACTCGCAACAAGACGGGCATCAAGGGCGTATTTCTGGTGAAGTGGAATAAGGAAACACGCTGGCGTGTCTCGGTTGGTCACAGTCAAGGGCAATACTACATCACGCATTTTCAATGTTTTGGTCAAGCAGTGAAGCACTCGCATGAGATGCGCGCCAAACTTCACCACGAATTTGCGAGGGCAGCATAGTGTACACAGGCTCACTCGCCGCTGTTTCAAACAAGGAAGACTGGATCGCGATCAGTCCTCTGATCGACGATGACGGGGAAGAGGTCACATTGACTGGCGCCACGATCGAACTGTTTGTGTGCAAGCTGAGCGACCCCAACACAGCAGTTCTGACGGCATCGACCGATAACGGAAAGATAACGCTACCGACCACGACGACGTTTCAGTGGGCATTCACGCCGACTGACATGGCGACGTTGTGCGCAGAAACCTATTACGTGTTCTTGCGGGTCACAATCGACGACGTGGTAACGCAAATCATGTCCTGTACAGTTCCGATCGTGGAAGGCGGGCCTGCATCGTGAGCCAAGCCTATCGCCTGAAAATCTCACGGTCGGCGCTCAAGCTCAGGGTTGCCACGCGCATCCCGGCGCAGTTGGTAGCCGGAACCGGCGTCGCCATTACCAAAGCGAACGGCGTCTATACGTTCGACGTGGACGAAACCGAGATTTCTGATATCGCAACCGCGGCGGCGCAGGCGGCGGTCACGATTGGCGTAAACGTCCAGGCATACGATGCAGACCTGCAAGCCCTTGCGGACAATTCGACCAATGGTCTATGGGCTCGCACGGCTTCTGGGACAGGATCAGCGCGAACCATTACGGGAACGGCCAACGAAATCACGGCCACGAATGGCGACGGCGTTTCCGGCAATCCAACACTTTCACTGCCATCTGCAATTAACCTTACCGGAAAGACTCTCACTGGCGGCTCGTTTGTCACTCCCGCCTTGGGAACGCCGGCATCGGCAACGCTGACGAATGCGACGGATCTTCCGGTAGCGACCGGCATCAGCGGGCTCGGGACGGGTGTTGCAACATTCCTTGCAACGCCATCAAGCGCTAATCTCCGAACCGCATTGACTGACGAGACGGGAACGGGCGGGGCGGTATTTGCGACTAGTCCAACGATTACGACGCCTAATATCGTCGGGACGACAGCGGTAGGCGATGCCGCTGCTGGTAGCGTCGGTGAAGTCCTCGCTAATGCTGGCGGCGCCTCTGGCCTTGCCACGGCAACGCCAGCAAACGCTTGTAGCGTGTCTCTGACGGCAGGGGACTGGGATGTTTACCTATCAGTTATATTCAGCGGCGCCGGGGCGACGAATACGACGGATCTCCAGATCGGAATCAATACCGTGTCTGCGACGTTGCCAGGCATTACGCCATTTCAGTTCGCTCAATGGCGTACTGCCGGTCTCGTCGATCTGTATCAAACCATGACTGTTGGACCGTTCAGGGTCAACATTTCATCAACGACAACCTATTACGGCGTGGCTCGGGCGGTCTTCACGGTCTCGACATATACCGCCAACGGCACGATCTGGGCGCGGAGAAAACGCTAATACTCATGTGTCCTTCGGGAACAGATAAGCCAGTGCTACCCGAACCAGCATGTACAGCGTGACGATAACGATACCAGCTCCCAAAGCGTATTCAGCGAATTGTTCCATCTGTATCTCCCGGCCCCGAGTAAAGCCTAGCACTGCAACCGGGCGGTGATCAACGCCTGATCGCGTATTTGTCTGCTGGCGCATCACTGGTTGAGTAAGAGATTCAAAACATTGGAGAATTTGAATGGCTTGGCGGCTCGCTCGCTCGCTTGAAATCCTGCGCTCGCAGGTCAACGCCAAATGGCTCGGACGTTCGAAGAACAGCGACGGTTCCATTGGTGACGAGGGGCATTCCGCCCGAGCATCTGACCACAACCCGGATGACAACGGTGTGGTGCGCGCGATCGACATCACGCACGACCCGAAGAGCGGGTTCGACTCCTACGCCTTCGCCGATCTACTCCTGAAAAAGCAGGACGCCCGGATCAAATACATCATATCGAACCGTCGTATAGGCTCAGGCCCCGCGGGAGTGCAGCCGGGCGTCTGGCGCAAGTACACCGGCAAGAACCCGCACGATCACCATTGCCACATCAGCGTCGTTCCTGGAGCCGCTGGGGACGATACCCGGCAATGGGACATCGACGGCAATCTGGCACCCGTTGATGACGTCTATGTTCCGCCTCCTGCCACGCTCCGCAAGGGATCGAGCGGCGAGAAGGTTCGGGATCTGCAGGCCGCGCTTCGCCTCCCTGTTGATGGCCAGTTCGGCCCGATGACAGAGGCGGCAGTGAAAGAGTTTCAGAAGAAAAACGGACTAGTCGCGGACGGTGTAGTCGGTCCAATGACCTTTGCTGCCATGAAATCCGCCGCGTGACGGCATCGCGCAATCAACTGGAGAATGAAATGAAGGCTCTTTTGGCTATCCTCAATACGTTTGCCGGTCCGATCGGCGGTCTCATCGAAAAGGGAATCCTCGCTGGCGTCATGTACGCTGTTGGCGCTGGGTGGCTCAAGGGCGACGCTGCCGGCATCGCTGCCACGGTGTACGCCGCGGTTTCGGTCCTGTTCCAGTCCGTCGTGAACTCACAGACCGCCAAGGCGCAATCCATCGTGGAGACACAGGGCAACGGCATCACGGTCGTTCCGAAGCAGGCGGCTGTTGCTGCTGGTATCCCGAGCGTGACTGCTCCGCAGTGAGCTGGATATCTTTCGCGCTCGCGCTGCTCAAGTTTGTGAACTCAATCATGAACTATGCACGCGAGCGCAAGTTGATATCGCAGGGCTACGATCAGGCGATTGCGGAAGTAACGCAGTCGATCCTGATCAAGACGGACGCCGGCAAGAAGATTCTAGAAAAAGTGAACGGAATGACCGATGCGGAAGTTGATACTGGTCTGCGCGACCTTGAGCCTAAGTAGCTGCGCAACCGCCCCGCCTCCGGTAGACTCGTTCTGTCATATCTATAACCGCGTAATCGTAGCAAAAGGAGACGGAGCAATTACGGCAACCTCTGGCGTGAAGCGGCGGCTTCTAGCTAACGAGTTGACGTATCGGGAACAGTGCATTCCGAAAGCGAAGTGAAGCGGCCTGCACGTTCGCTGCGAACGTCCGTGCAAGCCTGACCGCCGAGTGAAGCGTCAAACTTCATCGACGGCTAGGAGTTATCCTGGCAGTTAAATGTTAACAAACGCTGGGATTGCACCCAATGGATGGGAATCGGAATGAAAAATGCCGGAATGGCTAGAGAAGCTTGCTACGGCTTCTCCGACACTGATTTTTGCAGCCTTTTGGTGGCTGGAAAGACTGGAACGGAAGGCCGTCTCCACCAAGCTGGAGACGCTATCGGAGCGAACCTTGGTCACCCTTTCCGAGTTGAAGGGTCTCCTGTCCGGGAAAAGGAACGGCGCATGAGTTGGCGTTCGTGGCTATTTGGCGATCATCCAAATGCAGACAAAGCCATAGCCATGGCGGACGAGGTGACGCGCCTTGTGCGTGACAAGAGAGAGCAGCGCGACCCGATCAGGGCCATTGTCGCTGACGTGTTCTTTCACAAGCACGATATTGCTTTGATCGCCGATGCCTACGAGATCAGTCAGGAATCGCGGATCTACCGCGGCCCCGAGGCGATGGGAAACTGAATGATCGTCATCGCCGGCATCGCCACGTTTCTCGCCGTGGTTCTGACCGTCCTTGTTATCGTCTTCTCTCAAGGCGGGGTTGGATACGCGACGGTATACGCTTCGTGGATCGTCACGGCCATTCTATGGCTTGGGGTGGTCTTAAGTTAATTCACCAATCCGCCGGCACTCAGTGACGGCGGGTGCTCCAATCCGAGTGGGAGCGCTTTGTCACTCTGTTTGGACTACCCCTCCTCAAGGACTTGCCCGGCGCTGTCAAAAGCGTCGGGCTTTTTCATGAAAGACGCACATGGCATTCGGAAGACTTGGCTCGCTGGGGAATGGCTTTGGCAGCCTTGGCGGGGGCGGTGGAGTGTCTGGCCCATCCATCCAGCTATCAGCCGCCACGATCGCGGAAGACGCATCAGTGGGCGATCTGGTCGGCCTGCTATCGGTTTCAAACGGTTCCGGAACCTATGCCTTCACTCTGACGGACGATGCCGGCGGACTATTTGCGATCGACGGGGTGGACGATACCCGGCTTGAGGTCGCGGCAGCTCTTAGCGCTGGCTCCGAGTCCATCACTGTATCGGCTGACAACGGCGTCGATGATCCGATTACGCGGGCGTTTCTGATCACTGTTACCGCGGTTGGCGGCGTCACCAACTACACAGCAACCTACATCTCACAAGGAATCTACTGATGGCCGATAACAGCTCAATTCCTGTAGCAGTTGGCAATGAGACATTCGCCAATAAAGATATCGGCGGCGTCAAGTTTCCAAAAAATATCCAGTACGACAGCGCTGGCGCTGAGGTTGTACCCGCCACGCAGACAACGGCAGCGGCTATTCTCGCTGCGGTCGATACGCTGGAAACGCTGATCGCCTCAACGAACACCAAGCTCGACACAGCCATCACCGCGCTTCAGATCATCGATAACATGGTCTTGGCGGCAGGAACGGCGGTCGTCGGCAAGGTCGGCCTGAACGACGGAACGAATGCAATCACATTCACGGACGCCGCGGTTTCGGCGAGTGCCTTTGCGATACCTGTGATCCAGCATCCGGACGGTCAGAACGCCAACGGCCAGACGACTATGGCAAACTCTACGCCTGTCGTAGTCGCCAGCGACGACCCTGTGGCGGTTTCTCTTGCTTTGATCGACGACGCGATCAAAGCGGACGACGCGGCGTTCACCCCAGCCACCACCAAAGTCATGATGGCCGGCTTCCAGGCTGACGAAGCTTCAACCGATAGCGTAGACGAGGGCGACGCAGGGGCGGCGCGAATGACGCTGGACCGCAAGGTCATCACGACATTGCAGCCCCATACGAATGGAGGCCTGTCCGTCTTCCGTTCGCTCGATCTCGACGAGACCGAGGAAGAGGTCAAGGCCACTGCAGGCTGTCTATACAAGATCCGCGCCACCAACCGCACGACCTCTGTTCGCTACCTGAAGCTTTACAACGCGACCGCGGCGAATACGACCGTTGGCACCACGACGCCGATCGATACCATTCCGATCCCTTCAAATGCCTCTGACTATACGGTGCTTACCGAGAGCTTCGGCGGCCTCGGTCTGACCTTCGATACCGCGCTCTCAATGGCAGTCACCACCGGCTTTGCAGACAACGACACGGGCGCTCCTGGCGCCAACGACGTGATCGTTTCCGCTTACTATAAGTGAGGTCGCAATGACGCTCGTATCTCTTCCGAGTCCGATTGCCTTTCCGGGAATAGTAACATCGATGGCGGGAAGCCCTTCCTTGGCAACCGCTACCACGATTGATGCTGCGGGCGAATACTTCTCATATGTATTTTGTGCCAAGGAAAGTATGACGATCAGCCACGTTAGCTTTCGAAGCGGAACTGCCACAGGATCTCCTGAAGTTATTGTTAGCATCGAAGGAGTGGTTGCAGGCACAGGACTTCCTGATGGGGCGGCGACCTACGGAGGATCAGCCAGCGCATCTACAGTTGTTGCAAGTAATACTAACCCGATAATCGCACTAGGTGGTTCGGCAACCATTGCCAAGGGTGATATTTTCGCTGTTAAGATAGCGTATAATGCTGGCACAAGTCTGATCATCCAACATTGCGGCAGTTTATCTAATCCTATCCAAGGTAGTCTGCCATATTTGGTCACTAATACGGGTACGCCAACCAAGGCGCAGATGGGGCAAATGGCGTTAATCGCGCTAGGAAGCAGCTCGACGGTTTTCTATCAGGTTCCTGGGACGTTTCCGATTTCAGCGGTATCGACCAATTCGTTCAATAATACCAGTTCGGCCAAAAGAGGGTTGAAGTTCACTCCTCCTATGGACTGCCGAATTATCGGGCTACGATTTTTTTCATCCAATCAGGTTGGAGATTTCAACGCTGCAATTGGCGATGATGGTGGGACCGAACTTTCCAGCAGCTCGACTGCTTTTGAAGGAGATAGAAACGCAGCCAACGTCAACGGCATGACGACAGTTTACTTTGATAATGCTGTCACTGGGGCTGCCGGAACAATCTACCGCGCATGGGTCGAGCCAAGTTCGGCGACTAACGTCAATCTGTCTACGTTAACTTTGCCGTCCGCCGATTTTTTCAGTGCTAGTCCGGCCGGGGCTACGGCTGTGTATGCAACTTTCGTTACCTCCACTTGGACAGATAGCACGACGCAGTTGCCGTTGTTGGACGTCATTATTGATCAGGTTGATGATGGTACAGGAACTGGCGGCGGGGGCGGCGGCCAGAGGGTGATCTCCGGCTAATGGGAATGAACCTCAAGCTATCGTCTTCGCCGAACGGCACACGCAACATAGCTTTCAATCCAGTCGTTGTCGCATCGGAAGCGCATGTATTTGGTATGGACCCGAGCGACCCGACGCAGTATCTCGTTCCGGGTAATGGATCGCCAGCGGTTAGCACCGTAGGATTTTATAACGCATCCGGCCTGTACAACTGGAGGTGCTACGATTTGGATCAAATGGGGTCGGAAGGTGCTGCGATAAAGGCCGCGCAAGGTGGTCGCCGCTATGCTTGGGTTGGCGGTGGAGACCATCCAACGAATATGTTCGGCTGGCGAGGTGGTGACGGAACATATGTAGGCTATTCTTTCCAGCCTTGGGATTTCCCTCGGACAGTGACCGAAATATTGAGCTTCTATACTCAATTCTCTGGCACCACGAACTATCCCACGGGCGGCCCGTACAGGGCCTATGAATTTCCGACTATCGGGTACAATCCTGATGACCCTGATGGTTTGCCTATCTATCTTTGGATGGAGACCGCGAACGCGCACCAAACGACGGTATGGCGGTCTAGCGATTTTGTCACATTTACGTTGAAGGAATTCAGTCACCCCAACGATGCCAGTAACAAGTGGTCTTCGTTTGTCCGGTACTACAAACGGAACGGCGCGAATGACTTTACCACCATCTGTTTTTCAACCCTGAACGATGCGGGTGGCGATCCCATCACATCGATATGGACATCAACTGACGGAATTACATACACGACGAATTATCAGCCCATTTCAAATATCGATGACGACAGCGGCGGCAGCTACGGCATTGGATGTGTCTTTGAAGTCGGGGCACAAAAGTATGCTCTTTGTCGCGAAAGCGCAACGGGAGGAGGCTTGAACGAATATTGCACCATCATCGCAATGGATTCGTCGTTCAATAAAATCAGCACCCCGGCAAAGGTCCGGCTAGCTTCAGGATGGGGTAATTCCGGATATCCCGGTCCAACATTCCTGCAAGAGTGCCCTGGTTATTATGAGGACGGGATTCTCTACGGCTGGCCGACATATGGCTTTCCTGGAGACACGAATACAACAGCTCTAGGAGAGGGGCGCGGCGGCGCTCCTTATGCACTTGGCGGCGGCCTTGACCATCAATTCATGGATAAGCTGGTTGTACGAATTGACAATATTGCTTCGCTTCAGGCCGCCCCTGTTGGAATGGCAGTGTCGTGTGCATCAGGAACGGCCACGATTTCGTGGAAAGATGCATTGCCGCAGAATACCTATCGTCTGTATCGCGGAACGAACGCCACAACTCAAGCAACCCTGGTGGGCGATTACAGCGGTGTGACATCGGCGACCGACAGCCCGTCAACTGGTCGCTATTGGTATAAGCTAGTGACGTTGGATAGCGGAACGGAGCGCAAGTCTCGGGTGCTCTCGGTCTATGTCAGCTCGTCAAGCGCTTTCGTCAATGAGCATTACAATCGTGTCGCTGACGATGGCGGCGATACATCGACTGTCAATCAAGGATTCATGGATCGCTTCGACGCGATGCTAGATAGTGTTGGAATTCGTGACATATTGGAGATTTGCTCACATCCAGCCATGGGCGTTTCACTGACCGGAGCGCCGGGCGGGTTCTTAAAGGTTTATGATGCTGGGACGACGCGACTACCTCGCAGCCAAGACTTCAAAGCGAGGACATCGGCCACGACATACGACGCGACTGGCGTCAACGGTGGGCCTTGCTGGATCAACGCGAACAACAACTCCTATGGATATTGGGGTGACATTCGCCGCGGTAACACGATCCAGCAAAAGCGGCAGATCACCATCATTGTCGCCTACGAGCGCACGCAGACGACTGAGGATTTCACTTTCGTTGGTACAGGTCCAATTTGGGGAAATACCGCGGACGGCAACAAGATCCTCACACTGAAGCACACTGCTGGAACGCCTGGCGATATCTCATTCTCGCTTAGCGATGATACGAGCACCAAGACTGCGACGGTGGCAGCGATCGGTTCAGGGATGCAGATCGCCATCGGTACTTATGATGGAACGAGCATGTTTGCCTACACGGGCAGCACGGCGGGTACGGCAGTAACTACGCTAGACCCTAATCCTGATTTCGGAGAATCGACTCCTTTGCTTACAAACGGATATGTTTTGGGGGCTCTGTCTGGTGCTAGAAACTACGGCAATTCGAGCACTGATTTCGGAGCCAGCCCATTTCCTCAGTTTGTCCCGTTCCTGGGCTCAGGATCGGTGCATTGCTATAATCTACGGCGAGCCGGGGTTTCAGACGTGCCGACGTTTACTGAAACCAATGCCAAAGGAAAGATTCAGTGCGTGATGATCCTGGAGGGCGCGATCAACTCCACTCAGATTGGTGATATCATAACTGAACTGCAATCAGCTGCGGACTGGTAGCATGGGAATCAATCTCAGGCTCTCGTCCTCGCCAAGCGGAACACGGAACGTCTATGACAATAGTCTTGACTTCTCTTCTTTTGGCGGATCACCCGGAGCGAGTGGCGCAACCAACCTTGCTGCAGTTTCGTCTTTCAATACTGCCTACGCGGCCTTGAGCGGACGTACACGGCTGTATGTTCCTCCTGGCACTTACAATAGTAGCGCAGGGTTTAACTTCGCCAACACCGCCGGCATAGCCGGCAGCCAGCTAGTCATCGAAGCTTATGGAGTTACGTTTACGGCAGCTGGCGGCAACGTCAATGGCGTTGCTATTAACGCAGGTATTGTCCAAGGCGCCGATAACGCAAAGGAAACCCTGATCGATACGGTCTTATCAGGAGCCAGTACGGTTACATTGAAGACAGCCGGTCAAACAAGCCGTTTCTCTGTAGGGCAATGGTGCTGTGTCAGCGGAATCAACATGCAAGGGGCCGGCGACCCGCCAAACCTCGGTATCTTCGAATATAGGAAAATTCTATCCATCGGAACTGGAGCGCTGACATTCACCGAACCTTTGGTGAATTCTTACAAGGATACCTGGCCCGTTTATACTGCCGGCCGAGGAGGTCCGGCAACGGTGTTCCCAATGCAGGGATTCTGGGATCAGGAGGTCGAGTTCAAAGGGGCCTCATTCACGGACACCGGTAACGGCACATACGGCAAACCCCGAGTCATGCAGTGGACAGATTGTTCGTTCGCTACCTACGGACCATTTCCCACAGTCAACAATCTATTTCGCGCCACACGTTGCAGTGCAAACGGCTTCGGTGGACTGGAGGTCGATAAGTGCATCCATCGAATTGAATTTATCGACTGCGATATCAGAGCCGTCGATTTCCAAAGCGCCAGCGTCAACGAGCTTTATGTTTCCAACCACTCGGCAACAAACGTATCAGGCACGCCGCGGTGGAATGGCGGGGCCAGCTTGAGCAACATCTTCAACGGTCTTACCATAGGCACTGGTGGCATCTTCCGCTTTGGTCCGATGAACTACGGCGCGATGGGTCCAACCACCATGACGAACGTATCGGCCCCTTCTTCGGAGCGGTTTGATGTAACGACACCGTTCTCTGATATGACGGAAGAGGGTGGCGGCGTTCTAAGCTATGCAGGCGGGCCTGGATCTCCTAGCAATACCACCCATTATTGGGCTGTTCCCGGCACTAATGCTGTTTTGTTGGATGCCAGCGACGGGTTTGCTAGATCATTTCAGGTGTTGGATGTGTCTCAATCTGGTGGCAGAACCTATGTCACGACCAACTTGCCTGACCCGGTTCCCGGAACTATCAATGGCAAGTCTTCGCCGTGGCATATTGCCGGCCATCCTTGCGCGGATCTGACGATGGTGACCTGCACTGGCAACTTGTTGTTCACTACCCAGTCGGCGCTACCTGCGCATACGCCGTTCCAGAGTTGGACGCTCTAAGGCACGCGAACTGCGGTAATCGTCCCGGATTTTAAGTCATGTACGTCTATGAAAATCTGCCCAAAGCCACATGCCTCAAGTATCCTCTTTAAGTCGAAAAGTGTAGATGATCCCGACAGCGAGTATTTCAACTCGATCCGGTCTACCGATTTCCAGAAATCAATTAGTTCTTCGGATTCTTTTGCCATCGTCACCCTCTACAGTATGTATCCGGTGATTAAGTCGATAAAAGCGACCGCAGGAGCATGTGACCCGCTCAATGCTGCCGATTGGCTCTCGCTCAACCCACCTATGCCAAGGGGCGTAGAGGCACCAAACAAGCCGGATTGCATCTAGGATTCCCATCCCCCACCACTACCCCACGTTGCCCGCCTGATCAATGGCTCAGGGAGATCGTGGAAGCCCCTTAGACGTTGGGAGACAAAACCAGACCATATAGAACCCGCAAATACCTATCCCGAGCCAAGAGTTCCATGTCACTTCTCTTTCTAGGAAAAGAAGCGCCCCAGCATTAGTACCGACAGCCATTCCGTTCGCTGCTGCTGCAATCGCGTTCATGGGTTCCTCGTTGCTTGGCCGATCCTATGCAAACGCTCCTTCAATTTCCGGCCCATCTGAATGTATGGTTGATCCGGGAATTTGCTCTCCTGTTCGATAAGGAGGACAATCAACATATTGCGCTCGGCTTCTGATAGATCAATCGTCATGGGTCTATCCCTGCTTGGCCAGCATCGATTAAGCGCGCCGCGCCGGCCGCATATCTACCGCGACCTGAAAGATGTTCAGCGCAACGGCAATCCCCAGAAGGATTAGGCCGTAGGTTGTCAGGCTCCACGGATCAATATTCATGAGGCGCTTGCAGAACGGTACATACACCCATTCGTAGCCAAGCAATGACCAACCGCAAACGCCCCAGTCTCTTCCCCACCAGCCCATGCTTCACCTCTATCTAAGATAAAATAGCGCGCCCTCATTTCTCAACCCGAGAGGGTGCGACCGGGTTGGAAGCCAAACCAAAGATCGTCCTGGGAAGGAAAGTACCCAATATCTTGGCTTGGCCTGAGTCGAATTTCATTGGCTTCCTCGATGATCGCTTATCAGTAGGCCGGGCTTTCCACTAGCGCTCTCCCTCGATGGCGGTCCCGCGGAGCCCCGCGGCGTGCCCGTGATCCATCTCCTGAGCTACCGGCTTTCGCCGAGCGGGACTCGAACCCGCGCCTCCAGAGTACTCACCCGTTTCGTCTGCCTCCGCCGGCTAGCGGTTCCGCCCCCGAGGTTCTATGACCGTGAAGCTGTCGGGAGCGCGCCCCACGGAAATGGTGTCTGTTTAGCTGCGTGAGACCCATTCTAGCGGCGGAGTGTTGGGCGCGCTGTCCGGATCGGGATGGCTTGGATCTATCCTAACCCAACCGTAACTTGTTCCATTGGCAACCATGCCAGCATGTGCGCTTTTTAGAACATCGATCAGGCTAGCAAAGTGCTCCGTATCGATGCAGAGCGCGAATGGCGTTTCCAAGTAACGCTTTACGCCGTCTTTCGAAATGACGAATTTCATCTGATCTTCCTCAATGTCTGCTCAACACCACAACACTGCGGCGCGTTCGAATATCAATAATCCGCTCTTGGTCATCCCGCATCGCCTCCATCCAGCGGCCATAAAACAGTAGCCCGGATTGCTGCTCCTAACTGCTTCCGCACGGACGAATGTGTAATGCCTTTCACCAGGCCACGCGAAATCAGCCACGGTGTCAGCCTGTCGGATAAGGGCGGACGATAGGAGGCGGCTCTCGTTCCGGAAGACGGCGCAATTGACACCGTGCTGCCCGGAATCGTCGATGAACTTTCGCCAAACAAACATGGCATCAGCGTCGCCGGTCCGGAGAACGATGTGCTCTCCGGGTCCAACAAACTGGCTTCGCTTTCGTCCGTCTCGGTATTCATAGCAGCTATAGTGCCGTTCATAGAGATTGATGCAACTGCGGTCGCCGTCTTTGGTAACGTACCAGTCAGGCAATCACAGCACCTTTCCAGCGCAGTACGCAGCCCTGCTGGCCCGGTGCCGGCACGCAATGGACAATCCCCGCCGCGTCGGTCACGCGGTGCGTGGTGCTGCCTTCCCGAAACTCGACGCTGACAGGGCTGTCGATCCGGTACACCCGGCCATCAAAATCGTACTCACGCCATTCCTCGACGCCTTTAACGTCGATCTTCTTTAGGTCAGCCATATGGTCTCCTTTGGTTGGCTGGTGGGGTGTCGCCATCCTCGGTCATCACTCGCCGTGCAAAAACTTCTTCCGGTTGCGAAACTCGATCCGGGTTTTCTGAACGCTGGCGATCTTCTCGGTAGCGCCGCGGCTGTAGCGCTGGGTCTGCGCGATGTCGCTGTGCGTGGCGGCATGTTTGACGTGCTCAAGATCGGCACCACCCTCGGTGGCTTCGGTAATCGCGCCGGCGCGTGTGTCCATATTGCGGACACCCTTCGGGATCTTGCAATGGTTGGCGACCTTCCGCCATTTGCGGCGAAACTCATTGGCTGTCCACGGCAGACCGTTCACGTCGTTGATGATGATCGGCCCGCTGGTGGGGAATAGATGGCGGGATAACTGATCTACGGGCAGCTCGACCAGGACGGCCAATTCTTCTTGGACCATCGGTGCAGCCGCTAAGTTCCACTGGATATCTTTCTGGCGCTTGCTCGTCTTGTGCGTCAGAATCCACTTGTCGTCGATCTCTTCCCAGCGAATGCCGCGCAGCCACTTCTGGCCGGCCACATGAACGTCGGACTCGCCCGGCTCGCTCTCCGGAACCCATTCTCCGCAGATGTCTTTCTGACGGAAAATGCACTCAAACTGGAAGGCCTGAGCGAGGGCTAGCGAGTACCAGCCGAAATGATCCCGCGCCGCGGTACGGATCATGACGACCTGATCGGACGTAAGGCGCTCGGTGCGCGGCGGGCCGTGCGCGAACTTCATCCGGTGCAGGACCGAGGAAATCCGCTCGCACTCGTCGTTTTCAAGCATGCTGGCGCCGTAGCCGCTGATGGTCCGAAGTTGGGCGATGAAGGCGTGCGCCATGGATACTTTCCCGCCGGCGGACCAGTCCATGTACCATTCGGCCAGATCCCGGCGCTTGATGGCGCTCAGCTCGACGTGCCCCTTGGCGGCGACGATGCGCTTTAGGATGCTCGCCGCGTTTTGGCGCGTGTGATAGCGGAGCGCGTGATATGTCGAAATGCGATCGGTCTGATAGGTCTTGATCAAATCCCCGAGCGTCGTGACCTTCGAGTTAGGCACTTCGGTTTTTTCCTCAATCATATCAATTGGGCCTTCTGTGAGAGTTAGGCAGTGCAAGAAATTGTTAATGCTTACTTTTCCGGTAACGCCTCTTATAGATTATCTCGCAATTCGGCGTTGTTTTCATTGATGGTTTCGGACGGTTAGGCAATTCACGCTTTCCGGTTAGGCATCTTGTCCATGGCCGAAATGGCCATTTTCTTCTGGCTCGCGGCCTTGGTGTAGCGCTCGATCTCTCTCAATGTCTTGTGACCGGACACGGCGGCAATTTGCTTTTCCGTCGAGTCCGATTCCGCCAAGAGGCGCGCATTGGCCTTGCGGAGCCCGTGGGAGACGCATCGGACCGGCAGTCCAGCTTCCTTGATTGCCACGCGCATCATCCTTGACAACGCCTGGCGCTTGATTGGTCGGCCGTTCGGATCTCCGATCAGGGTCAAGCCTTTCGCCGGGTAAGCCTTCATTGCCCGGAGCAGATCGGGATGGATCGGAACCCACAGTTCGGCGCCGGTCTTTTCCTGGATGACGTGGACGGCACCATCTGTGATGTCGGCTCGCTTCATGGCTGCCACGTCGCCAACTCGCTGTCCTGTATATAGCAACAGCGAATAGGCGAGCCGTTGGCGCGTTCCGAGCCTCCAGTAGGCCTCGAACTGCTTCAGCTCCGCATCGGTCCAAGTATGGTGTTCGCCGACCTCGAAAGGTTCAAGCCCGATAAATGGATTATCCTTGCGGCGCTTCTGCTTAATCGCGAATTGCATGACCCGACGCATCACAGCCAGCGTCAGGTTCCCCATGCCAGGCCTCTTCTGACCGATCGCATTGATGATCTTCTCTGCGTGGTCGGCCGTCATCAGTGTTGCCGAGCGGTGCCCGTGTGCCTTTGAAATCGGTTCGAGGCAGTAGCGGTAAAGCTTGCGGGTTGACGGCTTGCGGTCAGTGAACATGCGGCAGCCGTAGAAATCTATGATCAGCTTGCCGAGCGAATCCTCGTGCAAGGTGGTTTTGGCTGCCTTCGGCTTCTCTGCCAGGTAAGCGGCATAGGCCGTCATGAATTCATCAGAGCCGACTTCGCCGGATAGGGCGCCTATCTGCTTGCCGCCCCTTCGGAAATAGCGCCGCAGCTTGCCGTTGCGGTCAATGTATTCATTGACGTACTTCAGCTTGAGTTTTGCCACGGCCCGCCCCATCACAAATCATCCCACGATGCTGCGAGTTCTTTGTTCTGGCTGTCAACGGGAACAGAGGGTGTTTCCCCGCCATCTACCGTGATTGATCCGTCTCGGTTTACCGTCACCCTTTGAACCCGCAAGCCGGCGCTCTCCGCAGCCTTCACGGCGCGGCGAACCTGGGCTTTGGTAAAGGCGACGGCGCGCGTCATGGGGTATCGCCGTGCGACGGAGACAGCGCAAGCCTGCGCTCAAATGTTCGGGCCTCGTCGAGGAGCTTGTCGCAAGCCAGTTCGATCTGGTGCCACGAACCGGCCGTCAGATTTTCTTGAGCCTTCTTGATCTGTCCGACCCGAGTTCGGATCGAAGCAATAAAAATCTCGGCATCGGTCATTTCACATCCTCGGGCTTTAGCTTTAGCCGGATCATCAACCGCAGAAGCTTCGCTACGGGCTCTGGCGGCCCCTTGGCGGCGTAGTTTTGGCCGGTCCTCGCCGATACTCCGAGCCACTCGCCGGCGCCCTCCTGGGTCATGCCAAGGTCGTCTATGATGGTTTTGTATTGCTTGGGGGTCATTGCCGATTCCTCATCGAGGGCCTCGGCGCATTCTGCCAGAACATTAGCGGTCGTGTACCATCCCTCGGATTGCGTGTTCTCGGCGTGGATCATGGCGCGTTCTGAAAGTTTCACGGCGTCCTCGGGGTGGTTGCCGGGCATTTGCGCCCGGCTTTTTGGTCAGAGGTAAGCGGTCCAGTTCTCTTTCACGTCCCGCTGGACCTTCGCCAGATTTTCCCGGCACATCCGCAGGCTTCCCTCACAAAATTCCAGGTCCGACGCCGAGGCTCCCATTTCCTTCGCCTTGGCAACTCCGGCTTCCCAGCTCTGCACTGCTTCCTTGGCCTTGGACACCGCGTAGAAGGCGTTGATTTGGTACTGGTTGGTCATTTCCATCTCCCGTTCTGATGAAAACAATATACGCAACTTTTTCGTACTACGCAAGTCTTTCGTATTCACGAAATGTTACAAACTGGCCTCGTTAGCTTTCCGGCATTTAATTAATTGTCGAAAACCTAACGTGGCGGGGGCTCTTGCTCTCTTCCCACAGCAGCGGCTAGGGCCTTCCGGCCGAGGTCGGTGATAAGAAGCGCGGTTGCATTGAGCGAGTGTGGCGCTCGGCCGCGCTCCCACTCCAACCACCCGCGCCGCACAAGGCCGCCGACAACGAACCCGATGCCCCTGCCTATGCCCTTTCCCTTGCCGCTGAATGTGTCCTGGTGAACGCGGCCAGTCTCAGCCACAGTTTTCAAGATGTTGATCTGCTCGTCAGTCATTGGCGCTCTCCTGGGGAGAGAGCGATACCTTGTTGCGGACGTGGTAGCCGTGCCCGTCCTTTGTCAGATTCCACTGGCGCTTTCTGTTGATCTCCATCTTACGATCGATCTCCTCGGGGAGATCTCGGCCGAGGCGCGTCATGAGACGGCAAAGCACGATTACAATATCCGCGACTTCCTCCGCGGCCTTCTCGTGCTCATCATCGGCTGTCAAGGCTCGCAGCAGCTCGGCCATTTCCTCGTTCGCGCGGGCTGCTACGCGAGCGTTAGACGATGCTGGACCGAACGTTGCGTCCGCCCAATCAGTAACCGTATATTGAGTTTCAAAGGTCATCTATTCCCCCTGGGTGTGATGCACTTGCGAAGGATGCGCGAGAGCCCTCGCTTCTGGCGAGGCGTGCATATGGTTCTTTGCGTTGGCGTAGTCGATCGCGGCGCGCATGACGGCTTTGGCAAACTCCTTCTTTGCTGGCGTCAGCTTCATGCTCTCGATGGATTCGCACATATCCCCGACAAATTTCTGAGTGAATATCATGCCGCACCTCCGCGGTTGGGGCGCGTATGCGTGAGAGACGTCACCGCCAGCCAGATCCAGCCGCCAGCCACGAACACCAGCGCGATCGGCAGGAATACGAAGATAGCGAACAGGTTCAATGCCCAGGTCGGAGGACGCTTCCCGACGTACTGGCCGCCGTATCTAAGGCCGTTCAGGCTCATCAGCGTATTCCTATCTGGCGTTTGACGGATTGGTAGTAGGCTTCGAGATGGGCGCGGCGCTTGTTGAGGAGCAGGTCGATCTGCTCGCGTAGGAGACTGGCTTCGTCGTCGGTGCGGTCTGGCGGACACGCACAGTCGGGGTAATTGCATTTGGTTGGCGATGTGTGGCAGGTCATTTTCTGGACTCGCTTTGCGTCATAGCGGCATCATCTGCTAGGTCGGCGCTGAATTGACGGTCGGATGGTGCGCCGTGCGTTGATTGTTGGGCAGCACTGGTGAACCGCGACATTATTTCATCCGCGATTTGTAGGGGCGAATTGCCGTTCTTCCACATCGTCAGAAACATGGAAGCTAGAGCGTCGCGGTTTGGCGGTGTCGCCGCTCCACTGGTGACGCCTCCCGCTGAATGGTGGGGGGTCGTCATGCCGCCCCCCGGTCCGGCATGGAGCTTCTGGTTATCCATCGTGGTACCGTCGTAGTGCGGTCCGAGTGGCTCACTGCTCCCGAGTTTCTCGCCTCCCGCTGCATCGGAGCGGAGGGCTACTTCTTTCTGTGCAGCGCGGATACGATCGCGGATAGCATAGCCGACACTCCGCTGATGCTTGTTCGCAGGGTAGTTCGGTTCATCCAGATAACACTCCTCCTCGACAATCATTACGCAAATGTCGAACGCCTTCGCGTCACCCGCTACAGCATCGGATGCGGGGGCCGGTTCAAAGATGTTGAGCGCGCCGCATTCAAGACTGGCATAGAACCCGGATTCGATGCGCGCCTCATCGATGGGGCTAAGTTCCGGCTCTCCTGCCGTTGGGCTGGCGGGCTGGAGGGATAGTCCATGCTCTAGCAAGACGATTTTTATTTCTGTCGCCGGATCAAGCGTTCGTGCGCCGCATTTGATTTCCTCAAATGTCTTGACAAGTATAGCTATAGCGCTGTCAGAAGAAGATCGTTCGCTCATTTGAAGCTCCACCAATGAATGGCCTTTATAAATTCGATCATCCCTGACCTTTCGAGCCCGAATGCCAGGGCAAAGCCGAGAAGAACGGCTAGCGCGTTGCGGGTCACAATTCGACCTCCGCGTCTGGTCCGTTCAAAACGAGATCGCAGAAGTCGTGCAGCGTTGTGATTCCATCGAACCACGCCACGTCGTCGCAAACCCGGCCTTCCACGGTTGCCGTCATGATCGCCCGCAACGCGCCTTTCAGTTGCTCAGCGCGCGCCTTGTATTCGCGCAACTGGATCATGGTCGTGACCAGATCAGACTGGTCGTATTCCGGCCACGGTAGATCGCCCTGGCTCGTGTCTGGCACATATGGATTGGATGGAACGCTCATGATCCGGCTCCACGCGAGAGACAGTCAATCTTCTCCCGGCAGGCTCGGCAGCTCGCCAGTTCGGCTTCCAGTTGTTCGATCTTCGTGAGCGCCAACTGAGCCATTATCCGGCAATCAGGCGTGTCGCCAAATGCAGCAAACTGGCGAAGGCGTTCTATGATGTCGCTCATTTCTTCCCCCTCCGCTTGGCCTTGTGAGCCTCTGCTATGGCGCGCATGATCGTCGCGTGCTCCCGGCCGCGGCGCCGGGCGATGGCGAGGAGCACGATGCTCATGGGCTGGATAGTGCTCATGCGGCTTTCCTATCTTTTTTGGGAATTGGCGGGACGCCTGATTTCAAACCGATGCGGTAGGCACGGCCTGTCACCGAACCCTTCGTCATACCCATCGCGGCGGCGATCTGTGTGAAGTTGAGGCCCTTGGCTATCTCGTCCTTAAGCCGCTGGTCTTCTTCTGCGGTGAAGGTATTGCTCCTGTTGCGGCTCTGCTCGGCCCTCTTCAGCCATTTGCAGTTCGAAAGCTCGTAATCTCCGTCGTTATCGACCCGCTCAATCGAGTATTCCTTGCCGGGCTTCTCGCCCATGTCCTCAAGGAAGTTCTTGAAATCCCACCAGCGCGGATCAAGCGCGATGCCGCGGCCGCCGTAGTGTTTCCATTCTGCGCACGATGACCGTAGGCAGCGACGCTTCATGTCACGCCAAGAAATGTATGTCACCGAAAGCTCTCCGTGCTGACTGTGGCCGTGCGTTACCTTGTGGTTCATGGCGCATCGGTGGCTACAGCACTTCTGCTTTGCGGAAGAAGTCTTGAACTCGGTTCCGCAGTGGGCGCAGTTCTTAGTCAATTGCCGTTCTCCTTCACGACTGCGAGTGCCTAACGATCGGCCGCGATGCAGTTCTCTGTGGCTGGCGTTTGGCGAATCCTGCTGACTGGATTTTCTGGCGCTCGGGCCGCAGTCCGAACCGCTTTTTCACGGTACGGTCGGCCTTGCGCATGCGCGGATTGTCCTCTGTATGCGTCTTGATATCGGCGCAGGTCTTGCAATGGACCTTGCAGTTATCCAGGGTTGGTTCGCCACCTAATCCATCGGGTATGACGTGTTCAAAGATGATCCCCGTGCGCTCATTCAACTCGGTGTCGCATGTCTCGCAGTGGGGCTTGCTGTTACGGGTGCAGCGGCGCAAGGCTTCCTTGCGGACCTTCTGCGTGAACTCGCGTCGTTTGTGGCCGAGAAGGGAGGTCATGCTCCAACCCTTTCGAGTGCTCGCCACGCCTGAAATTCGTCGTCTAGCTGTTTCCAAATCACGCGAGCCTTGTGGTTTGTGATCAGTTCCGATCTGGAGGCGACGCCGCATATCAGGCGGATACACGCGGCCGCTTCCTGCGCTTCGTGCCAATCGTCCGGTCGTTGCTCTTTCAGGAACGCCTCAAAGATAGGGTCGTTTCCGTGCATGCCTGCTTGTTGTTGTGGCGACAGATCGCGCCATGGCCGCCGTGCCCCGTCAGGGCGGGAGCTTGGGGGACTTTCCTGACGGGGCTGCGCGGGCGCCTCCTTCGTGGTGGACTTGAGGGCGGCAATCCCGAACCAGCGTTCTTTGCCGTGCACGGGCATGCCGCCGAGAACGTCATAAGCTTCATCGGCATCAGCCAACGGGACTTCCATGACAACCTGGACGACGCCACGGGTCTTGATCAGCTTCCAGTCAGAATACGTGGCGCGAAAGGCAGTCATGGATCAGTCCTCAGAACGGTATTTCGTCGTCGGTAAGCTGGGTGTCGCTTACTCCGCCGGTCTGCCGTTGCGGGCCGCTGGAAATAGGATCGGCTTGACGCGGAGCCGGGCGCCTGTCCTTTGGCTGCGGTGCGCGAACGCGAATGGCCTCCACCGTCTTTCCCTGGAAATCGACCATGGCTGTAAACAGCACCAGATCCTGGTCACGCCAATCGGTCGTGTCGTCTCCGTAAACGATTGCGATGTTCTGAGCGTTGGTCTTGTTCAAAACCATGCCCTTTTCCTTACCGACAAAGTAGAGAACGGGCTTTTCGTCGTCGCCGATCTTTTCGAGTGAGACACGATCCATCTTGACCATGACGTTGCGGTCCTGCAGGTCGGCGGCCTTGAGGTAGTTTGACGGGAAGGCGCTTGAGATTTTCATGTCGTGTACTTTCGGTTGGGTTCAGCAGATTTGCTTCCAGCTCTGCCTTACTGGTCGTTATCTCTCCATTTCGGCCTTAACCGCGGCCTGATGGCTGTCCATCCCGAACGCGATCAGCGCCTCAGCGATTAGAAGCCGCAGCGATTGTTCAGATGGCTCAGGTAAAAGCCCGCTGCCGACGATCGCCTCACAGTGTCCGACCAGCTTGGCTACCGCATAAGCCTGTCGGTTGAGCTTGGAGATTGGAACGGGCTCGCTCTGAGCGCGCCAGCAATCAAGCTGCAGGTCTTCTGCGCGAACGTTGTCGTTGAACTTGCCGAGAATGGCGTTGTCTTCGAATGAAGTGTGCATTTTAATAAATCTCCCCGTCGCCGTTCTCGATGCTGAAAAGGTTTTCGTCTGCTTGGTCATGCGTGAGCTTGCGCGGCTGATGAACCGGATCGATCGCATCCATCGCGTTGATGTCGATCCATTCCGCGCGCTTGGCGTTGATGCCGGGCTGAGCTGGGAGCATCTTCGGATGGCCGCTCACTTGAGTTTCCTCGCATCCGCTTGCTGCTGTTGCAGGCTGTTGAACCGAGTGCAGCCGCCGTCGTGGAAGTCCTCGCAGTGACGTTCCCATGCAGCCTCAGCGGCGTTCTGCTCGCAGTCTTCGCAAATGAACTCGCTATAATCGTTCTCGGCATTGGCTGTCGGCGCGTCGCACTTGTCACAAAGGTTGGCTGAGCGGATCATCAAAACACCCACTTGGAAGCAACGGAGATCGGAGCAGCCATCAAAAGCGAGATGATCAAGATAAGGGCGCGGTCGATAAGGATGTCGCGGCTCATGTTGTTTTGCCCTTGGAGGGTGAGGGGGTCGTTCAAAGCAGCCGCATAACCGAGCGCTTCTTGCTCGGTCGAAAAGCGCCGCACCCATTCCTGCGTTCGGCGATCGATGACGTTCCAGCGTGTAGCCGGGCCGTCCGTGTAGATGCTGACGAAGTATCGGGGCATGACCGCTCAGATCGCGAAGTTGAGAACGAAGATGCCGAAGCCGTCCGCGTCGGCGCCGAGTTCGATGGAGGCCAGCGCGCCCGCGTCGGTCAGGTTGATCTTGGTGATCTGGCTGGCGGCGTAGCCCTTGGAGGCGGCGAGGGCGGCGGCTGCTGTCTTCTGGGCTGCGGTCATCTCGTCTCTCCATCACGGGGTGTTCGTCGATGGAGATATTAGTTGCACAACTTGCAACCCGCCGCAAGAGGAAAAGTGCGCAACTTGCAACTTTTTTACCGGACCAAAGTTTAGGCAGTAATGCTGCCCTTAAGTCCCGGTTCGCTTGGCCTTTGGGAACGCCGCTTCAAGCATCTGCTTCATGCGGCTGATTTCGTCTGCGGACCGATCGCGGAAGAATTTGGCAATCCAATCGTCGTCCGGATGCCTAAAAATGCCGTCTCTTTCGCAATCGAACAGCAAGGCCAGCTTCCTTTGCCACTCCTTGCTAGGGGATGTTCCGTTATACCATCGTGAAACGACACTTTTGTCGGCATCTAAGGCCTCCGCAAGTTCCGCTTGGTTGGCATAACCTCGCCGCTCAGCCCATTCCGGGATGAAATGGGGCCGGTTCGGCTGCTTTCCTTTATGAATATGACTTATCGACATCCCGCATACGCTAACAAGAGGTCGCAACCAGGTCGTTAGCGCGGTGCGCAACCAGAGGCCTTGACATTAGTTGTTAGTTGCGCAACTATAGACGAATGAAAGCCAAAGCCAATGAGACCCGCTTAGCCAAGATGCTCGGCACCCGCGATATGCGGCTGGCCGACCTCGCCAAGGCCTTAGAGGTCAACAAGACGACTGTTTCGCGCTGGGCGCTGGGAGAAATCCCGACCGACCGTCTTGAAGAGGTTTCCAAGAAGACCGGAATTTCAGCGCACGACCTTCGCCCCGATCTGGCCTCGGTATTTTCCACCGAACCGGAGAGCGCGGCATGAACAACATCCAATTCGTGCCAGCGACTTCATGGAGAACAGCATGAGCTTTCATGTGGGGCAGAAGGTTGAGTGCATCTACAAATTTCGGAGGCAGACATATAACGGCGTTGCGCCGCCCAAGGTTGGTCAAATCTATACCGTGGTTGATGTTACGCAGGGAGCTACCCAGCCAGGGTTAGTGTTAGCTGAAATCTATCACCACAATCCGCTCGGATGGGCCGCTCGTCGCTTCCGCCCCATCATCGAACGCAAAACCGACATCTCCATTTTCACAGCAATGCTCAATCCCTCAAAGGTGGAAGCATGAGTGCATCTGCAGAAGTAGCCCTCCTGATCTGGATCGATATCAACATCCTGTTCGTGGTCTGGCGCATCTGCCGCGCCGTGGCAAAGGGTGACATTCAGGTCGAGGCTGTGGAGTCACGATCATGACTGGCCGGCGATCACCTCGGGGTCTGAGCATGTCGCCGGCCAGTACGCGCGACATTTACGCGCCGCGCGATTCCATACCTGCCGCTGAATCACTTGATGCAGATTTTGCCGCCATGTGTTTCGCGCTGGCGGCTTTGTTCTTCCCCATCGCTCTTGGTGGTTTCGGTTTTTTCATCTGGTGGGTGTTCTTTCACTAAGTACCGGATTGCGTTCCGCGTTGCAGCGCAGAGCGTGATGAATGTGAGTTCGTCGTCATCGTTGTCGTGTGTTCCCTCCATGGAACGAGATAATCATGGAGGGTTTTGCAAGTGCGCAAAAAGAGGCTGCCAAAAATGAGTGACGCTGCGTATTTGGATCAGGCCGCCGCGTGGTCGAAAGACCTGACGCGAATGAAAGCGAGAGGGCCAGGCGACATTGAAAACGCCATGCGCCAGATCGAACGTCAGTACGGAGTCGATTACGGTTTCCTCTGGTCCTTAAGATATCGCCGGGACCGGCTCAGGATAATCAGCATCTCGGTCTACGAGAGCATCAGGGCGGCTTATCGCGCAGAGTGTGCGGCACAAATGCGAAAGCTGGAAAATGACATCAAGCGAACCGAGGAAATCGCCGGGCCTGATAGCAATTCTGTTCGCGCGGCTAAGGCTCTTTTGGACACGACTGATGGGTAGGAAAGATGACTGAGTTTCAACCGTTTCCGAAGATAGCACGCCTTTCGCGTGAGGTAATCATCACCGAGAAGATTGACGGTACCAATGCATCAATTTGCATTCTTGAAACCGGCGATGTGATGGTTGGAAGTCGCACGCGATGGATCACCCCACAAGACGACAACTATGGCTTTGCCAAGTGGGTGGAAACGAATAAGCCCGAGTTGATGAAACTCGGCGTCGGCCACCACTTTGGCGAATGGTGGGGTCAAGGCATCCAACGCAACTATTCCCAGCCGCGCAAAATCTTCTCGCTGTTCAATACGTCTCGTTGGTCAGACGACGCTATTCGGCCGGCGTGCTGCAGTGTCGTGCCGGTGCTCTATTCCGGTCCGATGGAAGATTATGGGGTCATGAAGGGCGTCAAGCAGGCGATAGCAACCCTTCAAAGCAACGGCAGTGTGGCCGCTCCTGGATTCATGAAACCAGAGGGCATCGTGATCTTCCACCCGCAAGGCAACATCCTTTTCAAGAAAACGATTGAAAAGGATGACGAGCCGAAGAGCAAGAGCGCTGTGGCTGCATGAACCGCCTCCCACCATCACCATTTCTGCCATCCCGGCAGAAACGCTGCCCGCCATCGACTCCGGCAAAAAGTCATCAGGTGGTGGGCAGCAATAATTTTGAACTTAGCAAATAGGGGCTTGGAATGCACGATTCTGCGAGTCGGAAGGACGGTTGGGATGCGGAAGACGACCGTAGAATGCTTGAGATGCGATCTTCAGGCTTAGCCTGGAAAGATATCGCCGGGCGATTGGGGCGAACAGATCAAGGCTGTTGCGCCCGTTACAGAAAGCTCGTTCCGCGGAGTGAGCGAAAGCGAAACGCCAAGGGCTCGCGCTGGTCCGAACAAGAAGAGATAACCCTTAAGGGTTTGATCGAAGAGGGACGCAAGGCGCGGCAGATCGCGAGCTTCATGGGTAAGGATTTGCAGTCGGTATACTCGAAAATCCAGCAACTGCGCCAGCCAGGAAGGCAGATCCATATCGATCTGGAGCCGAGAGCATGGGTTCCTCCGGATGTCATGGAAGACCGCGAACGCAGGATGAAAGCCGAGCGCGACATCACGGCCGAGTTTTTCGGAGATCCGCCTTTTTCGCAGAGTGCACTTGGCAAAAAAACGCAGGGAGCATCACCATGAAAATCCCCCTCCGCGCGCTTCTCAAAGCCCGCCGGCAAGCCCTTCGCAAGGCCAAGCCGCAATCCCGAGACACTGCCCGGCACAAGGTTAAGGTGCTGGAGATCGTCCAGGTGCTGCGTAAACGGGGGCGAGCGTGAGCCAGAACACATCATCGGCCGTCATGCAGCAGCGGTCGGAGCCGCATGATTCTCTCGACGACTTCCCAACCCAGCCATGGGCGACACGGGCACTGATGGAGCACGTCATCATCCCGCACATGGGGTTGTCTGCGCGCCGTGAACTGAAATTGCAGACGGTATGGGAACCGGCTTGCAACCGCGGCTACATGGCAAAGCCCCTGCAGGAATATTTCGGCTACGTCCGCACCAGCGATATTTACGATTATAGCATGGAAAGTGGCGACTGGTGTCAGGATCGCGTCGTCGATTTCCTCTTTCCCGGTTCGGAGAGCCCGGCGATTGCAGCCGCTGGCGCCGAGTGGATTATCACCAATCCGCCGTTCCGACTTGCCGAGCAGTTCATCGAGCGTGCGCGCCAGATCAAGGGATGGAAGGGAACGGCCATGATCGTTCGCACGGCGTTTCTGGAGGGCGTAGGACGCTATGAGCGGCTATTCGCTCTCAACCCCCCAACCATCGTGGCGCAGTTCACTGAGCGCGTCCCCATGGTCAAGGGAAGGCTAACCGCGACGGGATCCACGGCCACCGCTTATTGCTGGCTGGTCTGGATGGCGAACATGAGCCCGCGGCCGATGGTTTGGATTCCGCCATGCCGGCGCCGCCTCGAAATGCCCAGCGATTATTCAATTTCAAACCGCGTTCCAGTCTCATCACCAAACGAGGAACAGAAACATGAGCCTAATCGGGCATAACAGCGAAGCTGCGGAAGAGCCGGCGACGAAATTCGCCAAAGACCAGCTCAAGGCCATCATAGAGCGCATCGAGCGGCTGGAGGAGGAGAAAAAGACCATCTCCGACGACGTTCGCGATGTCTATGTCGAGGCCAAGGGAAATGGCTTCGACGTCAAGGTGCTACGGACGATTGTCCGAATGCGCAAGCAGGACGCCAACGCGCGCCAAGAGCAGGAAACCATCCTGGAAATGTACATGCAAGCGCTGGGGATGCTCTGAATTGGCGCGCATCCGAACCATAAAGCCGGAATTTTTCCGCCACGCCGATCTCTACGACGCGGAGAAGGAAAGCGGCTTGCCGCTACGCTTGGCTTTCGCAGGGCTCTGGACTGCTGCCGATCGAGAGGGTCGTTTCAAGTGGAAGCCGCGCGAACTGAAGATCGATTGCCTTCCTCACGACGAAGTAGATTTTTCACGCGTGCTCGACGCGTTGACGACGCGTGGGTGGGTCGTGCGTTACGCGGTGGATGGTAAGGAATACGGACTCATTCCGAGCTGGCAACAGCACCAAGTGATCAACAACAGGGAGAAGCCATCCGAGATACCTGAGCCAAGCGAAAACAATGGCTTGACGCGTGCCGCACGCGTGGGTGACGCGACGACCACGCCTCTTGTGCAAGTCCAAGTGGAAGGGAAGGGAAAGGAAGGGGAAAGGGAAATTGGTAGTGGGGAGGGAAGCGCGCCCGCGAAATCAAAATCACTGATCAGCCCTGAAGCCTTCGAGACAGCAAGCAACGTGCTGATGGCGATGGGGCTCGATCCTCACCACCCGCTTTCGGTCGGCGCGCCTCTGACGATCCAAGGCTGGTTCAACGAACACTGGCGCTCGGAATGCATCCTGATCGGCGTCAAGCGCGGGATGCAGTCGCGCAACGGAGATCCACCCGGAACGCTGAAATACTTCGAGAAGGCGATAGCCCGAGCGCATGCCGAGCTGACGCCAAACCTCCCGACAGTCGAAATTCGAGAAGCAGAAAAGGTCACGGTATCCCATGGAACAAATCAAAATCGATCCGGCGGCAGTCTCACGGCTTCCCTCCGCCGAGACCTCGCGGCCCTCGAACAGTCGGATGGCCCTGATAATTCGTTGCCAGCTGGCAGTTTTCTCCGCCTATCGAATTGACCAGTTCGCGGATATCGACGGCTTCAAAACGCAGCTGGGTGCTATCCTCGAACAATACCCGGACGAGGTAATCAAATACGTTTGCGACCCGCGAACCGGCATTCAACGCCGAAGCAAATTCCCCCCGACGATCAGCGAGATCGTTGAGGCGTGTGACGAGCATCGGGCGTTTCTGGAAAAGCTCCGCAAGCAGCGGCCGGCCTTAAAGGAACGCCAGCCAGAGCCGCTGTTGCGCGACCGCCCGACGGGATACCTCGCGGCCATCTTCGTTCCGGAAGGCCATCCCCGATACGAAAGGCTCGAAGAGTGGACGAAGGAAGCCAAGCCCATGTGGTGGAAATACGGGAGCGCATCGGACGGCCGCGCCGGCTTGTGGGTTGCACGCTTCGCCTGGGAAGGCACGCCAGAAATATCATTCGGCTAGCCGACTACCGCGCCGGCAAGATCAACCCGAAACCTGAAGGGGAATAGGATGAGCGAAACCTTGGGACATACCAGAGATGCAGTTCGGAGGCTCAAGCTCGCGTTGAACGAAGCCGACGAAGACACGCGTTATCGGTTCGCCTTCTGGGTTGCTGGATTGGCCCTGATGGGTATGGCGATTATAGTGCAATTTGGCTGGATCGGAATGGTATTCTGCCTCGGGGTAATTGTGTACGCCGCGGCAGGCAAAGAATAGCAATGGAACATAAAATGCAGGGGCACATGACCAAACGAGACATCCGCAGAACGGGGATACCGGCAAGCAACTGGTATATCGCGATAACGAATCCAAACTGTCACCGCCGGGCAGAAAGCGGGCTCGCCGCGATCGGATATCAAGCGTTCTGGCCGCGGCTTCGCAAATGGGTATCGCATGCCCGAACCAAGAAGGCCAAGGAATACCCGATCCTGGGCCGCTATGTGTTCGTCGAGATCCCTGACGGGGAGTTCTACGCAGTCCGCAACGTAAACGGTGTAGAAGCCCTCCTGACGGGCGATAGCGGGGCGCCTGCCCGGATACCCGCCGAGATCGTTTATCGCTTCCGCGAGCGCTGGATGCGCGGGGAATGGGACTTCGTGAGCAATGAGACGGGAGAGTTTATTGACGAGTCTGGGGAGCTTGTGATCCGCCGTAATCCAATTCCGGCCGGCGCCCTGATCCGCATCATGGAGGGCGAATTCGAAAACCTCCTGACAGTCGTCCGCGGTAGGAAGAACGGGAAGATCAAGTTCCTGCCGCCGGGAAAAACTGATTTCTTCTATACGCGAGAGCAAAACGTGAGGGCTGCATGAGCCGTGAATTTGATATCGGCCAGCAGATGCCCTTCGTCCCACCTCGCAGGAGTTTCACCGAAATCGACCGCGATGAAATCGTAAGGCAGACCCTTGAAGAGGCCGCGAAGAGGCTAGAGGCACTGAGGGGGAATGCCACCTATCGGAGAGCGTTCGATATCTCGGCCAAACTTCTCCGCGTAATGAAGCCATGATTAATGAGATTTGAATGTACGAAGCGGAACAAATCAGTTTGAGATCAACGCGGCCGGTTAGAAACGCTTCACCCGCCGGGCGGCTTGTGTCCGCCAACAGGATTTTCCCATGCGCAAGCCCATCAAGCGCCGCATCCCAAAGCCCGCATACGGCGCGAAGAACTATCCGCTGTAGGAGATCCCATGAGCAAGAAACCCAAGCCCCGCCCGAAGCCCTCAAAGCCGAAGCCGTGCTGATGGCAGAAGAAGCCAAGCCCGAGAAAGTCGAACCGCGGCGCTGGAACGATGATAACCGATTCAAGTCCATACGTGGTCACATCGCGGAACTTATCCAAAGCGGCGACGAATCCAGGGCTAACGCGTTGCGCAAGATCATCGTCAGGCTGGACAGGATCGAAGGCAAGAAATCAACTTAGGGCCGAAAGAGTTATAATTCAGAGCAATGGCATTTCAACCGGGTAAATCAGGAAATCCAGGCGGACGCGCAAAAGAGCGCATGTTTGCCGACGCTTTGCGCATGGAATTGGCCGCGGCTGGCGGTGACAACAAGGCTTTGCGCGGTATTGCTCGCAACCTGATCAACCTTGCCCAGAAGGACGACGAGAAAGCTTTGCCGGCTATCAATGCCATTGCAGACCGGCTGGACGGAAAGCCAGCGCAGGCGATTATTGGTGGAGATGAGGATGATCCGGCCATCAACATCGTTCACAGAATTGAGCGCTTGATTGTCCGTCCTCCAAATACAGACGGCTGAGGTATTTGATCCCCTCCTAGAGCCTGCTCGCTACAAGGCTGCATATGGTGGCCGCGGTTCTGGCAAGTCGCACTTCTTCGCGGATCTCCTGATCGAGGATAGTCTTTGCGAAAAGGGCCTTCGCTCGGTCTGCATTCGCGAAGTCCAAAAGAGCCTGAAGGATTCAGCCAAGCGGCTGATTGAGGACAAGCTCGGGGAACATCGGCTAGGCGAGGCTGATGGCTTCAAGGTATTCCGGGAAGTGATCGAGACGCCGGGCGAT